>Ga0209483_1000112_pt1 | contig 79826 bp, 82 predicted proteins | sample NGEPerA_FD_184508 | JGI IMG/M metagenome (GOLD analysis project Ga0209483, IMG submission 184508) | Arctic peat soil microbial communities from the Barrow Environmental Observatory site, Barrow, Alaska, USA - NGEE PermafrostL2-A... | ecosystem: Environmental > Terrestrial > Soil > Wetlands >... | reverse complement strand
AACATAAGCTGCCGCTTTTTGTTTCAAGACGATGGCGCGCGTCGGATTTCCATTGAAAACGGCCTTCACCGCATCCTGCAGCAAAGCAGTTTTCTTGAATGATGTGGCCACTACATTCACGCGGGTGGCCAAAACTTTATTGGCGCGACCCAACACGGCATTGGCTTCATGGATCACTGTGGGAATTTTCAAACTGCGCGCAGCAAACAGAGGCGGGAAAGACGGATAGCCGCCAAAGCCAACAACCGCCACTGGTTTTAGTTTCTTCATTAAGCCTCTGGCTTTAATAAATCCTCGCAGCAGTTTGAAGCCACGCCCCGGCACCTGCAATGGTTTGGAAAGTGACGGGCTGGCAGATGCAATGAGATGAGTTTCGGTTGCAGGAAAATTTTTGCCATAGTCACGTACGCGTTCATCGGTCATCAGATGCACGTCATAGCCGCGCGCAACTAATACTTCTGCCAAGGCTTGTGCCGGAAACAGATGACCGCCGGTTCCACCCGCAGCCAAAATGACAAGACCCTTGTTCATCGTGCGAGTGCTACTTGCGGTGCCAATGACAAATGACTGAGGCTTGCCTGTTTTCGCGCCAAGGCCAAAACAAAACCCATCGCGAAAGCTGTGCCTAAAAGGGACGAGCCGCCATAAGAAATGAAAGGTAGGGTCATGCCCTTGGCGGGCAGCAAACCAACATTAACACCCATGTTGATGGCCGCTTGAAATGCAAACATACAGACCAAGCCAGTCATCGCCAAAGCCGAGAAGGCATCGCCCTCAGATTTGGCGCGCGACAAAATTCTCATGATAATGAAGAAGAACAACAGCATCAGGCCTATACAGGCCACAAAGCCAAATTCCTCACCCACCACAGCATAAGCAAAATCCGTGTGCGCATCAGGCAGCACCAATTTGGCTGTGCCGCCGCCAGCACCTGCCCCCAGCAAGCCACCGTTATTGAAGGCCGCCGTTGCAGTATCCACTTGAAAAGTATCGCCCTTATCAGGGTGGATAAAGCGGTCAATGCGTGAGGCCACATGCGGTACCAACACGTAAGACAAAAAGCCACCACCAAGCACAAAACCAGTGAGGCCGAATATATATTTCCAGGCAATGCCATAGACCAACAACATTGCACCAAAAGTGAGAATGACGAGGGCCGTCTGCCCAAAGTCTGGCTGCATCACCAAGAGTGTCAGGAAAGCAATGGCCGCACCAAAGGCAATCCATGCACCTGGCATATCGGGTCTTTTATTTTGCTCCGCGAGAAACCAAGCAGCCACAATCACAAAGCCGGGTTTAGCAAGTTCTGAGGGTTGCAAGTTAAGCGGGCCTAAATAAATCCAGCGATGTGAGCCTTTAATCTCGGGACCGTATTTCAAAGTCGCCGCCATCAAAACCAGTCCACCAAGAAAAGCAATAAAGCCGGCGCGGCGCACATAATCCATATTGAAGAATGAAACCGTCATCAGGCCAACAAAGCCCATGAGCAAAAATACCACTTGGTTTTTGAAAAAATGGAATGGTGCAAGGCCGATGCGCTCAGCCACGGGCGGGCTTGCCGCCATGGAAACTAAAACGCCAATCGCCATCAGCAGCATGACTGATGATAGCAAGGCCTTGTCAATGGTGAACCACCAGCGCGCCAACGTGCCACGATCGGATCGTTTGATCAGTTTCATGATAAGACTCCTTGGGCCATAGTGATGCCCGGCAGTTTTGCAACAAAGCCAGCAAACGCTTGGCCGCGTATTTCGAAATTTTGGTATTGGTCAAATGATGCACATGCTGGTGAAAGCAAAACAACCGGATTTGGTTTTGTGCTTGCGGCAGCATCTCGTGCAGCTGATTGCACTGCATGTTCCAGCGTTTCACACATTTCAAAATCAACTTTGCCGTTTAATGTTTGGGCAAATTCTGTTGCCGCAGCGCCGATCAGATAGGCTTTACTTATGCGGTTGAAGAGGTGTGCCAAAGGTTCAATGCCGCCAGTTTTGGCGATGCCGCCAGCGATCCAATATATGTTGTTGAAAGATGACAAAGCTTTTTCAGCGGCGTCGGCATTGGTGGCCTTGCTGTCATTGACGAAGGCCACTTTGCCCAGGCTTGCAATTTCTTGCATACGGTGCACAAGGCCCGGAAAGCGTTGCATTGCGGCGGCGATTTTAGCAGTGCTGAGGCCCAAGGCCTTGGCCGCACCATAAGCCATGCACGCGTTTTGCCAGTTATGGCGGCCCTTCAAGGCAGGCATGGATCTGAGATCGATCTCATCAACACATTTGCCATTCTGCATTGAGCGCAAAATACCATCGGGTGCTGAAAGTCCATCATTGAGGTCGCGTTGCACAGATACTGCTGTGGCGCCCTTGTGGCTTGCAAAAATGTGAGCGGATGAAACATCATCAACGCCAATCAAAGCCGTTGCGTCCTTGCCCATCTTGGCAAACAGCCGCGCTTTGACGGCAGCATAATTTTCCAGCGTACCATGCCGATCAAGATGATCCGGTGTGATGTTGGTGAGAATGCCTACATCGGGCTTTAGGCTTGGCATCAAATCAATCTGAAAAGATGAAAGTTCCAACACATATATGCGGCCCGCTTCGGGTGCGCGCAGATTGAAAACCGCAAGACCGATGTTTCCACCCACATCTACGTCAAGACCACCTTCCTGCAACACATGACCGATCAAAGCTGTGGTGGTGGATTTGCCATTGGTGCCGGTGATGGCAACCAATTTGGCACCGGTCATCGCCAATTCACGCGCGAAAATTTCGGTATCGCCAATAATTTCTATGCCGGCTGATTTGGCTTTCACCACTGTCCAATGTGGCTCAGGGTGCGTCAACGGCACACCGGGGCTTAACACCAGAGCGTCCAGCGTTTTAAAATCGACAGTGTGCAGATTGGTGATTTCCAAGCCTTCAGCTTTGGCCTTCTCAACTGCGGGTTCACTGTCATCCCAGGCCAACACCTCTGCACCACCCAGCAGGAGTGCGCGTGTGCAGGAAATACCCGACCGGGCGAGACCAAAAACGCCGAGCCTTTTTTTTGCAAAGGTGGTGGCTGGAAACATTTAACGCAACTTCAATGTTGCAAGGCCAAAGATGGCGAGAACCAAAGCGATGATCCAGAAGCGCACCACAATAGTGGATTCTCTCCAGCCCTTTTGTTCAAAATGATGATGCAATGGTGCCATTGCAAATACTCGCTTGCCAGTCATTTTAAACGAGGCCACTTGCACAATGACCGATACGGTTTCGAGCACGAATAGCCCGCCGATGATGATCAGGACAATCTCATGTTTCACCGCAACAGCAATGGCACCAAGTGCGCCACCAAGTGAGAGCGAGCCTGTGTCACCCATGAAGATCATCGCTGGCGGAGCATTGAACCAGAGAAAGCCCAAGCCAGCGCCAACCAGAGCACCGCAGATAACCGCGAGTTCGCCAGTGCCTTTTACAAAAGGCATGTGGAGATAATGTGAGAAATCGAAATTGCCAACAAGATAGGCAATGATGCCATAGCTGGCGGCGGCAATCATCACAGGCACAATGGCAAGGCCGTCTAGGCCGTCAGTGATGTTGACGGCATTGCCAGCACCGACAATCACCAACATACCAATCGGCAAAAAGAACAGACCGAAATTAAGAATGACGTCTTTGGTGTAAGGAATGGGCAATGAAGTGGCCAAAGGGCTTGCGCCAATTTCCATAAACATGAAAACAACTAGAGCAGCGATGGCAAACTCAGCCAGCAAACGTGAACGGCCGGAAAAGCCGTGAACGGTTGCGCGCGTAACTTTCAAATAATCATCGTAAAAGCCAATCGCACCATAGCCAAGCGTTACAAATAACACGCCCCAGACGTAAAGATTAGACAAATCTGCCCACAGCAAGGTGGCCACAAACACGCCAAACAAAATCATCAAGCCGCCCATCGTGGGTGTGCCTTGCTTTTCAACGATGTGTCGTTGTGGCCCGTCTGTGCGAATGGGCTGGCCTTTACCTTGCTTCATTTTCAAGAGTGATATGATCTTGGGCCCAGCCACAAAAATCATAAACAGCGCCGTCAAGACAGCCATGCTGGTGCGCGTGGTCAAATATCTGAATACATTGAGCCCAGATATTTCAGTCGTCAGCTTTAAAAGCAAATAATACAACATCACTCACATCTCTTTCTTTGGTGCACGAAAGCGTTGGCGCAACGCCTCCACCACCAAGCCCATGTTGCTGCCGAATGAGCCTTTGACAACCACGCTGTCGCCTGCTCGTAAGCTTGTCACCAACGCATGCGTCAGGCCCGCTGAAGTTTCAGCATGAACCCCACGCCGCGCCTGCGGAATAGCATCCCACAGCTCGCGCATCATCGGGCCAGCGGCGTATAATAGGTCAATGCCCGCCTCGTCCAATGCTTTGGTTAAGCCTCTATGCAATTCTGTGCCGAACTGTCCCAGTTCCAACATGTCGCCTAAAACTGCAATTTTGCGGCCTTTGCGAGATTTAGAAACAATGGTGAGTAAACTCAATGCCGCTGCCATAGATTGAGGATTGGCATTATAGCTTTCATCAATTAGCAGAATGTCGCCGCCGTTGGTGGAGAGAAGTTCTTGGCCGCCGCGGCCCTTGGCGGGGGCCACCGTGGATAGTGCCAAACAGGCCTTGGCCAAATCAGCGCCGGCTAATTTCACCGCCGCCAAAACCGCAAGGCTGTTGGCCGCCATATGTGCGCCTGGTGCTCCAAGTTTAAAGGTCACGGCTTCTCCCATCACATCAGCGGTGATGCACGAACAGGTGGGATGAAGTGCAAGCTGTTTCAGCTGCACATCAGATTTTTCATGCAAACCAAAGCTGATAATGGTTTTGATGGCGTTGATCTCGGCGCGGCTTTTAAGAAATTCAAAATAGGGTGTATCGCGATTGATGATGGCCGCACCACCATTGACCACACCAGAGAAGATTTCAGACTTCGCTTCGGCAATATCATCAAGCGAATGGAAATGGCCTAAGTGGCTGGCGGCGATTGTGGTGATGATGGCAATGTCAGGTTTTACCATGCCCACAAGCGGCGTGATTTCGCCTGCATGGTTCATGCCGATTTCAAACACGCCGAAAGCGGCACTGCGCGGCAGGCGCGCCAGCGTAAGTGGCACGCCCCAGTGATTGTTGAAACTTGCGGCAGAGCAATGGGTTTCACCGGAGGCGCACAGTGCCACACGCAGCATTTCTTTGGTGGAAGTTTTGCCCACGCTTCCAGTGACGGCAATGGCTTTGCCTTTGTTCCACTCTCGCGCGGCCCGGCCCATGTTTTCCAGCGCTTGCAAAGGGTCAGTGGATACTTGCAACACGGGCCCAGCAGCCTTCATGTCATCGGTTACTTTTGAGACAAGGGCCACGCCAGCACCCGCCTGCAATGCTTTGATCGCGAAGGCATGACCATCGTGTATGTCGCCTTTGATGGCCACAAAAATATCGCCCATCGCAATGTTGCGACTGTCAATGGAAACACCATTCATAGCTGCCGTTATTGTGCCAAACAGCTTGCCGCCCGTTGCGGCAATCAACTCCTGCACTGTCCACAGCAGGCGATGGGCCAAGAGATCAGCCATGATAAGCTTCCCCCGCCAAGGCAGCGCGCACGGCATCATGATCTGCAAAGGGCAACAGCTTTGCACCCACTTGCTGGCCTTCTTCGTGGCCTTTGCCTGCGACCAACACAACATCGCCACTGCGCATTATTTCGACCGCGACTTTGATTGCACTGGCTCGATCGCCGATGTTTTCAGCTTTGGGAGCAGCCGCCAAAATTTCGCGTCTGATAATTTCTGGCACCTCGCTGCGCGGATTATCGTCTGTTACAATTACGTGATCAGCGAGACGCGATGCAATCTCACCCATCAATGGGCGCTTGCCTTTGTCACGGTCTCCGCCACAGCCGAAAACCACAATCAGTTTTCCGCGCGTTGCAGGCCGAAGTGCTTGCAGTACATTTTCCAAAGCATCTGGTGTGTGGGCATAGTCCACAAAAACATTTCCGCCCCAAACCGATGTGCCAACTAATTCCAGGCGTCCGCGCGCGCCCTTCAGGCTTTCCAACGCATGCAGAGTGAGTTCTAATTCGCCGCCTGAAGCAATCACCAAACCAGCGGCCACCAAGGCGTTGGAGACTTGAAAATCACCCGCCAAAGGAAGTGCCACTTGCCTGATACCATTGGCAGTTTCAAGCTTAAGCATCTGGCCAAGGCCAGCAGGCGTAACGTCCAATAGCTTGAGTTCAACACCATTGCGACCCACACGGTAACAGGCAAGCCCAGCTTCCTTGGCAGCGGCCAAAACTTGGGGCCCATGATCGCTATCCATATTGATCACTGCGCCAGCGCCCTGCGACAAAAGCCTGTTGAATAATTGGAGCTTGGCCGCAAAATAATTTTCGAGCGTGCCGTGATAATCCAAATGGTCGCGCGTTAAATTGGTGAAGGCACCAGCAGTCAGACGAAGCCCATCTAAGCGGTTCTGTTCGAGGCCGTGGCTGGAAGCTTCAATCGCCAGATGGCTGACATGATCGTCGCGCAAATCAGCGACAAGCTTTGCCACTGCGACCGGATCTGGCGTGGTTGCACCGAGATATTTTGTGCCGCATTTTGAATCGCTTGGGCCGACAACGCCAATCGTGCCAAGGCTGGCGGCGCGAAAGCCCATGGCCTCCCAAATTTGGCGAACAAAAATTGCAACAGAGGTTTTGCCATTGGTGCCAGTAACAGCAACAATCGTATCAGGTTGCTTATCATAAAACCTTGCGGCCATAACAGCTAGCAAGTGGCGCGGATTGGGGACGGCAATGACCGGGTAAGAGCCAGTATAATTGTCTGGCTTGCAAATCACGGCTACAGCGCCGGCTGCAAAAGCTCTATCGATAAAAGCCGCACCATCGGCTTTCACACCGGCCAAAGCGGCAAATAAAAAACCCGGTTTCACTTCGCGGCTATCAGCCGTCAGGCCTGCAATTTGCGCATCGCCACTCGCAGGCAATGGCGCATCAAAACCCAGCAGATGGCTGAGGGCGACAGTCATGTTTCAACCCTGCCTCTCTGGGGCCTGCTTCACCAGCTTATCCTCTGCTGCTTTTTGCTTGGCAAGCTTGACCAAATCCTCAGGCGAGAACATTGGCTCAACGCCTAATATGGGAGCAACGCGTGCGATGATGTTATGCGCCGTTGGCACAGCATTCCAGCCAGCGGTTGTGAAGCCATAGGTTTCAGGAAGGGGGCCGGGCTCATCCAACATCACAAGAATAGAATATCTCGGATGATCCATGGGGAAGGCGCCAATGAAACTTGAAAGACTTTTGTCTTTTGAATAACGCCCGTTGATCACTTTTTCGGCCGTGCCGGTTTTGCCACCCACGCGGTAGCCCAGCACATCAGCTTTTCCTCCGGTTCCGTGCTCAACATTGGCGCGGAAAAGAAAACGTATTTTATCGGAGGTCTCAGGTTTTATAACACGGTGCGAAAGCGCATCGGCTTCTTCCTTGCTGCGCTTCAAGAAGGTGGGTGGCACAGACATACCGCCATTGATCATATCAGAAATCACCGAAAGCCCTTGCAGGGGTTGTACGGCAAAACCATGGCCGAACGCTGCCGTGGCCGATGAAAGTTTTGACCATGTGTGCGGCAGCAAGGGCTTGGCGCTTTCAGGCAATTCAGTAATCAGCCTATCCATAAGGCCCACACGTTTCAAAAATTCCATGTGGTTATCAAGGCCCACTTGCAGCGCCATTTTAGCGGTGCCAATGTTGGAGGAATTAGTGAAAATTTCTTCTACGGTTTGGGCTTTGTGCACGTGTAAATCATGGATGCGGAACTTGCCGATGGCCAATGGCGTTCCAGTATCAAAAATTGTTTGAAGTGTTGTTGTGCCGTAGTCAAAGGCCATGGCGAAGGTGACAGCTTTGATAACAGAACCCAACTCATAAACACCTGAAGTCATCTTATTTTGCGTGTCTGATGTCAGGCGTTTGTCTTCGGCGTTGGGGTTGTAATCCGGCAGTGAAACCAGCCCCAGAATTTCACCAGTATCAATATCCTCAATAATGCCACCACCGGCCTTGGCGTGAAACTTTTCAACCGCCTTGGATACTTCGTCGGTGAGGACTTGCTGCACCCGGACGTCTATTGAGAGTTGGGCCGGCGCTGTGCTGTGCGTTTCTGGTTCATTCAGCGAGGCTGTATAAATTGCGCCCTGATCATCCAAGAACTTCTCAATACCTGCAATGCCATGCGTGTCGACATCAACATTGCCGAGTATATGCGAAGCAAGGCGGCCCAAGGGATAAACCCGTTTGCGCTCATCAACAAAGCCGACACCTGGAATACCCAAGTTGTAAATCTCATCGCGTTCATCGGGCGTCACTTGACGACGCAACCACACGAAAGCCTTGCCCGGCATCTTTAGGTTTTTGCGCAAGGTTGCGGCATCAAGTTCAGGAATATGTGCTGTGAGCAATTCCACCGCCTCATCCACATCAATCACTTTACGTGGATCAGCAAACAGGGACGACACAACCAGATCTGTGGCCAGAACCCGGCCATTGCGATCAACAATATCTGGTCTGGGCGAACGCTCTTCCTTGGGCATAGCGTCAACACTTTGCACCTCATGCGGATGCAGCAATGTCAACTGGCCAAGCTGCAAAGAGATCGCGGCAAAGAACGCGGTGAAGGCAATACCCAATAGGCGAATACGGTTTTGGCCTTTAAGCGCGCTCACTGTAATTTCTCCAACATAGCACCAATTTCATCACTATTATGGGCTTCCAGTTTCAACGGCGGACTTTGTGGCACATGCGTGCCCACCTCGGCCAAAGGCACAAATTGTTGCGGTTGGATGACTTGCAAATGCAACTGTTCTGTGGCGATTTTTTGGATGACGTCTGGTCTGCTCAACGAGTCCCATTCCGTTTCAAGCAATTTTATTTTCTCACGTTCGTCAACGGTCTGTTTTTCGGATTTGGCGATGGTGCGCTCCAAATCGCGGATGGCGTGTTCCTGCGAATAGAGCAGAAATGAACAAAACAAAACGGAGACAACGAGCGTGGCATTGATCAGTTTGAGCATCAGAACCTCCCCAAAACAGGCAGGCCCATGGCAGCAAAATCTGGCGCATGGGATGGCGCAGATGTGCGGACGCCAAAACGCAACTTGGCAGAGCGCGAACGCGGATTGTTGTGGGCTTCCGTTTCGCTGGCAGCAATGGCACCCTTTTCACTTTGGGTAAAACTCGGCAAACTGCCCGCATGCACTTCTGGCAAATGCCGTGAACCCGTGGGCACACGACCCGCGCGGGTGGTAAAAAAGCGTTTGACGATGCGGTCTTCTAATGAGTGGAATGTAACAACGACCAAGCGGCCACCTTCTTCTAAAATATCTTCGCTTGCACAAAGCGCTTGGGCCAGTTCATCAAGCTCACTGTTCACATGAATGCGAAGGGCTTGAAAGGTTCTTGTGGCAGGGTGGGTGCGGTCTTTGGCGCGTTGCGGGCCTGTGGCGCGCTCAACGGCTTTGACCAAATCGAGCGTGGTTTGCAATGGCGCTTCAGTTCGCGCTTTCACGATGGCGCGCGCAATGGCGCGAGAGCGCGGTTCTTCACCCAGAATGAAAATGATATTGGCCAGTTCATCTTGCTCGTAAGTGTTCACCACATCGCGCGCTGATAAACCGCTTTGGGCCATGCGCATATCCAACGGACCATCTTTGTTGAATGAAAAGCCGCGCGCGCCCTCATCAAGCTGCATGGACGACACGCCAATATCCAGCACCACGCCAGAAACTTTTGCCAGACCCAAGTCTTGGGCAATCGATGCCAAATCAGAAAAGCGTCCTTGCACCAGCTTCAAACGAGGGCTGAATTCATCCACTAATTTCTGGCCAGCGCTGATGGCTGATGGATCACGGTCAATGGCGATGACTTCGGTCTTGGAATTGGCCAAAATTCCGCGCGTGTAACCACCTGCGCCGAAGGTTGCGTCAATGAAAACGCCGCCCTTTGCACAATCCAATGCGGCGAGTACTTCCGGCAACATAACAGGCGTATGGCGCGGCTGAATTTGAGGTAAACTATGCAAGGGCTGGTGACCAGTTGTTAACCAAGCCAATTTGCCTTCAGCTTCGTTAACAAAGCGTTTCAATTGCGATTCATTTCAAGGGTTTGAAATGGCGTTATGGTTAAAATGCCAGTTGGCCTGTAAGCCGGGTTCTGTCCACAAGGTTGCCCCTGCTGGATGACCATTCATCTGGAGTGCGCGTTGCCACGCACTTCGTGCAACCTACCCGGGCGACAGGCCGGAAAAGCCCCGATGCCTTTCGGCATCATGTCGCCCCTATTCGGTCTTGCTCCGGGTGGGGTTTGCCTGGCCAAGGCCTGTTACCAGACCCGCGGTGCGCTCTTGCCGCACCTTTTCACCCTTACCGCGCCTAAAGCGTGGCGGTTTGTTTCTGTGGCACTTTCCCTGAGGTTGCCCTCGCCGGACGTTATCCGGCACCCTATTTCCGTGGAGCCCGGACTTTCCTCCCCTGTGCGTCTTTCGACATTGCACAAGAGCGGCCATCCAGCCAACTGGCAGAGCTGGGGTTAGGCTGGGCTGGGTGAGAGGTCAACTGATGAGTTGGTCTCATCCAAACAGCGGCAATCGCTCTGTGGACCTCGTGTCATTCGAGGCCGGGATTTTTTGTTCCCGCAAAACCAAGAAGAGGTTTTGGCGGTGCCCGACAATGCATAAGCATTGCGGGTAAAAGGAAGCGCGTGGATTTCTCACGCGGTTGCGACCTTATTTAGGGTCGCTGGGTAGAAGGCGCGGTACTCACCACGCGCTTTGAACAGGATCTAATGATTGATCTTTAACACGCCTAGAGGACGAACCCCAGAAGGCAGAACCACTATGTGGCTCATGCGTGCCGTAAACGACCCACCTTGCGGCGGCCCGGCCCATAGTGACCGGGGTAGATCAACAACCATCCGGTGAAAGCACCACGTTTCGTGCCTTCAGCAGAACTGTATTAAACCAATAACCGAGATGGTTATCAGCCCAAGCTTTCAGCAATAGAGGCTGAAAGCCTGCCCCCTCGCCCCGACCACCGTCGCGAACGAGACCCTTGGTGAGGGGGAACAGAATCGCACTAACATGTTATAGGAATATAGTCAAGAATTAAATTTGAAATATCTGCCCCTTCTCTCCATCGGCGGGCTTGACCCGCGATCCAGTCTAAGCAATCTCGCGTTGTGTGTGCTTAGGGAGATTCGAAAGCATGGGAGCAATTTTGAACAGCAGGATTGTGAAATGGGTTCTGGCCCCTGTTGCTGTTATTTGTGCATTGGTCGTCGTGTTCGCGTGGGGTAATTTCCAACCCGAAAATCCCACCTGCACTTTCCGCTACAAGCTGACCGCCGAAGTTCAAACACCTAATGGCGTGAAGGCCGGATCAAGCGTGTGGGAAGTTGGTTATGCTTCGAGCCAATCAGCGGGGGGCGAAATCAATGCGCATCTCAGTCTGACTGGTCAAGCGCCCTATGTTGATCTTGGTTCTGGAAAAAACTTGTTCATACTTCTGACAAACAGGTACTCAGGCCGTGAGGGCCAATATGATGACATGTATGGGAATTACGACGGGGTCAAAGGGCCTCTCCGGTCTTTCTCACTGCCAATTAAGATGTTCAATCTCAAATGGACTTTTGGAAAAGAAAAGCGGCTTTGTGATGATTTTGTTGTCGCCAGCGCTACAATGAAACCTGAGATTCCATTCGGCAATCTCCCAACATTGATAGCGTTCACAGACATCAATGATCCCACCACAGTTAAAGTTGTACAGCCGGATCAGTTTGATACCGATTATGGCCCGGGCTATAAATTTCTGAATGCCAAGATTGAGGCGACGACTGAAGCGCCAACAAATGGTCTAGAGCGCATTTTGCCCTGGCTGCCGAGCAAGGCCCCGAAAGATACCTCGATGGGAGGTGCCAGCATATCTGGGAGAGCCGCCAGAACGTTTGGCCCGCTTTATGATCGGCTCGACTACGCAATGTTTACTGCAGATCACCAAACAGCACCACACGGATACTGGCCTTAATTGGGGAAATAGCAGTGACCACGAATAACGATCTGATCATGGCAAAATTACACTGACGGGGAATTACGCTGACAGCGCATAAATCATACCACAGATAACGCGCATCTATCGCGCGCCAGGCCTCGCGCAACTTCTTCATGTCAACTTGTGAGGATGGTGGGCGATGCATGAGTTAAAGTGACTGTGCATCAACATATTACTTTTCTTCACCGCTCCGATCCCATTTGTTTCCTGAAAATTCTCCTCTGCCCCACAATGTTAGGGCAGATAGCGGCATGACTTTGATAGAGGAGCGGATGGGCGGGGCTTGGGCCCGTCATCTAGATATCCTACTCTGAGCTTGTGATTCTGGGTCACCGCCACTGCTATCATAAAAGTGAGGGCGGTGATGGAGAGGCGGGAGTGCACTTGTAATTCCACCCGCCACACACCACCTCTGCGCTTGCCCCAAGGAGGCGCTGGCGCAATGTCCGAAGTTGAAACTTTGAAGCTACTCAAGCGCCTGCGTTGGATGGCGCGGTTCATGGATGCAGGCTGGGGCATTCCCTTTACGCGCTTTCGCTTTGGCGCGGATGCCTTTGCTGGTTTTGTGCCCATCGGCGGTGATGCCCTGATGGTGCTGGCCTCGCTATACGTTGTGAACAAAGCCCGCCAATTGGGTGCACCGCGCGAGATGCTCATTCGCATGGCGGGCAATGTGGCGATTGAAGCAGGCCTTGGTGCCGTTCCCTTTGTCGGCGGCGTTTTGGATGTGGTGTTTCGCGCCAACATCAAAAACGTTGATATGCTCGAAGCCTATTTGCGCGACAAGGGCTTTGCCGTATGATGGGCGGATGTTCTCACGCCTGATGCCTACTCTTGCCCTTTGTGGTTTACTCAGCACTCCGGCACTTGCCCAAGAGCGCCAATGGAATCTCCAAAGCACTGGCAAACAAACCTTCCTCATTTTTGGCGTGCCAAACACTGACGATGTGGGTTTCAGCCTCTGGTGCGAAGTGGGCAAAAACCAGATGTCTGCCTTCATCACCGAAAACCAAGTTCCGTTAAAGGCGGGTGAAAGCGTTTCCATGCTGATTTCGGTTGATGGCAAGCGGCAGGCCTTGCACGGACTTGTAACAAAAGATGCCGCCAGCGGGCTATTAACAGTGGAAAGCAAATTCGGCTTGAAAGATGTTTTGATTTCGAGATTACAGGGTGCCCAGTCACTTTCCATTTCCGTTAAGGGCCATATCACTGCATTGCCTTTTCAGGATGCCGATTTTGCCGGTCTTATTTCAGCCTGCAAAGGCGAAGACGCTAATTAAGCTTCAAGAGCGCGCAATAACTTGTGCAGTGTGGCAACCGTTGATTGATCGGCCACGCCATCCACTTTCGCTTGCCTGAAATGGCGCTGAAAGGCGGTAACCGCCAGCCTCGTGGTTTCATCAAAAAAGCTATTCAATTGAATCTCATAGCCGTAATGCTTCAACAAAGACTGTAAGGCCAAAACTGCATCGCCTTGATCGCCTTGTTGCAGGAAGCTTCCACCTGACAAGGGTTCGGGGTCAACCCAATGGCCAATGCCTTTCTCATGCAGAAATTTCCAATCGAATTTTTCGCCGGGATCGATTTTGCGCGCGGGTGCAATGTCAGAATGGGCCAACACCTCTCGCGCTGAGATTTCATGGCGCTCAACAATGTCGCGACAAAGATCAGCCACAGCGGACATTTGCTGTACGGGAAAATCGATATAACCATGAGTGTGGCCAGGGTTTTGAATTTCAATACCAATCGAGCGCGCGTTCACATCCTCTTTGCCGCGCCAACTGCCGCTGCCTGCATGCCAAGCGCGTATAGTTTCATCCACCATTTGCGTGATGGCGCCGCGTTCATCCACCAGATAGTGGCAAGAAACTTGGCTCTCATGCGCAGTGAGCCATTGAAGCGCTTTAGCTGCCGTTTCCATGCCGGTATAATGCAACAGCAAAATGGAAACTGGCTGGCCCGCATTACGTTCATTTATATTGGGTGAGGCAGTTTGGGCATGGGGAAGCTTCGTGCCCAACCACTTTATGGGTGAGGCCCTCACGCAGCTCCCATGCGCTGAAGCTCATTATAGGCGGCATTGATGTGGGCCAAACGATCTGTCGCTAAGCGCACCATCTCTTTGGGTACCCCTGCTGCAATCTGCTTGTCTGGATGCAGTTCCTTGGCCAGATCTTTATAACGCTTTTTAATCACGGCTGGCTTGGCATCATGGGCCACGCCCAAAATCTCAAAGGGATCATCCTTCATGGCCACATGGCGCGCACGGATGCGCAACCAGTCAGCACCTTCAAAACCAAAGATGGCGGCGACATCCTCAAGAAATGCCAATTCCTCAGGATGAATCGCATTGTCGGCCTTGGCGATGTGGAACAAGCCGTCCACCACACTTTCCAGAACATGGGACTTTTTGCCAAATAGTTTGACCACTTGCGCGGCATAGATTTCATAACCCGCAATGTCTTGTTTGGCCTGATTGAATACACGGTTCACTGCCGCGCGGTCTTTTTCTGGCACATGGAAAACTTGGGAGAAGGCCACCATTTCGTCGTCTGTTACCAAACCGTCTGCTTTGGCCATTTTGGCGCCAAGAGCAATCATCGCGATGGTGAAGACCATGGATTTTTCGGGCGGCTTAGATTTCGCGCTGAAGCGCCCGAGCGTGTGGGTTATGCCCTCGCTCAAGTTATGCCCAAATTCAGATATGCCCGACCAAACCGTCATAATCCCAATTTACAGAGATTCGTTCATTCGGAAAGTGGGCGGAAAGTCTCAGTCAAAAATAGTTTTCTGTCCCCGCATTTGATGATGGGTTCAACACAAGAATCGTGTGGTGCTCGCGAACTGAATTCTTCATCGGTCGGTGCCGATATTCGAGTGGCATTAGGTGCTGCAAAAAATCTACTCAGTGTGGCGAAAAATTGCGCTCTAGGTGCCGCAAAATTGCGCGCTAAGTGCAGCAAAAATATCACAAATTTCATACAAATCAAAAATATCTCGCTTTGTCATTGAACTGTCATTCAACTTTATGAAACGATGCGTAAGTCAACTTGAGTTGAGTTTTCGAGTTGGGGGCTTGATCAATTATATTTGGCTAAATCTACCTCTTTAAAATCCGCGAGACAAAACGGCTCGCCTTGGGGCAACAAATTAGGAGAAAATAATGTTGAACAAAATAACGATTGGCGCACTACTTAGCAGCGTTGCACTTTTCGCAGTGCATCCGGCGATGGCCGCCGATGTGGTATCACCAGCGCCAGCACCGTCTGCAGCCAACACGCTTTCTTTGGAATCGAGCCCTGAGTTTTATGACTTGGCTGGGGCTGGCCACGCCGCTGGGGATTTGGATGATTATTATTTCAAACTGGGCCTTTCGCATAGTTTTGATAATAATTTGGTTTTGGGTGGTGTGTTGCAATATACCCAGCGCGCGCCAATTGCAGGCGTGAGCAGCTCAGTTGATCAAGCTGAAGTCAGCTTGGGCTATAAGTTGAAACTGGACGCACTCACACTGACCCCTGGCGTATTGCTCGGCTATGGATTTGGCGATGAACCCAAGATCAATCCGGCAAACAATTTCAACCCAGATGCCTATTGGGCAGTGACACTAAACGCCGATTTCAAACTCAATTCGCAATGGACATGGAATATGTTCAGCTTGCGTTATCGCAATGCGTTTGATTACACTTGGATTACGCCAAAGGTTGCAACCGGTATTACCTACAACATTGACAAAACCGATGCTGTATATCTCAGCGTGGGCAATGCTTGGAAGGACAATGGCAACGGCAGTGGCTTGGTGCAAGATAAATACAACATTGCAGTTGGCTATAAGTATTCGTTCTAATTATTTAGTTCGTGTCGAAAAAGCCCGGCTTTGCCCGGGCTTTTTTTGCGACTGCAGCGTGCGATTAATTCAACCAGCCTTGCGCAAGTAATAAGCGATTTTGAAAACCGGCGTGTCAATGTCTTGGCCACGCGCCAGTCGCTGTTCCACATGCCAAGCGCGCCCTGCAATCCAGAAGGTTGCGATCAAAACCGGAAAGATCGCCAACACCAACAGGCCCTCAATGAAAATATCCGGCAGGCCGAGCATTTTTGAAAAAGCCCAGACCGAAGCCACACAGGCCACCCCCACAAGGCAGAAAGTGAGCAGTGTTGCGCCAGCCGCTGCAAGAAAACAGCCGAAGGGGCTAAAGGCTTGTTGACTACCGGGTGGGGTTTTGTCTGGCTTGATCAATTCTTGTTCCATGCCGCTGATATGCCAGTCCCAGACCAGCTTATCAAGGCACAAGGATAATCAATTGCCCAAACTCAACGAACGCCGATACTGCCCCTAAGGCGTTCAACGCCGAGGCAAGGGCTGGTCGCTCCAGCATATGACCTCAAGTTGACAATATGATTTTGGTAGCATTGCGCCAGGTGCTAAGGCTTGGCCTTGCTAACTCCCCATTTCTGAATGAATATGGGCTTAGGTATGCTGGTCACCGCGTTGACCTCGATTGAAGTGTTCACACAACCAAATGGAGGCACCATGGATTCGCTCTACATTCTCTGCGTTGTTGCAATCTTATATCTCCTACTTTCTATTCGTGTGCTGCGCCAATATGAGCGCGGAGTTGTGTTTCTTCTCGGAAAATTTGGCGGTGTCCGGCAGCCTGGCCTCCAGTTTGTCTTCGTTCCGATCCAACAAATGGTACGTGTATCCCTGCGTACTGTGACAATGCTAATACCCTCACAGAAAATCATCACCAAGGACAACGTCTCGATCGACATCGCGGCTGTTGCATACTACCATATTTCAGACCCTGAAAAGGCTGTGATCGTAATTGAAAATGTTAATAACGCGATCAGCCAGATCAGCCAAACTACAGTGCGTAATGTTGTAGGGCGATTTAGTCTCGATCAGCTTCTTTCGGATACAGCAAGCATCAACCTTCAGATTAAGGAAGTGATCGATGGGCACACGGAACCATGGGGCACTCAGGTAACGGCAGTAGAGATCAAGGACATCATGCTCCCCGAAAACATGCAACGCGCCATGGCAAAGGAGGCCGAAGCAGAACGCGAACGCCGCGCCAAGATCGTCGCGGCCGAAGGAGAATATCAAGCCGCCGTTAAGCTCGGACAAGCTGCAGATATCATGACCGCGCATCCCGTGGCGCTTCAGCTTCGTACACTTCAGACCATGGCGGAAATAGCCGTGGAAAAAAATTCGACGATTATTTTCCCCGCGCAGTTTATGACGTCAGTTCAGGAGGCCATTGCGCTGATGGCAAAGAATAACCCATCCAAGAAATGAGCCCTTGGGCTTGACCTTGCCAACGGATTCGTCGCGCGAGATACGATGCGGCTGCATTTGTTTTGGGGCATTACACTTAACGTACTTTCCCCATGATGTAGTGTACACACACTGGAGATTATCATGGCTAAATCAGTCCTTAACGCACCGCACTTCCAAAATGAAAGGGAGAAAGAAAAAGTGACTGTTCAACTGGTTGAAATTAAATTCTCTGCGAACGAAATTACGGGGAGACTTGCCGACTCCCCGGATAAGGATAGTTGCAAAATATGGATCGATTTTAGAATCCCGGCTGACACTGATCTTGTTGTTGGAACAGTGAATGGGGATATGTCTTTGGGCGATATGAAATTAAAGCGGTTTGTAACAGTTCAGCTAGCAATCCTTCGGCATGTGCGAGATTTAGTAGGCGCAGAAACTCAACGCCTCGCAAGTCTCTAATATCCATGACCCGTATTTCGGCGCGGGTCGCTGCTCTGGTTTATTCTACGGTTTCCAAATGTGTGATAGGATCAATAGACATGAAACAACCTCACAAGCAAAAGCTCACTGATGCTGAACGCCACAAACGCTTTCTTGAAAGTGCCAAGAAGTCTGAGGCCTCTACAAATTCTGATGATTTTGACATGGCGTTTAAGTCTGTGACGAAGGTTCAGGACGGCGCTTCGAAATACCCCAAGCGCGCCTAGTTTCAAATTTTTCCTGAACCCCAGCTCTCGCCAACTTGATGCCTTCTAGGGTAAAATCTAGGTTCACCAGAGATGATTTCTCTTTTCTCGCAGACTTAATGGGAGGGTTTACCATACTCCCGTTTGCCTTCTCCAAGTAAGCTGAATAGGCAAGAAAATCTGCCATCATAAGAGGGTCAGATTCGTCCTTTGCCGCAAATACAATGCTGGCCAATATGGGAGAGGCCGCCCCCAGCTCCTTTTTAGTCTCATGAAAAATGCGTTCCGCATCGCCTGCATTCTTATGGCCAGCCTCAACAACCACATGCAGCCTGGTTTCATGGAATTTCTTATGGTGTCCAAGCCTACCATCGATCTGGACTATGTGATCGTTAAGACAATTCCTGAAGCAAAAGCCATATTTTGAATCCAACCTTAGTTTAGGTGGTCGATCAGCTATAAGTGCCCCATAAATCTCATCGGTGATGGAAAACTTGCTGCCGCACATGGTGGTAACGGCGATAAGAGCGGCGACATCTCTAATAAGGCCTGCGCATTTTTCAGGGTGCCAGCCGCGAAACTCTCCGCTTCGAGCAACAAGTTCTTTAGTGTGGAGTATCCTAAAGCCGTACTTTCGTTTGATCTTATCAAATCCGTGCTGAAATTTAGCCCATTGTGAGACGTTTCCTAGGATAGCGCCCATAGTCATTGCTGGGGCACCTGCATGGGTTCCGCTTTCGTCGATGTAAGAAGTTAAGATCAAGAATAGGCGCTCCAGTTCAACTCGATGAACAAGCGCAAAACATAAATCTTTAACGAAGCCGCGCGCCATCAAAATTCAGTTTTTACCACATCTTGCGCTTGGTGCACACTGACAGACGCGTTCATGTTGCACCATATAGATTGTGGCAGGTGTGGGAAGTGTAATATCTCTCTTATTTTCCTACTTCCGCTGCTGACTTATCTCGTCGGTTGGATACCAAAATTTCTTGACTGCGATGGAAGTGAAATCAGACACGACTAAGCGGCGTGTGACACGTCGTTGCAATTCAAACTCTCCCACAATCAAGCCAATGGGGTGGCACTCACCCCCACCATGCGGCAGATGGCATAGGTCAATTCCGCACGGTTGAGCGTGTAGAAGTGAAAATCTTCAACACCTTCGCGCTGCAAAGCGGCAATCTGCTCAGCAGCAACCATGGCCGCCATCAATTGGCGGGCCTCAGGATCGCTGTCCAAGCCTTCAAAGCGCTTGATCATTTCTTGCGGCACAAAGGCCCCACATTTTTTGGCGAATTCTTGCGCTCTGGCAAAATTGGTAATCGGCAAAATGCCGGGGATTAGGCGCACATTGATGCCGCGCGCCGCGTTGCCCACCTTGCAATGAGCCGTAAGCCCTCAGTTGATTTCCCAGGATATTGGTAGAGGCATAAGGTGGCGTGATTCAATTCGCACTTGGGGCTACGATTAGAAGATAACCGTCCGTGCCGTCTGTGAGAGAAATTTTGTTATCTGGTGGAGGTGCCATCATACCTGTTATGTTGCGTTCAACAGGGTAGCCGTTTTTTTGTAGAAAGCTTTGGATTTCGTCGGCAACCGCTTGATCTGTTGCGCCCCCTATGCTTTTGAGAAATACCTTTTTCTTAACAGGCATTTTTTCCAACAATTCTGCGCCGAGTTCCTGAAAAAACATCAATCTTTGAGTGGCAATATTTACATTGCCCGCCGTTATTCCACCTTGTTGGTTGTAAGACGTGACATTTTGGGTGAATTTTTCAATCAGCGGAACGTCCTTAGATTGTTCGCTTGATTGCGATGATGAGTTGATTGGTACTCCCGCGTTTTGCACCTTGGCTTTTTGATTGAGCCACATATCGACTGACCCTCCAATAAAGAGACATCCGATTAGAAATAGGCCTCCGGTAAAAAGATTAGGTCGCATAGTCGACTCCAAAAACCCAGACATGAGAATCGCAAAGCCAGCAAATAATCCTCCCTCGCAAAAATGTTTAGGCACAGTTGAAAACCTCCACCGTGCAAAACCAAATATTACTGAGAGCCCCAGCCAAGCCGATAAGTCTTGGCTTGATCAACATTAAGTCGGTCGCCGCGGCATTATCGTCCACCGATTGGGCCAGCACCAACGGTTCGCTGTATTTTAGGCTTCCAACGACGCAGATGGTGCCAGTCGCAACGGTAAGTGCGATAAGCGCTATTCCTATATTGCGGAGAAATACGATATCGGGAGCTGATTGTGCGTCGTGGGACATTCTATTACCTTTCGGAGACAACGCGCTGAAGAACATTAAAGTTCCCGTCTGTTACCTTGGCATTGCATAGGATGGGTTACCGTCCGAGATCTAAAGCATCAAATGGTTGTATCAAAATTGAAGTTTTACCGCCGAAGCTTATTCGGGAGCCTCTCCGCTAACGCGCGTTTACAGAGCTTGAAAATGTGGCCTATGGGCGGACGCGTGGTTTTTCCGTCATATTACATCCAATGTCGCCATTTTGACTGCTTAGAAATGATATAGATGCCGATCGGTACGACAGGATTTAAGTCACTGCATGATAGAAGTCGATTGATTGCAGTCCTTGCCACATTGCCCAGCGCCACTAATAACGGGAACAAAATAACTTTTCGTGCGTTTCGACAACATGCTGACAATTTGTTGGGAAAGAACAGTGTGGCCTATTAATCTACCCTAGAAGTCCTGGAAACGCCTATGCAGGCTATCCATGTCATGCTTGATAGCAGTCAGATGGCCTGAGAAATTTAAGTATGGCGAAAATCGTAAAAAAATCCGGGGAACAGAAAGCTGCTGAGGCAGAGGTCGAAGACGTTAAAGACGATCTTGGCCCATTTGTTGTGGCCGCTGAGAAGACACGCATGGCAATGGTATTCACCGATGCCAAAGAACCTGAAAATCCCATAATATTTGCCAATGACGCCTTTCTCTCTTTGACTGGATATCCCCGTGATGAAGTGCTTGGTCAAGGCTTCAATTTCCTCTTGGCGCACGCAGCCGATGCTGAGGCCCTAGCCAAAATAAAAGTCGAGTTTGAGGGCGGCTCAAACTCCCCCGCAGAAGTACTTTATCGCCGCAAAGATGGCACTGAATTCTGGGCCGCCATTATGGTAAACCCGGTTCGCGATGAAAAACACAATATCGTCCAGTATTTTTCGTCGTTCATTGATCTGACCGAGCATATTGATGAGCAAGTCAAATCCAAAATGCTCATTGAAGAACTCAATCACCGCGTGAAGAATACACTTGCGACGGTGCAATCGATTGTCTGGCAAGCTTTGCGCTCGACATCTGATCCGAAGATGATCCGTCAGGCCATCGAATCCCGCTTGCTGGCACTTTCCCGGTCGCATGACCTTTTGACCCGTGAGCATTGGAAAAGTGCCGGGTTACACGACGTGATCAGTGACGCCTTGCAGCCGTTTGGGGTTACCACGAGCCATTCCAACCGCATTGTAATCAGGGGTGGCAACATCCGATTTCCGCCGAAGGTGGCCCTAGCGCTTAGCATTGCTTTCAACGAACTTGCAACTAACGCTGCAAAATATGGTGCCCTGTCAAACGTGGCAGGATCAGTTCTGGTCGAGTGGAAAACTATAACCGCACCGGAAGGCAAGCGGATAATCCTGCATTGGACCGAAACAGACGGGCCGCCTGTCAGCTCGCCTAGACACTACGGATTCGGCTCAACCATGATTGAGCGCGGTTTGGCCATCGAACTGGATGGCAAGATAGAACTCGATTACAAGCCTGGCGGCGTTGTTTGCACAATGAACTTTCCAGCGCCTCGAGGTGACGACAATGAATAAATTATTGTCTGAACGCCGCATTCTTGTTGTCGAGGACGAAATACTCATCCTCATGATGATTGAAGACATGCTGGCTGACCTCGGATGTAAATCCGTTTCCACCGCAACCAAGAACGAACAGGCAATTGCCTTGGTTAAAGAGCAAGTCTTTGACGCTGCCATGCTCGATATGAATCTGAATGGCAAGATCAGCCATGATGTGGCTGATGCCTTGGCTGCGCGCGGCGTGCCGTTCGTCTACTCCACCGGCAATAGCGCTCACGATATAAGGGATGGGTTTCGTGATCGCCCCATCCTCAAAAAGCCATTCAGCCATGAAGAATTGACCAAGGCACTGTCCGGCCTATTACAAGCGTAATGCAGAGAGAATTATTTCCAGTTTTCATCCAGGCCGTAAGGGCCAGCACTGAATCTACTAAATTGAGGGTGCAACTTTCGTGTGCGAGCTGCTTTTTGTGGCGTTCCTTGAGCCATACCGTTTGGCGTAGATCCAGGTGAATTCAGCTCCCAGCAAAAAAATTTGTGCCGAGTAATAAACCCAGAGCACCATGGCGATCATTGTACCAGCCGCACCAAATCCGGAAACGACGCCCGTCTTGCCGATATAAAGGCCGATAAGGAATTTGCCGATATTAAACAGGAACGCCGTGAACCCGGCGCCGATAAGAACGTCGCCCCAGGCCACGGAGACGCGGGGAAGGAATTTGAACATGAGTGCGAAAAGGCCTGTAACTATAATGAAGCTGATAGCAAAATTGATGGCCTGCCAAGCAAATTCGCTCCCATCGATCATGGTGCCCCACAAGGATTGAATTGCTGAGATGAAAGCACTCATCACAAGCGATACGAGCAACAGAAAAGCAATCGCCAAAAGCATTCCGAATGTGATTATACGCCGCCGGATCAAATACCACAGGCCTGCTTGCTTTTTACCCATGGGAGTTTGCCATATGCGGTCCATTGCACCTTGCAATTCGGCGAACACCCCAGTTGCGCCGATGATCATGAAGCTAACGCCGACAATTGTAGCGGCAAACCCATCTGTAGGTTGGCTCGCACTCTTGACCAGCCCCTCCAGAGCCAAAGCTCCCTCATTTCCGACTAAACTCCGGACCTGGCCATAGATCTGGCCCTGCGCGGCCTCAGCGCCGAAGAAAAATCCCGCTATCGCCATTGTAATGATGAGCAAGGGAGTGATCGAAAATATAGTATAGAACGCAAGTGCCGCACCCATGCTCGCAGCACCATCGGTATTCCAAGCTAATGCAGCATCTTTCACCAATACAGCGATCTCCCTTGGACCCAAGCCCTGCACTTTCAATGCGCGGGGAATTGGCGGATTCCTTTTCGTTCTGGATTTTTGAACCATCTCAGATGTAACCGGACAGGGTGGCATAAGTTCCATCCAAGCTCGAGCCAACACTCTACTGCCACTTCCCATTTGCGGAAGTTGGCTCTTGGCCCAGAGCGTCGGTTTGACTGGCGCAACATGTCGTGTGCAATTGAACGGAAATCAGACACGGCTAAGGGGCTAAGTGTCACTCGTTGCAATTCAAACTTTTCCACGATCAAGCCAATGGCGTGGCACTGACCCCCACCATGCGGCAGATGGCATAGGTCAATTCCGCACGGTTGAGCGTGTAGAAGTGAAAATCTTCAACACCTTCGCGCTGCAAGGCGGCGATCTGCTCAGCTGCTACCATCGCGGCCATGAGTTGACGGGCCTCAGGATCATTGTCCAAGCCTTCAAAACGCTTGATCATTTCTGGCGGCACAAAGGCCCCACATTTCTTGGCGAAATCTTGGGCTCTGGCAAAATTTGTGATCGGCAAAATGCCGGGGATCAGCTGCACGTTAATTCCGCGTGCTGCGATCCGGTCACGCAAGCGCAAGAAACCTTCGTTGCGGAAAAAAAACTGTGTGATGGCGCGAGTGGCCCCATGATCAACTTTATCGGCCAAAAATGCCAAGTCTTCTTCTATTGAAACGGATTCAGGATGCTTTTCCGGATAGGTCGAAACCGAAACTTCAAAATCACCCAATTCATGGATGCCGCGCACCAAATCTGCGGCATTGGCATAGCCGTCGGGATGAGGCGTGAATTTTGCGCCCACACCTTCGGGTGAATCGCCGCGCAACGCGAGAATATGGCGCACGCCAACTTTTTGAAAGGCTTGCACCACATCTTTAATTTCGGCCTTTGAAGCACCAACGCAGGTGAGATGAGCGGCCGGCTTTATTTTGGTTTCTGAACACAAACGAGCCAGCGTCCCCAAGCTACGATCGCGTGTTGTGCCACCTGCGCCATAAGTGACCGAGACGAATTTAGGGTTCAGCGTTTCAAGCTTGCGAACCGTCTTCCACAGGTTCGCCTCAGCCTCATCAGTTTTAGGAGGAAAGAACTCAAACGAAACGGAAGGCGCTTTCATGCAACTTTGGCTTTCGCATAAGATGGGCTGAACTGGACTTGCGCTTTGGCAAGCCAGAGTGAAACTGTAAGGCCGGGGCCGGATTTCAACCACGGCGGCGGCAAAACCTTGTGCTGCTTCAGGCTAAACCCTGCCTTGGCAAGAAAGCCTGTCATCTGTTCAGCTGAAAGCCCCAAGCGGCGATGTGCATGGGCGCTGCGCAGTTCCTCTAATTCATGCGGCGCAAAATCAACGATCAACAAAGTGCCGTCAGGTTTTAATACGCGGCGCGCCTCTAGCAAGGCAGCTTGCGGATCATCCAGGAAGTGTAGCACCTGATGGATGGTGACAAGATCACCTGTCGCATCGGCATAAGGCAGTGCATAAATATCGGCTTGGCGCAGTTGGGCGTGTCTCAAACCTTTTTCTTCAAGCTTAGCCCGCGCGATGGCCAACATATCTCGGCTTTGGTCTACGCCCCAAAGTTTAGCCGCTAAGGGCGAGAGCAATTCCAACATCCGGCCCGTGCCAGTGCCAAGATCAATCAAGGTATCAAATTTGGCTTTACCAACAAGTGCCAGCAATGCGGCCTCAACTTCATTTTCCTGCACATGCAATGAGCGCAGGCTTTGCCACTGCGCGGCATTGGCGGCGAAATAGCTGGCGGCGGCTTCATGCCGTTTGGCGCGAAGCTCTTCAAGGCGGGCAAGATCCTGGTGCAGTTGTGCATCCGTTGCAGGCAACATATCCACCAGAGCGCGCGCCAAGGCCCCGCCCCTGCCCTCTTCACGCTGGCGGAACAAAACCCAATTACCTTCTTTGTGGCGACTGATCAGGCCAGCCTCAGTCATCAATTTGAGGTGGCGTGAAACACGCGGTTGGCTTTGGCCCAAAACCTGGGTCAATTCAGTTACGTTCATCTCACCATGCGACAGCGCAAAAAGGATGCGAAGCCTGGTCATTTCAGCTACGGCACGCAAGCCTGCGAGCAATTCATCCATAAAACACCTCAGAAACTATATAAACAAATCTTTATATAGTTGGCAAGCGCGGTCTCATTGGCTAAAACGCGAGAAATAATGATATGTGATGGCCTTGTATTTTGATTCCCACACAGACCATCTAAACATTGCCATAGTCTCACTTAAGTATGTCGTTGGAAATTAACCGGAACCTGACCATGACTTTGACCCGTCGCCAAGTTATTGCATCATTTATATCATTGGCAGCCCTCGCCAGCGCCGCCCCTGCCGCCATGGCAGCTTCTGCTGATGATTATGTGCACAAGTTGGGTGTGGAAGTGTTGCGCTTGGCGCAAGGCGGAAGCCGTGGAGACAAAGCCCTACAACGCCGTTTTGCAGCTTTGCTAACGCGTTATATTAACATCCCAGGCATTGCTAATTTCGCACTTGGACCAGCGCGGGCAAATTTGCCAGCTGGTGACAAGGCAATGTTTTATGACCTTGTGTCCAACTATGCCGCCGCGCTTTTCGTTTGGTACGTGGACGACTTTAAAGGCAGCGACCTAAAAATCACGAGTTCGACCCAACAAGGCGCCTTCACCATGATTGACAGCCAGATTGTGGGCAGTAACCAACCCGTGAAATGGCGCGTGGGTGGCAGCGACGGGGGAATGCGCATCGTTGACATTAATGTGCAAGGTGTTTGGCTGACGATTGCCATGAAAGACCTTTTCACCAGAACGCTGAACGATTCACATGGTGATTTCAAGCCGCTCTTTGCAAGATTGCGTGAGGCGGATACATGGTGATTGTTGTGGTAATTTACCCCGTATTAACCATGTTCGGCTGAGAAAGACCGATCATGTGCAGAATCATTTTCACGCGCCGCTTATTTTTGGGTTTCTTACCTTTGGCTTTGGCCACACCTGCCTTTGCGGTGGGGGCACCTGCTGAGGAACACCCTTCCATTAGCTTCATGAATCAATTGGGCGAAGACTTGCTTCATGCCCACAGGCTTGGCACCAAGTCTGCGGTATTGCGTGTGGTGCTACGTTACGCCGACATCGGAAGCATTGCCAATCAATCTATCAGCGGCCATGACGTGCCCGATGGTGAGGAAGAAGATTATCAACGCGGCGTGGCTCGGTTTATAGCGCGCTATATTGCCGAACAAAGCCGCACTTATCCTGTTGCCAAATTTGAAGTGGGTGAAGCCACGATCGACAAAGACAAAAATGTGTTGGTTGATTCCAAAGTTTTCATGATGGCGGGCCAGGTTTATTCGGTTTCATGGAAACTGAATTGGGTGGGTGGCAGCTATAAAGTGGCTGATGCGCGGTTCTTGGGCTTTTCTATGGTGAACCAAGAGCGCAGCATTTTCTCTGATTATATTTCTAAGAATGCGGGCGATGTGAAATCGCTCATTGTTGCACTCTTGCGACAATGAACAAGCTTGGCGCAACCCGCTTTGCTGTGGTTGCGCTTTTGTTTCTCGCGTCTTGTTCTTCGGGCCGCCGATCAGCGGAGTTTACCCTTGCTGGTGTTACAGCACCACCACGGGTGTGTGCACTCAATCCACAAGACTTCGCTCAAGCTGAACGCGTGCCGGATTTTCATTTGGACAACGGTTGCGGTGTTGCAAATGGTTATAAAATTTACACCATCAATGATGTGGGCCTGAACCCTTCGGCTTTAATCACATGCGATTTGGCCGATTCGGTTTCGACTTGGCTCTCCACCGTGGTGCAGCCAGCAGCACAGGCCACTTATGGGCAACGTGTGGTGGCCATTAAAGTTCTTGCCTCTTATTCCTGCCGCTCACGCGATAACATAAACGGTGCGAAATTATCCGAACATGGCTTTGGCAATGCCATCGATATCGGCTCTTTTATCTTGGAGGATGGGCGTGAGGTGAATGTTTTGCGCGATTATTATGGCAATGGGCCAGATCAGAAATTCCTCCGCAGCATTCGCGCTCAAGCTTGTGGCTTGTTCAGCACCGTGTTGGGGCCAGGATCAGACGCAGATCACGCCAACCACTTTCACCTCGACAAAATGTTCTTGCGTCCTGGCCGTGGTACCTATTGTCGCTAACAACCAAACACTGCCGCTTGCCAAATAAGCTTTGCCCTGCTTAATCTGCGCCAACTTTGTGTAAAGCAGCGACAACAGCTGCCGCAAACGGGAGGATTCTATGAAATACGTATTGCTGCTCATCCCTTGCATTTGTGCGCTTGCTGCGCCCTATTACAATGTGATTGAGCCACGGGCTTTTGGTTTTCCATTCTTCTATTGGTTTAACTTGGCCTTGATCCCAGTTTCGATGGCCTTCATCTATGTGGCCGGCAAAGTGGGAGGCGACCAATGAACGTCGTCGCAACATCAGTTTTCATTTTCTTCTTCTTGCTCGTTACCGTGCTGGGCTTTTGGGCCTCACGCTGGAAAGCGGGCGATCTTAATTCGCTTCACCAATGGGGCTTGGGTGGGCGGCAATTTGGCCCATGGGTCACTTGGTTTTTGATCGGTGGTGATCTTTACACCGCTTACACCGTTATCGCCGTTCCAGGTTTGGTTTATGCGCTTGGCGCTTATGGCTTCTTTGCCGTGCCCTACACCGTGTTGATGTATCCACTTGCGTTCTTGCTCATGCCGCGGTTTTGGAATGTGTGTGCCAAGCACGGTTATGTGACGGCTGGGGATTTTGTGCTCGGCCGCTTCGGTTCAAAGTGGCTTGAACTGGCCGTGTCTGTCACCGGTATTCTGGCGACAATGCCTTACATAGCACTTCAACTTTTGGGGATGGAAATAGTCATTCGCGGTCTAGGCTTTCAAGGCGAAGGTTTGATGGCGCATGTGCCACTCACCATAGCCTTTGTGATCTTGGCGCTTTATACATATTCTGCAGGTCTTCGCGCACCTGCAGTGATTGCCTTTGTCAAAGACATCATGGTCTATGTCTTCGTGATCGCAGCAGTTGTGTATATTCCATATCAGCTTGGCGGTTTTGGCTCGATGTTTGATGGTGCTGGCAAAGTGTTTGAAGGCATGGTTGCCGCTGGTGCCGCGGCCAACCCACCCAAGGTGGTAAGTGCTGGGCTGACACTAACGCAATCTCAAATCTGGCCATTCTTGACGCTGGCTGTGGGTTCAACTTTGGCGCTGTTCATGTATCCACACTCACTCACCGGCGTATTGTCTGCCAATGGTCCCAAGACGATCCGTTTCAACATGACGATGCTGCCGCTTTACTCATTGATTCTGGGGCTTATTGCATTGTTCGGTCTGATGGGCCGTGCCGCTGGGCTTGATCTCAAGAACACTGGAGACGTGGTGCCGCAGTTGTTCTTGAAGTTCTTCCCAGATTGGTTTGTGGGCTTTAGCTTTGCCGCCATTGCCATCGCAGCCTTGGTGCCGGCAGCGATGATGTCTATTGGCGCTGCCAATACTTTCACGCGTAATATCTGGCGTCCATTTGTGAACGCGCAAATGACTGACAAACAAGAGTCTGACATGGCGAAATTGATCTCGCTGGTTGTCAAAGTTGGCGCTTTGCTGATCATCGTTGGGGTGCAGACACAGTTTGCACTGAACTTCCAACTTCTGGGCGGCATCATTATGCTGCAAATCTTCCCAGCACTTTGCTTTGGTCTGTTCACCCGTAAAGTTCACGGCCAGCCATTGCTGATTGGTTGGGCGGTTGGCATGGTGCTTTCACTGGTGCTGATCTGGATTTCCAGAACTCCCGCGGGGGCGATTGTGCCGATGTGGTCTTCGCCTCTCGGCATTGGCCTCTACATTGGTGTTGTCACGGTTGCGGCCAATGCTCTGGTTTCGTATGTTTTGAGTTTGGTGATGCCGAACGTCGGCACGGATGAAACCATGGCGACTGACTATCTTGACGCGAAATTATAAAGCTTAATTATCTTGTGGCGGCTTGGTGGGAATGTCCGTTCAGTCGCCACATTTATTTGGTAACAAACTTTGGCGGCGGTGATGCAGCAATCAATCGAATGGGTTTGCATGTGATGAACAAGTTACGCTTCGTGAGATTAGCTTTTGCCCCTGCCATATTGGGGCTTTTCCTTGGCGGCACGAACAGTGCTTTTGCCTGTGATGCCGAAGGCTTGGTCACGGGCATTGCCACATCCTTTGAACATGCGGCCAGCGCACATTCTTCCAGCGCTTTTTCTTCAGCGGTGGGCCACTATGCCGATATGCGTGGTCTTGCCCTGTTTGCTCTGGGGCCCTATCGCGCAAAACTTCAGCATGCAGATGAAGCGCAATATGTGAATTCAGCGCGTGGTTTTCTGGGGCGTTGGATGGCAGAGAATAGCGATAAAATATCTGGTTCTGGCATTACGATCCAATCTTGCTCCGAGCAAGTTGTCTCGGCTCGCTTTGGCAATGGCACAAGCGTGGTGTTTCGTTTAGCCGGACCAAGGCGGGTGTCAGATGTGAGTGTCTCAGGCATTTCATTGTCAGGTGTGCTTCGTGATAAATTCACGGGTGTGATCCGCGACCACGGCGGTGATATGCAAGCGTTGCTGGATTATCTCGACAACTGACGACGGGCACATTCCCAAATCATCTCATTTCTGCCACAAGTGAATTCCAAACCCCGCCCGGTTTATTGGAGTTTCTATGAAGAAATCTACATTGGCATTGGTAATGGCAAGCGCGTTTTTGGCCGCTTGCACAACCGATCCCTTCACTGGCGAACAGAAACCTTCAAACACCATTGTAGGTGCCGGTGCCGGAGCTGGTATTGGGGCCCTGGGGGGCGCCATTCTTGGTGCTGCTGTGGGTGCAGATGCACGCAAGGCCGCCTTGATTGGCGCTGGCGTTGGGTTGCTCACCGGCACAGGCATTGGGCTTTATATGGACAATCAAGAAGCCAAGTTGCGCAATCAGTTACAAGGCACAGGCGTTTCCATCACGCGCATGGGCGACAGCATTGTGCTGAACATGCCGTCTAACATCACCTTCGATACTGATCAGGCAGATGTGAAGCCGCAATTTTTTGCCACGCTGAATTCGGTTGCCATTGTGTTCAGAGAATACAAGCAAACCTTGATCAATGTTGTGGGCCACACCGATTCAACGGGAGATGCCAATCAAAACTATGATCTCTCACGGCGCCGTGCCGCTGCTGTGGCGCAATATCTTTCGGCCCAGCAGCTTGATCCACATCGTTTTTCTGTGGAGGGACACGGAGCAAGTGATCCCATAGCATCAAATGCCTCGCCATCTGGGCGCGCGCAAAATCGTCGCGTTGAAATAACCATTTTGCCGCTGACCTAACGTTATGGATCAAGCGCGCTTTACCTTGACCTTCGGCGGCTTTTCACACGATGAGGCCTTCGCTTTGCTGGAGCGGCTGGAAGCAGAACTGCGCATTGACGCTGTGGCCATCACCATCAACGAAACGGATGAGGCAAAGGCGATATGGGAGACTGTGGCGTGGTTTGGCACGCGCAGTGAGGCCGAAGCTGCACGCGAAGTTATCGGCATTGAGACGGCTGCCATTGCAGAAGTGGAAAACCGCGATTGGGTGAGGGAGTCTCTTGCGGGTCTTGCGCCAGTTTCAGCAGGGCGGTTTTTTCTACACGGATCACACGACCGCAATTTGCGCCGCGCTGGTGGTATCGCCATGGAGATTGATGCGGGCACCGCCTTTGGCACTGGCCATCATGGCACGACAAAAGGTTGCCTTCTGGCATTTGACACGTTGTTGAAACGCACGCGCCCTGCCCGCGTATTTGATTTGGGCACTGGCACTGGGGTTTTAGCCTTGGCTGCGGCCAAGGTTCTGCGCCGCAAAGTTCTCGCTACGGATATAGATGCTGAGGCGGTGCGCGTAACGGCTCTCAACGCGCGCCACAATGGTTTAAGGCCGTTGATCACGGCGGTGACTGCAGCGGGCCTTCATGCGCCAGCAATTCACGCACACGCGCCTTTCGATTTGATATTCGCCAATATTCTCGCCAAACCCTTGGAGCGCTTGGCCACGGGCATTGCAACGCTGCTGGCACTTGGTGGCCATGTCATTCTGTCTGGGCTGACGCGAGACCAGGAACGATGGATCCTTGCGTGTTACCGCGCGCGTGGCCTCGTTTTAGTCCAAGCCCTGCGGCTGGATAATTGGGTGGTACTGGTGATGCAGCGCAAATCAATGCAACAAAAAACCCGCAAGAAATATTCCTCGCGGGTTAAATCAGCAGTGCGTGGTTCAGGCTACGCCGAAAACGTTTAGCCAGATTTTTAGCGCGCCCAAACGCGGGAATTGATTTCACCACGGTTAAGGCCGATATCGGCCAACAGGCGATCATCAAGCTGATGCAATTGGCGCACAGCGCGGCGGCTGGCCACAAAATTCTTCATCCGCGCCATCAGGCCGGGAGACAGGCTCATGCCAGAGTGGCGCACTGTTTCACGATCCAAAGTTACCAAAGTCATCATACTCTCCATTTAAAACAAATATCTGCAAACCATTTTTGCGATGACTTGTAGTTAGGCACCAATGATAGCGAGAATGTGTCAGAAGCCAGATGCTTTCATGACAATTGTCCCGACCTGGCCGTCATGATTAACAGCGGGTTAAAATATCGCCTTTAGGCAACGTCAGCTTGAGTGTTGATGCGGTCAAATTTGAAGCGGTGCAGATAAGACAAAGACGAATAACCGTTTCCAAAATCATCCAGCGCAAGATGAATTTCCAGTTCCTTGAGATCTGAGGTGATGCTTTCCGGCAACCCCGATTTATCAGCAAATGCGGTTTCGGTCATTTCAAGCTCAAGTAAATCTGGTGGCAGGCGGGATTCGGCCAAAGCATTCGTCACCACTGTCAATAAACGGCGGGAGCGGGTGCTGGGTCAGTTTAAATTTCCGCTTTCGGTAGGATAGGCGAAGATTGAAGAAGTGATGGTCACTTCGGAATTTGACTCAAAGCTGACATCGTAACGCTGCTGAATGAGCGCACGGTCAGGGCAAAAGTAGAATGCTGCCGGTGGTGGTTCCGTGCTCAAGGTTGGCTTGGGCAGTGGCGGCCTCGGGCAGGGGATATTTGGCCCCGATATCTCCCACAACGCCGATCTGCATCACCGAGAAAAGCGCTTGTGCCGCCGCCGGATAGATAGTCAAGTCGGCGGAATAGGCCATGATGCTGGGACGAGCGAGTGAAATTGATCGCCGAGGCCCAAGCGAGTCCACCGAAAGCAACGGAATTGGCCCCGCAGCTTGTCCGATGCTCGCTATAATGCCGAAGGTACTCACGCAGTTGATCGACTTTAATAACATCTCGCCCCCAATGCCGTCGATTGCGAAATCGACACCGCGTCCGTTGGTCAGAGACGCAACCGCCTTAACAATATCGGCATTACGACCGATGACGACGTGATCGACGCCAAATGCTTTCGCGCGCTCCGCCTTCTCTGGTGAACTGACCGTGCCGATCACCACGGCACCAAGGTGCTTGGCCCAACGCACCAGCATGGCACCGAGACCCCCAGCGGCAGAGTGCACAAGAAGGGTGGTGCCTGCCGCCACGGGGTACGTCTTCGTCAGCAGCATATGTGCTGTCAACCCGCGCAGCATTGATGCCGCCGCGATATCGCTGGGAATGGCGGCGGGCAATTTGATAGCGCGCGCCTCTGGCAACAGGCGCGTCGATGCATAGGCACCGACGGGCGCCCCGGCATAGGCAATTCTGTCTCCAATCGCGAGGCCGGTCACATCCGCGCCAACCGCCTCGATCACACCCGCGCCCTCAACGCCTAGAACCGCAGGCGTTGCGATTGGGTAGAGCCCTATGCGATGATAGATGTCGATAAAATTGACGCCGATGGCTTCGTGCCGAACGCGCACAAACCCTGGTCCGGGCGCTTCCGGTAGCCCCGACTGCACCGACAGTTTGTCGACATTGCCAATACCAGTCATCACGATTTTCTTATCCATTGCCGTTCTCCATAGATTCGCCAATCGTGTAGCGCATGGACACATGTTGAAGAATTCCCTAAATTCGATCATGACATGGGAGTTTTTTAACAATGCCGGATTGGGAAGATCTACGTCATTTTGCGGCCTTTGCGCGGGCTGGTAGTCTGTCCGCTGCGGCGCGACTGATGGACGTCGAACATGCCACCGTCAGTCGGCGCGTCGCCTCGCTGGAAACTTCACTGAGCCTTAAGCTCGTCGACCGGCGCGGACGAATACTAAGGTTGACCACAGATGGCGAGCGCATCGCTGCGTTGACCGAACGAATGGTCGTCGACGCCGAAGCGATTGATCGATCAGCTGATGGTGCAGGGAAAGAGTTTAAAGGCGAGGTCAGCATCAGTGCGCCGCCAGCATTGTCAGCACTTTTGCTGGCCGAGCCGCTCGCAACATTCCGATCCCAACATCCGGGCGTTACTTTGCGTATCCTCGGCGAATCGCGATTTGCCTCACTTGAAAAGCGCGAAGCAGATATTGCGATCCGACTCAGCCGACCCGCTGGCGGCGATCTGACCATCGTCAAGCTCGGAGAAATCGCGTTCCGCCTTTACGCGAGCAGATCGTATTTGGCTGGCACCCGTCCCAACCGTTGGGCCTTCATTGGATACGACGAGACTTTGGATACCGCAGCGCAGCAGGTCGAGTTGGCGAGATATGCAGGCAAGAGGTCGATCAACATCCGCGCCAGTAATGCAGATATGCAGCAAGCACTCGCCCGGCAGGGCGCGGGTGTCGCAATGCTGGCAACGGCGCTGGTTGGCACCGATCCAGAACTCGTTCCGGCAGCTCCCAGCCAGCCGCCTGTCGTGCGTGGACTGTGGCTGGTCCTTCACTCGGACATGCAAAATTCAGTGCCCGTTCGGGCGATGTCGCAGCATCTCAAACGCCATCTACATGAAATTTTGCAGGCGAGAACAAAAGGCATAAAAGCGTGATGCGTGCCAGCGGTAACTCTTGGCCCTACTCGCCTGTTTTGTTGGTGGGGTTTGTTGTCCGCAATTCAGCATATTAGAGACGCTGTTAGGCAACGGTGATACTTCATTCTTAAATTCAGACTGACTCATTACCCGTAAATTGACTTGTTCCGTAGAGTTCAAATAAGACAAACAGCGTCACGCATACATGGCCAACCAACGACTGCGTTGCATTTTCAGCGATGCAAGCCACTTGTTCTGGTATCGTGTATTTTTTGGCAAATAATACACCGCAAGTGATCGCATGCGCCCAAACTTTAGCATCATAAATTACCCTGCAATTGAACTCATAAGTTTTTTGCAACCATCCCAGTTGCCGTTTTTGCTTTAGTTAACTTCTGCATGTAATAATATGCAGACGGTTGCAACCTTGGCTTTGGCTTAGACAAAGGGTTAAGATGCAGAAATGATTCAGAATACGACATCCAAGCTCAAGCGGCTTCGCCTGCTCATTTCAACTCTAGGGTTGGATGGTTATATCATCCCAAGGCAGGACGAATTTCAGGGTGAATATGTTGCGGCTTATGCCGAGCGGCTGAATTGGATCTCTGGCTTTTCAGGTTCTTGGGGTGTGGGTGTGGTTTTGGCACGCAAGGCCGCGTTGTTTGTGGATGGGCGCTATACAATTCAGGCAAAGGCGCAAGCCTCGCCTAAACTGTGGTTGCACAAAAACTTGATTGATGAGCCGCCTACGACCTGGCTCAAGTCCACTTTGAAGCGCGGGCAAAAAATCGGCTTTGACCCAATGCTATTCTCAATTGCAGAAACCAAACGATATGTTGCGGCTTGCGCTGAGGTGGGTGCCAAATTTGTCCCCGTCACCTTCAATCTGGTTGACCGGATCTGGGAAGATCAGCCAGCACGTCCACAAGGTGCATTATTTGCACATGCTTTGGCCTTTGCTGGCCGCAGTGTGGCGCAAAAACTGGACAGTTTGAAAATCGAGATGAAAAAGCTGCGCCGCAATGTGGTGCTGTTAACTGATCCTGCCAGCGTGGCGTGGTTGTTCAACTTGCGCGGTAAAGATGTACCCTTCACACCCGTGGTTCAGGCCTATGCGCTGGTTTATGATAATGGACGGGCGCAAATCTTTATCGATCCCAAGCGTGTGCCAGCGCTTGCGCTCAAAGAGTTGGGCGGCAAGGTGAAGCCAATGCCGCCAGCGGAGTTTGCCAAATGTCTAAAGGCGCTTTCTGGCCGCAGCGTGCAGCTTGATGAAAATTCCGCGCCAGAATTTGCGCGTGAACAGTTACGCAAGGCCAAAGCCCATATCGTACATGCCGCTGACCCGTGCTTGTTGCCCAAGGCGTGCAAGAACAAAGTTGAACAACAAGGTGCGCGCGACGCCCAAAGGCGTGATGGGGCGGCCTTAGTGAACTTTCTCCACTGGCTTTGGCTGGAAGCACCAAAGGGTAAGCTGGATGAAGCAAAAGCGGCGACCAAGCTTCACACCTTGCGCAACGCAACCGGCGCGTTGCGGGATTTGTCGTTTGAATCTATTCCGGCCGCTGGTCCCAATGCAGCGCTGCCCCATTATCATTTGCCACCAAAAGGCGGAAGGCACATCAAACAGAATGAGATGTTCCTGATTGATTCAGGTGGACAATATCTTGATGGTACAACCGATGTGACGAGAACTGTTATTATTGGTACGCCATCGGCAGAAATGAAGGATCGCTTCACCCGCGTTTTGAAGGGCATGATTGCCATTTCGCTCATGCGCTTTCCTGCTGGCACGACGGGTGCACATATTGATGTGCTGGCCCGCGCCAGTCTGTGGGATGGTGGCTTTGATTTTGATCATGGCACTGGGCACGGCGTTGGCAGTTATCTTTCTGTGCATGAAGGGCCGCAACGCATTTCCAAAACTGGGTATGTGGCATTGAAGCCCGGTATGATTATTTCTAATGAACCGGGCTATTACAAGCTGGGCCATTATGGCATTCGCACTGAAAACCTTTTGCTGGTGAGTGAGCCAAGCAAGATTCCAGGCGCTGATCGGCCAATGATGTCGTTTGAAACACTTACACTCGCACCGATTGATCGCAATCTCATCAACGCCCATATGCTGACGCGCGCCGAATTAAACTGGCTTGATGTCTATCACGCGCGCGTGCTGGCTGAACTTGGCCCACTTGTGCAAGACGAGGCTTTGCCTTGGCTCAAGGCCGTTTGCGCACCGCTTAATTAAGATGTTGCGAGTTTGGCGATGTCTGAGCGCAATTCACCATAACCGGTGAAGCGATATTCATAAGCAAGGCCCAATTGCGTTGCTGCAGCCTGTGCAGATGCTTGCAGCGCTTCGTCCTTGGTTTGTGCGAGATAAATCAACTTGGTGTAATTGCCAAAATAATCATCGCGCAATTCCGGGTGTTTATCTAATGCCAGGCCTTGCCAGATCAGCTTATTGAAATGGCGGGCGAGATAATCAGTCAAGAAAAAACTGGTCATATCTTCATCGGCGCGCGCTGCGAAGGTTTCATTGCCGGTATAAAATGAATAACAATGCGGGCCAGCAATGCGTTCCACATCTTCTTGGCGCAACATGGCATCTAGTTGCCCACCTGTGCCGCAATCACCATAGAGCACGAAGAGTTTTTCATAGAGATGCTTGTTGGCCCTGATCTTATCTCGCAAGGCGGGCACTATGAATTGCGGGGTATTGTGCCATTTGGCGGGCAAGCACTGAATGGCAAAGCCTTGCCAGCCATTGGCCTGTGTAACGTCTAGGATCTCACGCGCTAAGGCACCGCAAGCCAAAAGCAGAATCTTGGCCTTGGGCGGCTGCAGTTCAAAAAACTCAGAGGGTTTGAGATCAATATCACTTTGCGGCATGGGTTTTCTTTTAATGCTTTGTTAGGCTCTCACGCCAGAGGTGATGTCAAACAGCTTCTAGCACTGAAAACAAACATAAAGCCTCGGCTATTTTACCAAATAACAACCATAACCCAGTGTGAAATGCGGTTCTTGCGGGGTGCATCCAATTGTCAATCTTCGTTTTAGGTCGCGTTAACAGGTTTTGGGTAGGTTGATACCAAGTTCAGCGACACGAGGTTGATGAACGGTGCTGTAAATAATTGGAGAGTTTCAAATGTTCAAGAAGTTCCTTAAAGACGAATCCGGTGCAACCGCTATCGAATACGTTCTGATCGCTGCTGCTATGGCCGCCGTGTTGATTGCCGTCATGCCAAGCTTAAAAACTGCTCTTACTGGCCAATTCACGACTATTACTTCCGCCGTTAACTCTGGCCTATAACTACTTTCGCCCTACGGGGCGAAGGAAATCCAAACGGAAAAAGCGTCAAGGAAACTTGACGCTTTTTGCTTTTTGAATTACCGTAAAGCGATTGATATCCGCATCGGCTTGCTGGGTGTTTAGCCCTAAACCTAAGTTTTTAGATTGTGTTTGCGCGCAATCATCGCCTTGGCGGTTTCAACAGCCACAGCCGCATCGCGTGTGAAATGCGGTTCTTGCGTGGTGCATCCAATTGTCAATCTTCGTTTTAGGTCACGTTAAGAGGTTTTGGGTAGGTTTATATCAAGTTCAGCGACACGAAGTTGTTGAACGGTGCTGTAAATAATTGGAGAGTTTCAAATGTTCAAGAAGTTCCTTAAAGACGAATCAGGCGCAACCGCTATCGAATACGTTCTGATCGCTGCTGCTATGGCCGCCGTGTTGATTGCTGTCATGCCAAGCCTGAAAACTGCTCTTACTGGCCAATTCACGGCTATTACTTCCGCCGTTAACTCTGGCCTATAACTACTTTCGCCCTACGGGGCGGAGGAAATCCAAACGGAAAAAGCGTCAAGGAAACTTGGCGCTTTTTGCTTTTTGAATTACCGTAAAGCGATTGATATCCGCACCACCTGGTTGGTGTTTACCCTTAAACCGAAGTTTTTAGATTGTGTTTGCGCGCAATCATCGCCTTGGCGGTTTCAACAGCCACAGCCGCATCGCGTGTGAAATGTGGTTCTTGCGAGGTGCATCCAATTGTCAATCTTCGTTTTAGGTCGCGTTAAGAGGTTTTTGGTAGATTCAAAGCAACTTCAGCGACACGAGGTTGTTGAACGGTGCTGTAAATAATTGGAGAGTTTCAAATGTTCAAGAAGTTCCTTAAAGACGAATCCGGTGCGACCGCTATCGAATACGTCCTGATCGCCGCTGCTATGGCCGCCGTGTTGATTGCCGTCATGCCAGGCTTGTCAACGGCTCTTACTGGCCAATTCACGACTATTACTTCCGCCGTTAACACTGGCCTATAACTACTTTCGCCCTACGGGGCGGACGAAATCCAAACGGAAAAAGCGTCAGGGAAACTCGGCGCTTTTTGCCTTTTGAACTACCCAAGAGCGATTGATATCCGCATCGGCCTAGTCAGTGTTACCCTTACACCGAAGTTTTTAGATTGTGTTTGCGCGCAATCATCGCCTTGGCGGTTTCAACGGCCACCGCGGCATCTCTGCAATAGGCGTCTGCGCCTACCGCCTTGGCGAATTCTTCGTTCAAAGGTGCGCCACCAACCAGAACGATATAATCGTCACGAATGCCTTTTTCTTTCAGCGTGTCTATTACCACTTTCATATAGGGCATCGTGGTGGTGAGCAGAGCTGACATACCAATGATATCGGGCTGATGCTCTTCAATGGCTTTCAGATAGCTCTCAACTGGATTATTGATGCCGAGGTTAATGACATCAAAGCCAGCACCTTCCATCATCATGGCTACTAAATTCTTACCAATGTCATGGATATCACCCTTAACGGTGCCGATGATCATCTTGCCAAGGCGCGGAGCACCCGTTGCGATCAGCAGTGGGCGCAGGATGGCCATGCCGGCCTTCATGGAATTGGCGGCCAACAAAACCTCGGGCACAAACAGAATACCATCGCGAAAATCAATGCCGACAATACGCATGCCCTCGACCAAGCCTTCGGTCAAAACCTTATAGGGTGCCCAGCCGCGGCCGAGCAGGATGTGAACGGCCGCCTCCACCTCTTCCTTAAGGCCATCATATAAATCGTCATGGACCTGTTGGGTCAACTCTTCATCATTGAGGCTGTTGAGATCAAGTTCGCCGGAATCACTCATTCACGTTACTCATTCAAATTACTCCGCAAAGCAGGGCAAAGACATTTCATTTACATGCCTGATTGTGGCGTTTGAAGCAAGACTTCGCTATAGCACAAGCAGTGCTGGAATGAGAGGTCTGCTTTGAAGAAACTCGATATTGAGGCCGTGCGGCAGGCCTTCCCTGCTCTTGGGCTACGCGATGATGGACGCCAACGCATCTACCTCGACAACCCGGCAGGCACGCAAGTTCCGCAAGTTGTGATTGACGCCATGGTGGGCGTTTTAGCCAGCAAGAATGCCAATCTGGGCGGATATTTCACCACCACGAAAGCGGCCGATAAGCTGGTGCATGAGGCACATGTGGCACTGGCTGATTTTTATAATGCAGCTTCGCCTGATGAAATTGTGTTTGGCCAAAACATGACATCGCTGACTTTGCATTTTTCGCGCTGTTTGGGTCGGCGGCTGAAGGCAGGCGATGAAATTATCCTGAGCCGGATGGATCATGATGCCAATGTGGCACCTTGGCTGCTTTTGGCGCAGGATAAGGGCCTTATCGTAAAGTGGCTGGACTTTGATCCCGGCACTTATGAATTTGCTGATGATGCTTTGCTTAAAGTGCTCAGCGACAAAACTCGCCTTCTCGCCATGGGCATGGCCTCAAACTGCACTGGCACGGTACATGATGTGGCCAGTTTCACCAAACAAGCTAAGGCAGCTGGGGCACTGGTTTATCTGGACGGCGTGCAATATGCGCCGCATTTGCCATTGGATGTGCAGGCGCTTGGGGCGGATGTGGTGGTTTCATCAGCTTACAAATGGTTTGGCCCTCACCAAGGTATTTTGTGGGCGCGAAAAGATCTCTTGGCTGAAACTTTCGCCTATAAAGTGCGCGCGGTTTCTGACGGTGATTTGGGGCACAAGTTTGAAACTGGCACGCAATCCCATGAGGGCATGGCAGGCTGTGCGGCCGCGGTGGATTACATTGCTGGCTTGGGCGAAGGAGCCACACGTCGGGCGCGTATCATTTCCGGCTGGCAGGCGGTGACCACTCATGAACATGCGCTGACTTTGCAACTGATTGAAGGACTGAAGAATTTCAAAACCCTCACAATTAGAGGCATTGCCTCAGCCAATGCCATTCACCGTCGTGTGCCTACTGTGTCATTCACAGTTGATGGGGTTATTCCTGACACAATCGCCAAGCATCTTGCAGCACAGAATATCTTTGTCTGGTCAGGCCATAACTATGCGTTAGAACCCATTGCCCGCATGGGGCTGGCTGATAAAGGCGGGGTGTTGCGCGTGGGCCTAGCCCATTACAACAAGCCAGACGAAGTGGAAACCTTGCTTGCAAATTTGAAAACTATCCTTAAATGAGCCAAATATGACATATAAAATAGCTATTATTGGCCTGGGCAAAATTGCCATGGACCAACACATTCCGGCCATCACCAAGAACAAAAAGTTCAAGCTGGTGGCCGGTATCAGCCGCAATGCCAGTCTGAAAGATGTGCCACATTTCACAACGTTGAGTGAGTTATTGGCCAGCAAAATAAAGCTGGATTGCTTGGCAATTTGCACACCGCCCTCAGTGCGTTTGCAAATGGCGCTCGAGGCTTTGAAAGCTGGGCTTGATGTGTTGATTGAAAAGCCACCAACGCCCACAATAGGCGAACTGTTCGCCATGCAAGCATTTGCGCGCAAGCAAAAGCGCGTGCTTTATGCCACTTGGCATAGCCGCATGAACGCAGCGGTTGAAGAAGCTCGGGTGCGGCTCAAGGGCAAACGCGTTACGCAGTTAAAGATTACATGGCGCGAAGATGTGCGCCATTGGCACCCCGGCCAAGAATGGATTTGGCAAGCTGGTGGCTTTGGTGTTTTTGATCCGGGCATCAATGCGCTTTCAATTCTCACACGCATCATGCCGCAGGAATTATTTGTGCAAAGCGCTGTGCTTGAAACGCCAGCCAATAAAGCAACGCCCATTGCCGCGCAGATTAAATTCAAACACGCCGATGGTTTGGCTTCTGATCTGAGTGCGGATTTTGATTGGCGTCAAACCGGTGAACAAACTTGGAAGATTGAAATGGCCACGCAAGATGGCATGAAACTCAACCTTCTCAAAGGCGGCACGGTGTTGGAGATAAATGGCAAGACTATACTCGAAGCGCCAATGGAAGAATATGAACTGATCTACAAACATTTCGCCAAACTGCTTAAAGATCGCAAAAGCGATGTGGATGCAGCGCCACTGCAATTGGTTTGTGATTGCTTCATGCTGGGCGAGCCAAAACTGGTGGCGGAGTTTCTATAGTCGATGATCAGTCGCGCCAGCCACGAAATCTATCTCTTAAGTTTAGCATTGAAGCTCTTCTTCGCGGTGCTCGAGGTGCTTTGTGGATTGGCAATTTATTTTGTCTCGCTTGATCAGATACACTCCCTCACCCATTGGATATTAGAGTTGCGGATATTTGCTGATCCGGGGGATCGCAAAACGGAGTTTGTCCAGCATCTCATCGCTGGATTACCGCTGGATGCGAGGTTGTTTGTGCTCATCTATCTGCTACTCCATGGCGGGCTCAAAATCGCAATCGTTGCGGGCCTGCTATCAGGAAAACCATTGGCTTATCCGCTTGGCCTGCTCGGCCTGGCAATTTTTGTGATCTATGAATTGGCGGAATATTTTATCCACCACCATTTTGGAATTTTGATGATCGCGGGCTTTGATGTTTTCATCATTATAATGGTGGCGCGTGAATGGCGCGAGAAGCTGAAGCTGGCTTAACTGCGCCGCCGCTCACGCTTTGCGGCGCCTTCTGCGGCCTGATCGATACCCTTGGCGAGAGCAGAAACCGCACCTAGCTTTTGCTCAACCATTTCAATCGTGGGCCTAGCGCCCTTTTTATGGCCTTCAAGCGCTTGGCGCATCGCAGCCAAATGTTCGGGGCTTGTGCCACAGCAGCCGCCGATGATTTTGGCCCCAGCGTCCAAGGCGATGCGGGCATAATCCGCCATCAATGCTGGCGTTCCGGTGTAATGAATATGGCCGTCATGATATTGTGGGATTCCGCAATTGCCCTTGGCCACGACAAAAGCATCTGGCCGTGCGGCGGTAATGCCCATCACGGTTGCCACCAATTCAGATGCGCCCGTGCCGCAGTTAGCACCAATGGCTACAGGTGTTGCTTTCAACTCACCTGCCAATTTGCCAAAGGCAGCAGGTGTTATGCCCATCATGGTGCGGCCGTTGGTGTCAAAGCTCATGGTTGTGACAATAGGCAAGCCCACATTGGCCACGCCTTCAACAGCAGCGCGCAGTTCTTCTTCTGATGACATGGTCTCAATCCAGATCACATCAACGCCGCCCTCTTTCAAGGCTTTAGCCTGTTCTGCGAATGCGGCAACACCATCGGCGTAAGCAAAAGTGCCGACGGGTTCAAAAATCTCACCAGTGGGGCCCACTGAGCCGCCAACAAATATCGTGCGCGCCTTATAGGCATCGGCCTCAGCGCGTGCATTCTTGGCGGCGGCGATATTGATCTCGCGCACCTTATCCTGCGCATCATGCAGCTTTAAGCGAAGGCGATTGCCGCCGAATGTGTTGGTGAGAACGATATCTGCACCCGCCTCAATGAAGCGCTTATGCAGGTCACGCACCCGTTCTGGGTGTTCAAAATTCCACATCTCTGGCGCGTCACCAGACACCAGACCCATCTGAAAATAATTGGTGCCAGTGGCTCCATCGGCCAACAGCCAGGGGCGGGAATTCAAAGCTTCGGTGAAGGATTGGCGTGACATGGCAATCTAAGTCTTTCTGAACAATATAAGGATTTCTTTATATGATGCACGATGTTGCGGCAAGTCGCTTGTTTCCTATTTAGTCACTGAGTGCGCCCTATTCAAACCAAAGGATAGCCAGACCAGACTTTAACATTACGCAGAGCAAGCGAAGATTGCAGGCGCTGCAACCCCGGCAGGCGGGCCAGTTTTGTGCGGTGAATGCGCTCATAGTCATTGGCATCAGCTGCGGCAACACGCAACAAATAGTCAAATTGACCGCTCATCAAATGGCATTCCAGAATTTCTGGCACACGCTGAACTGCCGCTTCAAATTTCTCAAAGGCCGTTTCAGTTTGGGCCGCCAGTGACACTTCCACAAAGAACTCATTGTTAAAGCCAACGGCTGGCCCATCCAATCTTGCGGCATAGCCGGTGATGATCTCTGCTGCTTCCAAAAGTTTTACACGCCGATGACACGCCGAGGGCGATAGACCCACTTTATCCGCCAGTTCGGCAATCGGAATCGTCGCCGCCTGTTGAAGTCGTGACAGAATGGCTTTGTCTATTTTATCTAATTTGTGAATTTTCATTCGAATTATGTAACATATATTAGAATAATATTCCATATTATTGAGAGATTGCCAAATCTTTCGAACAATCTACCAGAACCCAAAGTCTATGCTCTTCCTCAGGAGGATCATCTCATGCTCATCGGCGTACCAAAGGAAATCAAAAATCACGAATACCGCGTTGGCCTAACCCCGCAAGCAGTTGGCGAATATGTGCGCCACGGCCACAAGGTGATGGTCGAGAAAAATGCAGGCGCTGGCATCGGCTGTTCAGACCAGAATTATGAGAACGCTGGCGCCATAGTTGTGCAAACCGCCGTTGAGATTTTTGCTAAAGCAGAGATGATCGTTAAGGTAAAAGAACCACAAGCCAATGAGCGCAAGCTCTTGCGCGCTAACCAGATTCTTTATACCTATCTCCATCTGGCACCAGACCCTGAACAGGCCAAAGACCTTATCAAGTCAGGTGCTGCTTGCATCGCCTATGAAACTGTTACCAACACGCGTGGCGGCCTGCCCTTGCTTGCGCCGATGAGCCAGGTTGCCGGGCGTATGTCAGTGCAAAGTGGCGCGCATTGCCTTGAGAAACGTCAAGGTGGGCGTGGGCTTTTGTTAGGTGGCGTGCCGGGCGTTGCCCCGGCCAAAGTGGTCATTTTAGGTGGCGGTGTGGTGGGCACCAATGCGGCAGCGATTGCTATCGGCATGGGCGGCGACGTTACCGTCATCGAACGTTCAATCGAGCGGATGGAAGAACTCGTTGCACGTTTTGGTCTTGGCATTAAAACGCTCTATTCAACAAAAAGTGCCATCGAAGAAGAATGCGCTGCAGCCGATCTGGTGATTGGCGGCGTGCTCATCCCCGGCGCTGCTGCACCCAAGCTTGTCACCCGCGCCATGTTGAAAGACTGGAAACCTGGGGCGGTGTTTGTGGATGTTGCCATTGACCAAGGCGGCTGTGCCGAGACATCACATGCAACGACGCATGCTGATCCTACATATATCGTTGAGGGAATAGTGCATTACTGCGTGGCCAATATGCCAGGGGCCGTGGCGCGCACTTCAACTTATGCGCTGAATAATGCAACCCTGCCCTTCGGCTTGGCTCTGGCGGACAAAGGCTGGCGGCGTGCTGTGAAAGAAGACCGACATTTGCGCGCTGGTCTCAATGTGGCTGAGGGAAAAGTCACTCACCCAGCTGTGGCGCAGGCTTTGGGATATCAGCTTTTTGAGGTGGAAAAGCTGGTGGGCTGATTCAAGAAATTTCGCCCGCCAAAACCATGACGGGGGCAATAATCGCCAGCCCTAAGCATAGCACAAGAAACAACATAAATTTTCGGCTGCGGATAGATTCAATCGGCTTCATGAGGCTGAATGTTGCGCGATTCCCTCGGCCAGAAAATGATTCTTTTCAAATGCTTGGCCGAGGGTTTTTGGACTCGAAGGCGGTTAACGAAGTGTAAATATACACTGCGTTTCCACAACAGCTTTTATTGCATGCCTTGCAGATAAGGCGTGGCTCTGGTGATAGTGACACGACGATTTTCTGGCTCAGCATAAGGTGTGGGAATTTTGAGGAAGTGATCGCCCACGCCCACATCTTTTAAATTGTCTGGCGAGATAGCGTAGTATTTCACCAACATGGCTTTCACGCTGGCAGCGCGTAAGCGTGACAGTCTGAGATTATAATCATCAGAACCAACCGCGTCGGTGTTGCCTTCAATCACGAACACTTCATCGGGCTTATAATGCACAATGCGTTCAATGATGCGGGCAATGGCATCAAGATGGCCAAGCTCTTCTTCGCGGAGGAAGCCTTCATTGTAACCGAAGTGAACGCTATCAATTTCAATGCGCGGAATGGAATTGCGCCAATTGGGGTCAGTCACAAAGGTGTGCAAATCAACCCGACGGTCAAAGCCATCCGGCGGCGGTGCCATCAACGCCTCTGTCAGAACATCAGGGCCTACTTCAGCGGCGAAGATATTGCGTGGCAAAGGGCGGGCTGGGGGTGTGAATTGTATTTGGCCTTGAGCAGCAATTGCGGCCATGCGCGCTTTGCGTTCCTGCAACAAGCGCAGACGCAACACTTCGCGGTCATAGTCTAAGTTGCCGCGCCAATAATCACGCAATGACGGATCATAGTGATCATCGCCTTGGGCATCATCGTAAACTTGAATGCGGCGCATCAATTCGTCAGAGCGCAATTGATCAGACGGGCGGCGATCTTCCAACACTTCGCGCGGCGGGCTGGCCCCCGTGATCAAGTTGATTGACACGCTGAAATTAAGCCCAGATGCGGCGGCGGCGGCAGCAACAGCTGGAGGCGGTGGCGGTGGTGGTGGCGCCTTGGTCACAAATGCTGGTGGCAAAGGAGGTGGCGGCGGCGCTGGAGGGGCGAGCTGTATTTGCTTGGCATTGGCTGCGGCAAGACGCTGGCGCAGTAAGGCACTCTCCGCCCCCATTTTAGCCAGGGCTGCTTGCTGAACCGGAGCTGAAATCTCATTAGCGGCAAGCATTTGGCGCACATCCTCCAAACGCTTGCGCAAATCATCATCACTCAGCTTTGAAATGTCTGTGGTGTCGGCACCATATGCTTTTGCTTTTGCTTCGGCAGCAGAGTCTATCTTGACAGGTGCCAGGGCCTGTATTTTTTCTGGCGAAGCGACCACCACAGGCGGCGGTGCGGCGGGGGCAGCTGCCGCAGCAGTTGGCTTTTCCACCGGCTTGGTTGGCGGCGCTACTGGGGCTGCCACAGGTGCAGGCGCGCCTGCGGCAGGCGCTGCAGGTGGAACTACCGCTGGCTTGGCCAAAGGTGCTCCGGCGGCTGGTGGGGCTGGAACCGCAGGAGTTACGATGGCAGATCCGGCAGCGGGCGCTGCAGGAGGAACAATCACTGGCTTGGCCAAAGGTGCAGCTGGCAGCACTGGTTGTGGGATAGGTTGAGGCGTGGCCTGCAACACAGGGGCAGCCTTGGCCTTGGCATCAGCGGCAGTTTTTGCATCGGCAGCGGCCTTAGCATCTGCAGCGGCTTTGGCGTCGGCAGCAGCCTTAGCATCAGCGGCGGCTTTGGCATCTGTAGCAGCCTTGGCGTCGGCAGCAGCCTTAGCATCAGCGGCGGCTTTGGCACCCTCAGCAGCCTTGGCATCAGCGGCGGCCTTAGCATCGCCAGCAGCTTTGGCATCGGCAGCGGGTTTGGCCTTAGTATCCACCGCGCCAGAGGCACGGCGCGCCAGTTCTTGATTGGTTTGGCCGGCATAGGCCGTGAGCAAATCTTTCACCTGAGGTGGCAACGCCGGAGTGGCTATGGCCTTTTCCAAATTTTGAATGCGCTGGTGCAGTTGGTCATCACTCAAGGCTTGCAAATTGGGATGTTCATTCATCAGGGCGGAAATCTCTGGCGAAACGGTCGCGTGAGATTGCACCGGAATTTCCTTTACCGGTGCGTTCTGCGCCATGGCTAGGCCGGCTGTTCCGAGCGTCACTGCCACTACACCTGCCACAAATTTGCTTTTCATCAATATTTCTCCCAATGCAAGAATCAACGTGCCACATGCCTAGCACTTTCGCGGGCCACAATTGGTGGCCACTGCGGCGGAATTCAGGCGCAACTGCACCGACAATAATTGAGATTGCGTCGCAAAAGCGTTATGAGGCGGCCATGAAAGATAATTACAAACTGGCGGCGTTCTACCAATTCGCTCCGCTACAAAAGTACCGCGAGCTAAAAGCACCGCTGGAGCAAGTGCTAAAACAACTTGGCGTGTGCGGCTCAGTTTTGGTGGCCGAAGAAGGCATCAACGGCACAATCGCCGCCATACCCGATACGTTGGATGAAGCTTTGGCAGCAATCTCACGCATTACTGGCCTTGGAAATTTTGGTGCGAAGTTTTCATTTGCTGAAACAAAACCATTTCGGCGCATGAAAGTGCGATTGAAAAAAGAAATCGTCACCATCGGGCCGGTGCGCGCCAACCCAAATGAAAAAGTGGGCACCTATGTTGAGCCCAACAATTGGAACGCACTCATCAGCCAACCAGATGTTTTGGTGATTGACACGCGAAATTCCTATGAATTCGGGGTTGGTACATTTGCAAAGGCACTTGATCCGCAAACTGAAAGCTTCAGTGAATTTCCAGTTTGGGCGCGTGAAAGGTTGAAAGACAAAAATCAGAAGATCGCCATGTTTTGCACTGGCGGCATTCGCTGTGAAAAAGCCTCGAGCTTTTTAAAGCATGAAGGTTTTGAAAATGTCTATCATCTCAAAGGCGGCATTCTCAAATATCTTGAAGATGTGAAGTCCGAAGATAGCCTATGGCAAGGCGGATGCTTTGTTTTTGATGAGCGTGTGGCGGTGGGCCATGACCTCAGGGTTTTGGATTTCTCTATTTGCCATGGCTGTCTTGCACCAGTCTCGGCAGATGATCGTGCCAGCCTGAAATTCGAACAAGGTGTGTGCTGTCCAGCATGCGCTGATAAATTAAGCGACGAACAAAAAGCCTCCAACCGAGAGCGCCAACGCCAAGTTGATCTCGGTGCCAAGCGCGGATTAAAACATTTGGGACCATTATGAACGACTTGCCCTTCGCCATGCAGCGCAGTGTAGATGAAGTGGCAAGGCGGCTTTCGCAATTTCCGCAACTGCCAAAAATATTTGCAGCTTGCTTGGCCAATACTTTCACCACGACGTTAAAGCCGCAACCGGATGGCAGCGTGTTTGTGATCACAGGCGATATTGCGGCTATGTGGCTGCGCGATTCCGCAGCACAAGTGCGGCCATATTTGCGCTTAGCGAAATCTGATCCACAATTTGCAAGTTTGATCGCTGGTGTGGTGAAGCGCCAATGCGCGATGGTTCTCATTGATCCTTATGCCAATGCTTTCAATGAAGCGCCCAATGGGCGTTGTCACAACCGCGATGAAACCGATATGGGGCCGTGGGTTTGGGAAAGGAAATATGAACTCGATAGCCTCTGCGCGCCTTTGCTCTTGGCGCATGATTTGTGGGTAGCATCAGGCAGCACGCAACATATCGATCAAAACTTTTTGGCAGTCGCGCAAGTGGTCATCAACACGATCAAGCTTGAACAGCGCCATGAAAATTCTACTTATCAATTTCAGCGCTTCAATTGCCCTGTAACTGATACGCTGAGCCATGATGGCCGCGGCAGTGCCGTGGGTCATACCGGCATGAGTTGGAGTGGCTTTCGCCCATCGGATGACTCTTGCACATATCATTATCTCGTGCCCGCTAATATGATGGCTGTTGTGGCGCTGCGCCGGCTGGCAGAATTACCTGTCGGGCAAGAGCTTAAACTTCAGGCTTTATCATTAGCCGATGAAATTCAACACGGCATTGATAAATTTGCGCGTTTCAATCATCCACAGTTTGGTGGGGTCTATGCCTATGAGGTTGATGGGCTTGGCAACCAGCATTTTATGGATGACGCCAATGTGCCATCATTATTGTCCATGCCGTATCTGGGTTATTGCGCAGCCGAAGATCCGATTTATCGTAACACACGAGCGATGATTTTAAGCAAAGCCAATCCATATTTCTATGAGGGCCGCGCCGCCAAAGGGATTGGCAGCCCGCACACGCCACAAGATTATATCTGGCCGATTGCGCTTTGCATGCAGGGGCTGACTTCCACTTCGCGTGAGGAACAGCTTTTTCTACTGGCAACTTTGTTAGCTACTGATGCAGGCACGGGGCTGATGCATGAGAGTTTTCATAAAGATGATCCGACACAATTCACGAGGGCCTGGTTTGCTTGGGCTAATTCGCTGTTTGCGGAGTTCGTGATGGCTGTGGCGGGCGTTTAAGGACTCAGAAGGCAGAGCGTATTGACCCTGCCTTCTGCACTGGAAATCTTATTCGGCAATAATGTGCCAGACATTGCCCTTGCCCTCACCAAGTTTGTCACCCTTGGCTTTGTCCGGTGCATAGAAATAAACTGGCTTTTTGTTGAAGGCGAATTGAAGCGTGCCATCAGTTCGTTTCACCAATGTCCAGCCCGCCGCCAATTTGCTGTCGGCCTTGCCTACATAGGCCGGCCACATCGCTGCGCAGGCATCATAGCAAGTTGAAACGCCTGCGGTGTCTTTGTCGAAAACATAAAGGGTCATGCCGTTCTCGGCGGTTACCATGCCAGCGGCATCAGCCGCTGAAACTGACAACGCCAAACCCAAGCAAACACCGGAAACGCTTTTCAAAAATACACTCATTTGATTACTCCTTACATCCGCAGGCGAATGCGATGAAATAAGATATCACGGGTGCCATGCCTGCTTGGCCGGACGAAACGGTTTAAAATCGAATTTGTTCCAACAAAGTCGAAACCAATCGAGGTGGGGCCGATCCGCTTGGTTTGCTCGGTGTACTGAACAACACGGACGCGGGCACCGGATTGATGCAAGAGAGTTTTCATAAGGACGGCTCGGCATGCGTCACAAGGGCAAGGCTCACTTGGGCGAACTCACTATTCGCTAAATCTACAATGAAGGTCGCGCGGTTGTGATGGCCCCGGCATCAAATGCCGGGGCGCTCGCTCATAAGGCCTTAGTTAATCGTCTTGGTGGCTAGCAGCGCGTCAAGTGCTGCCTTGGTGGCTGCGCTCACCGGTGTCTTGTTGGCTGCCGCATTGAGGTCGGCTGTCACAGTTGTCTGCCCCTGATCCACCGTGGCCTGATCTTGCGTCACCGTTGCATTGTCCGCGGCGGCCGCAGCTGTGTCGGTGTTCAGCTGCGTTGTGTCATTGGTGACCGCCAACTGGTCAGCGGCAACTGCCGCAATCAGCGTTTTGTTGGTTGGGTCCGCCGCAAGGGCTGTTTGATCAGCCGCCAACTTTGTATTGTCAGTGGTCAGTTGCGTCTGGTCAGTAATGACGAGCGCGTTGGCCGCGCTGGCCGCCTTGATCGCAGCTTGAAGTTCTGTCTGGGATGCGCCCAATGCCTGATTGGCCAGATAATAGGCCTTTATTTTTCCGATGCGCGAATTGGCCGAGGCGTGAGCAAAGGCTTCGTTTGACGCATGGGCCGCGTTCAGTGCCCCAAGCGCGCTTGCCGTTTTGCCTAGGTTGACTCGGCTGGTGTGGCCACTGTTGCCATTTCCGGTGCCACCGTTGGAGTGCCCGTTGGCGTGTCCATTGGCATTGCCATTTGCTGCGAAGCTCTGGCCAGTCGCGAGACAAGAAAAGGCGAGCGCGCCAGCGAGCAATGCAACGCAGGGGTTCTTGAGCATGGATGTATTCGTTAATGTTTTCATGGCACGATCCTTAATTTGCAGATCGGAAACTGAACTGCGGTTTGGGTTTGCTTGTCAGTCTGAAACTGACATTCGGCTTGTCTGGCGAAACGGTTCTAAACCGAATTTGTTCCGATAAAGTCGAAATGAGTCGACGGAGCGTCTGTCCCGTCCAGCCCAGCCCCGCTGCAACGCAATTCATAGTTGCAAGCAGTGAGCCATTCGGCGTGAGGAGCAGCTCGGTTTGCTTGGGCTAATTCGCTGTATGCGGAATTCGTGATGGCTGCGGCTGGCGTTTAACGGCGCAGAAGGCAGAGCGCATTGACCATGCCTTCTGCACTAGAAATCCTATTCGGCGATAATGTGCCAGATACCACCTTTGCCATCGCCAAGTTTGTCACCTTTGGCTTTGTCTGCTGCAAAGAAATAAACTGGCTTATTTTTGTAGGCCCATTGCATGGTGCCATCTTTGCGTTTTACTTGGCTCCAGCCATTACCCATCTTGTCATCAGCTTTTGCAACGTAAGCTGGCCAGTTCGTTGCGCAAGCGTCATAGCAAGCTGAGACGCCGTCTGTATCTTTGTCGAATGTGTAAAGCGTCATGCCATTTTGAGCAGTGAGCGTGCCAGCGGCATTGGCTGCAGCGATAGACAAAAAAGTTGCAGCATAGGTACCGATTGCAAGTTTCGAGATCATGTTCATTTAGGATCCTCCTTTGTTTAGGCTCCCGAGCATAGGCAAAAGACTGTGACCTTTTTGTGCCGATGAAATTACCCCGTCCAGCCGAGCCCGGCGGCAACGCAATTCATGGTGGCCAATAGTGAGCCATTCAGCGTGTCACTGGATTTGCCAGCACGGGTTTCGCGCAACAGTTCCACTTGCCAGGCATTGGCTTGGCCCACCATTTCCTTTACCCGCTCAAAGCGGCGTCTGAAAGAATGGAAGCGTTCGCAGAGTTGACCGTCGCCGGAAAGTTGCAAGATCACTTTTGAAGTGCGCTTATGTTCATGGCGAATGAGCGCAAATATGCGCTCCGCATCATTGCGGTTTTGCACCAGTGAGGCATATTTTTCTGCCACTTGCATATCGGCAAGATAAAGTGATTTTTCAACTTCATCGATGGCCAAGCGAAAGCCCGGCGATTTCACAAACATTTCGCGCAAGAGTTTCAAACCATCACCACGCGACGACACGAAATCATCCAACGCATAGCCAAGGCCATACCAGCCGGTCAGCAAGTGGCGATTTTGGCTCCAGGCAAAAACCCATGGAATGGCGCGCAAATCAGAAAGGCCCTTGGCTCCAAAGCGACGTGAAGGACGTGAGCCGATTTTCAGCAATGCCAGTTCCTCCACTGGGCTGGATTGTTGGAAGTATGTCATCAAACCGGGATCATGGGCCAATTTCTGATAGGCCTTGAAAGACAGCTGGGCGATTTTTTCGACTGCCGATTGGTGGTCTGCATTCACACGCTGCACATCTTCAACTTTGGATTTGAGCGAGTGCTGCAAAACCGCAGCCGTCAAGGTTTCCAAATTAATTTGCGCCGTGCCACGATTGGCGAATTTGGATGAAACAACTTCGCCCTGTTCGGTGACGCGCATGCGCCCGCCCACAGTTCCTGCTGGTTGTGCAGCGATGGCGCGGCCCGCGGGAGCGCCCCCGCGCGAGACTGAGCCACCACGGCCGTGGAAAAAGCTGATTGCCACGCCAGATTTTTCGCCCACGCGGATCAAGCGGCGCTGGGCTTCAAACAATTCAAACGAGGCACAGAAAAAGCCGCCATCTTTGTTTGAGTCGGAATAGCCCAGCATGATTTCTTGGCAGTTGGCATGGCTGCGAACGGAATTTTGCACGATCACATTGTTCAGCAACTCTTCCATGATGGCCGGGCCAGCGCGCAAATCTTCGATCGTTTCAAACAGTGGCACAACCCTGATGCGACAGGTTTCGTGTGAAGCGGCGTCTGAGAACAGGCCACAATATTTGGCCAAGAGATAAAGGCCAAGAATATCGTCGCCACTTTGCGTCATTGAGAGAATGAAAGTGCCGATGGCTTTAGGGTCTGGCCCATCCAAAGTTTCGCGGATCAAATGCAGAAGGCCCAAAAGCTCTTGGGCTTCTTCCGACAGGTCACGGAACTGCGGCACAAAGCCCATGGGTCTATCAAGCTCGGCCCTGATCCATAAACTCCATTCAGCAGAATGAACTTCAGGTGCGTCGCCCTTTGCCAGCGGGTTCATCTTGCGCCAAATTTCACCGAGCACGCGGTTGGTGACAGTGGTGTTCTGACGTATGTCCAAACTCGCTGTACGGAAGCCAAAGATCTCAGCTTCCCAGCGCAGGGGCTTGATCAGCGAGGCTGCCAAGCCAGGGGCTTTCATCTCGGCCAAGGCCTCTTCAGCCTTGCGCAACAGGGCCATCAATTCATCAACCGAAGTGAAGGGCTTGGCCTTTTTGCCAACTTCAAATGTTGATTCAAGCCTAGCCCGCAACGCACTGAAATATTGGCGGAAAGGCTCGTTAGAATTGCGCGCCTCAAGGCTCTCACCGATCTCTGAAAGACTAAGTTGTTCTTCCAGCGTCGCGGCAAAATCGGCAGGCACTTTAGGTTCCGCAGAGGAGATCGAAATATAACGCGCCAGTTCATTTAATTTGGAATCAAGGCGGCGCACTGAAGCTCGCGCATTAGCAGCCAGTGCAGCTTTTGTGGTGGCCACTGTGACGAAAGGATTGCCGTCTCTATCACCGCCGATCCAACTGGAAAACTTTAACGGTGGGCGCGTGGCGGCAGCTTGTTCAGGGTAATGGCGCAGCAAAGCCGATTGCAGAATTTCAGTCAGTGCCGTGGTGCGATCAAACAACGCGTCGCGGAAAAAATGTAAGCCCCAAGCCACTTCATTTTCAACGGTGGGCTTTTCGGCGCGCACTTCGCCGGTGAGCCACAGAAGATCAATCTCATTGCGGATCTGCGACAGCATCACGTCGCGCTCACGCGTGGTCCAACGCGGATTATCGAGTTCAAAGAGCTTCAAATAAATTCTTCGATGAATTTCAAGTACCGTTACGCGCTTGGCTTCAGTCGGATGAGCGGTGATGGTGGGTCCAACATCCAAGATGCTGAGCACCTTGGCCACTTGTTCGCCGGTCACGCCTGCGGCAGCAGCTTGAGCCAAAGATTGAGAGAGAGAACCTGCCACATCATCTGGCCCTGCTTTATTTTCCACAGCTCGGCGATTTCGCACAGCTGCGTTTTCTTCGGCGATATTCATCAGCTGCAACCAAATGCCGATCACCTGAAGCGCGTGTTCAACCTCATCTGCTGGAATGGCAATGGCGGCTTTAACATCATCCAAAACCGGTAACACGCTGGGTGTGCGCACTTTTATCACTTGGCGCAGCAACTCTCGAAGTTGGCCAGTGATCTCATCAATGTAAGATGAGTCTTCGTGTTGAGGTGCGGTCATCATGTTCATGAGGGCATTTGTGCACTGCACCATTGCTGGTGTCAACAGGAGATGGGGAATGGAGTGGGCGGCGAAGTTTGGTAACGAGCGGATTTTGTAGCAGCTTATTTGAACTTCGGAGTTTGACCGAAGGCGGACATCGGCCTGCCATAGCGCAGGGTCCGTCAGCCCTTAGAAGGGGTCACTACAAGCTGAGGGTACCAAATCGTCGTATGAGACCATCACGTGCTCACGGAACGCAGATCGTTCGGTCAATCGCTGATAATACTGTTGCAACTTAGGTAGTGTGGTTCGTTCGATCGAAATATTAAAATACCGAAAGAGAATGTGCCCAAACTGAATGTCGGCAAGGGTAAACGTATCGCCAGCTATAAAGGGGTGCGACGTAAGCTGAGCTTCTGCGATTTCAAGCTTCTTTGTCAACAAAGCTATAGCGGCCGAAATTGCGAACTTATCTTGCTGTTCCGGCAAGGTGCGCACCACGCTCCAAAAAATTGGCCCTGTGAAACCCTGCGCGATGTTAATTTTCGACCATTCGGCCCACATGTCAACTTTTGTGCGGGCATTGAGTTGAGTCGGCCAAAATGGATCAGTCCCATAGCGATTGCTTAGATACCTAATGATGGCACCCGTCTCCCATAGTGGTTCGCCGTCGCCATCCCTCAGAACGGGAATTGTACCATTGGGGTTCATTGCAAGGAACTCTGGACTGGTATTGCCCCCATATATATGTCCGACATCGAGGCGCTTATATGGAAGGTTCAGTTCACCAACTGCCCACATTAGGGCCTGTACGTTGGAAGATGTTTTTCGTCCCCAAATCTGCAGCACGGAACCTGCCTCCATTTTCACCTGAATAACGCATAGATATTCCAATAGCTTTGTTTTGTAACGACGTTGAAGTCAGCTCCTGGCCCATCGCGACGATTCTCGAACCGAATTGCATTTCTGCAATTGCGGTCAAAGTATACATACAAATCGCCCAACACACTGCATTTGCTTGTGACCCCAACTTTGCGTAAAGGGCGGCAATGTTGTCAATCAATGATATTACTTACCGCATCGGCGGCCGCGTGCTGCTGGAAGGCGCTTCGGCCATTATTCCGGCCGGCCATAAGGTTGGCCTGGTGGGCCGCAATGGCACGGGCAAATCGACTTTGTTGAAATTGATCCTTGGTGAACTTTCGCCAGAGGACGGCGAAACCTATGTGCCACGCGGCGCCAAGATCGGCACAGTGGCCCAAGAAGCGCCGGGCGGATCGGAGACCCTGATTGAGGTGGTGTTGGCGGGCGACAAGGAACGCGCTGCTTTGATGATTGAGGCGGACACAGCCCATGACCCCCACCGCATTGCTGAGATTCAAACGCGCCTTGCCGATATTGATGCATATTCAGCCGAAGCGCGGGCTTCGGTTATTTTAGCGGGTCTTGGCTTTTCAGAAGAGACAATGCGTGGCCCCTGCTCTGCCCTATCTGGCGGTTGGCGGATGCGCGTGGCTTTGGCTGCCGCATTGTTTGGCGCGCCTGATGTTTTGCTGCTCGACGAACCTACTAACTACCTCGATCTTGAAGGCACGCTGTGGCTGCAAGATTATATCCGCGACTATCCTCATACGATTTTGTTGGTCAGCCATGACCGTGATTTGCTCAACATCGCCGTCAACGCAATCTTACATCTCGATCAGCAAAAGCTGACGCTGTATCAAGGCACTTACGATATTTTTGAGCGTCAACGCCGTGAAAAACAGGCGTTGAATGTGAAGATGAAAAAGAAGCAGGATGACCAGCGCGATCATATGCAAGCTTTCATCAACCGCTTCAAAGCCAAGGCCAGCAAAGCCCGCCAAGCGCAAAGCCGCATGAAAGCTTTGGCGAAATTGGAGCCGATTGCCGATATGGCCGAAGGGCGCGTGGCACCTTTCATTTTTCCAAACCCACAAAAGGCCTTGGCTCCGCCGGCTTATTCATTTGATAAATGTGGCATTGGTTATGGCGACAAGTTGGTTCTGCGTAATATCTCGTTGCGCATGGACCCGGATGACCGCATTGCATTGCTCGGCTCAAACGGCAACGGCAAATCCACTTTCGCAAAACTGATCTGTGGCAAGCTTAAGCCGATGTTGGGAGAGATGCATCATCACTCCAAAATCACTGTTGGCTATTTCGCCCAACACCAGTTGGATGAATTGGACGAGGATTACTCGCCGTTTGAATATGTCTCACGCTTAATGCCCGACGTGCCAGTGGCGCAGCGGCGCGCAAAGCTTGGCGCTGTTGGCTTTGGGGCAAATTTGGCGGATTCACCTTGTTCCACTTTATCAGGCGGTGAAAAAGCGCGGCTGTTATTTTTCCTTGCCACTTTTCATGCGCCGCATGTTTTGGTGATGGACGAACCCACCAACCATTTGGATATCGATAGCCGCGAGGCTTTGATTCACGCCATCAATGAATACGAAGGTGCAGTTGTGCTGATCAGCCATGATCAACATATCATCGAAACTTGTGTTGATCGGTTGTGGTTGGTGCGTGATGGAACCGTCAAGCCATTTGATGGCGACATGGAAGATTACCGCAACTTGGTTTTGGGCCGAAATCCGGTCAAAAAAGCTGAAGCGCCAAAGCAGGTGAAACCCATTGCAGCGCCTCCCAAATCGAAAAATCACGCCGCCACCTTGATTACAAAGATTGACAAACAGCGTGAGAAAATCGCGGTGTTGGATCAAGCGTTGGCCGATCACTCGATCTACCGTGAAGAGCCAAAGAAGGCGGCTGACTATGCGCGCCTTCGTACAAAGCTGGCCGGAGAGTTAGACGAAATGGAAACCCAGTGGTTGGAGTTGGAAGGGGCATGACGAATAATTCTCATTCAATCTCTCCCCACTGTCATTCCCGCGAAGGCGGGAATCCAGCTCAGTTGCATGCACCACACCCAGAAATAAGCTGGACCCCTGCCTTCGCAGGGGTGACGGTTTTAAAAGTGGGGGCATAGTGGCTTACTTAGCGGTTACAATTTTTCTAGTCGCTTACACATTCGTGATTTTTGAGGAAGTAATCGAACTGAAGAAATCTAAGCCCGCGTTGTTGGCCGCTGGGATCATTTGGTTTCTGGCAGGATTTGCTTTCCGTTCTTCAGATCACTTGGTTGTCAACGCGGCCGAAACCGCAATCGAAAGCTATGCGGAGCTGTTGTTGTTTTTGCTGGTGTCTTTCACCTATGTGAATGTGCTGGAAGAGCGCAGAGTTTTTGACGCTTTGCAAGCGAAGCTTTCCGCCTATGGCTTTTCTTATCGCCAATTGTTTTGGCTTTTGGGCGCTGTTACCTTTTGCCTCTCCGTCGTGCTTGCCAATATGACAACGGCTTTGGTGATGGGTGCACTTACGCTTGGACTGGGGCGCGGCAATGCCAAGTTTATTACGCTCACTTGTCTTAGCATTGTTGTAGCTTCCAACGCAGGCGGGGCGTTTTGTCCGTTCGGTGATGTGACCAGCTTGATGTTGTGGCAGGCCGGGCTTTTACCTTTCGTCGCGTTTTTCAAACTGTTCATTCCCGCGGCTTTGACTTGGCTCATTCCTGCTGCGCTGATGACTTTGGCTTTGCCCAAAGGTGCGCCTTCGCGTTCACAAAAGCCTGTGCCGATGAAGCCTTTCGCTTGGCAGATTATTGCCTTGGCCGCAGGCACCATTTTTCTCAGTGCTTCGGGCAATGTGGCATTCGGTTTGCCACCCGTCATGGGCATGTTGCTGGGTTTGGCGCTATTACAAATTCTCGTGTTTTATATTCAGCTTAAAGCCAAGCGCAGCGCCAATTCAGATTTAGTGTTGGATAGTTTTGCGCAGATGCAACGGATGGAATGGGATACGCTTTTATTTTTTGCAGGCGTGATGCTTTCACTCAGCGGGTTAGCTGTCTTCGGCTGGCTAGCAACGGCTAATAACGCGCTCTATGGCCATTTTGGTGCTACTGTGGCCAACATCTTGGTGGGGCCGCTTTCGGCACTGCTTGATAATGTGCCTTTGGTTTATGGCGTTTTGCAAATGCACCCAGATATGGCGCAAGGCCAATGGCTATTGCTGGCGCTGACTGCTGGCACCGGCGGCTCTATGCTGTCGATAGGCTCATCTGCTGGCATTGCGCTGATGGGGCTGGCTGGCAAGGATTATACCTTTCTCAAACACCTGCGCTGGCTGCCTGCAATTGCGCTCGGTTATGCAGTAGCGATTGCCGCACATCTTATGCTGAATTGAGCTTCCCGGATTCCCAACCTAAAATAGCTTTCTTGCGGGTCAGGCCCCAATGATAGCCTGTCAGCGCACCAGATTTTCCCAAAGCACGGTGGCAAGGCACCACAAATGAAATGGGGTTGCGGCCAACTGCTGCACCCACAGCCAGGGCGGCCTTAGGTTTGCCTATGGCGATGGCGATGTCACTATACGCAACGGCTTTACCCATTGGGATTTTCAATAAGGTTTCCCACACGCTGATTTCAAAATCAGAACCGATCATTGTGATACGAATAGGCTGGTTGTCTTTGGTGTTACCAAAGATGCGCGCAACATAAGGTGCCGTGCGGGCACTATCTTCAGTGTACTGAGCATTTGGCCAGCGGCTTTTCATATCTGCCAGTGCCGCCTGATCGCCGCCATCGTCATTGAATGATAACCCGCACAAGCCGTGATCTGTCACCATCGCCAAGGCGATGCCGAAGGGTGATGGATGAAAGCCATAGTAAATGGTGAGGCCAGCGCCTTTGGATTTATAGGCGCCGGGCGACATGGCTTCATGTGCGATGAATAAATCATGCAATCGACCCGGGCCAGAAAGGCCTAAGTCCAAAGCCGTATCCAAAATGCTGGCCGAATCTTGCAACATGGTGCGGGCGTGATCTAGCGTCAGTGCCTGTAAGAAGGCTTTGGGTGTTAAGCCTGCCCAGCGGGTGAAAAGCTTTTGCAATTGATCTTCGCTCAGGCCCACGGGGCTGGCCAATTCTGCAAGCGATGGCTGGGTGCGCCAACCCTCATGCAGGTGCTCCAAAACAGCGCGGACTTTGTTATAATCATCAAGCTGGCTCATGTTTGGCAAGCTAGTCTGATGTGGAAATTTGCGCCACCCGATTCACGCTGTGATGTGATAAGCCCCATCCATGACCGCCAAGATGAGCCTCGCGCAAATTGCCGAAATGTTTCGCATCTTTCATGATGCCAATCCGGAGCCAAAGGGTGAGCTCTATTCAGTGAATGATTTCACCTTTCTGGTGGCGGTGGTGCTGTCAGCGCAAGCAACTGATGCTGGCGTGAACAAAGCTACCAAGCCGCTGTTCGCACATGCCGACACACCAGAGAAAATGGTGGCTTTGGGTGAAGATGGCATAAGGGATGCAATCAAAACCATTGGTTTGTTTCGGGCCAAAGCCAAGAATGTTTATGCGCTTTCACTGAAGCTTATCGAGAAACATCAATCCAAAGTTCCCGCAACGCGCGAAGAACTTGAGGCCCTGCCCGGCGTTGGTCGGAAGACTGCGAATGTGGTTTTGAATATCATTTTCGGCGAGCCAACGATTGCGGTTGATACGCATTTGTTTCGTCTGGCCAATCGTATGGGATTGGCCCCGGGCAAAACGCCTATGGAAGTTGAAACCAAACTGCTGAAGGCTATCCCAAAAGAATATCTGCGCCATGCCCATCATTGGCTGATTTTGCATGGCCGTTATATTTGCAAAGCCCGCAAGCCTGATTGCTGGCGCTGCATCGTGGCGGCGCAGTGTAACTTCAAGCCTAAGACGCCCGCCCCTTAAAAAAGTGCAAGAAATAACTGGTCGCAAAAACCGGTGTGACAAAGCTCACAAATGGAATCATAGATAAAGCCGCTGGAATGAGGCCAGCCACAAAAATCCGCACCGCATGATCACGGCGTAGCGTCACCGCATCAGCCATCGGCATATAGCGCGCGGCGGTGAGTTCAAAATACTCGCGGCTGATCACATAGGCGTTGGCGCAAAGGATAAGCACCGCTCCCGCACCAGCAAATAAGACCAGTGGCGAAACGACGAGATCGACTGCCAAGGCTAGACCTGCAAATTTGAGTGACGTTAAAAATGCCACACCATAAGACAGCGCTTTGCCAGCTGGCTGCGCAGAATAGTGCCGCGCCTCAAGCTTGGCTGCAATCATATCCTGAAACAGACCCGCAAATAGTGCGGTAACCGGTGCCATCAAATAGAAGAACGCGGCAAACAGCCCGAGCCCAGTGGCAAGTTGCAGCCCAGAGGTGAGCCAAGGCCAAGGTGTGCTGGCCAAAATCGAAAGCACATATTCAATGCCCCATAACAGCGCTGCAAATAGCGCCACAGACAGGGCGATAGATTTCCACAACACCGAACGCATGTCAGCCGAAGTGATGTCGTTCAGGGCTTTAACTGTAGCTGTAAACATTCTGTTAGAGTTAGGAAGCCCAGCTTGTTTCTGCAAGGGGCTTGGGCTAGGTGCACTTGTATGACAAATACAGAATTTGATGTTCTCACCATTGGCAATGCCATTGTTGATGTCATCGCCAAGGTAGATGAGGCTTTTGTGGCCCGCGAAAAACTGGTCAAGGGTTCAATGAATCTGATTGATGAGCCACGCGCCGAAGAGCTTTATGCCCATATGGGGCCTACCACCGAAACCTCCGGCGGCTCGGCTGGTAACACTGCTGCGGGTGTGGCCAGCTTTGGCGGCAAGGCAGCTTATTTTGGCAAAGTGCGCGATGATCAATTGGGCGCAATTTTTGCCCATGACATGAAAGCCATTGGCGTTAACTTCGCAACTGCTAGAGCCAGTGACGGGCCCGCCACAGCGCGCTCTTTCATTCTGGTTACACCAGATGGTGAGCGCACGATGAACACTTATTTGGGGGCCTGTGTTAATCTCTCGCCTGCTGATGTTGACGCGAATGTGGTTGCCGCCGCCAAGGTAACCTATATGGAAGGTTATCTCTATGATAAGCCAGAAGCCAAAGCAGCGTTTCGCGAAGCGGCAAAAATTGCCCGAGCCAATGGCCGGCTTACATCCATCACCTTGTCGGACTCATTTTGTGTTGAGCGTCACAGAGCCGATTGGCTTGATCTGATCAAATCCAGCATCGACATTGTATTTGCCAATGAGAGCGAGATCACATCGCTGTACCGAACTCAGAATTTTGATGGCGCGGCCACGGCGATCGCTCGTGATTGCCCTTTGGCGGTTTTAACCCGCAGTGAGCATGGTTCAGTTGTCGTGCAAGGCCAAGATCGTATCGTGGTGCCGGCTTTCCCGGTTGCCAAAATGGTGGATGCAACGGGTGCTGGTGATTTATTCGCAGCAGGCTTTTTATTCGGACATACGCGCGCCAAACCTTTGCGCCAATGTGCAGCGCTGGGATCGCTTGCAGCTGCAGAAGTTATTTCACACATCGGGCCAAGGCCTGAAGTCAATTTAGCAAAACTTGCCCAAATGAATGGGCTGATCTGAGGAATTCTTATGCGTCCATCTGGCCGACAAAATAATCAACTTCGCGAAATCTCGTTCACGCGACATGTTTCAAAACATGCAGAAGGCTCTTGCCTTGTTAAATTCGGCGACACTCATGTGCTATGCACAGCCTCGCTGGAAGAGCGTGTGCCACCATGGCTAAAAGGCGGCGGGAAAGGTTGGGTGACGGCTGAATACGGCATGTTGCCCCGCGCCACTGGAGACCGCATGAAACGCGAGGCAGCAGCTGGAAAGCAATCTGGCCGCACGCAAGAGATACAACGCCTGATCGGGCGTTCACTTCGCGCCATAGTTGATTTGAAAGCCTTGGGTGAACGTCAGATCACTTTGGATTGCGATGTAATCCAAGCCGATGGCGGGACACGCACGGCGGCCATCACCGGAAGTTTTATAGCGCTCAGCGACTGTATTTCATGGATGGTGAAGCGCGGCATGTTTACGACATCGCCGATCAAAGACCATGTGGCAGCGATTTCCTGCGGCATTCATGAAGGTGTGTGCGTGGCCGATTTGGATTACGCCGAAGATTCGACTGCCCAAACCGATGCCAATTTTGTGATGACAGGATCTGGCGGCATTATCGAAATTCAAGGTACGGCAGAAGGTGAACCTTTCTCAGAAGACAAGCTGCAAGAATTGTTGTTTCTGGCCAAAGCCAGCATTGCGCAACTGGTGCAAGCACAGAAAAAAGTCTTGGCATGATGCGCAAACTCACCGGACAAAAAGTTCTCATCGCGACCCATAACAAAGGTAAGTTGGAAGAATTTACAGAATTGCTGAAGCCTTATGGCGTTGAGACTGTATCGGCTAAAGAGTTGGGCCTTGCTGAACCTGCCGAAACCGAAAAGACTTTTCGCGACAATGCCCTAATCAAGGCCGCCGCTGGCTGCAAGGGCTCTGGCCTTATTACTATTTCTGACGACAGCGGCTTGTGTGTGGACGCCCTTAACGGCGCACCAGGGGTTTACACCGCTGATTGGGCTGGCCCGGCAAGAGATTGGACTTTGGCCATGCGCATGGTTGAAGGCAAGCTGGCAGCAGTGCGAGCGGTTTCACCACAACAACGTAAAGCGCAATTCTGCTGCACATTATGCGTGATGTGGCCTGATGGCGAGGTGCGTTATTACGACGGTGTTGCCCCGGGAGAAATGGTGTGGCCACCGCGCGGCGCCGCTGGCCATGGCTATGATCCAGCCTTCAAACCAGATGGCCAAGACATCACCTTTGCGGAAATGAGCCACGAAGATAAAAATAAGATCTCACATCGCGGCCGCGCTGTGGAGAAATTACTTGCTGATCTCCTCTGAGAGAGACTTCGGCGTTTATGTGCATTGGCCCTTCTGCAAGGCCAAATGCCCTTACTGCGATTTCAACAGCCATGTGCGCCACGATATAGTGGACCATATGCGCTATGCCAATGCTTTGGTGCGCGAGCTGCAACACATGAAGCAATTGGCACCCGATAAGAAAGTCACCAGTATTTTCTTTGGCGGCGGCACACCATCACTCATGCCACCCGCCGCAGTGGCACATGTGTTGGACAGTATTGCCAGCCTTTGGCCAGTTGTCGCGGACGCCGAGATTACGCTGGAGGCAAATCCGACCAGTGTTGAAGCCGAGAATTTTCGCGGCTACGCATCCGCCGGTGTCAACCGCGTTTCAGTTGGCGTACAGTCATTGAATGCCGCTGATTTGGCAGCGCTTGGCCGCCAACACACGCCGGATGAAGCACTGGCGGCGTTTCGCTTAGCGGCAAAGATTTTTCCACGTGTGTCATTTGATATGATTTATGCGCGGCCGAACCAAACAGTTGCAGCCTGGCGCGAAGAACTATCATTGGCCCTCAAAGAGCAACAGGGCCACATGTCGCTCTATCAACTTACCATTGAACCAGAGACGCGTTATTTTGATTTGCAGCAAGCCGGCAAATTGGTGATCCCTGATGATGATTCAGCAGCGGCCCTTTATGAAGTGACGCAAGAACTCACCGAAGCTGCGGGATTGCCCGCTTATGAAATTTCCAATCATGCCAAGCCCGGCCACGAGAGCAGGCATAATCTCACGTATTGGCGTTATCTTGATTATGCAGGCGTTGGGCCTGGCGCTCATGGGCGGATGAACGGTTTGGCCACTGTATGCGAGAAATATCCAGAGGCTTGGGTATCACGGGTTGAGGCAGAAGGCCATGCGCTGATTGAGCAAACGCAATTGACAGCGGTGGAGCAAGCGCCTGAATATCTTCTCATGGCAATGAGGATCAACGAAGGTTTGAATATAAAGCGGCATGCTGCATTGGCTGGGCGCGCCATCGCTGCAGACAAGATAGACGCTTTGACTTCGCTCAATTTACTGCGTGAAGTTGACGGGCACTTGCAAGCCACAAGCCGCGGGCGGCCCATTCTCAACGCCATTATCAGAGAGCTGAATGGCTGAACGCACTTACCATATTGGTGCTAACCAACATCTGGCCCCTGCCCTTGAACCTGGCCTACATATCACCGCCACACCGATTGGCAATTTAGGAGACATCACCTTGCGCGCACTGGCCAGTTTGGCGGCAGCTGATGTGGTGTTGTGCGAGGATACGCGGGTTTCAGCACGGTTGTTGGATCGTTATGGTATCAAGGCCATCACCAAACCTTATCATGAGCACAATGCCGAAGCGGTTCGGCCTGCCATCATTGATGCGTTGAAAAATGGCGGCGCTTATGCGCTGATTTCTGATGCCGGTGTGCCGCTGGTTTCTGATCCCGGGTACCGCCTTGTGCGGGCCTGTGTTGATGAAGGCATTAAAGTTCATTCGCTGCCCGGTGCTTCTTCCACTTTAACAGCACTTACACTTTCTGGTCTGCCTTCTGATGTTTTCACCTTCATCGGATTTTTGCCACAAAAGGAAAAAGCCCGCGTTGATTTTTTGACGCGGTTTAAACCCATACCATCCACGCTCATCGCCTTTGAAAGTCCGCACCGCGTGTTGGATTGCTTGACAGACATAGAACGTGTTTTCATGAATCGGAACATGGCTTTGTGCCGCGAACTTACAAAGCTGCATGAAGAAGTTCTGCGCGGCAGCGCCGCTGAAATTCGTAACCTTCTTGCTGAGCGCGAAAGCATCAAAGGCGAGATTGTTTTGGTGATTGGGCCGCCGACGGATGAACACGAAACTGTTTCGGATGAGGTGATCGAAAATGCCATAACCGTGGCACTCGCCGATCATTCCGCCAGCAAGGCAGCATCCATCGTTTCCAAAGAATTTGGCTTAGCCAAGGAAGATATCTATGCTCGCATTTTGAGGCGCAAAACTGATCATGCGAGACCGTGAAAAAGCCGAGGCCAAAGGACGTGCTGCGGAACTTGTGGCCTTGGCCCTGCTCACTGCCAAGGGCTATGCGCTGATCAGGCGGCGCTATAAATCGCCTTCGGGTGAGGTTGATCTCATCATGCGACGCGGCGATGTGACGGCCTTCATTGAAGTGAAGGCGCGTGCGAGCCATGATGAGGCGGTGACCTCTGTCTCACCCACCCAAGCGCGGCGGATTGCTGCGGCCGCTGCACATTGGATGGCGCAAGATGAGATTGCCAATAACGGCACTTGCCGATTCGACATTGTGGCGGTTAACTCTGCGCTCATCCCGTCTCATGTCGAGAATGCCTTTGATGGAGCTTATTAAATGAGCCTGAAAGTTGCCGTGCAATGTGACCCCATCGAGCTATTCGGCATTGAGGGTGATTCAACTTTCGCGTTGATGCTTGAAGCCCAGGCACGGGGCCACGAAATGTTTTACTACCAAACCAAAACACTGGCTTACGAAGCCGGGCTCGTTACAGGCTTTGGCCAGCACGTTAAAGTGCGCGACGTTAAGAACGATCACTTCAGCTTGGGTGAGGCAGCGCGCATTGATTTGACTTCCCAACAAGTTTTGTTGATGCGCCAAGACCCGCCGTTTGACATGGGTTACATCACTGCAACACATCTGCTGGATATGATCCATCCGAAAACTTTGGTGGTGAATAATCCAACCGAAGTGCGCAACGCGCCGGAGAAATTATTTATTCTGCGTTTCAAAGATTTGATGCCGGAAACCATGATCAGCCGCGATGTGGGTGAGCTTGATGCCTTCCGCCGCACCCATAAGGATGTGATCTATAAGCCGCTTTACGGCAATGGCGGCGCTGGTGTTATCCGCAGCCATGACACAGATCAAAACTTTTCGTCACTCATGGAATTGATGATGACGGCCTATAAAGAGCCGCTTATTGCGCAAGTCTATCTGCCCGAAGTGCGCAAGGGCGATAAGCGCATTATTCTGGTTGATGGCAAAGTGGCAGGCGCAATCAACCGGATTCCTGCGGCACATGATAATCGTTCCAACATGCATGTGGGTGGGCAAGCGGTACCAACTACACTCACCAAGCGCGAGCATGAAATTTGCGAAGCAATCGGGCCGGAGCTTAAAAAGCGTGGGCTTATTTTCACCGGTATTGATGTGATCGGTGACTATATGACCGAGATCAATGTCACCTCGCCTACAGGCATCAGGCAGGTCAAGAAATTTGGCGGAGCTGATATCGCAGCGCTGATCTGGGATGCGATTGAGGCCAAGCTTTGAGCGGGCTTGATCTGGTGTGCTTTGATGCGGATGATACACTGTGGCACAATCTGATCCACTTTGATGCGGCTGAAACTGAATTTGGCCGCATGATGAGCGGCTATATGCCGGAAGCCGAAGCCAAGCAAAAAATCATCACCACCGAAAGCCGGAACGTTAAACTTTATGGCTATGGTGTAAAAAGCTTCACCCTATCGATGATCGAAGCTGCAATCGAAATATCGGGTGGCGCAGTTGACACGGCCACAATCAGCGAACTGATTGCTCTCGGCCGCGCCATGCTCGATCATGATATGGAAGTTCTGCCGCATGTGGAAGAAACGCTGAAGACGCTGCATGGTGACTACAAATTGCTGCTCATCACCAAGGGTGATTTGCACCATCAAGAGCGCAAAGTTCTGGCCTCCGGTCTTGCCCATTATTTTGAAGGCGTGGAAATTGTCTCGGACAAAAAACCAGCGGCCTATGAGAAAATATGTAAGCGCTATGGCGGCAAAGTGAACCGTACTTTAATGGCGGGAAATTCGATTAAGTCGGATGTCTTGCCGATGATTCACGCCGGCGGTTATGGTGTTTATGTGCCGTTTGAAATCACCTGGGAACATGAACATGAGGATGTACCCGCAAACGCGCCGCGCTATTTTGAGGTGAAAGATTTGCGCGGGGTGGTGGATGTGGTGCGCGGAATTATTTGATCCTCACGCCAGATTGGCCCAGCGGCCATTTTCATCTTGCTTCCAATAGCTGACAAGATGCCCCTCTGCTTTGCGTTTTTTCCATTCCGAACGGGCACTTGCGAGCGCTTCCTCGGAGTTTGAATCAATCATAATCAAAGCGCGTTGCAGTCCATCCAATTCGACTGGCAAGGCACCATCAACATAAAAACGATAGACCGCCGCATTGGAATTTATTGCATCGGCCGAGAGCCAAATAGGCTGCATTTGCGGTGCGTCATCGCCATAACCGTGGGGCATGAAACTAACGTCTTCCACCGCCCAAAGTGAAGCCGAATGCCGCTCAAGATTTTCTATTGAGTTGGTTTCTACCGCCATGCGAAGCCCACGTTCCAGCCCTCGGCGCAGAAGATCGGGGAGGATGGAGCTGAGTGGCGTTTGCTCTAAATGATAAAAGTAAATTTCCGTCATGGAGCCATTGACCCCACGACGGATAAATCTTCAAGTGAATTAGGCAGCGAGTGCCGGATAATCAATGTAGCCTGCTGGACCTGGCGAAAAGAAGGTGGCAGGATTAGCTTCATTGAGCGGTGCCTTCTTTTGCAGCCGCGCAACCAGATCGGGATTGGCCAAAGCCAATTTGCCAACTGGCACCAAGTCAGCCAGACCGGTTTTGACATCTTGATCAAGATTTTCCGGCGTTGCGTTGGGGCGATTGAGAAGAAGCGGGCCTTTCCAAATCTTGCGCAATTCCTCAATCAGCTTGTCTTGGCCAGTGTGCAGAATGTGGAGATATGCCAGACCGAGCTTGTTCAACTCGGTCACGAGATAGCGGTAAAGTTCCGCAGCGTCTGGTCCCTCATCGAGGCCGCCAGATCCACCCATGGGTGAGATGCGAATGCCGGTGCGATCAGCACCAATTTCTGCGGCCACAGCTTTAGCAACTTCAATTGCAAAGCGCGCGCGGTTTTCGATTGAGCCGCCGTATTCATCGGTGCGGGCATTGGCGTTGGGTGCCAAGAACTGTTGCACTAAATAGCCATTGGCGCCGTGGATTTCCACGCCGTCAGCACCTGCTTCAACCGCACGCTTGGCGGCATAGGCGAAATCTTTGACGGTCTGCTTTACTTCAGCGGTGCTGAGTGCGCGCGGCAACACTGTCTTCTGCATTCCAGTTGGCGTGAACATTGGAGCGTCTGCTGAGATTGCAGAAGGTGCTACAGGCTGACGATGATGTGGTGTGTTATCAGGATGGGAAATGCGGCCAACGTGCATGAGCTGGATATAAAGATGTCCGCCTGCTTTATGCACCGCGTCTGCTACTTTTTTCCAGCCAGCAACATGCGCGTCAGTATAAATGCCGGGCGTGGTGGTATAACCTTGGCCGTCATCTGAAGGCTGCGTTCCTTCGGTGACCAAGAGACCAAGCGAGGCGCGCTGAGCATAATATTCTGCGGCCAGATCGCCAGGCGTGCCATCAGCTTTAGCGCGGCTGCGCGTCATCGGCGCAAGCGCCAAGCGATGCTTTAAATTCATTTTACCGATTTTAACGGGTTGCCATAACGTATTCATTTTACTGTCCTTTTTGAAACTTGTGGTGCGACTCTATTTGTCGCTACCCCGTTCATATGGGCAACCATAAACTGTAATACAAGTAGATACATATAGTTTTTTGCACGGTGCAGCCATGCAAAAAATTATGAACAACGAAAACTCACTTTTCGTAATGCTCCGCCACCAGCGCGTTCAACAGCCGCACACCCCAACCCGAACCCCAGCTTTGGTTAATCGTGGATTTGGAACTGTCCATTGCCGTGCCAGCAATATCCAAATGGGCCCAAGGCACTTTGTTGACAAAACGCTGGATGAATTGTGCGGCCGTGATGGAGCCGCCAAATCGCCCACCAATGTTTTTCATATCGGCAATGTCGCTGTCGATCAGTTTGTCATATGCAGCCGACAAAGGCATGCGCCAAACTTTTTCGCCCGTTGCGTCGCCAGCTTCACTCAAGCGCGTGGCCAATTTATCATCGTTGGAAAACAGACCAGCATATTCCTTGCCCAGGGCCACCATGATGGCACCTGTGAGTGTGGCCAAATCCACCATGAATTTCGGTTTGAATTTATCCTGCACATACCAACACACATCAGCCAGCACGAGGCGACCCTCAGCATCGGTGTTGAGCACAGCAATGGTTTGCCCACTCATCGATTTTACCACATCGCCTGGACGTTGCGCGTTGCCGTCAATGGCGTTTTCAACAATGCCAATGGCACCTATTACGTTGCATTTCGCTTTGCGTTTGGCCAGTGCATGCATGAGCCCAGTAACGGCTGCAGCGCCACCCATGTCACCTTTCATGTCTTCCATACCAGCGGCGGGCTTGATGGAAACACCGCCGGTATCAAAAGTCACGCCCTTGCCAACAAATGCAATGGGAGCCTGATTTTTCTTGCCACCATTCCAGCGCATGACCACAAGGCGCGGCGGGAATTTTGAGCCTTGTGCCACGCCCAGCAGAGCGCGCATGCCGAGCTTTTCCATGGCGGGCCCGTCAAGCACTTCAACTTTCACGCCCAATTTGGTGAGCGCCTTGGCGCGGTTGGCAAACTCAACAGGAAATAAAACATTGGCTGGTTCATTAACCAGATCGCGTGCCAGATGCACGCCTTCAGCCACCGCCGCAAGTGGCGCATAGGCCGATGTGGCCTTGGCTGGATTGTTACAAGCCATGGAGATTTCGACCAAAGGCTTTGGCGCATCGGGTTTTTTGGTTTTGTATTTGTTGAAACTATAATTTCGCAACCGTGCACCTGAGGCCAGTAAGGCCATCGCCTCATGCCCATCAGTGCCTTTCAGGCCTGAAACTGTTGCGGCCACATGGGCATTTTCCACCTTTGCCGCCAGCAAAGCCGCAGCCAGTGTGCCACCGCTCAACTCAAGCTCACGCGGCGTGATTTTTGTGGCTTCACCCAGTCCAATAAAAATCACCCGCTCAACACCTTTGTGAGGAGCTAAAATTTCAACCTGTTTGTCACGCTTTCCAGTGAATTTGACGGCCTTGAGTGCTGCCGCGAGTCGTCCGCCTGAGGCCTCGTCCAGCGCCTTGGCTGCGAGTGGTAATGCTTGGCCGTCCGTTATCAGAAATACTTGGTTAGCTGCGTTTATCGGAAATGAGGCTAGAAAGCTGATTTTCATGCGAATCCTTGAGGTTTGAGCCACGTTAGACAGCCGTTAACATTGTCGCAATGGTTTAGGTCGCAATAAGAGTTAACGCTTTGCTAATGCCGTGAATTTCGCTACACCAATGTTACGTTTAGTGAGGTGACTGGTTGAGAGACCAAATTACAGCCAAGTGGGGAGGCTGGATGGGTGGAAGCTTTGGTTTCCGCGCAAGCCTTTTTGCTGCTGTTGCGACCCTTAGTGTCATGGCGTCTGCCCCTTGCGCTAATGCTATCGAAAACAAGCCATTTGTTGCGCCGATAACATCCACGCCGCCCGCTGGAACGCAGGTTAATGTTGATGCCGATCAGATGACCTTTGATCCCAACACGCAAATTGGCACTGCAAGTGGAAAAGTTCATCTGACTTATGGCCCCTACACGCTGACGGCCACACATGTGAAGTTTAACCAGAAGACTGGCACGTTTGATGCCGATGGCTCAATCATGGTGCGTGAGCCTAATGGCAATGTGTTGCTGGCTGATAGCATGGATATGCGTAATCGCTTCCGCGATGGGTTGCTGCGCCGGATTGTTGAACTTTTGAACAATGACGCGACCATTACGGCTGCTACGCTGGAGCGCAAAGGTGGATTTATATTCGTTTACAAAAAAGCAACTTATACCGCTTGCAAAAACGACATAACCCGCCATGGGCATCCGGTTTGGGAAATTGAAACTGATCAAACAATTCATGACACCAAAACCCACGATCTTTATCACACAAATCTGCGGCTATTTATTGACGGCACCCAAGTTCTAGCATTGCCTTATGTTCATCTTCCCGATCCAAGTGTCACGCGCCGCTCGGGTTGGCTGACACCGGATTACAAAGCCAGCAGTGTTTATGGCGCTGGCGTTGTGACACCTTATTTCTGGGCTCTAACACCTTCCACTGATCTCACCTTGCGCCCCGTGTGGACTACAAAACAAGGCCCGGTTGCGGATGCAGAATTTCGTCAAAAGACTGAGACTGGCGCCTATTCAGTGCGCGGGTTTGGAGTTTATCAATTCCAAGATCAACCTTTTCCTGAAAACGGCCCATGGCGCGGTGCGGTTGAAAGCACTGGCGAATTCAAAACCGCTGCAAATTGGACTGCTGGCTGGAACGGCACCTTTGCCACGGACCGAAATTTCCTCAACACTTATGGCTATGACGGCAGACCCTATGCGGTGAATGATCTGCACACCACGGGCCTGTGGAACCAAACTTACATCTCCGCCAAAATGCTAAATTTTGGTTCGCTCGATTCAAGCACTAACCATAATGTAACGGCAAATTTTGGTTCGTTCGATTCAACCACTGACCCAAATGTATTGCCCTATGCCATGCCCTTTGTGACTGGTGAAACCATCAACCGCAACACCCCCATTGGTGGCCAGTTCGATTTGACATGGAATGCCTATTCATTGAACCGCGCCGTTTCCGCCACGCCGTTTGCCACCGTCAATCAAGGCACAGAGCAAACCCGCGCGACCAGCCAACTCAACTGGCATGAACAGTATTATGGCGGCGCTGGAACTGTGTTCACACCTTTTGCCAATATTCGTGGCGACATGCTGTCCGCTGACAACGTGCCGGGTGCTGCAACCACATCATCCACGGCGACGCGCTTGCTGCCTGAAGCAGGCTTTGACATGCGCTGGCCATTTGTTTCGCAAAGTGCACTTGGACAAAGCGTGGTGTCTCCGGTTGTTCAGTTTATTACCTCCGCAAATGAAGGCGATACAACGGCCTTTGGCAACGAGGATTCGATCACGCTCAATCTTGATCATACCAATCTATTCTTAGCTGATCGGTTTAGCGGGATGGATCGCTACGAAGGGGGCACGCGCGCTGATATTGGCGTGGCCTATTCACTCTTTGCCAACAATGGCGGTTTGGTTCGCGCCAGCCTCGGCCAATCAATTCACATTGCGGGTCAAAACAGTTTCGTGGATGGCTCCGGGCTTGCTGATAACGAGTCAGATTTTGTTGGTTCATTTGTGGTGCAGCCCATTAGCAACTTAAGCTTGGCCTATGAAGCACGGATGAAGAATGATCTTTCGGCGTTCAATCGGCAGGAAGTCGTTGCTAGCCTTAGTTTTGACAGGTTCTCAGGCTCATTGTCTTATCTCGATTTCGCCGCGCAACCTGACTATGGGCAACCACTTCCGACCCACTGGGTTTCAGGCGATACCAAATTGGGCCTCGGCCGTGGATGGAGCTTCTTTGGCGGCATGACTTATGATTTCACCACCTCAATTATCACCCGCAAAACTGCGGGCTTTGAATTTGATTGCCGCTGCATGAATTTCAAAGCCTACTATGCGGAAGTACAGGACTCCATCACTCTGGGCACGGATGAGCGCTTGATGATGTCTATTGAGCTTGCCACGCTGGGCAAAACCAGCGCGTCGCTGGGCTTGACTTCACTAGGCTTCTAAGATGAACCGTTTCATTTTTGTTACCGCCTTCGCATTGGCCGTAGTTTTTGCGCCACTGCCGTCATTGGCACAAGAGGCCGTCATAGCGATTGTGAATGATCACCCAATTACCAATTTTGATATTGACCAACGGATCAAGTTGATGGGACTGCTGGGCGGCAATGATCCGGCGCTATTGGCGCGTAAGGTTGTCCTTAACAATCTTATCGATGATTTTGTGAAAATCGACGAAGCAAAGCTTCTGAAAATAGATCCGACAACCAAAGATTTAGATGAGCGCCTGACCAATATCGCGCAGGCGTTGAAAACTGACCGCGCGGGACTGGAAGGCAAACTCAACAGCTTGGGCGTGTCAGAGGCGAGTGTTGTCCAATATTCAGCGGCACAGATGTCTTTCTCGCGGCTCTTGCTGGTCAAATATCACGTCAAACTTACGGTGAGCCCTGCGGATGTTGACAAAAAACTTGCTGAGGTGAAGACCGAGTTACAAGGCCGCGCTGCACAAATGGAAAAAGACCCGCGCCGTCAGCCCGTCCAAGTTTTGGAATTGCAGGAAATTAATTTTCCAGTGGATGGCACTGACCCGGGGCTGATTCAATCACGCGCTGTTGAAGCGGGTCAAGTTGCACAAAAAATGAAATCCTGTGCGGGCTTCAAGGCGGCCTCGGCAGGCATATTCAATGTGCAACTTGGCAAGAAAATTGAGGCTGATGCGCGAAAGCTACCGCCAAAGATGCTTGAAATTATCAAGCAGCGCGGTGTTGGCCACGCGGTTGGCCCCATGCGCTATGCGGGGGGCTTGCAGCTTTTGGTGCTCTGCGGCTCACGCGTCGTTACACCGCCGCCGGTCAGTGTGACAATGCCAACGCGTGAACAGATCGAAAGCGTGGCATTGAATGATCGTTACTCCGAAGCTGAAAAGCAATACACTGCCCAGATGCGCAAAGAAGCGGTTATTGAATATAAAGATCCGAGCTATGCGCAATGACGCGGCCCCCTATCGCACTCACTTGCGGTGAGCCAGCCAGCATAGCGCCAGAAATCACCGCCAAGGCCTGGGCGGAATTACACACAGACGATGCAAACTGTTTTTTTCTGATTGGTGACGCACGGGATTTTGTGGCGCGGATTTTCCAAGCGGGAGTGCAAATTCCTGCTACGCAAATCGAAGATCCATCTCAGGCCCATGAGGTGTTCGGCTCTGCAATTCCGATATTGGATGTGCCCCAGCCCAAAGCCTCGCGCGCGGCTTGGATCGACACACGCAATTCACAGCATGTGATTGATGTGATCAAACTGGCCGCGAGCCTGTGTCTTGACGGGCGCTGTAGCGCGTTAGTCACCAACCCAATTCACAAGGACGCACTTTATGCTGTTGGCTTTCGCCATCAAGGCCACACAGATTTTTTAGCCAGCCTTGCCACCACGGCTGCCGCCCCCATTCAAGAAGCTATGATGTTGGTGGCAGATGGGCTTCGCGCTGTGCCCATCACCGTTCATGTGCCGTTGGCGCAAGTGCCAAAACTGCTCACCACTGAGGCGATTGTAGCGCAAGCTCGCGTCGTAGCGCAGAGCTTGCAACACTGGTTTGGCATTATCCATCCACGGCTATGGGTGACGGGGCTTAACCCTCACGCAGGTGAGAACGGCGCCATTGGGCTCGAGGAAAAAACCATCATTGAACCAGCTGTGGCCGAATTGCTTCGCATGGGGCTGGATGTCACCGGGCCAGTTCCTGCAGACACAGCCTTTCATGCTGAGGCGCGGGTCAACTATGATGCCATTTTATGCATGTATCACGATCAAGCATTGATCCCGGTCAAGACGTTGGATTTTCATGGTGGGGTGAATGTGACACTTGGACTGCCCTTCATCCGCACATCGCCAGACCATGGCACAGCGTTGAATTTGGCGGGCACAGGCACGGCGCGCGCTGATAGTTTGATTGCGGCGATTAAATTGGCGGCTGATATGGCGCAGCGTTCCAGATGAGTGATGATGGCCTGCCGCCGCTGCGCGAGGTGATTGAGGCCCATGGGCTTGGCGCAAAAAAAGCTCTGGGCCAGAATTTTCTGTTTGATCTTAATCTCACGCGCCGAATTGCCCGCGCTGCTGGGCCGTTTGAAAATCGCACCGTTGTTGAAATTGGGCCGGGGCCAGGTGGCCTCACCCGCGCATTGCTGGCTGAGGGCGCAAAAAAAGTGATCGCAGTGGAGCGTGACCGTCGTGCACTTCCTGCCTTGGCAGAAATTGCGGCACACTATCCCGGCCGCCTGCACGTTATCGAGGGTGACGCATTGGAGATTGATTGGCCCACGTTGCTTGATGGGCCGGCGCAGATCGTGGCTAATCTACCCTATAACATTGCCACACCTCTGTTGATTGGTTGGCTGACGGATGGGCCATGGCCGCCGTGGTTTCATTCTCTCACACTGATGTTTCAAAAAGAGGTGGCGCAACGCATTGCGGCCAAGCCCGATGAAGAAGCCTATGGCCGCTTATCGGTCATCAGCCAGTGGCGGTGCGAAGCCAAGAAGTTGTTTGATGTAAACCGTTCAGCTTTTACACCACCTCCTAAAGTTACAAGTTCCATTGTGCAGCTTGTGCCACGGGCGGTTTGCGAGCCAGCTTGTGAAGTGAGTAAGTTGGAGCGTGTTACAGCAGCAGGCTTTGGTCAACGCCGCAAAATGTTGCGGCAAAGTCTGAAGAGTGTGTTTGCTGAACCGGAAGTGGTTTTGGCACGGCTGGGATTGGCTGCAACAGCGAGGGCCGAGACTTTGCGCGTAGCAGATTTTGCAAGGTTGGCGTTAGAGTTGTGAGTTTTACAACTTCGCCGTCAACTCACGCACAAAGCCAGCGAGGCCCACTTGGCGTTTGCGTTTCAATCGCTCAGCCATCAACACGGCGCAGACTTCGCTGAAGGCTTTTTCAATTTCGGAATTAACAATCACATATTCATATTCCGCCCAATGGCTGATTTCATCAGGGGCTTTGGCCATGCGCTTGGCAATGATTAAAGCGGTGTCTTGCTGGCGGTTGATGAGCCGGTCTTGCAGCGTTTCTGCATCGGGCGGCAGAATGAAAATCCGCACCACATCATCTTCCATGGCTTGGGCCAATTGCTGTGTACCCTGCCAATCAATATCAAACAGCACATCGCGCCCCGCAGCCAATGCCTTTTCAACAGGTGCTTTGGGCGTGCCATACATGTTGCCGAAAACTGTTGCCCATTCCAGCAATTCGCCACGCTGCACCATTTGGGCAAACTGCACTTTAGAGAGGAAGTGATAATCTTGGCCTTCCACTTCGCCGGGCCGCTTTGGCCTCGTGGTCACTGACACCGACAAGGTGATGTTAGGATCAGTGGCCAGAAGCTTGCGCGACAGTGTCGTCTTGCCAGCACCAGAAGGTGACGACATCACGAGCAAAAGCCCGCGTCTTGAAATCACCGGTTTGGCGGTTGTCTTATTCAATGTTCTGAACCTGCTCTCGCATCTGATCGATGACGGTTTTGAGGTCAAGGCCGATTCCGGTCAAGCCCGCATCTCCCGCTTTTGAACAGAGCGTATTGGCCTCACGGTTAAACTCTTGCGACAGAAAATCGAATTTGCGACCCACAGGCTCCCTCGACGCCAGCAATAATTTGGCAGCTGAGATGTGAACCCCAAGCCGATCAAGCTCTTCTTGTATGTCTGCCTTGGTGGCCAGAAGGGCTGCCTCCTGTGCCAGGCGCTGCTCATCCATCATGCCCGCTTCCAGCAAGCTCGCCACTTGTTCGCGCAGCCGCGCCTTGATGGCACCCGCTTTGCGCGAAGGGTTAGCAGTCGCGCGTTGGTGAAGTTCAACTATTTGATCTAACTGGGCACTTATGATAACCGAAAGCTTTGCACCTTCGACTTGGCGCGCGGCGGCCAGCGCTGCAATCGCCACATCCAAAGACTTCAGAATTTCCTTATCGCGAGCGGCTAAGACTGTTTCATCTGTTTGAGTTGCGGCCATTTCCACAACGCCCTTCATGTTGAGCAATGCTTCGGCAGAAACATCTGGCCCGCCCACTTGCTTTTGCAAATCCTTGGCCAAAGCCACATAGGCCTGAAGCACATCACGGTTGATCGCAAGTTTGGTGGCACCAGAGATTTCAGCGATGGTAAGGTTCACCTGCACATTGCCGCGTTTTAAAACCTGCGCCAAGGCTTGGCGCGCCGGAATTTCCAAATGGTCAAAACCCGTGGGCAGACGCAAGCGCAAATCCAGCGATTTGCCATTCACGCTTTTGAGTTCCCAAGCAAAGGCCTGTCCGTCATGGCTACCACTCGCACGGGCAAAGCCAGTCATTGAGGTTATCGTATGAGATGCAATCGTCATGGAAGTAGTGGCTTCTTTAGTTTCTTTTTTGGCGTTGCAACTGGCGCTGGACTAGCTGGCGGCGATGCAACTGGCGCAGTAACAGTGTTGGACAGCGGCGCTGGGGTCGGTGCGGCAACGACGGGCTTTACCGACGGTGCCGGATCAACTGATCCATTCAGACTACGCCATTTTTTAACATTGGCATTGTGTTCTTCCAGCGTTGAAGCAAAGGCATGGCCGCCAGTGCCATTGGCCACAAAATAGAGATACGGCACATTGGCCGGATTAAGCACTGCATCAATTGCTGCCTTGCCGGGATTGGCAATTGGCCCGGGCGGAAGTCCGTCAATTACATAGGTGTTGTAAGGCGTTTCGCTATCAAGGTCATCTCTGGTGATAGGGCGATCAAGCTTCCCCGCTCCGGCAACAAGTCCGTAAATTACGGTAGGATCAGATTGCAAACGCATGTGCTGTTTGAGCCGGTTGAGAAAAACCGCCGCTACTTCAGGGCGCTCTTGGGCCACACCGGTTTCTTTTTCCACAATAGAGGCAAGGGTGACGACATCTTCTTTGGTTTTCACTGGAGAGCCGGGCTGAATTTGCGCGGTAACATTTTCCAATATTTTGCTTTGGGCTGCTGCCATGTCCGCCAACAGCTTGTCACGGGGATAACCTCTGGTAACGATGTAAGTTTCTGGCAACAACGACCCTTCGGCCGGCGTGGCGCTGACTTGGCCATCAAGCTCTTCCTGCTCATTCAGGCGGTTCACCACCATGAGGCTGGTCCAACCCTCAGGGATTGTGACTTTGTATTTGACCAAATCACCCCGGCCCAGCATTGAGAGCACCACCGCCATGCTGGCATTGGCTGGAAATTCATATTCGCCGGTTTTTAAATGGGCATGGCGCAGTTGCTCATCCACCAAAGCTGCCGCCGAAAACAGGCGCGTGCCTGATATAACACCCTCTTGTTGCAACTGGGTTGCGATGGCGAGACGATCTGCCGTTTTAGGAATTTGCACAATTTTCTTGGCCACAAGCGGGCCAGATGCCGAGAGTGTAAACCCTGCCCAAGCCAAAGCGCCAACGAGAACCGCACCAATAACAACAATAAATCCGAACATCCGGATGATGACACGCCAAAACGAGCGCTTGCGGGGTTTAAAGCGCACAGGCTCTGACACGCGGGTAATGGGATCTTTATCTCTCACCACTGCGCAAGGCCTCCTCAGCTTGTAACCGGTTCACGCGTGGCGGCGCATGATCAGGCTGGCATTGGTGCCACCAAAACCAAATGAATTTGACAGAACTGTGTTGATGGCTTTTTTCTTGGCAACCTTAGGCACCAAGTCAATTGCTGTTTGCACCGAGGGGTTATCCAAATTCAAAGTTGGAGGACATATATTGTCGCGCATCGCCAGAACCGAGAAGATCGCCTCAACCGCACCGGCCGCACCAAGCAAATGGCCAACAGCTGATTTGGTGGAAGACATTGAAATTTTTGAGGCCGCATTGCCCAGCAGACGTTCAACTGCTTTCAACTCTATCTCATCGCCTAATGGCGTTGATGTGCCATGGGCATTCACATAATCGATTTCTGTGGCATCAATCTGGGCCCGGCGCAAAGCCGCCTGCATGCAACGATAAGCACCATCGCCATCTTCACTTGGGGCGGTGACGTGATAGGCATCGCCAGACATGCCGTAACCAATCACTTCAGCATAGATTCTCGCACCGCGCGCCTTGGCGTGTTCCAAACTTTCCAGCACCACAATGCCAGCACCTTCCCCCATCACAAAGCCATCACGGTCTTTATCATAGGGGCGTGAGGCGGCCTTAGGGTTATCATTGTAATTATGTGAAAGTGCCTTGCAGGCAATGAAACCCGCTATGCCTAAACGACCGATGCATGCCTCTGCACCACCGGCCACCATCACATCGGCATCATCCATCATGATGATGCGCGCTGCATCCCCAATGGCGTGAGAGCCCGTGGAACAAGCCGTCACAACCGCGCTGTTTGGCCCTTTGAGGCCGAAGTTTATCGAGATCAGGCCTGATGCCAGATTGATGAGTGAGCCAGGAATAAAGAAAGGCGAAAGACGGCGTGGGCCTTTTTCATTCAGCAATAGTGTGTTGTCATAAATGGATTGCAAACCACCGATACCAGACCCCACCATAACGCCAGAACGATAGGCTTGATCTTGGGTTTTAATCTCCAAGCCAGAATCTTTCATCGCTTGCTTGGCGGCAATCAATGCAAATTGAATAAAGGAATCAAAGCGGCGCTGTTCTTTAGGGTCCACCCATTGGTCCATGTTCAGGGTGCCATTGCTGCCGTCACCGCGCTTGACTTCAAAAGCGATTTTACAGGCAAGATCAGAAGTATCAAATTTGGTGATGACGCCAGCACCAGATTCACTTGCGAGAATATTTTTCCAAGTTGTTTCCACATCCGCGCCCAGCGGAGAAACCATGCCTAAACCGGTGATGACAACACGTTTCATGTTCTTGCCTCGAAATAAACGTCCCATAGCCCGCAGTGGCTATACCATACAGAAAAACGCGGGGCATCAGGTTTCCCTGTCCCCGCGTTCAAAATTTCATAACAGCCAGGCTTTAGGCTT
>Ga0209483_1000111_pt1 | contig 80475 bp, 77 predicted proteins | sample NGEPerA_FD_184508 | JGI IMG/M metagenome (GOLD analysis project Ga0209483, IMG submission 184508) | Arctic peat soil microbial communities from the Barrow Environmental Observatory site, Barrow, Alaska, USA - NGEE PermafrostL2-A... | ecosystem: Environmental > Terrestrial > Soil > Wetlands >... | reverse complement strand
TACATCGCGCAATGGAACGGGACCAGTTGGTCACCGCTCGGTTCGGGGATGAACGGCGATGTGTATGCGCTGGCGGTGTCGGGCAGCACGTTGTATGCGGGCGGCGTGTTCCAGCAGGCGGGCGGCGGCGCGGCCAATTACATCGCCCAATGGAACGGGAGCAGTTGGTCGGCGCTGGGTTCGGGGATTTCAGGTGCAGGCTCCGATGGATACGGCCCCTATGTGTTAGCGCTGGCGGTGTCGGGCAGCACGTTGTATGCGGGCGGAGATTTCTCGATGGCGGGCGGCAGCGCGGCCAATGATATCGCCCAATGGAACGGGACCAGTTGGTCGGCTTTCGGTTTCGGGATTTCGGGTCAGGGCTACGATGGGAACGGCCCCTATGTGTATGTGCTGGCGGTGTCGGGCAGCACGTTGTTCGCGGGCGGAGATTTCTCGTATCAGGGCGGCACTGCGGTCGATAGCATCGCGAAATATAATGGGAGCACTTGGTCGGGCCTCGGTTCGGGGATGAACAGCTATGTGAAAGCGCTGGCGATGTCGGGCAGGACGTTGTATGCGGGCGGCAATTTCACGACGGCGGCGGGGGGCAGCAGCCAGGCCAATTTCATTGCGCAATGGAACGGGAGCAGTTGGTCACAGCTCGGTGCGGGGAGTTTGAACACCGATGTGAATGCGCTGGCGGTGTCGGGCAGCACGTTGTATGCCGGCGGCATTTTCACGACGGCGGCGTTGGGCAGCATCGCGGCCCATTACATTGCGCGATGGAACGGGAACAGTTGGTCGGCTCTCGGTTCGGGGATGAACGGCACTGTGAATGCGCTGGCGGTGTCGGGCAGCACGTTGTATGCGGGCGGCTCTTTCACGACGGCGGGGGGCATCGCCGCCACGAACATCGCGCAATGGAACGGGAGCAGTTGGTCGCCCGTCGGTTTGGGGATTAACGGCCCAGTGGATGCGCTGGTGGTGTCGGGCAGCACGTTGTATGCGGGCGGCACTTTCACGACGGCGGGCGGCAACGCGGCCAATTACATCGCGCAATGGGACGGGGGCAGTTGGTCACCCGTCGGTTCGGGGATGAACAACTATGTGTATGCGCTGGCGGTGTCGGGCAGCACGTTGTATGCGGGCGGCGGTTTCACGACGGCGGGCGGCAGCGCGGCCAATTACATCGCGCAATGGAACGGGAGCAGTTGGTCGGCTCTCGGTTCGGGGATGAACAACTATGTGTATGCGCTGGCGGTGTCGGGCAGCACGTTGTATGCGGGCGGCTATTTCACGACGGCGGGCGGCAGCGCGGCCAATGACATTGCTCAATGGAACGGGGGCAGTTGGTCGGCCCTCGGTTCGGGGATGAACAACTATGTGTATGCGCTGGCGGTGTCGGGCAGCACGTTGTATGCGGGCGGCGGTTTCACGACGGCGGGCACCAATGTCTCTGCCTACGCGGCCATGGCCAACCTGCCGGTGTCGCCAACCCTGTCCATCATCGCAGATGGAACCAATGCGGTTTTGACCTGGCCGGACGCCGCCACCGGTTACACCACCGGCTACACGCTGGAGTCCGCCACCAATCTGCTTCCGCCGGTGGCCTGGCAGACCAATTCCACGGCCCCGATCGTCATCGGCGGGCAGAATGTCATCACCAATCCCATCACCGGCTCACCACAATTTTTCCGGCTCTTCAACCCGTAATCGTGCAAACAGGCCAGTCCCGGCAAACCCACGCACGCCCATCAGCGATTGAGGCGTGACGTGCGGATATGCTCCGTCAGCCACATACGATTGAACAACCGTCCTCACCCCCGCCCTCTCCTCCGAGGAGAGGGAGAAACATGCGCCATCCACTTGCAAATTCGTATGTCATCCTCCGTTTGAAATTGAGAACTGGGCCGTCATCGCCCCCGGCGGCATCCCGAACAAAGTGCAGGGCGGCGACCTGGGCGTGGATGGTCGCAGCACCGGAAGCATGGTTACCAAAGTCCTCTCCTCAGGGGAGAGGATTTAGGTGAGGGCGGGCGTCAAACACAAATTAAATGGATTAAATGACCGTCCTCACCCCCGCCCTCTCCTCCAAGGAGAGGGAGGAACATGCGCCGCGTCTTGGCGAACTCGCCCCGAAAGAACGCTGGTATCCGATTCAGGTGAAACAAAAAGACAAAGTCGGTCGTCCCGACATAGATTCCTTTGAAGCCATGATGATGCGCGAGGATTGCGAGAAAGGTTTCTTCGTGTCGTTCGATTTCACTTCGGATGCGTTGCAGGAAATCGAATCATTCTTCAAGCGCAGCCACAAAGTCATCGTCGCCCTTACCGTGCAGGAAATCCTCGACGAGCACATTGCGAAGAAGCTGGCGTGAGAAAATTAAATCCGGTTTCATAAAGCCACTTGAATGAAGCGCGTTGTTTCAGTGATGACCATCCTGCTCGGCCTGTTTGTCGCCGGTTGCGAGACCGCGCCGCCACAAATGATTTACGTCCCGGCGGATATGCTTCCACAGGGCAGTCTGGCCCGGCCCGGGCAACTGCCATCGCGGTTTGCCGGTCAAACCATCTTCGTCGCGCCGGTCACGGGAGTGGGAGCATCAAACATGCAGGCGCTATCCGGCGCGTTATTGGGGCCGTCGCCTCTGCCGGGAAAACTCGTAATCTGGGGCCAGACCTTTCATGAGGCGCTCATCAAGGCTCTGGGAGATTCAGGCTTGTTCGCCGGAGTGTCGCGCGCCGGCACGTCTCGCTACATTCTGCGAGCCGATATTCTCCAGCAGACAACGGTCGGCTACGGAGCTGCGATCAAGGTTCGCTACGCACTGAACGATACGCAGAGCGGGCATGACATCTGGACCCAGGACATTACGGCGACCTATTCCTTTTCGCTTAACCCGGCCACCTTCGTCGCCCCCGGCAACACCCAATACCAAGCGCTCATGCGTGCCTGCGGCAACAACCTCGGAATGTTGCTTGCGAAACTTGACGCGCTGCCGCCCACGGAACAATAGAACCATCCGCCGTCCCTTTGAAAATCCGCGCGTGGAATGGGCATTGAAATTTCGCCCATGCCTGCGCGACGTTTGCACCTGCCGGAAAGCGAATGCTCTGGCGCGCCGGACGGACAACCGAATCACGGCGAGCGTGAATGCCAAAGTCCTCGCAGCACCGGAAGCATGGTTACCAAAGTCCTCTCCCCGGGGGAGAGGATTTAGGTGAGGGCGGGCGTCAAACACAAATTAAATGGATTAAATGACCGTCCTCACCCCCGCCCTCTCCTCCGAGGAGAGGGAGAAACATGCGCCGCGTCTTGGCGAACTCGCCCCGAAAGAACGCTGGTATCCCATCCAAGTGAAACAGAAATGTGTCCCGATATGGTTCACCAGTGTCCTATCATGTCCCATGACGGATCAAAGCGGGCGGCGCAAAGCCGGCATTGCGCGTTTTCTTCGCCTTTTGGGCTTTGAAGCAGTTTATCCAGAGACTTCGTTAGTTTATGCAGAAGTTTCATTAGTCTATTCAGAGACTTGATAAGTTAATGAAGCCGCTTGATCAGTTTATCCAAAGACTTTGTTAGTTTGTTCAGAGGCTGCGTTAGTCAAGGCAAAGACTGTGTTAGTTCACCCAGAGACTTTGTTAGTTGTTTCATAGGTTTAATAAGTTTGTGCAGCCGCTTGATGCGTTTATCCAGAAGTTACGTTAGTTAATGAAGATGCTTAACAAGTTAATGCCGGGACTTTATCAGTTTATGAAACGGCTTGGCGGGCGGTTGGTCACATGGCACACGCAATGCTATTTGAGCCGCGCTGCGATTAGCCTGACCTATCGGCCGGGCGGTCGTTTTTGAGAGGGAAAGAACCATGCCCGATGAAACAAAATATACGGATCGCATTAAACTTTGCGACCTTCAGTAAAACGCAGCTCAATGGCTTCGCGATCCTCGTGATCGTGTGCCTTAAAAACAACCTCCTGTTCCCCACCCTGCCCGTAAGCATTGCCGACCTCACGGCCTTGCAGACGGCCTTTCAAGATGCGCTCGCCGCCGCCGCCCAGGGCGGAGTGCCGGCCACCACCGCCGCCAACGAGGCGCGCGATGCGATGAACGTGGCCCTCCGCCAGAACGCCGCCTATGTCCAGAGCCTCACCGCCACGCTGACCTTGTCGCAGATTTACACGTCAGGTTATGACGTGGTGAACACCAACCGCACCCAGTCACCCCTCATCCAGCCGGTGTTGAGCGGACTGGATAATTCCCTCACCACCAAGCTGCTCGTGCAGTTCGGGATGATCCCCAATGCCAAGGCGTATCAGGTGCAATTCTCCACCGGCACCGGCGCGTGGCAAGAGGCGGGGATTTTTCCCAGCACCAAGAACGTCCTCATCACCAGCCTCACGCCCGGCACAACCTATAACGTGCGCGTGCGCGCCATCGGCGGTTCCACCCAATACAGCGAATGGAGCGCGCCCATGCCCATGATGGCCAACTGAAACGGCAAGTTGAAAGTTGAAGGTGGAATAAAAAGCCGGAAGGTTGAAACCCTAGATTCCCTCAACTCTCAACCAACAACTCTCAACTTTCAACTCATTTAGCGGCCTGGTTGGAACCAGTCTGCGACCGGGCGATGGTTTCAGTCAAAGCAAGCTCTCTCAAAATTGGCGGAGCCATCGTCCGGGTCAATTCATCATCCAAAACAAAAAGCCGTGCATCACGGTTCCTTCTCCACGGGGGGAGAAGGCCAGGATGAGGGCAGGCGTAAAACACAAATTAAATTGGTTTGAAACATCCTCCCTCACCCAAACCCATTCGATGGGTAGCCAAAGGCCGGCCGAGGGTATTTTTGCGTAAATAACTCATTTTTAGCAGTTTTCTGACAGTCCCGCGCCGTGGGATGGTCAGGTTCTGGCAAAGGCGGATCGGGATTTGCGAACGGACGGGAAAGTTTTGCCGGCGGCAGGTTCGGTTTCGGCGGAGGTGGTTCGGGAATTGGCAGCGGCAGGCTGAAATTTATCTCCGGCAATCCGCAAGTCATAACCGCTCGACAAAATTTTCCGCCCGCGCCATGCTTCGCGCGTTGAAATGACGGAGTTTCTACAACAACTTATCAACGGACTGGCGTTCGGCTCAATTCTTGCGCTCATCGCGATTGGCTACACGATGGTTTATGGAATTCTGCGGTTCATCAATTTTGCGCACGGCGATGTTTTCATGCTCGGCGCGTTCGCCGGATTTTATCTCGCGCCGAAAATTGCCGCAATTTTGCCGCTGCCGTCCATCGCCGGAGGAATCGTGGTGCTGCTTGCTTCGATGGCCATCTGCGCCGCGCTCGGCGTGGTGATCGAACGCTTTGCGTATCGTCCATTGCGGCGGCAGCCCAAGCTCACGATGCTGATCACCGCCATCGGCGTTTCGCTGTTTCTGGAATACACCGGACAATTCGTCTTTGGGGCCGCGCCCAAAAGTTTTCCCCCAATTCTTCCCGTCTATCCCATCGCCAGGCTTGGCGGGTTGAGTTTCAACAGCAATCAACTCATGGTCTTCAGCGTGACCCTGTTTTTGCTGCTCGCGCTGCGCTTCATCGTTTTGAAAACTAAAATCGGCACCGCGATGCGCGCCGTTTCCTTCAACCCCGAAGCCGCCGCGCTGATGGGCGTGAACACTGATGTCGTCATCTCGTTCACCTTCGCGCTCGGCTCCGCGCTCGCGGCGGCGGCGGGCATTTTGTGGGCCATCAATTATCCGTCCATTGATCCGCTCATGGGGATTTTGCCGGGCCTCAAGGCGTTTGTCGCGGCGGTGCTCGGCGGCATCGGCAACCTGCCCGGCGCGGCGCTCGGCGGCCTCATCATCGGCGTCACCGAAACACTCGTGTCCGGCTACATCTCCTCGACCTACCGCGACGCCATCGCCTTCGCCGTTTTGATTTTGATTTTGCTCGTGAAACCGTCCGGGCTGCTTGGCAAAAAGGAAATTGAAAAAGTGTGAATTTCCGCCACGCCAAAACTTTTCTGCTCGGCGCGATCGCGCTGGGATTTTTGGCGTCACTGTTCGCGGACAAAATAAATCCCTACTGGCTGTTCATTTTTTACGACATCGGCATCAGCATCGTCATGGCCGTCAGCTTGAATCTGATCAACGGCTACACCGGACAATTTTCGTTGGGCCACGCGGGTTTCATGGCCGTCGGCGCCTACACTTCCGCCGTCATCACAAATCAATTCGGCGAATTAAGTTTCTTCGCCGCGAACGGAATTTTTGCCGTCGCGCTGCTTGCGGGCGGACTCGCGGCGGCGCTGGCCGGTTTGCTCGTCGGCATTCCTTCGTTGCGTCTGCGCGGCGATTATCTCGCCATCGTCACGCTCGGCTTCGGCGAAATCATCCGCGTGGTTTTGCAAAATCTAGACGTCGTTGGCGCGGCGCGCGGCTTGAGCGTCACACACAACTGGACGAATTTATTTTGGACGTTCGGCCTCGCGGCGGTGACGGTTTATGTCGTCGCGTCGCTCGTCAATTCCACCTACGGCCGCGGCTTCATCGCCGTCCACGACGATGAAGTCGCCGCCGAGGCAATGGGCATCAACACCACAAAATACAAAGTCACCGCGTTCGTCATCGGCGCGTTTTTTGCCGGCATCGCGGGCGGACTTTACGCGCACGCCAAATTTTTTATTACACCAAGCGGTTTTGGCTTCCAGCAATCAATTATGTTTGTTGTCATGGTCATCCTCGGCGGCATGGGCAACACCGTCGGCGTCATCCTCGCCGCGATTCTGCTGACTCTGCTGCCGGAAGGATTGCGGATGCTGTCCGGCATCGAATACTTGCCCGGCCTCACCGCCGAACGCCCGCTTGGCTGGATCGGCGACACGCGGATGATCATTTATTCGTTGTTGTTAATTGTCTTGATGCTCACGCGCCCGCAAGGACTTTTCAGTTTGAAAAAATCGAGCCAATTAAAAATTAAAAATTAAAAATGCAAAAAGCCAATTCCAGTTCGGGTGTTTCTGGAAAAATTCCGCCGAAGGACATTGTCGAACGCACTTTTGAATTTGCCGTCCGCGTAATTCAACTTTGCGGGAAAATGGATGAGCGTCCGGGCGTTGGCCGCGTGATGATGAGCCAGATTCTCCGCGCCGGAACGAGTGTTCCCGCCAATGTCGAAGAAGCACAGGCTGCACAAAGCAAAGCCGACTTCAACAGCAAGATGAGCATCGCCTTGAAAGAAGCGCGTGAAACGCATCTGCGCCTGCGCCTTTTGGCGACCGCCCATATTTTCCCGGACAAACGACTGCAACCGTTAATTGATGAAGCAGATGAAATTCGTCGCGTCATTGGCGCAATCATCGTTTCCAGCAAGCGGGGCGGAGAACTCTGATTTTTTAATTTTGCATTTTTAATTTTTAATTCATGTCTTCGCTCCTCCAACTTGAAAAGACCACCATCCGTTTCGGCGGATTGACTGCGGTTTCCGAATTGGATTTGCAGATTGGCCGCAGTGAACTCGTCGGCCTCATCGGCCCGAACGGCGCGGGCAAGACGACCGCGTTCAATCTCATCACCGGCGTTTATCAGCCGACCGGCGGCGCGATCAATTTCGACGGCCATTCCACGGTTGGCCGCAAGCCATATCAAATCACCAAACGCGGCATCGCGCGGACGTTCCAAAACATCCGGCTGTTTCCGTCGCTCACCGTTTTCGACAATGTCCGCGCGGTGTTTCACCTGCATCTCAAAGGCGATGTGCGCCACGCGCTCTGGCGCGGTAAAGGTTTTCATGCCGAGGAAAAATCCATCGCCGACCGCGTCATGGAACTGCTGGAAATTTTTCAGCTCGGCAAATTCCGCGATGAACCGGCGAAAAGTTTGAGCTACGGCGACCAGCGCCGCTTGGAAATTGTCCGCGCGCTCGCGGCCCAGCCGAAATTACTTTTGCTCGACGAACCTGCCGCCGGCATGAACGCGACGGAAAAGATCGAGCTGACGCGGCTCATCCGTTTCATCAAGGACAAGTTTCAGATTTCCATTCTGCTCGTCGAGCACGACATGAAGCTGGTCATGGAAATTTGCGAGCGCATCGCGGTTTTGGATTACGGGATCAAGATCGCCGAGGGCAAACCGGACGAAGTGCGGGCGAATCCGAAAGTGATTGCGGCGTATCTTGGCGATTAAATAAAGTAGGAGACGACGTAAGGAGTCTCTGACTTTTCGGGCAAAAATGAATGAGACTCCTTACGTCGTCTCCTACAGATAAAAATGCTGGAAATAAAAAATCTGACGGTCAGCTACGGTGCGATTTCCGCGCTGCATGGAATTTCTTTGTCCGTGCAAAACGGGCGCATCGTCACGCTCATCGGCAGCAACGGCGCGGGCAAAACAACTACGTTGAAGGCGATTTCTGGTTTGTTGAAGCCAAAGTCCGGCGAAATTTTTTACGACGGCAAAAACATCGCCGGCCTGCCACCGCACGAAATCGTGAAGCGCGGTTTGTCGCACGTTCCCGAAGGCCGGATGATTTTTGCAAATTTGACCGTGCTGGAAAACTTGCAGATGGGCGCGTATCTCGTGCGCGACAAAAAAATCGTCCGGCGCGAACTGGAGTTTGTTTTTGGAATTTTTCCGCGATTGCGCGAACGCGAAAAACAGATTGCCGGGACGTTGAGCGGCGGCGAGCAGCAGATGCTGGCGATTGGCCGCGCGCTGATGGCGCAGCCGAGATTTTTGATGCTGGACGAGCCATCACTCGGCCTCGCGCCGCTGCTGGTGAAAATAATTTTTGAAAAGATTGTCGAGATCAACCGCGAGCGCGGCTTGACGATTTTGCTCGTGGAACAAAACGCGAACCGCGCGCTGGAAATTTCCAATTTTGGTTACGTTTTGGAGACGGGCAAGATCACGTTGCAGGGCGACTCGGCCTCGCTGCGCCAGAATCCGCTGGTGCAGAGCGCGTATCTTGGCGGCTGACTTTCAAGCGCTCACGGTTCTGCCACCGAAAAAGTTTTTGAACCACGCCCACGCCGCCCGCAGGCCGACGTCGCGCGTGCCGGCAAAATTGTAAATCCGGGCGACTTCGTCCTCGTGCCCCAGATAGCGCGGCGGCAGCAGAATCATAGTTTTGGCGGAATCATCTTCGACGCGCACGATTTCGGAGTAGAAAATGCCGCGACCGGTTTCGTATTTTCCTTCTGGCAAAATAAGCGTGCGCGGCGGCAGGACGAGCCACGTATGGTAGTGCAAAATAAGTTCGCCCTTGTCGTTGCGCGAAAGTTTGCCGTAAGTGCGGGCGGGGACTTTCTGGATTTTTCGTCCGAGGAACAGTTTGTTTTCCTTCGCGTCGGGCTTGAAACGGCTTTTCCGTCCGGTGCAATAATCCCAGAGAAACACCAGGCCAAAGTGCGACAGCCGGAACGACCAGCCCGCGATGAGCCAGGAAAAAAGAATGATGACCAGCGCCCAGGCCGCGCCGGTCCACGGATTGGCCCACGCGCTGACGACGACGCTGCCGATCATGGCGGTGCGGAAACTTTTGAGCGCGGCGTCCACGGTTGAGAACGGGCTGATGAGGATGAGGATGTTGACGGCGTTGGACGCGAGGAAGACGACGAAAAAGGCGGCCATCGCGACGAGCGTCATGAGCACGTCGTAAAAAATGGCGTGAAAATCAATCGCGGCAAAGCCGAGCGAACTCATGGACAACGTCGGCTGGCCGCCGGTGGAATTCGCCTCGCGGATGATGTTGACCATGATCGGCACGAACGCGCCGGTCGCGACGAGGCCGGAGATTTTGTGCTCGATGGTTTCGGCCACGTCGAGCGGTTTTTTCAAGACCGTCGGCAAAGCGACGACGCCCGCCGCATCTTTCAAGGCGCACGCGCCGACCAGCAGCAGCGCCGGCACCCAGAACAGCGGACTGGCGAACCACGGCAGTTTCGCCCTTTGCTCGTCGGTCTTGGCTTTGAAATATTGGTAACAGCCGACGGCGCTGACGCCGAGCAGCGGCGAAATGGCGACGCCGGTGATCGTGGAAATTGTTTGCGCAATGCCCACGCCGGGCGGCGGAACGGCTTTGACCGTCGCTTGCGCCTCGATGGCTGCGCCGGCGGTTTGCGCGGTGAAAAGGCCGATGGCGACGGCCAGGATTGCCAGGGTTGAAACCAGCTTCTTCATGCGCCGAATTTCCAACTTCTACGCGCGGCTGTAAAGCACAACCCGGCTTGCTGTTGCGCGGCCTCGGCGCGAGGCGTTGGCGGCGCGGAAATAAATTTCCAGTTCGTCCGTCAGGAGGGCGATGATTTTTTTGATGATGGCGCGTTTGTTCATGGCTGAATTGCCGGCTGCAAAATTGAAACGGTTCGTTGCTTTTGAAGAAAGCAGCCGATGGTTGAAGGGAAAATCTGACCCTTAATCAGTCTAATGACATAATCTGCCGCATCTCGTCCTTTGTAAGCAACGGCGAAGTATTTACGGCGGTGTCGAGTGTAGCCTTCAGTATTTGTCCTTGTGCGGAAACCAGAATACCCAATACATAAATCGGAATGCCGACAATGGCTGCTGCCAGAATACCTCCGATGACATACTGTGCAGACTGGCCGCCAACAATAATGCTGACCAAAATAATGCCGCCGCCAATGATAAATGCGATAAACTTTACGACAGCACCAAATGCTGTGATAGCGCGAGCAACGAGATAAGAATCAGTGTAACGAGACATGAGTAAATGTCTGCTTCCTTTGGGTCGGCTCGGTTGAGAAGAAGCTATACCACCTTTTGGAAATGGCTCGGCGGAAGGCGTGCCATCGCGTCCCGTGCCGCAATTCCAACAGCTATCGAAAGTGTCCTCACACTCCTCTTTGCATTTTGGGCATTTCCACATAGTTATCCTTCTGATGCGGGCGTTGTCGCCTGTCTCGTTTAACAAAGGGCAGTATTTCGCATTTAAGTTTTCTGTCCAGCCCGTTTTTCTTTTGCGTCCCGCAGGGACTTTGGAAATTAGCCAGCTACGAAGTGGCTGGAAAATCGTCCGCAAACACATTGCGTCCTGAAAGGACGCCGGAATTGTCCGGCATTTTCCATCGTCCCTTGCGGGACGAAATTTATTTCGCGCGAATACCAGCCACTTCGCAGCTGGCTAATTTCCGTTGTTCCTTCGGAACGGAAGAATCATTTCCCAATGCAAACTGGCTGAAGATCGAGTCGGACAAATCTTCCGTCGCCGATTTGGGCTTGCCGTTCAGCCTTGCTCACGCTTATTTTGGATTGTCATTCCAACTCAAACACGAACAAAAAGGATTCATCATGCGAATGTTAATGAACGTCAAAATTCCCCATAAAACCTTCAATGCGGCCGTCAAGGACGGCTCGGCGGGCGCAAAAATCGGAAAGATTCTCGATGCCATCAAACCGGAGGCGGTTTATTTCTCCGAGCAAAACGGCCATCGCGGCGCGGTGCTGATCGTGGATGTGCCGGACGCCTCGAAGATTCCGGCGCTGGCCGAGCCGTTTTTCCTGACCTTTGAGGCCGATGTCGAGTTTCGCATCGCGATGACGCCGGAAGATTTGAAGCGCAGTGGCATTGACGGCATGGGCAAGCAGTGGAGTTGAATTTTCAAAACCGGCAAAACCGCATCAGTGTTTGGGCCGTTTTGGTTTTTCGCCAAACACCGAATCAATCACTGTCCTGAATTTGCCGTCCAGAATTGATTTTTGGGGCGGCGCGACCGGGCCGGCGATCTCCGCCTCCAGGTCAAGCACGAAGGTCTTCAACCGCTCGCAGCGGGCCTGAGTTTTTTTTATCGCCACTTCCAGTTCCCCGACTTCTTTTCTCAAGGCTTCCGCGATTTGTGTTTTATTCATGATGAGGATTCAGCGTCAAAACGCCGGACGATTGCCGGACTTGCTAAAAACTTCCGCGCCCACTAAACCAGCTTGGCCGGCAAACTCAAGCGGAAAACTCGCGGGCGAGGAAATCGAAAACCTGAATTGCTGCTTGCCAAGCGCGCGATTTCTTCGCTCAATTTTGTCCGCCAATGAAAAATTCAACTGACAAACCGCTCGTCGGCATTTTGATGGGCAGCGATTCGGACTGGCCGGTGATGAAGGCCGCCGCCGATGCGCTGGCGGAATTTGGCGTCGCCTCGGAAGCAAAAGTCATCTCCGCGCATCGCGATCCGCGCGGGCTTGAAAAGTATGTTTCCAATGCGATCAAGCGCGGATTGAAAGTCATCATCTGTGGCGCGGGCGGCGCGGCGCATCTGGCGGGTGTGACGGCGGCGTTCACCACCCTGCCCGTCATTGGCGTTCCGATTTTGGGCAAATCAATGGACGGACTGGACTCGCTGCTTTCCATGGTGCAGATGCCGCCGGGCGTTCCCGTCGCGACGGTTGCCGTTGGCGGTGGACGCAACGCAGGAATTCTCGCGGTTCAAATTTTAGCTATTGGCGATGTTTCATTGCAATCGGCGCTGGTCGAGTTTAAGAAAAAACTCACCGCCGAATCCCGCGCGAAAAATAAAACCTTGGAAAAAAGTTGAAGCGTTAAATTGTTGAATTGGCCCAAAAGAAATTTCCCGATTCAACGATTCAACCAATTACGATTTAACAAAAATGGAGCAGCTCATCGCCGGCGTTCACAAGTTTCAGCGGGACCAGTTCGGCAATTACCGGAAACTGTTCCGCAAACTTTCAGAGGAAGGCCAGAATCCGCACACGCTGTTCATCACATGTTCGGATTCGCGCGTGCTGGCGGAACTCATCACGCAGAGCAAGCCGGGCGATCTGTTCGTCGTGAAAAACGTTGGCAACATCGTTCCGCCCGCGAGCGCGACGGGCAGCACCAATTCCACCGCCGCCGCGATTGAATTTGCCGTCGAGACGTTGCGCGTGAGCGACATCGTCATCTGCGGCCATTCGCAATGCGGGGCGATGTCGGCGTTGCTCGGCGAAAATCCGGCGGACAAATCCATGCCGCACCTGCGCGAATGGTTGAGCCTCGCCGCGCCCGTGCTGGAAACGATGCGTTCGCAATACGTCCATCTCGCAAAAATGGCTGAACGGATAGACGCCGCCGCCGCCGAGAATGTTTTGTTCGCGCTGGAAAATCTGCACGGCTATCCGTGCGTGCAGGACCGGCTGATGGACGGCACGCTGCGATTGCACGGCTGGTTTTTTCAGATCGCGACGGCGGAACTTTTTGCTTACGACCCAGAGTTGTTGCAATTTCAGCCGCTGGTGCAGGAGAAATAGTAATTTCAATTTCGTCGTAATTTCTTAAACTCCGCGCATGGCAAAGAAATCAGCCGCGAAACCAACCGTCACTTCTACACGGTTGAAATCTTCCGCGCTTCTCGACACACGCCTCATTTATTGCGGCGACAATATCGAACAACTTCCCAAACTTCCTAACGCCTCCGTTGACCTGATTTATATTGATCCGCCTTTTAATTCCAATCGCAACTACGAAGTCTTTTGGGGTGAGACCAAGGAGAAGCGTGCGTTTGAAGACCGCCACGAATCCACCAAGGCTTACATTGAATACATGAGGCCGCGCTGCGTCCAGCTTGCCCGCGTTCTCAAAAAGACCGGCAGTTTTTATTACCACTGCGACTGGCACGCTTCGCATTATGTGAAGGTGATGCTCGATCAGATTTTTGGCGAAAATAATTTCCGAAACGAAATCGTCTGGAAACGCAGCAGCGCGCATAGCGATACCAAGCAAGGAATGTCCCAATTTGGCAATGTGACAGATTCAATTTTTTTCTACACTGGCGGTAATGAATGGACTTGGAATTCACAATTCACCGCCTACGACGAAGATTATTTGGAAAGCGAATACCGCCATGTCACCAAAGACAAACGACACTACAAGGAAACCGATGTGACGGCGGCCAAACCAGGCGGCGACACGGAATATGAATGGCGTGTTAAACGAAAACTTGCGACAGATTCGGATTGGGAGCCAGATTTGGAAGCTGAATACAAGCGGCCACAAAGCGGCTGGGAATATAAGTTCGTCAAGCCTTACGAAAAACGCTTTTGGGCTTACTCCAAGGACAATCTGATTCAGTTCTGGAAAGAAGACCGGCTTACCCATCGTGAAACCGGGATGCCGCGCCTCATGCACTTTGCGGAAGAAATGCCCGGCGTTTCACTTCAAAATTTGTGGACGGATATTCCGCCTATCAGCGCCAAAGCAGCCGAGCGGCTTGGCTATCCAACTCAAAAACCGCTCGCGTTGATGGAACGCATAATTACTGCGAGCAGCAAAGAAAACGACATTGTTCTCGATGCTTTCTGTGGTTGTGGCACGACACTGGTTGCAGCGCAAAAACTAAAACGTCAATGGATTGGAATTGATATTTCGCCCACCGCCTGCCGCGTCATGGCGAAACGGTTGCGGGATGTTTGCGGCATTCCCGAAAATGAAACGCTCTGGAAAGCTCGACGTGGCTTCATTGTCCGCGATTTGCCGTGGAGCGAGGAAAAGCTGCGCGCCATTCCGCCGTTTGAATTTGAGAATTGGGCTGTCATCGCGCTCGGTGGCATTCCGAACAAAGTGCAGGTGGGCGATATGGGCGTGGATGGACGCATCTATCCAGTTTCATCCAGTGCCACGCCGCGCAAGAAACAAGAAGGCGAACTCGCGTTGAAAGAACGCTGGTATCCAATCCAAGTGAAACAGAAAGACAAAGTTGGCCGTCCTGACATAGATTCTTTTGAAGCGATGATGATGCGCGAAGATTGCGATATCGGCTTCATCGTTTCATTTGATTACACCAGCGACGCGATGACGGAAATCGGCGCATTCTTCAAACGCACCGGCAAAATCATCCGCGCGTTCACTGTCCGCGATATTCTCGATGAGGAGATTGGAAAAAAACTGGCGTAATTATGGAAGACTTTTTTATCAGCTATAACAAAGCCGATAAAGCTTGGACGAGCGGTTTGGCCAATTGGCTTGACCAAGCCATGTTCACAACAATTCTTCAAGAACAGGATTTCGTGGCCGGTTCTAATTTCGTGTCTGAAATGCACCATGCGTTAAAAACCGCCACGCGGCTTATTATGGTGCTTTCTCCTGATTACCTGACAGCAAAGTTTCCAGAAGCGGAATGGACTGCGGCTTTTGCATCAGACCCGACGATGCTCATCCCTGTCCGTGTGCGCGAGTGTCAGCCAGATGGCTTGCTAAAACCAATCATCTACATTGACCTAACAAATCTTCCCGTAGCGCAGGCGCGTGAAAAATTCATTTCAGAAATTAAAGCGGCATTGAACAGTAAAAGAAAGAGGCGCGCAGGAAATCCAACTCCTTCATCACAAAGAAATCCAGCAAGCGTAAAGCAAACAATAATCGGCGACAAAAATATTGTTGCGGGCGGCGACATGATTCACACCGAGAAAATTGTGCAGAAAAATGTTACTCAACCTGGGCCTCAACACATCACCGAAGAACAAGCATATGAAATTAAGCGGCTCATTGATGAGCTTTCGCAAATTGACGTTGATTCAGGCCGGGCAGATTCACATCGGCATTCGTATTCATGGATGTATAAGAAATTTAAAGTAACTTCTTATAAAACCGTTCCGTCGGAAAAATTTGAAAACGTCATGTCATGGTTACGACAGCAAAGAGCGATTAACAGACCAAAACTTCGCCGCCCTGCAAACGACAAGTGGCGAGATCAGTTATATGGCTCAATCTATGGCAGATGGCGACAACTTGATTATGAGAAAACTACCATCTATAATTTCGCCTTTGAGCGTTTAGAATTGGACACACCAATTAGTTCGCTCAAAGAACTCGGCGAACAAAACCTAAAGAAACTTTACGACATTGTGTTCAGGATGAAATAGGCAGTTAAAAAAGCGGCCTCCGTTTCCGAAGGCCGCTTGAAGTTTTCAGATTTTTTATTTTACGGATGCGGAGTTGCGGGCGGCGGCGTGGGCGGGGTCGGGTTGGCGTGTGGAAATTCGTGCTTCGTGGCCTTGAAACACATAAATAACTCAAAAATAGCAGTTTAGGACTCTTTTGAAGCCGTGCAGGATTTCGCGGGAACGACTTTGGATTTTGCGGGAAGAGGTCAGGATTTCACGGGAGCAAGGCAGGATTTTGAGGGAACGGTTCAGGACTTCGCGGGAGGCATCCAGCATTTTGCGGGAGCGACTTGGGATTTCGAGGGAGGCGTCCAGCTTTTCCGGGAACGATTCAGGATTTCGCGGGGAGCATCCGGGATTTCATGGGAGCGGTCAGGACTCTGAGGGAATGACACAGGATTTTGCGGGAGCGTTCACTCGCGACAATTTTGGACAATCGCATTTTCATTTGTTAGCCTTCAAAAAAATTTATGAGTCTGGAAAACAAAGAACCCGCGCCCGCGCCGTCCGATTTCATCCGCGACATCGTGGCCGCGCACGTCGCCAGGCAGAAATATCCGCGCATCCAAACGCGCTTTCCGCCGGAGCCGAACGGTTACCTGCACATCGGCCACGCGAAAAGCATCTGCCTGAACTTCGGCATCGCGCGCGAGTTCGGCGGCGTCTGCAATCTGCGCATGGACGACACGAATCCCGCGAAGGAAGACGTCGAATATGTGGATTCGATCCAGGAAGACGTGAACTGGCTCATCGGCGATTGGGCCGAAGACCGGCTCGGCCTCAAGACCAAAGGTAAAACGCCCGAAACCATCAGCGGCGACGGCAAACGCGATTTTTTTCTGCCGCCGATTTTTGGAACGTCGGAAACTGAACGCAAAAATTCAGCCACGAAGTTCGAACCGTTTTACGCGAGCGATTATTTCGATCAGATTTACGATTACGCCGAGCAATTGATCGAGCGCGGCAAAGCCTTCGTCTGCGATCTGTCGCCGACGGACATGGAATTTTATCGCGGCGCGCCGGATCGGCCGGGAAAAGATTCGCCGTTCCGCAATCGCACGCCGGAAGAAAGCCTTGATCTGTTCCGCCGCATGCGCGACGGCGAATTTCCCGACGGCGCGCGCACGCTCCGCGCGAAAATTGACATGGCATCGTCCAACATCTGGCTGCGCGACCCGATTCTCTATCGCATCCGCCACGCCGAGCATCATCACACCGGCGCGAAATGGAAGATTTATCCGATGTATGACTTCGCGCACGGCTTGAGCGATTACATCGAAGGCGTCACACACAGCATCTGCACCTTGGAATTTGAAGTGCATCGCCCGCTTTACGACTGGATTTTGGAAAATCTAAATTTGCCGCGTGCGTTGCCGAAACAATATGAATTTGCGCGGCTCAATTTAAGTTACACGGTCTTGAGCAAACGCAAATTGCTCCAGCTCGTTGAGGAAAAAATCGTCACCGGCTGGGACGATCCGCGAATGCCGACGATTTGCGGCATCCGTCGTCGCGGCGTCACGGCGGAGGCGTTGCGCAACTTTGCGTATAATATCGGCATCACGAAATTCAACGGACTCACGGACGTTGCGGTTTTGGAACACGCCATCCGCGAAGATTTGAACAAACGCGCGCTGCGCCGTCTTGCCGTGTTGCGCCCGATCAAAGTTGTCATCACGAATTTCCCCGAAGACAAAGTCGAAGAACTCGACGCCGTCAACAATCCCGAAGACGAAAGCACGGGCAGACGGAAGATTCCGTTCAGCCGCGAACTGTTCATCGAGCGCGACGATTTTCAGGAAATTCCGCCGCCGAAATTTTTCCGGTTGAAACCCGGCGGCGAAGTGCGTTTGAAATACGCCTACATAATCAAGTGCGACGAAGTGGTGAAGGACGCGGGCGGCAACCTCACCGAACTGCGCTGCACCGCCGACCTCGACAGCAAAAGTGGCGGAGCCACGGCGGCGCGCAAAGTGAAAGGAACAATTCATTGGGTCAGTGTCGCGCACGCGCTGGACGCCGAGGTGCGCCTTTACGACCGCCTCTTCACCGAAGCCGAACCGGAATCCGCCTTCGCTGCCAGCTCCGGCGCGACAGGGAAGGACGGACGCGATTTCAAATCCGTCCTCAACCCGCGCTCGCTCGAAGTCATCATTGCCAAGCTTGAACCGAGTTTGAAAGACGCGAAGCCTGAATTGCGCTATCAATTCGAGCGCATCGGCTATTTCACTTTGGACAAAGATTCCAACTCGCAAAAACTAATTTTCAATCGCACGATCACATTGAAAGACGCTTGGGCGAAGGAAGCGCAGAAAACATAAACCTGATTTATGAAATTTACATTTTTGTTATTCATCGTTTTTTTCACAAAGGTTGCTCGCGCTGATCTTGTCATGCAAGAACAAGTGACCTTTGGAAATCAAACTAACATTTTTAACATGACGATAAAAATACACGGAGACAAAATCCGCCAAGATACGTTTGGTTTCGCGGGCGCGGAGCCGTTCGCCATGAGCATGATCAAAGACGGGAACACGGGCGATTCCTTCATTCTGATGCACGAGCAGAAAACATTCACAAAAAATAAGAAACGAAAGGACATTAGAGACATGGATGCGGCGTTGTCACAACCGTTGGACACGGGCAAATCTGAAAAAATTGGAGGCTACGATACGGAAATTTATAACTGGTCTGCTCCCAAACGATTTTGGGTTGGCACAAACGGTATGACCGAAGTTCTTTGGATTGCCAAAGACTTTCCGAATTATGAAAAAATCAAGCCATACTTCGCCAAATTTGAGAAAGCAAATGTCTCCATTTTAGGTAATGGTATGCAGCCAACGATGAGTTCTCTGCCGGGCATGGTTGTGAAATTAAAAATGACTGTGATAATGACACAATTCGTGCAAACAATCGCGACGACGCTGGTTTCAGTAAAGGAAGAACCTGTTGACCCCGCAATTTTTGAAGTGCCAAGCGACTATACAGAATGGAAATCGCCAGTGACGTCCCATCAAACAGCATCTATGACGACGACAAACAAGTAGTGCCCGACGACACGTTCAAAGAATTTGTGCCCGACCAGTTGGGCGCGTTGCCGGAGCTGCGCGCGCGGGCGTAACGTTGATGTCACAAAGATTTTATTTTGAATCAAAGGACAACGCGATAATCTGACGGCACGTTTATGAAACAGACCCGCCGGCAATTTGTCCGCACACTGTTCGTCGCCACGCAGGCGATGGCAGTCGGCTCACTTTTACCCCGCTCGCTGTTCGCCGCCGATGCGCCGCGCGGCGGATTGAATTTTCTCATCGTCGGCGACTGGGGCCGCAACGGCGAACCGGACCAGATGGCGGTCGCCACGCAAATGGGCATCGCCGCGCAGGCGGCGGGCGCGAAGTTCGTCATCGCCGTGGGCGATAATTTTTACGAGGACGGCGTCTCGTCCGTGACCGACCCGCAATGGCAGAGTTCGTTTGAAAAGGTTTATGTCGCGCCCTCGTTGCAGGTGCCGTGGCATGTCGCGCTGGGCAACCATGATTATCACGGCAATTGCGAAGCGCAGATTGAATACGGCAAAACGAGCAGGCGTTGGAACATGCCGGCGCGCCATTTCACGCGGAAAGAAAAAATTGACCACGCAAACGCCGTCGAGTTTTTCTTTCTCGACACGACGCCGATGTCCACGCTCGACGACGACGAGAAACAATTTCATGGCAACGTGAAGTGGAACGACAAGGCCAGACAGATTGCGTGGTTTAAGTCCGCTTTGAAATCTTCGACCGCGCCGTGGAAGATTGTCATCGGGCATCATCCGGTTTTTTCCGGCGGCGAACATGGCGACACGCCATACATCGTCGAGCACGTTTTGCCGTTGCTGGAGAAATACAAAGTGCAGGCATATTTCAACGGCCATGACCACGACCTCCAGCATTTGCAGGCCGGCGCGGTGAATCTGTTCTGTTCCGGCGGCGGTTCCAGGCCGCGCGCCAAACTCACTGACACGCCGCAGACCAAATTCGCCAAAGGCTGTTCCGGCTTCGCCGCCGTGTCATTGCAGGCGGACAAGATGGACGTGCAGTTGGTTGACGACAAAGGAAACAAGCTCTACGCCTTTGCCGTTCCGCAAAATGCCTGACGACTCGTTCAAAGAATTTGTGCTCGACCAGTTGGGCGCGTTGCCGGAGTTGCGCGCGCGGGCGATGTTCGGCGCGCATGGCCTTTATGCCGGCGATAAATTCTTCGGGATTCTGGACGAGGGGCGGTTGTTCTTCAAAACGGACGCGGCGAGCGCGGCGGATTACACGTCGCGCGGCATGGGCGCGTTCACTTACGAGTCGAAAGGCAAGACGATGACGATGGCATATCACGAAGTGCCGCCGGAGGTGCTGGAAAATGCGCCGGAACTCATGGCATGGGCGCGGCGGGCAATGATAATCGCGGCTGCGAAGCCCAAAAAATCGGCCAAGAAAAAGACCTAGCCCAACTTATTTCCGCACTCGGGACAGAATTTTGCGCCGGGTGAAATTTCAGCGGAGCATTTCGGGCATTGGGACTGGACGGCCAGCTTTTCGCCACATTCGGGACAAAACTTCGCACCGTGCGTTTCGGCGTGGCACTTGGGACAGACCAACTGGCGTTCGCGCGCGACGTCCAGTTTTTCTCCGCGACTTTTTCCCTCGATGGTCGCGCGTTCGCGGGCGGCATCCACTTCGCCAGCGGCGCGGGCGGCGTCAATTTCCACCTCGGCGTCGGGCGCGCAGTCGCGGGAGAGGCCCTTGTCGTTGTTCCAGCAGACGTCGCAGGCGAATTTCAGGCAGCGGGCGCAGCGATGAAAATGTGTCTTGGCCTGCTCGATGGCGGCGGCGAACGCGGTGTCGTGCGCCTTGCCGTAGCCGGCCTGCGCGAGGCCTTGCGCGTCGGATTCGGCCTCGCCCAGCACGCCGCCGAAAATTCCGGCGGCCTTGCCGAGCCAGGAGGAGGCCTGCCCGCCGCGATAGGGAACGAATTCGGAACGCCAGGCGTCGCCGCAGCGTTCGCAGTAAAATTCAAACTGGAAACCGGCGTTGGCCCCCGTCTGGACGGAATGATCGCCAAAGTTCTTGCTGAATTTGATCTCGCTCATGGCGGCGATTCTCCATGCAAATTCCCGCACCGGCAAACAGAAAATGTCCGGCGCGCGCACGTGGACAAAACAGGCGGAATAAAAATCGCCGCTCCGGAAAAACCGGGGCGGCGATTTGTTTTTATTCGGAGAGCGTTCCTTAATTCAACTGCGGCGGGCGCGGGTTGAAGACTTTCAGCGTCATGCCGTCGCCGCTGGTGTCGCCGGAATAGACGGAGATATAAAAGTATTTCGCCACGGTGTCGTAGTCCGGGAGCAGGGAGAAGTCCAGCCAGTCACCCGTGGCCGACTGCAGTATCTGCATGGTTGAGCCGGACTCAACGGCGCTTTTCAACAGCTTGAAGGAAGTGCGCATCACGTCGCTCTGATTTTGGTAGCCGAAAAGCCCGCCGCCCGCGCCGCCGACGCGCGCCTCGGCATCGGCCAGGCCGGGAGTCTCGCTCAAGGGTTTGACATTGCCGTCAGAACTGCGCAGGAACTGCTCCAGGACGGTTTCGTCGGAGCTTAAGGCCACATAACCGTCACCGGAGCTGACCAGCAGCGGCTTGATGGGAACGATGGCCCCGTTAGCCGTGCGTTGCGGGCGGCTGATGGCGATGGAAATTATTTTGTGTCCGAGAAAGTCGCGCGGCGGGGTCGAGGCGTCCTGCGGCGCAACGAGCGAAGCGACGACCTTGACGGCCTGGATCATCTGTTCTGGATTGACGGTGGCGACCAGCGTCAGCGAAGGCGGGCCGGCCAGTGCCGCCAGCGAATCGCCCACCGGCGCCAACTGATAGCTGATGATGTCGTCGCCCAGGTTGCCGAACAGATTATTGTTGAGGTCGAAACCGGGGTCTTTCTGCTTCGCGGTGACATTGGCCATGTTAATGACAGAGTTCAGGGCGGCAAGACCCTGCGGCGAAATGGCGGCAACCATCTTTTGCAGCTCGTCCCAAGCCTGTTTTCCGTCGAGGCGGACGCGGGAGAATTTCACTACGGCGGCGGGCACAAACGCCGGAGGATTCGCGTCCTTTGCGGGCAGCGAGAAAATTTTCAGCAGGCCGTTGCGCCCGTCGTCCGGCGCGGTGAGGTGCACGTTCATCGCCGAGCCGTCGCGCGATTCGTTGAGCGCCAAGCTGGCGGACTTCAGATTGCCGAGACCGAGCGCGCCGATGATTTTCGCCGTTGAAAAATTTGGCATCAAAGAAGCCGGGCCGGCGGCGCCCGCGTCGTCGGGAGCCTGGGAAATCAGGTTAAAAAACAGTTTGCCGTTGAACCAGCCGTAATACGTCGGCGCGTCGCGGAACTGCGAAAGCCTGTCGGCGGCGAACGTCGGGTCGTCCGCGATGGACGGCACGCTGCCGCCGGCCAGGTGCGCGGCGACCGGCTCGACGACCTTGGGCGAATTGCCGGCGATGAGCAGCGACTGGAACTGCGTGAAATAAATGTCCACCGGCATTCGGGGTTTCGGCTCCTTGCCGATTTCCGAGACCGGCGTCCTGGCGCCAAAGATGCCATCGAGATCGTTGCTGGACAATGTCACGACGGTGAACGCGAGGCCGTGGATGTTTTGCGTGCGGATCGTGCGGCCGTCGTCCGTCCATTTTTTCACGAGCGTGGCGAGGTTCGTCTTGAGCGAATCGCTTTTGTCCTTCGTGTCGAGCAGCAGCAGCAGGCCGGGCGGAATGTCATCATGCCCGTTCGAGCCGTTGACGGTGACGGCGAACGTGAACTGACCCTGCGGCAGATCCGCGAAGTCGGCGACCTTCAGGCCGAGGTCCTGTTCGAGCGGCGCGATGAATTTTTCCGTGAACTTGCCCATGAGCTTGTCGTGAAACGGCTTCATCGCCGGATCGTTCCAGAACATCATCTGCGGTGAAACCTTGCTGGCGGCGCGGAACGCGTTGCAATCCGGCACGGTGATAAATCCCAGCGTGTCGGACGGCAGGAGGTTTTCGGCGGGCGGAATCGCGGCGCGCACCAGGCTGACGCCGGCCAGAAAAATTGCGGCGAGTGAAACGTGCAGATGTTTTTTTGTCATAAATTTCATGTTTGTTTTGGTTAAAGCCGGAAAACTTCCTTGAGTTTGCCTTTGATCCGCTGCTGCCGTTCCCAACTGATTGAACCCAAAGGCGAATCAAGTTTGGATTTATCCAAAAAATAAACCAGGTCGCATTGGCAGACCGTCGCGGTTTCAAACCCATCCGCGCCGTTCAGGCGCACGTCCGTGTTCAGCGGCTCGCCGCGCAAGGTGAAACAGGCCAGGCCATTTATTTTTGGGAACCGTTCGTTGTCAAGCCGCTCTTGCGCGTTCACGACGACGAACCAATGATCCGTCTCAAAACCCGGCGGCTTTGATTTCCAAATTTCCCATTGGCGGATTTTCATCGCTCGGGAAATTGCGGCTGCCGTCCCATTGCCTCTTCAAACTCCACCCGTTCCTGCGGCATTTTTTTGTAATCATCGGCAAAATATCCATCCGGTCGCGGCGCTTGAAACCGGCTGGCGACAACCGGCAGTCCGGCGCGGATGGCCATGCGCAAAATGGTGGCCTGATCCTCGCCCGCCAGCGAGGTGGTTTTCTTCACTTCACTGGCGAGTTCATCGTCCAGAAACACGCTTGTTTTCATAAAAATGAATCTGCATCCGAATAAAGTCGTGCGCAATTTTATTTTGCGTCCGCCGGCGCTGTTTTCGTCCGGCTTGGCGGCTGGAGGTAGCGATAGGGATTGTTCGGATTGTCGGTCGAATAGGCGAAGGCGTCGCGGTGGTCCAGAAAGCCTTTCACCAGTTCCACGGGAATCGCAAAGCCGAGTCCCTCGCCGAAGGTGATTTTCATGTTCGTCACGCCCACGACCTGCCCGGCGAGGTTGAAGAGCGGGCCGCCGCTGTTGCCGGGATTGATCTGCGTGCTGGTCTGCAAATAAAGTTCGCCCTCCAGCTCGCGCGTCTTGGTGCTCAAAATGCCCTGCGTGACAGTGCGTTCGAGGCCGAGCGGGCTGCCGATGGCGAACACGCCGTCGCCGACGTTCATCTCGTCCGAACTGCCGAGCGTGACGGGCTTGAACTTCGGCGCGCCCTTGTCCTCGATGTGCAGCAGCGCGAGATCGTGAAACTTGTTGATGGCGACAATCCTCACCTGCCGGTAGATTTCGCGGTTTAGCTGGCCGCCGGTCTGGCGATAAACTTCCACGGAAATTTCCGTCTCGCCTTCGATGACGTGGAAGTTCGTGATAAGGTAGCCGTCCTCGTTGATGAAAAATCCCGAACCTAGGCCTTCGGGCGTGCGCACCTGCACGACCGCCTCGCCGATCTGCTTCACCAGCGAACTTACGTCGCGCGCGGCGAACGGCCTGGTGTCGGCAGAATAAAATTGTCCGTCAGCCACGGGCGTTGCGACCGGCGTGTTCGTCTCGTTCGCCTTGACGACGCGCGTGACGACGTTGCGCGGGATTACCAGCACCGTGTAGCCCAGGTCCACCACGACGGCGTCGGTTTTTTCGGCGAGGATTTTGCCGGTGACGGCATCGCCGCCCTTGAGCTGGAGAGTGTCCGCAAAATTGAACTGCGCAACGCCGACCAGCAGCGCGGCGATGACGACATGTTTCTTCAACGACATTGTGTGACGATAGACCAGAGCCTTTGATTTGACAAGCCGGGAGCCGTTCAAAACTTTTTCAGCAACCAGGTTGAATAATTATTTTCGCGGCTGAAAACTTCCCACCATCTCGCGCACGTCGCTGATTTTTTTCCGTTCCATGAAATCGCGGATGCCGGCGATGACCTGCAGCGGCGTCTGCGGCTCATAAAAATTCGCCGTGCCCACGGCCACCGCCGTCGCGCCCGCCATGAGAAATTCAACCGCGTCGTCCGCGTTTTGAATTCCGCCCATGCCGATGATGGGAATTTTCACAGCCTGCGCCGCTTCCCAGACGAGCTTGACGGCAATCGGCTTGATGGCCGGGCCCGTCAGACCGCCGGTGATGTTCGCTAGCTTCGGCTTGCGCGTTTCGATGTCTATGGCCATCGCGGGAAAACTGTTTGTCACGGCGAGCGCGTCGCTACCCGATTCCTCTGCCGCTTTGGCAAACGGCGCGATGCTGACGACATTCGGACTCATCTTGGTGATGAGCGGCAGCGTTGTGACTTTGCGGCACGCGACGACGACTTGCGAAAGCAGTTTCAGATCCGTCCCGAATTGCGCGCCGCCTTCCTTGATGTTCGGACAGGATACGTTGAGTTCCAGCGCGCCCACGCCGCCAAGCGCATCGAACCGCCGCGCGACCTCGGCGTATTCCTCGACGGTCGTGCCCCAGATGTTGATGATGGTCGGCACTTTCAGCGACTTGAGGAACGGCCAGTATTTTTTGATGAAGCCGTCCACGCCCGGCCCTTGCAGCCCGATGGCGTTGAGCATTCCGCTGGCGGCTTCGGCGGTGCGCGGCGTGGGATTGCCGCGAACCGGATTCAATCGGATGCCTTTGACCGTGACCGCGCCAAGCAGGTTCAAGTCAATCAACCGCGCATACTCCGCGCCGTAGCCGAACGTGCCGGAGGCGACCGTCACCGGATTTTGCATTACCAGCTTGCCGATCTTGACGGACAAATTGATTTCCGAATCCGGCTTCGGAACTTTGGACTTTGGGCTTTGGGCTTTGGACTTCACTTTGCCAAAACTTAACGATTTAACTACCGCGATTCAATTATCAAAAAACTTAAAATAAAAGTTGACGGCCGCCGCCATTTTTAGAAAAGTTCCTTCAGCACTCCAGCGCCGACATGAGAAAGAAATTTGATCTGCCGCCGGATTGGTCGTTGAATTCTTGAAAACAATCATCATCAAATTGGTGAGGCAATATCAAAAGCGGGCGCCGCGGCAGGTGCGGGAGGCGTGCCGGTTTGAACCGACGTGTTCCTGTTATCTGATTTTGGCGGTTGAAAAATATGGCGCGTTGCGCGGTCTGGGCAGGGGCGTATGCCGGCTTTTCCGCTGTCATCAGCCGAACGGCGGGAATGATTATCCTTAGGCTGAAAAACACAACACCGCATCGGGAGAAACATCATGAAATACGAATACAAAGTCGTTCCGTTTATCGGGAAATTGAAAAGCGGACTCTTCACGTTCAGGATGCCGGAGATGTTAGCAAGCAATTGCAGGCCGTCATCAATGAGCACGCAGGCCAGGGCTGGGAATATGTCAACCTCAATGACGTGAACATCGAAGTTAAGCCGGGGTGCCTTGCCGGTATGTTCGGTAGCAAAACAGCATACTTTCCTCTTGACCAAGTTATATTTCGGAGGCCGGCCGGTCAGTTGCCGCCGCCACTACCCACGGCTTAATCGCCTCTGGAACAAAGAATCACTGGTCGTCCAATGAAGGAATCATCAGCAGCCAAAGTCGGGCCAGTGTTGCTGCGGTCGTTTTTCGATAGTGTGCAGTCATTGTGGAAAGCCTTTTGATTGGAATGATCAATGGCCGGGCGGGTTAAAGAAATGTCCTTATTGTGGAAAACAAAATTGAACTATGAAATGCGGAGATAATAGATGCCCGGATTGTGGTCATAAAGAGCGGGCAGTAGCCGGAAAATGTTACGCCAAATGAAAGAGTTTTTGTGATACCTAAAATATTCAGCCCAGAAAACATCTCGAAAGAAAGACTCGAAGCTGTTTTGGAAAGGGAAGACGGCATATCTGAAATCACCTTCGATAGTGGTGAATACCTAAAAGTAAATTTCAAAATAGACGGCGTTTTGTATAGCATTCGCCTAGACGATACAAAAAATGTAATTACATTCTTTAGACTTTTTGGATTAAAAGATGGAGTAAATCCGGTTGACGCTCTTGTTCTTGCCAATGAATTAAATGGAAGGGTCAGCATGGGGCGTGTTATTTTTATTCAAGAGCAAAACCTACTATGCTTTTGTTCTGATTTGTCTTTAGTCGGAGGAATCGAGTTAACGAATTTCTTATTTGCTTTTGGAACGTTTCGTGAATTGACGGGTTGGGTGAAGGAATATGACGCGGAAGGCATTGTCGAATGAAAGAGTTTTACATTTCCTGGTTGGCATGGACGGCACAACGCTGTCAGGCTTGGTGCGACATATTTTTTATTGAAGACTATGAGCGAGAGCAAACGTAAATGTGCAAAATGCGGCAAAGATAAACCATTGGCGGGTGGCATGGTTTGTGAGAATGGGCACTTCATCTGCAAGAGTTGCAATTCTACCATGCCTTTTTTCGGTTTCGGATCAATTTACCGTTTATCGAAGTGTCCATTGGACAATACGAAATTAAGTTGATTCACGCCAGTCAGCTAATCCCCTTTGCCTTTATATTCAGCTTGGCGTCTTTGCGTTGAAAAATTGAACACAATGCGCGAGACAGAAAATTATTTCCCTCCCGGCCCGGGCAGTTCATCAAAGATTTTCTGGATGACCGTTTCGCCGGTTTTTTCCCCGGCCTCGGCTTCTGCTCTTGTCAACATTCATTTCGCACCTTTCTTCTTGGCAATATATTTCACGTCATCAAGTCCTTCAAAATCGTCGTCCTGCGTCCACAACGTCGCCTCGCTGGCGCGGGCGGTGGCATAGACAATCGAATCGGCCATCGGCAGTTTGGCTTGCAGGCTCAAGCGCGCGGCGTAGATGGCGAGCTTGGAATCCAAATCCACCACTTCGCCGAGCTGCATATGGGCAACGGCCTTCAGCGCCTGGGTTTCGCCGCGCTCGCGGGAGACCCATTTGAAAACTTCGTAAACGGCCAGCGCCGGAACAATCAATTCGTCCACCTTCTCAATCGCCCCGGCAAAGAAGCCGGAGTTCGGGCCGGCGGTGAAATACTCGATCCACCCGGATGAATCCACGACGTTCACAGGCGGTCGGGTTCGCGTTCAAAGTCGCGGTTCATGCCCTTCAAAAAGCCGCGCATCTCCTTCATCGGCTTCATGGGGACGATTTCAATCCGCCCGCCGAGCGCAAAGACTTGCAGCTTCTGGCCGGCCTTGAGTTTCAGGAAATCCCGCACGGGCTGCGGGATGACCACTTGGAATTTCGGTGATAGGGTGACGGTGTTCATATCGTTATCAATTTGGTATGACGTTATGTTGTTCGATTGATTATGTCAACTACAAGGATTATTTTCGTTCTTCATTTGCTCACGGCACGGCAGTTCATCAAAGATTTTCTGGATGACCGTTTCGCTGGTTTTTTCCTCGGCCTCGGCTTCGTAGGTGATGGCCACGCGGTGGCGCGCACGCGGCGTCACATCTTTACAAATGGTGTCGCATTGATCACGTTCAACCCGGTGAGCCGTTGGAATTCTTGCACGTTGAGGTTGGCGATTTCACGGCCGAGCGCCAAACCCGCAGCCGCAATCAGCAGATCGTGCGGCCCAATCATTTGCCCCCTCGCCCGAAGTTCCGCCCAAATGCGGGCGTGAACGCGCGCTTGTGCAAGGTCAAAGGATTGAATGAAAACCGTGGCCAGAATTTGTTCAACGTGCCGCTGCCACCGCGCCTTCCGGGCGGCGTCCGTCGCGCGTTCAACGCCGTGCAACAGTTCGGAAGCGGTGATGGCGGCAATGACGGGCTGGGCGCTGGAAAATTGCCGGAGAAAACCGGGCATATCGAACTTGCCGCGTTCTTCCGCAACCAGCAGCGAGCTGTCGAGGATCAATCCCATGCGGATGTGAGCGGCGGCAGGCTGGCGCGAGATTGTTCGATATTGTCAGCGAAGGCGTTGGCTTCGTCCAAAGGCAGCTTGTCCAATGCGCTCCAACGGTCGGCTAACTCGCCGCAAGTGCGGGCGGCGGGCCGGACGCCGGAATCGAGCAAAGTCAACAGGGCGTGCCCGTTTGCCGGCAGCGTTTCCGCACCGCAGGGATGCACGCGCCCGTTTTCCAATTCCACTTCCAGCGTTTTGTAACTCATGGCAAAACTTTACGCGGAAAAATTGTCAGCGTCAATTCGTGTTAATCCGTGAAATTCGTGTCTGCATTCTCAATTTTGCCTTCGCCTCACGGCCCGGGCAGTTCGCAAAGATTTTCTGGATGACCGTTTCGCTGGTTTCATTTCGCGATCTCCCATAAAATTTTGCGCGAGTCAAACACCGGGCCTTCGGTGCAGGTGCGCTGGTATTCCCAGCCGTCGCCGGTCTTCACCGGAATCACGCACGTCAGGCAGACGCCGACGCCGCAGCACATATGTTCGTCCATGGAAAGTTCGGCGGGCAAATTAAAATCTTCCGCGATTTTGCCGACGGCCTTGAGCATCGGCGTCGGGCCGCACGCGTAAATCTTTTTGCCCGCCGCGTCGCGTTTCAACTCCGCGATCAGCGGCTGCGTGACCAGTCCTTTTTCGCCGTGGCTGCCGTCCTCTGTGGCGACGCGAACGTCCCAATCAAGCGCGGCAAATTCCTTTTCACACAAAATGCCCACACGGCGACGGCCACCGACGAAGACGATTCCCTTTTGCGGCGAACGTTGTGCGAGCAGAAACATCGCCGCCATGCCGTAGCCGCCCGCGACGAGCAGCGGAATTTCGCCGCCAGCCTGCGGCACGGTAAAACCGTGACCGAGCGGCGCGATGACATTCAATTCCTCACCCGCGCGCATCCGGGAAAGCGTGTCCGTGCCTTTGCCGACGGTTTTGTAGAGGATGGAAAATGTGTCGCCCGCGACCTGGAAAATGCTGAACGGCCGGCGCAGCAGCGCGTCCTTCAGCGGCAAAATACGGACGTGCGCAAACTGGCCCGGCTGGATGAGCGGAGCGATTTGCGGCGCGCGCAACACGAGGCGGAAATAGGAATCCGTGTCGCGTTCGTTGGCGACGATGGTGGCGTTTTGCTCAAGCATGAAAAACTGACGCTCCATTCTTTTTGGCAACGGCGCGTTCGCAGATTTGCTGGTAGGTCGCCAGCGCGAGCAGCGGCCAGGCGTTGCGATAGATGTCGTATTTCAGATAAAACACTTTCGGAAAACCGGTGCCGGTCGTTTCGTGTTCCGTCCACGAGCCGTCTTCGTTTTGCGTGTGCGTGAGAAATTCAAGGCCGCGTTTGAGCGCGGGATTTTCCGGATCGTCGAACGCGCACAAACCCATGACCGCCCACGCGGTTTGCGACGCGGTGCTTGGCCCCTGCCCTTTGAAAACCGGATCATCGTAGGTGTTGCAGCGTTCGCCCCAGCCGCCGTCGGGATGCTGGACGCCTTCAAGCCAGATGCGCGCGCGCTGCAGCCACGGCTCGGTCATGTCGTAATTCAACGCCCGCATTCCGCGCAGAACCTGCCAGGTGCCGTAAATGTAATTCACGCCCCAGCGGCCATACCACGAGCCGTCGGCCTCCTGCGTGTTGCGGATGAATTCCAGCGCGTGCTGCACCTGACGATGGTTGTTGCTCCAGCCTTCGTAACCGAGCAGTTCAAGAATACGCGCGGTAATGTCGGCACATTCGGGGTCGAGCATCGCGTTGTGGTCGGCGAACGGAACTTTTTCGAGAATATTTTTCGTGCAGTCCTTGTCGAACGACGCCCAGCCGCCATCCTTGCATTGAAAGGTCATCATCCATTTCAGGCCGCGCTGGAAACATTCGTCGCGCTTCGCCGGATTGTCCGTGGAAATTTTCCGCAGCGCGAGCAGCACCATCGCCGTGTCGTCCACGTCGGGATTCCATTGGTTGTTGAATTCAAAAACCCAGCCGCTCGGCTCGACCTTCGCCGGATTTTTATACTGCCAGTCGCCGCGAAAACGAATTTCCCGGTGCATCAGCCATTCGGCGGCGCGCTTCATCGCCGGATGATTTTCCGGCACGCCGGATTCGCGCAGGCACATGGTCACGATCGCCGAATCCCACACCGGCGAAAAGCACGGTTCAATGCGCACTGAATCTTTTTCCTCGTGCTGGAGTTTTTTCAACTCGCGCCACGCGCGGACGACTTCCGGGTGGTCGTTGGCATAACCCAGGACTTTCAACGCGATGAGCGAATTGAGCATCGCCGGAAAAATCGCCGCCAGACCGTCCGCGCCTTCAAAGCGTTCCAGCATCCATTTCTCGCATTTCTTCAGCGCGATTTTGCGGAACGGATGGATGCCGTGCTCCGCGAACCATTCAGCAAGTTTGTGCAGCCGGTCAAGCCACAGGAAAAAATTCCGCAGCGAAATTTTTTCCGGGTCGGGCGCGAGCGCGAGGTCGCGTTCATGGATGCCCTGCGGATAAAGCTCGTCGAGCGTGACATTGACCGGGCGCGTCGGCTTGAAATGGTTGATGATCGCCAGCGGCACGATCATCCCGCGCGACCAGTTGCTCATGTCCCAGAAATTCACATGAAACCATTTGCCGAGAAAAAGCACCTCGCTCGGAATCGTCGGGACATATTCCCACGGAAACAAACCGACGAGCGCGAGATACAGCCGGGAAAACGTGTTCATGCGCGGCACGCCGCCGAGATGCAGCGCCACTTCGCGCGCGCGCAGCATCCGTGCGTCCACCACCGACACGCCCGCGAGCTTGAGCGCGAGATACGCCTTGATGGTTGCGTTCACCTCGGACGGGCCGCCGTGATAAATGTTCCAGCCGCCGTCCGGGCATTGCATGGAAAAAATGTGGTTGACGGCCTTGCGCTCCCATTCCTTGTCCACGCTGCCGTCCCAATGATGAAACGCCACCATGTCCGAAACGAGCGTCGAATCCACCATCAGCTCGCCGACCCAGTGGCCTTCGGGCTTCTGCGCCGACAAAAGAAAATTCTGCGACCGCCGGAGGGCGGCCTGGACGCGCTTGAGAAATTCGTCTGGGACACGGACGCTCGCGGCGGCAGGCGGCGGCAGCGTCCGTGAATCACTTTCAGTCAACACGCGCACAATTTGCAGATTTTCCCCGCCTTTGAAAAGTTTTTAATCCCGCGCCAGTTCACGTTTTGATCTTTGGAGGCGAAACGCCAAAGCGGCTGCCCGTCAGCTTGAGCCACACGGAACATTACGCGGCGGCCACGGTGGTTTTGGAAAGTTAGCCGCGAAGGAATGTAAAGAACGCACGCAATTCATTTTCATTTTTGCACTCTATGCGTTCCTTTGCCGCAAATGAAAATGAAACGCGCCTTGCCAGATTCGCTACGATGCCGCATATTCAAACCATGAATGCGGAAACATTGTCTGTCCCGTTGCCGGATTATCTCGGCCATGTGCAAGACCGTTTGCTCCGCGAATTCACGGCGGCGGCGTATGATTGGAGCAATTGTGTCGCGGCGTTAACGCAATGGGAGGATGAACACTTGCTGGACAGTCCCGCGCCGGAACTGCTGGAGCGCCACAAGACGACGCTGCAAAAATTGGTTCGCTTCGGCGAAATGCTGGCCAGGAGCACGGAGCAGCCGGATTTTTCCGACAAGGAACTGGCGGAAATGATCGCAGCCACGCAATCATGCTACCGCGACAAACTCGCCATATGGCACGGCCAAAAAATGAGCCGTGAAGAATCGGAAAAAATTCTCGCCGCTTGTTTTTCTGAATGAGTCCCGAACAGGAACGGGTTCTCACCGTGCTTTGGGAACGGGACACCTGCGAGCCGGCGCAACGTCCGAAATGGGACGCCACGCTACTGCGGCTGGTTGACGATGCTCGCGGCAAACATCCCGGCCTTACTTATGATGAATTCATGCTGATAATTGAGCCGCGCTACCGGGATTTTCGCCGGGCGCGGAGAAAACCGTCAACGCTTCCGCCAAAGGCGTGAATTGTCGGTTGCACGGCAAGGGGAAAAACTTTTTGAATCGCGCGGCGCGAAGCGGCTGCTCGTCAGCTTGAGCCACACGCAAAATTACGCGGCGGCCACGGCGGTTTTAGAAGGATGATTATTTCTCCAGCGCCGCGAGCATTGAATCCAGTTGTTTCCGTTCGATGTCCGTCGCCGTTCCCGCGACGATGTGTCCGGCGATGCTCCGCAAAATGTGGGTCTTGTCAGCCGCAAGCCCTGGCGACAGTTCCGCGATGAAATCGCGCGCGATGGCGGCAAAAGTATTTCCATTGTAAAAACAGAACGGCGCGAGCCGATGGCATTGCAGGCAGACTTGAAACGCGTCGGTCAGGGAAAGTTCCACAGATTGGTTTTTCTCCCAAAGAATTTTCGTAGGCTGATGTCCGTCGGAAGTGGGTTTATGCAGCGCGTTCTTCTGCTTGCAAAGGCCTCGGTTGATTTCAGTGACAATTTCCCAATCAAACGAAACGAGCCAGGGTTTAACGAGGTGCGGCATGGAATCAACTCAATGCACGGCGGATTTTCTCAAACCGGTCTTGATCCGTTGCAGCGTTCCGACGCCCTCGCTTTTGAGATAACCTTTTCCGGTCCGCGCGAGAACCGGCTCGGCGGCAAAACGGTCTTGAATCCGCAAGGCGTCCTTCATGATCCGTTTCAACCGCTTGTGCTGGACTTCCGTCATGCTTCAAACGTAACCAACTGTTTCCAAAATCGCAAATCGAAAAGCTGGCGCTGAAATTTGTCGCGCGACACTCGTTATTTCACAAGTTCGATGGCAAAGATTTTGTCGAACTGATTACTGAACGTGGACATGGCAAGTTGCGCGCGGTTACCGTTCCAATAAAGCGATCCTGGTGCTGACCACGCCGGATACAAATCGGCGAAAGAGTCTTTGAAGTTAATATCCCAGCCCACGCCGCCGTCTTTGCCGTCTTGCGTTAAAAGATGTCCGGTAAATGTTTTTCCATCCACTCGAATTCCCAAAAGAAAAGACAGATTAGTCCAAGAACCAAATTGACTCGTAGTGCTGAACTTTGTGACCGACGAGCCGTCGCGCTGATTGATGACAACCAAGCGGATGGCTTTGACAGGAAGCTCTTTTTGTGGGACGCGAACTTTCCACGCATGAAAATCGGTGAGTAGTGCGAGGTCGGTAACGGATAACGAATCGTTGGCATTTGAATCAGGAGAATTCCTGCCACAGCCAGCCACAAGCGCAGCAGTGACAATTACAAAGCCAACTATCTGAAATAATTTCATAAATCCCCAAAATAAATGATTCTCCAAGCTGAACCGCGTCGCAAATAACTGCAAGCACGAAATTGTCCAGCCGCTTTCTCCTTTTTCCCGCGCCGTTTTTCCGGCACACTCCGCGCGTGGAAACGGCGATAACGGCGATTTTTGTCTTCGCGGGCGCGAGTTTCTTTTTCGCGCTGGCGGAAACGGCGCTGTTTTCGTTGAGCCAGTGGCACGTCGCCCAGATCGCGGAACGGCATCCGCATCGCGGCAAAATCGTGGCGCAACTGCTCGCGCGTCCGCAGGATTTGCTGGCGACGCTGGTGCTGGGCAACACGTTCGCCAACGCGGCGATGCTCGCGGTGGCGCTGCGCCTGGTCTTCAACGCGCACTGGGCGCTGGCGCTGACGATGATTTCGCTGGCGGCGCTGGTGCTGCTGGTCTGCGAAGTGTTTCCCAAGACGCTGGCTGTGCGCGCGCCGGAACGCTGGGCTTTGCGCGTCGCGTGGCTGCTGTTCGTCTTTGAAAAAATTTCCAAGCCGCTGAACCGCGTCGCGCAATGGATGAACGCGGCGATTCTCAAAAAAGCCGCGCAGCAGTCCGCGTCGTCGGCCAAGCTCACCGAGGCGGAATATCAGGAGCTGCTGGACATGGCGTTTCATCAGGGCACGCTCGCGGAGACGGAAAAGGAAATCATCCTGCAAATCATCAGCCTCGACCAGCGCGTGGCGCGCGATGTGATGCGTCCGCGCGCGGTCATGGCGTGCGTGAGCGACGAGGCGAGCGTCGGGGAAATGATCGCCGCCGCGAAAAAATTCCGCCACCGCCGCCTGCCGATTTATGACGAAACGCCGGACACCATCGTCGGCATTTTGAACACCCGCGCGCTGCTGCTCGATCCGAAAATTGACCTGGCGGACGCGGTTGAATTTCCGTCGTTCGTGCCGGAGACGATGAACCTGCTGCATTTGTTCCGCGCGCTGCAAAAACAGCAGCGCGGGCTGGCGATGGTGCTGGATGAATTCGGCGGCACGGCGGGCATCGTGACGATGGAGGACATTCTCGGCGAACTGGTCGGCAAAATCCGCGCGCAGTCGCAGCCGGGCGGTTTCGTGATGGAAAAACTCGCGCCGGGCCGCTGGCGCGTGAACGGCACGATGCGGCTGGACGATTTCCGCCGCGAATTTCCCGCGCTGCCGGAAATGCCGGCGGTCGAGACGATGGGCGGATTGCTGACGCATCTGCTCGGCGTCGTGCCGGACGCGCAGGAATCGGCGAATTTTTCCGGCTTGAAACTGACGGCGCAAATCACGGACGGCCGCCGCGTGAACGAACTGCTGGTGCAACGGGTGAAATAAATGGACACGAGCTATCTCAATTTTATTTTGATCGCGCTGTGCCTGGGCGCGTCGTTCCTGCTGTCGGGCATGGAGGCCGGCGTGTTCGCGCTGAACCGGCTGCGCATCCGGCGGCTGGCGCGCGGCGGCCAAAAGTCGGCGCAGATGCTGAACCAGTTTCTGGAACAGCCGGAGAAATTTCTCTGGACAATCCTGGTCGGCAACACGCTCGCCAATTTTCTCATCCTCGGCTGGATTCTGGCCAAGCTGCACGAATGGTTTTTTGGCCGGACGATTTTGATCGGGGCGTCTTTCGCGGTCATTGTTTTTTTGTTCTACACGTTTTTCGATCTGCTGCCGAAGATGCTGTTCCGCGCGCATCCGAATTCGCTGTGCCTGTCGGCGGCGCGCGTTTTTCGCATCGTGAATCTTTTGCTGGGCGTGCCGGTGCTGATCGTCGAGGAAGTGTCGCAGACCATTTTGCGCTGGACGGGCGGGCAGGTGTTCAAGGGACAGTTGTTCGGCAACCGCGAGGAGATGCGCGCGGTCATGCGCGAGTCGGGCCAGGCGTTGACGGACGATGAACACGCGATGGTCAATCGCATTCTCGACCTGCAAAATTTCACCGTCGGCCAGATCGCCAGACCGCTCGCTGAAACCGTCGCGGTCGAGGCGCAGACGACGTTGCGCGAAGCCGTCGCGCTGGCGCGTGAAAAAGATTTTTCGCGCCTGCCGGTGTGGGAAACGCGCGACGGACAGCGGCGCGTGGCCGGCCTGCTGGATGTCGGGCCGCTTTTGTATCGCGAAACTTTGGACGTGGAGACGCCGGCATCGGCCTGCATGATTCCGGCGGTGTTTGTGAACGAAGGCATCCGGCTCGAAGTGGCGCTGCGCCTGATGCAGCGCGCCGGACAGCGCATGGCCATCGTGCTGTCGCGCGAGCGCGCGGAAATCGGCATTGTGACCGTGAAGGACATTTTGAAGGTGATGTTCGGAGAAATGAAACTCTGACGAGAATGACTAATTCCTAAATCCTAATGACTAAAAATTTTCCAATGACGAATGACGAATTCAGCCGCAGTGCAGTCCAAGACCATTCGTCATTCGGGTTTCGTCATTCATTAGTCATTCAATTTGCATGAACTGGCAGGCCATCATTTTAATTACATTGAAAATCCTCGCCGTGCTGGCGCTGGTGCTGCTGAACGGATTTTTCGTCGCGGCGGAGCTGGCGATGGTGCGCATCCGCGATTCGCAGCTTGCCTCGCTCGCCGCGAAGGGCAACCGCCGCGCCAAGGCTGCGCGGCACATTCTCGCGCACATTGACGCCTACATCGGCGCAACTCAATTCGGCATCACCATGGTCAGCCTGGGCTTGGGCGTGGCGGTCGAGCCGGTGTTTCACGATCTGCTGGAGCCGCTGTTTAATTTGGCCGGCATCGCCTCCGAACCGCTGCGGCATGACATCGCGCTCGGCGTGGGATTTTTCACCAACTGCTACCTGCTCATCGTCGCGGGCGAACTCGTGCCGAAAGCCGTCGCCATCCGCCGCACGCTGCCGGCGGCGCTGTGGACGGCGAGTCCCTTGATCTGGTTTTACCGGCTGTCGTATCCGTTCATCTGGCTGCTGAACCGTTCATCGCAGTTGATTTTGAAATGGCTCGGCATCGGCGCGGATGAACTGCACGGCGCGCAGTCGGAGGAGGAATTGCGCATGATCCTCGCGGCGGCGCAAAGTTCGCCCGGACGGCGCAACTTGATTTTGAACGCACTGGATTTGCGCCATCGCACTGCGCGCGAGGTCATGCGCCCGCGCAATGAAGTCACGGTGTTTGATTCCGCCGCGACGATTGCGGAGTGCATCGCCATCGCCGAAAAGACACGCTACTCGCGTTTTCCGATCTGCGACGACGGCGACCCGGACAAGGCGCGCGGCGTGATTCACATCAAGAACCTTTACGCGCTGCGCGACAAGGCGCGGACGGCGGCGGATTTGTTGCGGCTGGCGCAAAAACTGATTTGTGTGCCGGAAACGGCGCGGCTGGAAAAATTGCTGGCGCGCTTTCTTGAAAAAAAATCGCACTTCGCGTTCGTCGTGGACGAATTCGGCGGCACGCTGGGCATCGTCACTTTGGAAAATGTGATGGAGGCGCTCGTCGGGCAGATTCAGGACGAGTTCGACGCCGAGGCGATGCAGTTCGTGCGGCGCAGCGAAACGGTCTGGGAAGTTTCCGGCACGCTGCCGCTGCACGATCTGGAAAACATCATCGGCCATGTGACGCACGACGAAAGCATCGCGACGGCGAGCGGCTGGGTGACGCAGCAGCTTGGCGGATTTCCGAAGGCGGGCGATTCGTTTGTCGTCGGCGATTATGAATTGCGCGTGGAAGAAATGGACGGCCCGCGTGTGGCGAAATTGAAAATCACGCGGCTGAAATCTTCCGAAAGCGCCACTACCATTTTGCGCCGCGAACCGCAAAAACCGCAGTAACGGTGGCAATGACCGCGTCCACGCCGACCGGCCACCAAAGTCCGGCCCGTGCCGAACCGACGGCGAAAAGAACCAGCGCGCCCAGCCAGATTGCCAGCGGATGATAGTCCGGCGTGCTCCGGCTGCCCGGCTGTTTTTTGATGAGTGCCGGCGTGGCAAACGCAAGGATGAGCAGCGAGACAACCGCCCAGCCAAGAAAATTCAGCGGAGTCGCTCCAAACCAGGTGAACTTGATTTTCGTCGGCTGCCAGAGCCAGAAGCCTCTCACATTGTGCGACGCGAACGGTTCGAGCGCGAAATCAAACGCCACGGCCAGCACCGCCGTGAGACCGATGAGCCAAAATCCGTAGTTCCTTACTTTGCGCCACGGACGAAGAATCAGCCGCGCCATGCCGCGCGCGTTGAAGATGGCAATGATCCACAGCAGCGGAATCGTCCACGGAAGCACGTTGAAAATTTTTGCGCCGGCGGCGGAGCTGAAAACAACCGGGCCAAAAGGAATCGCCAGATTTGGGTTCGCGCTCAATCCGTGCGCCACGCCGCCGATGAGCGCGGTGATGATGGCGGCCGTCAAAACATTTTGCAGCGGCAGCCGGCAGTTGAGCGCGGCGACACTGGCGACGGCCGCCAGCACGATGAGGATCGCGTCGAGCCTCGGCAAAGCGTCCGGCGCGGCGACATCAAGGATGAAGACGGCTCCCAGCGCGGCATTGATTCCCCAGCGGAAAAATTTTGACGTGTCGGCTGGCTTTGGCGAATTGGCAGAGGGTGGCATCAGATTTTCGGACAGTGTAAGAAAACTACGCGCGAGGAAAACCTGAAAATGGTGAAATTTACATGACACTGGCACCCGGATTGACGCTTTTCAAGGTAGCACAGGCGTCTCGCCTGTTGGATTCGGCGTCCTCGCCGAATCCATGCGTTACGGCATCACCGCCCGATAAAACCGCGCATCGGAACTCGTCACGGCGGAAGCATTTCACGATTATGGCATAAAAGCGACGCGGTAAAATTTTTGTGAAGTTTGCCCCATGACATCCGACGATGTGACTATGGGGTTTGTCGCAGTGAATGAGTCGCCTAAATTATTCCAGTTGGTGTCCGCCAAACTGTTTTTATACTGCACTTGATAAACCTGCCCGGTCGTCGCCGTCCATGAAAATTGAATTGCGCCGAGAGTTTGCAACACGGTTTGAATGGTTGGCGGCAAAACCACTACAAGATTATTTGTGAATTGAAGACCCAAATTCGCAGTCCCTGAAAATGTCGTGGATTGACCATTCGCAACAAGCCCTGCTGTTTGGGTGTCTAGTGTGTATGTTCCGCTTCCGGTGCCGGTGGTTAAAACTTGATAAGTTCCTCCGACCGGCGATGGAATGTAAATCGTTTTAATTCCTGATGGATCACCCAAGGGTGGTTCGATTCCTTCGGCGTCAGCCAATGGTGCGTCTTGCGAATAACCAGCATCAGTAATTTCAAATACATTGGTTCCAGATATTGGGTCAAAACCAACTCGATGACCATTTGGATCTGTTACCATTAACTCCACGGGAGAATGTGCTCGCACAACAAAGCTGCCAATTGATCCTGACTTGAATGTTCGATAACCAGCCACAGTAAAAGTATAAAGCTTTCCGTTATGCGTGAAGCCGTCTTGATGACCTTGCAAAGATGAGAAGTTTGCGATTGGATCAACTGATTGAGGATTCCAACCAGGATCAAAAACATTCCAGTCATTTCCATTTCTTCCCGTGACCAGAATGAAGTGGGTGCCAACGTATACAGAATTTACGGATTCATTCAATTTGAGAATCACACGTTCGCCGCGACTAGATATATGGTCATTTAGAAAATCGTTCGGAGAAAGGCTGCTTGAACCACTGAACGCGAGGCTGATCTGGGCTAGGTCAGCAACAGATGATGAGATGCCGTCGAAATAGAGATCATCTTCATCACTATAGGCTTTTGCCTGAATCAGACGTGCATCCAGAGCGGCAGGAGTAATGGGAATGCCAAAGGAGGTGAGCATACTGGCAGAAGAACACAAGGCGCATCCGTATTTTACCGTAAGACTATCGCCTGTTTTGCCAAAGAATTGTGGCACACCCGGCACAGGTGGAACAGCATTGAAACCCCATTGTGGGTATGGGGTATAAACTATGGCTGGCGCGGAAGCGGCGAAAACCCACGCAGCCCCAGCGCCACTGTCGTCGGTCCCGCCGACGATGGCCGTGCTGCCGTCGCCGGAGAGGGATACGGAATTGCCTTGGGCAGCGTTCCCTACAATGCCCGAGCCAACCAGCTTGGTTCCCCACTGGGTCCAGACTCCTTCGCTCCGCGTCCAGACCCAACAAGCTGCACCACCACTGTTGTCGAACGGCCCTCCGGCGATGGCCGTGTTGCCATCGGCGGAAAGGGACACAGAAACGGAAGAAAGGTTTCCGACTGCGCCCGAACCAACCAGCTTGGCCTGTTGAAACCAGATACCTCCGCTCCGCGTCCAGACCCACGAACTGCTGTCGTTGAACCCTCCGACGATGGCCGTGTTACCACCGGCGGAGAGAGACACGGAATTGCCCAATCCGCACGATCCGACCAGCTTGGTTCCCTGCTGGCTCCAGACTCCTCCGCTCCTCGTCCAGACCCACACCGCCCCAGCGGAATTGTTGTCGAAGGTTCCTCCGATGATGGCCGTGTTGCCGTCGCCGGAGATGGATACGGAGGAGCCTTGTCCAGCGTTCCCCCCAGCGTTCCCCACGGCACCCGATCCGACCAGCTTGGTTCCCTGCTGGCTCCAGACTCCTCCGCTCCGCGTAAAGACCCACGCGGCACCAACCGAAGAGTTGCCGCCGAGATAGTTGTCGCTAGGCCCTCCGATGATGGCTGTGTTGCCGTCGGCGGAGAGCGATACGGAACAGCCTTGATTTGCGTTCCCCACGGCATCTGAGCCAACCAGCTTGGTTCCCTGCTGAGTCCAGATGCCTCCGCTCCTCGTCCAGACCCACGCGGCCCCAGCGTAATTGTTGTCGAAGGTTCCTCCGATGATGGCCGTGTTGCCGTCGGCGGAGATGGATACGGAACAGCCTTGAAGAGCGTTCCCCACGGCACCCGATCCGACCAGCTTGGTTCCCTGCTGTGTCCAGACTCCTCCGCTCCGCGTCCAGACCCACGCGGCACCAGCACTACTATTGTCGTTGTCTCCTCCGACTATGGCCGTATTGCCGTCGGCGGAGATGGACACGGACGTGCCTTGTGAAGCGTTCCCCACCGCACCCGTCCCCACTAACTTCGGCCCCTGCTGCGAAAACTGCGCGAGGACTGGATGAGAAGAAAGCAGCGTGGCGCAGACGAGGAAGATCAGCGGAGAAGGCCGTGGTAAGGCGAGGGCCAAAAAATTCATTTGGTCGCCTTGTCAATCGGTTTCATTTTCCTGTCCTCATGTAAGTATTCTGGCATCCTGCGTCAAGCATCTTTTTCGGTATTCCTTCCAAGTGCCGGTTGCAAAACTAAACAACGCTATCAGTTCTCAAGTCGCTTGCCTACTAAAAGAGGAACGCGAAAAACGCGGCCTTTCCCTGAACGTGCTGGCCCAAAAAGCGGGCGTGTCGCGGCAAACCGTCAGTTACGTCGAGCAGCAAGTCCAAAATCCCACGCTGGACACCCTGCTCCGCATCACTTCAGTCTTGGAAATTGACCTGGAAAAAATCATCGCCAAAGCAAGGAAGACCGCCGTTAAAAGGAAGCAATAACTTTTCCCCCGATAATTGCATGGCGGATCAAACCTGCAACCAATTTGATCTGCCCGTTTTCCTTCGCGGCGGCTTCGTCTGCGGTCAGCGTTTGCGGTTGTGTTTCTCGTGTGCGCGCGCGCCGGCAAACAGGCTTTCAACGGTTTCACCGGCGAAGAGCTTCCGGCGGTCGGCGGTGTAATCGCCCCGGCCAACCCGCCAGATGGACAGCAGGCGGGCAACCTTAGACGGCGGCAGATTTTTCGTCAGCACGTCCAGGCCTGCCTGCACGGTTTCCTGTTCGGTTTCGACAACGATGCTCATGGTTGTTCCTTGGTCAAGGTTAGTATCAATTCGGGCGGTGTCAACGCCCGCAGCGCCCCGCGATATTTGCGGATCAATTGATCGTCGCAGGTGATGAAGAAACTGGCATCCGCGCTTTCAGCGGCGGCCAGATGCGCCGCGTCGAGCGGTTTCAGCCCGGCCTTGGCGAGCGCGCGGGCGCGATTTTCCATTGCGGCGGTGCTGCGCACGGAATGCGAAGCCAGATTCAGGCAGGCCGCCACCCATTCCCGTCTTTCAACGGCGCGGCTTTCGTTGTTTTCCAAAACATGGAAAGTGGAACGGATCAATTCCGCCTCGCCCTTTTCCGCCATTTGAAGAATCAGCACGAAGCAAAGTGTTTCCAGCCAGATGCGCGGCTGACGCTGGTCGTCGTAGGGACGATTGAAAACGCTGTTATCGAGATAAAGGCGCAGGCTCATTGAATTGATTTTGATTCCGCAAACTTCATGTAAGTATTCTGGCATCCGGCGTCAAACGTCTTTTCCGGTATTCCTTTCATGTGCCGGTTGCCAAACTAAACGATGTTATCAGTTCTCAAGTCGCCTGCCTACTAAAAGAGGAAGGCGAAAAACGCGGTCTTTCCCTGAACGTGCTGGCGCAAAAAGCCGGATTGTCGCGGCAAACGATCAGCTACGTTGAGCAGGAAGTGCAAAATCCCACGCTGGATACCCTGCTCAGCATCACGGCGGTCTTGGAAGTTGACCTCGAAAAAATCATCGCCAAGGCGCGGAAGACAGCCAAGCAGAAGAAATAATTTCTATTCAACTTCTTCCTTCGCTTTTCTTCATCACCACCACGCTACAAAAAACATTTCGGGGAGCGCGCGCGTCCCGCGTGCCGTGTCCGGCGTCGCGCCGGACTCCTTGCGGAGTGCTACCAATCCCCTTCGCCATTCCATCCGGCGGGACGCCTGACGGTGCAACCGGGACGGTCGCGCTACCTGTTTGGACTGCGGAATTGTCACGGATTTTTCTTACGGGAAGCTTCAATCTCCGCAAGCATCTTCTCCACGGTGGCGAGGAGCGCAGGCACGCGCAATTCCACCGCCTGCCACAACAGGCCATAATCAATCTCGTCATAACCGTGGCTGACGCGATCACGCATCCCGGCGATGCCGCGCCAGTCCACCGCCGGATACTGCGCGGTCATTTCCGGCGGCAAACGCTTGACCGCTTCGCCGAGGACTTCCATCACGCGCTCGAACGCCAGCCGCTTGTGCCAGTCGGTCAGGATTTCGGGCAGGGAGTTTGCCTTGCACAATTCCTGCGCGTGCCGCGCATAGTCGGCCATCTGCTGCAACGTCACTTTGGGGTCATGCCTGCTCATAGACAGTCATCGCCTCGTGCAGCACTTCATCGCGAAAATATTTGCTCAAGCTGTTAGGCGTGTGCAAATCCACCTTGCGACCGATGATCGGCGCGAGGTCTTCATGCCAGCCGTAGAATTCCCAGCCGGGATGCGCGGTGGGCAGCAACTCCGCCAGCACGTCCACGTCGCTGCGCGCCGGATCGAAGTCGTCCCGCAAAACGGAACCGAACAAGCTCAACCGGCGGATGCCCCGCGCGCGGCAGAACTCCGCGATCTTTTCGCGGTCAATCTGGATGGGCAGTTCGGCGACGCTCATGTCCATTGAATAACCGCAAACGTGAAAAAACTCAAGCGGGTTTGCTGGCACGCCTTTTCATCGGAAAACAGGCAGGCTGGAAGCCTGCCCTACTTTTTCCTTGCCAAACCGGCCATCCAGCCGGCATTTTCTGACATGGCAGCGACGCGCAGTTCCAGCTTCGACGATCCGTTCTATCAACCGGCGGAGAAGTTTTTCACGGCCAACAGCAAAATCGGCCTCACCTTCGACGACATCACGCTGGCGACGCTTTATTCGGAAATCCTGCCGCGCGACACGCAGCTCGAAACCAGCCTCGCGGAAAATTTGCAGCTCAACATTCCCGTCATCTCCGCCGACATGGACACCGTCACCGAGTCGCGCATGGCGATTGCGATGGCGCTCAACGGCGGCCTCGGCCTCATTCATTACAACATGGCGGACAAGCAGCAGCTCTCCGAAATCAGCCGCGTGAAGTTCCATGTGCCGGGCATGATTCCCGAACCCATCAAGTTCACGCCGGAACTGTTCATCGCCGACGTGCTGGCACTGATCGAGGAAAAAAAATTCGGCTTCAGCACGTTTCCTGTCGTGGACGAAAAAGGCAAGCTCGTCGGCCTGCTGTCCGGCCACGTCGTCAAGCCGCGCTATGCCGGACGGAAAATTTCCGAGGCCATGACACCGCGCGCACAAGTCCACACCATCGCGCAAAAGGAACTCGGCAAGGACCCGATCAGGCGCGCCGACAAATTTTTCAACGAACATCCGGGCATCCACAAGCTGCTCGTCGTGGACGACAAGGATATTTTGCACGGGCTGTTCACGATGAACGACGTGGAGCGCATCGCGCTGGAACGCAAGGCGCAGTTCAAGCCCGCGCGCGACTCGCACTTCCGCCTCGTCTGCGGCGCGGCGGTCAGCGCCACACGCAATGCGTTTGGCGAACTGGATCGCGAACGCATTTTGAACCACGTCGGCGCGCTCGTCGAACGCGGCGTGGATGTGATCGCCGTTTCCACCGCGCACGGTTTCAGCAAAGGCGTCGGCGACACGGTGAAAGTTTTGCGCGATGCGTTTCCGAAATTACCCATCATCGCCGGCAACGTCACGAGCGCGGCGGGCGTGGAGTATCTCGCCGACTGCGGCGCGAACGCCATCAAGGTCGGCCAGGGGCCGGGTTCGATTTGCACCACGCGCATCGTTGCGGGAGTTGGCATTCCGCAAATGACAGCGCTTTACGTCTGCTCGCGCGCGGCAGCGAAGAAAAAAGTTTCCATTCTCGCCGACGGCGGCATCACGAAATCCGGCGACATCGTGAAGGCGTTGACGCTGGGCAGCGCGGTGATTTGCGGCGGCATTTTTGCCGGCTGCACCGAGGCGCCCGGCGAGGTCATGGAAATTGGTGGAAAACTTTACAAGCAGTATCGCGGCATGGGCAGCGTGGCGGCGATGAAGGCCGGCAGCGCGGCGCGTTACGGCCACGAAAAGGCCGACGCCACGCGCAAGCTCGCCGCCGAAGGCATCGAGGCGCTCAAGGAAGTCAGCGGCCCGGTGGACCGCGTGCTGGCGCAGCTCATCGGCGGCATCCAGAGCGGCATGGGCTATCTCGGCGCGGCGAACCTCGCGCAGCTTGGCAGCGTGGCGCGTTACATCCGCGTCAGCCCCGCCGGCCAGCGCGAAGCCGCGCCGCACGACGTGGTGGAATTGAAGACGGGAAATTAGGCGGTGATGAAACCATCGGCGCTGGACGCCCACGAAAAATCTTGCCCTCTTTTTTCACTCTGCCAAAATGCGCGCCCGTTGCAACGTGATGCAGCGCCAGATTTGCGGGCATAAAAACTGCCCGGTCTTTTGCAACGGATCAATTTTGCCTCGGTAGCTCAATGGTAGAGCAGTTGACTCTTAATCAATTGGTTTGCGGTTCAAGTCCGCACCGGGGCACCACTTTTGCAGGGGTTTTATCACTTCACACCAATCACAGCCCGTCGAGTAGTATCAAAAGTAGTATCGGGCGTGTTTTTTGGGACGCTGGTGCATTGCACAACGGACGCCGGGTTTTGACTGCCGAGCGGGATTGGCCGCGCCAGGGTGTCTGCTGGTTGTTGCTGGGCTGACGTGAAGCCGTTCCCGGCGGGGGGTTCGGGGTTTGGTTTGAACGGCCAAATTAAAGTCATACGTCCGTTTTCCGAACTTTCTGCGATTCTGACGGGAAAGTTTTCAATCGCTTCCATTTTCTCGGTCAACGTGGCACAGTGGCACCATGACGGCTTTTGAACGGGCAGCGGCACAGATGAAGGGACTGCGATGCAGCTTCCCGCCGTATTTCGTTGCAGCGATGACTCCTGACGGTTGGCCGGTGGCCGCACTGTCTGGCGATAGCTATGCAATGCTTGAACGCGGGTTTGCTCCTACGGCGGAAGAAGCCAAGATGACATTGTTTCGGCTGCGGCAAAAACTGCGCTGGTCGCGCGCGGGCATGGCAGCATTTATGGGGGTTAGCCAAAGTGTTTTGCGGCGCTGGGAAACCGGCGAACGCAATCCAAGCGGCGCGGCGCGGCGGTTGATCTGGCTGCTGGATTTGCTGGCACAAGAGCCGGACAAGCTCAAAACTGCGGTGGACTTAATTTTTTGGGGCAAGGGTGAGGAGTGTTTGGAATTTCCAAGATGGTCAAAAAATGAAAAGCCGGCGAGATTGTGATCGGTCTTGTGACATTGCGCGAATGTCATGGTGCATTGTTTAGCTGAACAGAAATGGTTTTGAATTGCCCGTTGCGCCAAATTTCTATGTCTACCTTCTGCCCGGCAAGTGGAAGGTATTTTTGAGCAAAATCACTCACCGACACATCTTCTCCGTTCATTTTCAAAATCACGTCACCCTCCAAAATGTTTGCGTTGAACGCCGGAGTATCGTTTCTGACAATCCACACATAAACGCCCGTGTTACGTTCCAATTGTTGGCGAATCTCTGAAGGTAGCGGGCGGCCTATTATTCCTAAAATCTGCGGCTTAATTTTTCTGTAAAATCCGGCTTCATATTGATACCTCTGCACTGTAATTGGGATAACTTGAGTGCTGAAAGTTCCCGGCGATGTTGTGGTAGAATTCCCGTAATAATTTGCTGTTCCGTAAGCGGAGCCGCCACTTCCCCAAGCATTGGCATTGACTGTGCCAGAACTTGTAGTCGTAGATGATTGACCTGGATTATATTGAATCCTAGGGACGGCAACCTGCTCGCTTCCTAGATACGAACACGAAAAGAGAACCACATCAGCCCCGACCCTTTTCGCTTGGGTCAATAAAGCACTATTCGCTTGGGACGGGCCTTGAAAAGCTGATAAACCGAGTAAGGAGTAACCGTTGCGATATAACTCCATCCAGTCGTTTGTTGTAGCTGCTGTGAGAATTTTCGTGCTTCCTGAATAGGGCGGCGCATTGGTGATGCTCGCCCCCGCACGGTCTTGATAAAATTGGCTAAAGCCATTCGGCGCAGTGGCACACCCAGTTATGGTCACGAGTATGACAGCAACAATTGCAGCCAGTCCTATGATTTTGAATTTGGTGCTTCTTCGACGTTTTTCCATAAAAATTTTGTATGGCAGTCGGAAGAAAAAGGCGCGGACTCAACGTGCCCAGCTAGAGGCACCGCGAAGCGCCTTTCCAGAGACACGCCAAGCCGCGCCCGATGGGGGCGTGGTTGGCGGACTCTGGATCGGGAAAATTCGCGGTTTTCTAGCTGATCCAATCCGACTACGTTAAATTGTCAGCCAGATGAGACACCCGGCAGGGAATTGAGTCAACGGCGATTTTTTTGGTGCCGAGGGCAAGTCGCAGACGAGTTTTGAAAGGGCTCCCCAAGTCCAATTTTCCAATTTCGACAAATTAGCCCCAAATAAACCCAAAATTTACTCACAAAACCCCCGATATAATTTCTGTTTTCGACAAATCAACACAACCAAACACAAAGATAAGATTTTAGCACCAAAACAGCGTTAATCGTTTGCCGAGCGCAAACACGGGTTAAAATTTTAGGTGAAGGCGCACATTGCGCCGAACCAAACTATGAAAAATACAGACTTGATGAAACGCAAAGAGGTTGCCGACCGGCTGCGGGTAACTTCGAGAACGATCCGCAGCTACGAACAGGCGGGCAAGTTGCATCCGGTCCGGCTGAATGGGCGGGTCATTCGGTATAACGCAGCAGACGTGGAAAAGTTGATCAAGGGGGACACATGACACCGCCGCGACGAAATACCCAAAAGTCACACGACACTGATACGCGCGCGAATTTCATTCGCGGCATCGAGCATATTGGCGACTCCTTAATCATTGCGGCAGCAAAATTTGCAAATGCCAAAGCCAGCGTCCATGTCGGCGATTGGCCTAGGGCAGAAGAGCAGCTTCGTGATGGCTTCGCTGAATGTGCCGTGGACAAGTCAGGCAGCGATGGAATTTTTGCGAGGCTGGCCGAGTTGAAACGCCAGTCAAAAGGCAAGCGGCGCAAGTCCGGGCTGCGCGTGACGAAGAAAGGCTCGGTGCCCCGTGCCTAAATCAGCCTTGCGATTCAGCAAAGCCGATGGCTCGACGCGGCGCAAGGTCGAGGCTGCTATTCGCGCGGGCTGGCATCCCGGCTGCCGTGTTGGTGACTTTCTCAAAAGCCGGAAACATCAACGCCGTCTTGCGGCAGGAGCGCGTAGTGAATGAGCAAAGGCCGTTCATTCCCCGGCAAATGGATGAAGCCGGGTTGACTCCCGCGCAATTTCGCGTGGTGTGCCGTGTCGCCCGGCGTGGTGATTGCATTGAATCCATACCGAACATCGCCGCTGGATGCCGGCTCGCCATCGGCACCGTCAAAAAAGTTTTGCCGTTCCTCGTCGCAAACAACGTGCTTGCGAAAGAAAAGCGCACCGGCCAAACGTCCATTTTCAAAGTTAATCCGCCGGTGAAATGGCAGGTTGCACCCAGACCAAAAGACAACCTAGGTCAAAAGAAATCCCAGCATCCCAAACAGACTGACACAAAGGCCAATTCACAACCCAGCCACCCAGCCCAAACGACAGCCCACAAAGGTAATCCTCTTGAAGGTAATCCAGTGAAGGGAAGCCTCCCAGTTTTTGAACCCGTAAAACGCGGACTATACCGGCGCGAGTATGAGGGAATGATTCAGGACGCGGAAACCGAAATCAAAATGGCGAAAGAAAACCCAGCCAACCGCAACCGGGTTTTGAAACCGGATGTTGCCGGACATTGTAAATTTTTGCGCGACGAAGCCGAGGCCAAGCCGGAAAAGTCTGCTGAAAATTTGAAGCGCGCCGCCGATCTCGAAAATAGTCCGGCGAATTACTGCGCCGGGTTGACCGAGCAAGGCAAAGCGATTGTCACCGCTTGGAAAAATCGCATCGAGGAAATTCGCCGCGCGATGAATGGACAGAAATGAACTCTACGAGCGAAGAAAAATTTCTGCGGCTGAAGGACGTGCAAAACAAGTTCGGCGTTTCGCGCGCGACTGTCTTTAGGTGGCACGCGGAGCGCGGCTTGCGCGTTGTCAGAGTCGGCGGTGTGACACGGGTGCGTGAGAGCGATTTGGCGGAGTTTGTGGAGCGGCATTTGAAAACGGCGGACAATTGATAATCAGCAAGTTACAGCTTTGCAACCTATTGAACCGTAGTATTGAATGAACAATACAAACGACAATCAAAATTCAATTGCACCGACGATACCCGCATTGTCGCGCACTTTTGAGCGGCTGGGGCAATCGCTCTACTGGAAAGGCGGCAGCATCGTTGCGCGTGTCCGCGTGAACGGGAAACCAACTTGGCGCTCGACGGGCACCAGCAATCCGGCAGAGGCACGGGCATGGTTGAAGAAATGGAAAGGTGAAGTTTTCATGCTCGCAAGTGGTATCGAGCCTAAAGGCGTCGTGCTTCACCGGCAGCGCGTGAACGTAGGCGAATTGATTGATGCCTACGTTGCCGACGGGATGCGGACGCGCAAGGGACAGGTGAAACGTCCGGCGACCATTCAGGGTGAGCAGGCGTGTCTCAAACCATTGTGGAATTTTTTTGGGGGCAAACAGGCCGCGACAATCACGCTGGCGGATTGTGACAGTTACCGCGACTGGCGGACAAGCGGCGGATTTTTTTCTGGAGCCGACGCAGATCGGATGAAGTTGAAACGGATGCGCGCGGGAACGCGGAGCGTGGATTTGGAACTGACGATTTTGGCGAATGTGTTTCACCTTGCCGTGCGCCGGGGCGTCCTTAAATCCAATCCGCTGACTGGCCGTGGGCGTTACAGCACGGCGGGAGAAATCCGGCATTGCCGCGAAGTTGCGCCGACGCCCGCAGGTTTGAAACAGATCGAATACTCGTTGCGGGCGCGGAATGAACATGGTGCGGCGGACATTATTTGTTTTCTGGCTTACAGCGGGTTGCGGATTGGCGAGGCGCTGCCGCTGGAATGGGAAGCAATTGATTGGGCGCAAAAGGTGGTCAACGTCAAACGTGAGAAGCGCGGCATAACGCCGTGGGTGCCTGTCCTGCCCGAAATGGAGGCGCTGTTGCGTGAGATGAGGAAGCGACAGAAAAGTTATTTGCTCTTTCCGTCGCCATTTGACCCGAACCAAACGCGGGACTCATCGGCCATCCGGCACAGGCTCACGGCGACGTGCCGGGCGCTGGGGCTGCGTCATGTCACACCACACGGTCTGCGCTCCTATTTCGTCACCCAGGCGCGGGAGAGCGGCCTTTCTGATGCAGAGATTGCCATGCTGATTGGCGACCGGAGCGGCCCGGCCATCATCGCGCAAACTTACGGGGACGTGCGCCCGGATCATTTGCTCAAACAGGCGCAACGAATCAGGCTGACAGTCCAGACGTGCCAAGACGGGGCAGAAAGCGCGAGTAGTATCAAAAGTAGTATCGTGTTTCAGGATGTTGCACCGTGTCCCACGGTGACGCCGTGAGGCGCGAATCTCACAAAGTCCAAGTTCTACAAGGGGTTTGTTGCGATTTGCCGAAACGGGCAGAGACGCCGTGAAACACGTTTGCCCCTACTCTTAATCAATTGGTTTGCGGTTCAAGTCCGCACCGGGGCACCACTTGACTTGCAAGTCCGCCGCGCAGGCCAGTCCATGGCCCGGAATTTTTTCCGTGCGCCGCTGCGGGATTTTGAATGGAAAATCGCCGCAGGAAACAATTTTTATTCCGGCATCTTCATCAACTGCTCGCTGGTCATCGGCTGCGAAGGTGCGCCCAGCGCGGCGCGGATGGTTTTGACATCATCGGCGGTGATTTCGCCGGCCTTGTTGCCCCAGGAACTGCGGATATAAGTCAGCACAGCGGCGAGGTCCGCATCGGAAAGCGCCGCGCCGATGGGAACCATGCCGCTGGCAAACGTCATCGGCTGGCCTTTTACCTTGATCGGGCCGTTCAAGCCGGCCAGCGGAATCTCGGTCAGCCGGTGAATTCCGCCGGCGATGACCCATTCGGAACCCGCCAGCGGCGGCGCCGTGCCGGGTTTGCCCATGCCGTCAACGCCGTGACAGATGCCGCAGACGGTGTCAAAAACTTTTTTGCCCTGGGCCAGCTCCGCCGCCGCGCCGGACCTCGGCTGGTAGGCGTCCAACTGTTCCGCCGAGGTGTAAGGCGCATAAATCCGCGCGTCAAACCAGCCACTGTGGCCGTCAAAATACCGGAAGCCGAGGAACAGCAGCACGAGCGTCACCACGACGATCCACATCGGCACGGTCGAGCGTGTCGCGACCGGCTCGGTGTTGGACGGGGCGGAACTGGGTTGGTTTTCTTCGCTCATGGTTTCGTGATGGCGGGAGTGAACGGCGCCTCGTAAAGCGGCGCGTCCGCGCGCAGGCTCAAAAGATACGCGACCAGTTCCTTCGCTTCCGGTTTTGGCACGACTTCGCAGCCGGCGGGCGGCGCGAATTCCTTCGGCAAATTCAACGCGTCCGGCGACGGGGCTGCACCGATCTTGCTGACTTCAAACAAAAACTTGAACGACGGCATCGCGGAATTTTTCACAACGGCCCCGGGCGCGTAGAGATGAAGCAACTGCCAGCTTGCAAGCGGATCACGAACGCCGACGGCGGCCAGATCCGGCCCGACGCGCAGGCTGCCGAGCTGCACCGGCACGTCGTAAAGATAATCCGCCGCGACACTGCGGCGAATGCCCCAGCCGTGCGCGATGTCCGCTCCGGTGGCCACGATTAGCGTCTCGGATTTCAACCCGGCGGCCTTGAGCCGGTCGGCCATTGTGTTGGCCGCCTCCAAATCGTCCGTGGTCAGAAATGTTTTCGGCAGCTCACCGTTCCAGTCCTTCAGGAATGCCGTCAGGTCGTTGGTGACCTTTTCCAGTTCCGGCAAAATGAAAAGCGACTGCACAAACGCCTTGAAATCCTCCGGCTTGGATTTGCCCAGGCCGGTCAATGAAACTTCCGCCTGCACGCCGTCCTGCCGGACTTGCTCCGTGTGGCAGGCGGCGCAGCCGTTCGCGCGATAAATTTGCAGGCCGAGCGTCGCCTCGCCGGTGCGCTGCTGCGGCCAGGTGTCGGAGGAATTGAGCACCGTGTCCAGCGTGGCCGTGCCAAGCTGCAACGTCGGACCAACCACCAAGCCGAGCCACGAACCACCGAGCGCGACAAAGACGGCGAAGAAAACTGCGAAACCATTTTTCACGACTTCACCTCCCCTTGGTCGCGCCGCAGCGAAGCGGAGGCGGACGAAGTTTCGAGCGGCGATTTGACGTAGGCAATCACTGTTTTGGCCAGCGCGAGCTTCCATCTGAACGTTATCACAAAAATGTTCGCAGCGAGCAGCAGGCTGCCGAGCAGAAAAAACGTCCAGCCAAGCGTGCTGATACGCAGCGCCGGCAGCGCGGCGTCGGGACTGTAAAATTTCAAACCCTGTTCAACCCCGGCGACGGCCAGCGAGCCGGCCAGCAGAAGCGTGCCGAGCATGAAACACCAGTGCTGCAGGCGGACGAATTTCGGGAATGGAAGTTCAAAGCCCATCACGCGCGGAAGAATTTCATAAATCGCGCCACAGATGACGATGGCGAAGAAGCCGAGGATTTGCAGTTGTGTTTGCGCCTGGCCAAACCAGGTCAGTTCCAGCACACGGCTGCATTGCGGACACGCTTCGACAACGAGCATCAAGCCGGACAGGATGAAAGCAGCCATGCCGAATTTGAGGTAGCAGAACGGCCCGCCTTTGCAGACGACCTTCGCGCTGCAAACCGTTTTGACGGCAATCACCGCGATGGCAATCAGCGGAACGATCAAAAGCATGGAGGCAATCGCGCTCGCGGCCGGCAGCCACGCGGGAACCGGCGCGCTCTGCGGAATGCCGCACCACGTTCCGAACAAAATCAAAGTCCAGAACGCGAACAGCGCGTAAAACCGGCTTTGCAGCGGCCGGCCGGCAAGTTTCGGCAGAAAATAAAACGCCACGCCGACGCCGACGAGCGCGAGCCAGACGAAAATTAAATTGTTTGCAAACCACCAGCCGATGACCGCCTGTGTCACGCCGCGAACCGGCGTCGTCGTGACGAGAAAAAGATTGGCCGTCGAATAAATCCACGGAAACCACAGCAGCGCGGCGAGCAGGAACCAGTGCGACGGATAAAGCTCGCGTTCCTTGCGCTGGCCGAACGTGGCGACGGCGGAAATCGCGATGAGGACAAACGAAACGCCGAGCAGCATCGCCGACGCGCGCGGGAATTCCAGCCAGGTGAAACCGGAACTGCCGCCGCATAAAATCGTGGCGAGGCCGATGAAGACGCCGAGATGCCAGAGGTTCGCGGCGGCGACCGGCACAAGCGGCAGGACAAGTTCCGCGTGGCTCAAACGCGCAAAAATCCAGAGGATCACACCGAGCGCGGCGGGAATGGCGAAGCCATAGACGAGCAAATCGTTCGCGGCGGCGACGGCGTGGCCGTAAGTGATGAACGGACAGCCCGCGAACATTTCGGGATTGTGAAACGTGAGCGACGCGACAAGCGCGAACGCAAGCCCGGCAACGAGCCAGAGCGCCGCGCCGCCAAACAGCGCGAGCAGCGGCACGCGGCACGAAGCGTCAATTTCCGCCGAAATATTTTGTTTGGTCCCGGTCATTCAATCAAATGGGTTGGGTGCGGCGACCTTGACGGGCGCGGGCGCGGCGGCTTTTTCGGCACGCGCGTTCAAATCGGCGCGGGCCTGCGCCGGATTTTGCCCGGCCTGCGCGGCGAGCTTCATCGCGTCGTCAATCGGCAGGCGCACGATGCCGCGCGACTGGTCGGCCCAGCCCAGAGTGTTCAAAGATTTTTCTTCGGCGGTGCGCATTTCTGCGAGCGCCTTGCTGCGCACCGCGTCGCGGTCGGCGTCAATCGCCGGAACGCCCACGGAAAGTTTTACGATCAGCGCCAGCGCGACGAACAAAATGGCCGCGAGGACAAAGCCAATGGCTGCGCCCGAAGCGCGGTTTGAATTTTCGAGCGTCATCGGCCACCTCCGGCGGTTTGCGCGTCAATGAGGTCGCTGACGGCGTTTTGACTGACGCCCATCGCTTCCAGCAGGCGCGGGTCGCGCTGCGGATACGGCGGATGCGCGTTAAATTTTTTCAGGAAAATTGCCGCCAGAAATCCGCCCATGAACATCAGGCAGCCGAGCGGCATCCAAAGCAGATGCTTCGGAAAACCATAGGCAAAGTGCGCCGGAAAAATGTTGAACGCCAGATCCAGCGCGTGCATCAGCCAGATCCAAAGGCAGACGGGAATGATGATCTTGAAATTCATTTTTACCTTCTCCGGCAGCAGCACAAAGAACGGGATGAAAAAATGGCCGAAAATCAAAATCATGCTCAAGCACCACCAGTTGCCGCGTTCGCGGATGAGATACCAGAACGTCTCTTCCGGCATGTTGGCGTTCCAGACAACGAAGTATTGCGCGAATTCGGTGTAGGCCGAGAACAGCGTGAAGCCGAGCAGCAGCACGCCGATGAAATAAAAATAATTCCGCTTCAACACCGGCGCAAGAATTCGCTGGCGCAAAAGAATCGCGGCGATGACATAGACCGTTGCCAGACCGATCCACGCGCAGTCGGAAAAGAAATAGACGCCGTAGATGCAGGAAAAAAATTCGTATTGCGTGGCCTTCATCCACAGCACGCCGGAGAAGGTCAGGGTCAGCGCGAAGGCGACGATGCCCCAGCCGGAATAAAACCGCATCTGGCGCGTGCATTCCGCCGCGCCGGTCTCGTCCTGCTTGAGCGACCAGCGGCACAACTGCGACGTGAGCAGCCACCAGATGCCGAAGAAAATCGCCGACGCGACGATGAAGCCGGTGCAAGTGAACACCGGAAGTTTTGCTGCAACTAAATTGTTCGTGGCCGGGTCAAGCGTCATCCACGAATAGATTTTTTTTGCGAAAATCAAAACTGGCAGAAACAAAATCGCCAGCCACGGGAACAGCAGCGACGCGAGATGTTCGCAGAAGCGGCGGATGCCGACCGACCAGCCGGCGTCGGTCAAATGATGCACCATCACGAGGAACAACGCGCCGAGCGCGATGCTGTAATAAAACATGAACGCCAGCAGCCATGACAAGCCAAACACGGTTCCGCCGTCCTGCTTGTTGCTGAAGCTGACGAGCGCGCCAATCACGGACAGCAATCCGCCGACGAACATCAGGACGGATGGCAGCTTGCGCCAGCCGGACAAGTCCAGCGGCGGCGGCAGATGAGTTTTGTTGTTGCTCATATTATTTCAGCGCGGCGGTCTGGTCCGCCGTCAAATCATTCGTCGTTCCCAGCCAGCTCAATTGCAGCGCGCGCAGATACGCGATGACCGCCCAGCGGTCTTCCGTCGGCATCAGCGGCCCGTAAGCGCCCATCGTGTTTTTTCCGTAAGTAATCGTGTTGAAAATCTCGCCGTCGGCCATTTCGACAATGCGCTTGTCGTGCAAGTTCGCCACGGCAAGCATGACGCCGATTTTTTTCGTGATGCCGTTGCCGTCGCCAAGCCGGCCATGGCACGGCGAACAATAAATGTCAAAGCGTTCGCGTCCGCGCTGAATCAAGGCCGCGTTCACGGCCAGCGGGTTGGTTTCAATAAAATTGGTCGTGCCGGTCGCGCGACCCGTGTTCACCGGCGAATCTTCAAAGCAATAAACTTCGCCGTCCGCCGTTTGAACCGGCTCGCTGCGCGCAATCGTTCCGGCGGGCGGCAACTGCGAGCTGACACCGTTCGCAAAAAAACTGTCCGGCTCCATCGGGCGCAGTTTGGGCTGCTTGTCCATGCCTGGGAAAAATTTGTCTGAATACAATTCCACCGGCGGCTTGCGGGACATTCTGCCCTGCAAGCCAAGCATCCCGAACGCCGCCACGCCGATGGCCGCGCCGATCAACAAGATGGAGATGATGTAGCGCATCAGTCCACGTCCTCCACAATGTCAATGTGCGCGCCGCCGACGGATTCAAGCAGCTTGCGGGTTTCCGTCGGGCAAAACTTTTCATCCTGCGCGCCGATGAGAATGATGAACTTGTCGCGCGAGGCGAGTTCAAAACGCTTCTTGTCGAACAACGGATGATGCAGACGCGGCAGTTGGTTCAGTCCCAACATTCCCAGCAGCGAGCCGACCGCCGCGCCCAAAATGAGCATGATGTAGGACGGCACGAACGTCATCGGCACGCTGAACATCGGCTTGCCGCCGACGATGAGTGGATAATCAAACGCGTTGCTGAACCAGATCAGGCCAACGACTGAAAGGAATGCACCCGCACCCATCGCGAGCGAAACCCAGCCGACGAGCGAGTTGCCGAGTTTCATCACTTTGTCCATGCCGTGAACCGGGAATGGCGTGAACGCGTCCCAGCGGCGGTAGCCGGCGTCGCGAATTTTTTCCGCCGCGTGCAAAATCGCCGCCGGCGAATCGAATTCCGCCATCAGGCCGTATATTTTTTCGTTCGTAGGCGCGCTCATTTTTCACCTCCGGTTTTTGCGCCGCCAAGCTTGTGATGCGGATCGGCTTCGGGCATCGCGCCTTTGACTTCGGAAATGGCGATCACCGGCAGGAATTTCACGAACAGCAGATACAGCATGAAAAACGCGCCGAGTGTGCCGATGTAAAGGCCGATGTCCCAGCGCGTCGGCAGATACTTGCCCCAGTTCGCCGGCAGAAAATCCTGATACAACGAACCGACGACGATGACGAAACGTTCGCTCCACATGCCGATGTTGATGAGCAGGCCGATGATGAACAGCGCGAGCAGATTCGAGCGGATTTTTTTGAACCACAGCAATTGCGTCACGCAGACGTTGATGCCAATGAGCATCCAGCCGAGCACCATGTAAGTGTGGCCAAAAAGCCGGTGGCCGAAAACCCATTTCTCATACGGATCGCCGCTATACCACGCGATGAAAAATTCCATCAGGTAGATGTAGTCAATGATGAGCCCGCTGACCAAAGTCAGCTTCGCCACGGTTGCGATGTGGCTTTTCGTGATGATGTTTTCCAACCCACATAACTTCCGCAGCGGAATTAGAATCACCAGGATCATCCCGAAGCCGCAGAACACCGCGCCGATGACGAAATAGAGCGGGAAAATCGTCGCGTGCCAGCCGGCGATCTGTGCGGTGCAAAAATCCAGGCCGACGATGGAACTCACGGTGAACACGAGCAGCGTGCAAAGGCCGGCGAGAACGACGTAGGCTTTTTCGTAATTGTGCCAGTGCCGCGCCGAGCCGGTCCAGCCCATCGCCAGAAAACTGAAAATGGTTTTGCGGATGCGCGTCGTCGAGCGGTCGCGCAGCACGGCGAAATCTGGGATCATGCCCATGAACCAAAACAGCGTCGAAACCATCAGATAAGTGTTCACCGCGAACACGTCCCACATCAGCGGCGAACGGAATTGCGGCCACAAACCGTTTGAGTTCGGCACCGGAAACATAAACCAGTCGAACCACGCGCGACCGACGTGGATCGCCGGATAAAGTCCCGCCATCATCACGGAAAAAACCGTCATCGCCTCGGCCATGCGGCCAATCGTCGTGCGCCAGTGTTGCTTCGTCAAAAACAGCAGCGCCGAAATCAGCGTGCCCGCGTGCGCGACGCCGACCCACCAGATGAAATTTACGATGTCCAGACCCCACATCACCGGATGGTTGTTGCCCCAGACGCCGACGCCGGTGAACACTTGATAAAACAGGCACGTCGGAAAAATCACCGTCGCAGCGAATGCTGCTGGAATAAACAAAATCCACCACCAGCGCGGCGTTTTGCCTTCGGCGAACTTTGAAAGCTTGTCCGTCAAAGCGCCAAGGCTTGGCTTGCCTTCGACGACCGGCGCGCGGCGGAGTTCCGCCGGCGGCGCGAGGCGCTTCAATTCTTCCAGATTGGTCACGGCGTCAGCCATTAGCTGTTTCCTTTCATTTGAGAAAAGGGAGCACGCGCGCCCTCGCCCGTGCTGGCGGACGCCCCGTCCGACAGTCGGACGGCGAGGGATGAACAACTTGATTTGGTCGCACGCACCGCGAAGGTTCGACGCGAGGCGCGTCGAACTGCGACCGGGGCGGGCGCGCTCCCAAACAAAATGTCGTTCCTCAAATTCATCTTTAACTAACTGTTTCCTTTCGGCGTGAGATTTTGGCTGTCGTATTCTTCCGTGCTGAACGGATCATGATAATCCGGCATCGCGGGATTCGGATTGCGAATGCGCGCGAGGTAGGTCGTGCGCGGCTTCGTGAGCAGTTCGCCGAGGACGGAATAATTTTGCGGCAGCAATTTTAATTTCGAAACCGAGCTGTTCGGGTCGCTCACGTCGCCAAAAACAATCGCGCCCGCCGGACACGCCTGCTGACACGCCGTTTTTGGAACAGTTCCAGCGGCTTCGGACAGACGCACGTTGTCGCTCGCGCCAGCTTTCACCTTCTGCGAAATTTTCGCGTGCTCAATGCGCTGCGTGCAGTAAGTGCATTTTTCCATCACGCCGCGCATCCGCACCGTCACGTCGGGATTTTTCGACAGCTTGATCAAATCCCATTCGTCTTCCGAACGCATGCCGCTGTTCGGGTCTTTCCACCAGCGCAGCAAATCCCATTCGCCACCAGTTTTATGAGTAAGCGTCGTTGAATACATCGGCCCTTTGAGTTCGGCCAGCGGACGCTTGTTGTAATCGAGAAAATTGAAACGACGGACTTTATACGGACAATTGTTCGAGCAATAGCGCGTGCCGATGCAACGGTTATACGCCATCACATTCAGGCCTTCCTGATCGTGGACAGTCGCGTTCACCGGACAGACACTTTCGCACGGTGCGGCTTCGCACATCTGGCAAAGCATCGGCTGGTTCACCGCCTGCACATCGTCAATCCATTCCGCAAACTGCTGGTCGGGATCCGCCTGGTTCATGTCCGCTTTCGGATCAAAAATGCTCGGATTATTTTTCTTCTTCGGATCGCTTGTAAAATAACGGTCAATCCGCATCCAGTGCATTTCGCGACCGCGCAACACCTGATCTTTGCCGACAATGGGAATGTTATTCTCGCTCTGGCACGCGATGACGCAGGTGCCGCAGCCGACGCACGCGTTCAAGTCAACGGTCATGCCCCATTGATGCAACGCCGTCTTTTTCGCCTCGTCAAGCGGGTTTGGATAAAGCGACTGCACGACCGGCGGCTCGATGCCATGAAAATCTTCCTGCGCGAAATCCGGTTCCTTGAGAAATTCTGTGAGGTTCGCCTCGCGCACCGCCGGACGACCTTCCATGGACCAATGATGCTGCGTGCAAGCCAGCGTATAAGTCGCGCCGGTCTTGCTGATGGTCGCACCGGTCTCAATATATTTTCCGCTAAAAATTTCATACGCATTGAAGCCGACGCCCGTGCCGACGCGCCCTGCCCGTTCGCGTCCGTAACCGAGCGCGAGGCCGAGCGAATAATCCGCCATGCCCGGCTGCGTCCAAATCGGCCCAGAAACGGTTTTGCCGTTCAATGAAATTTCCACGATGTCGCCATTGGCCACACCAAGTTCGCGCGCCGTCTTGCGGCTGATGAGCACGGCATTGTCCCACGTCATCTTCGTGACGGGATCCGGCAATTCCTGCATCCAACCGTTGTTGGCATAACGGCCGTCATCCACTTTTGCGTCACGATAAAAAATGACTTCGAGGTTTTGGGCGAATGGCACTGGGGATTTCGCTTCAAACTTTGGAGTTTTTTCGGCAATGAAATTACCGCTAAAAAACAGCGCTGAATCGGTAGCGATTTCAAACCCGTTAAAAAGAAACTTTTTCCAATCCTCACCCGAACCACTAAAAGTTTCTTGAACGATTTTATAAGCATTCGTTTCTGATCCACCAGCAATTCGCGCAAGAAATTCCAATTCGGTTGTTCCGTCAAACAAAGGTTGAGTTAATGGCTGAACAGGAACAATTGTGCCATCGCTTGTTACGGCATCGCTCCAAGATTCGAGATAATGAGTTGCCGGAAAATTCCAGTTTGATTTTTCCGCCGTTTCATCTTCGTAATAACCAAGTCGAACAACGGTTTTGGCTTTCGGAGACCAATCCAAATTATAAGCCGGATTGCCACCCAGAACGACAAGTGTGTCCGTCGCACCATTGTCAAAATTATTTAAGTCAGCACTGTCGTGATTTCCTATGGTGGGCAGCAAAGTTACCGTGTTACCAATTGCACCAAGTGCGGAGTTGATTGCGTGAGCAAGCAAATGAACTTCAATCGGCTGACGCTGACCCGCAACAACTAATGCATTTTTTCCTGCTGCTTGCAAATCACGAATACATTCGGAAATCCACTTTCCGTAGATTTCAACACCAGGAATTTGATGAACTACTCCAGAATGACCTTCGCAAATTCCAAGAATGTCTCCAGCAATTTGTCCAATCAAACTTGCCGCCACGCGCAAACGATGATCCGCGCTCGCGCCGGTGAGCGTGAACAGCGATTCCACCGCGTAAAGCCGACTCATTCCGTCGCCCGCTTTGCGGCCAGCGGCAAATTTGCGGATATGATTGTGCGCGTCGTCCTCACCGCCGAGAAAATCGCAGTCGAGCGACAAAATCACCTTCGCCTTGTCGAAATTGAAAACGGGCTTCACCGATTGACCGAACGCCTGCGTCGCCGCGCGCTGATGGATGCCGGAATCAATCGCGTCGTAAGTGAACCACTTTGATTTCGGAAATTTATCCGCAATGATTTTTTGCAGGCGCGCGCGCGACGGCGACGTGCTGCTTTCGGCCAGAAACGCCAGACCTTCACCTTGATTCGCAGAAAATTTTGCGGACAAATCGTCGAGAAATTTCAACGCCTCGGCGCGTGAAACGATTTTGCCGTCCTGCTTGAAATGCCGCGCGCGGTCGGGATCGTAAAGATTCAGGATGGAAGCCTGCGCGTAACGATCCGTGCCGCCGTTGCCGCCGGGATAAAGAGCGTTGCCTTCGATCTTGACCGGACGGCCTTCGTAAGATTTGACGACGAGCGGAATCGCACCGGTGCGCGTGGGCATGGCGGTCGCGAAATATTGCGCGTCGCCGAAAGTATAATTCTCCGGCTGCTTGCCGAACGGTTCGAGATGTTCTTCAGGCCGACGGCAGCCCGCGCCGAGCGTCGCGATGCCGGCGAACGCAAACGACGCCGACATGATTTTTAGAAAATTGCGGCGGCTCGTGCCGTTCTCGACCATCTCGCTCGCGCCGACGGGAAATTCGCGGTGCAGCCAGTCCTTGAACTCCGGCTGGTCGGCCAGTTCGTCCAGACTGCGCCAGTAACGGCGGCCCGTCAAAGTAGGACAGGCATCCTGCCTGTCAGCCTCGCGAAGCGAAGCGGGAAATGCTCGCGCTGACGCGTTCGCAGACAGGCTGGAAGCCTGTCCTACTTTATTTGCGATGCCGTCATTCATATTTTCAAATTTTTTACTCATCGGTGACAGGCCGAGCAGCTTTGCAGCGATTCCACTTTCCAATCATGGACAAATTTTTTGCCGTTCACTTCCTGCAAATGTTCGGCTTCAACGGCATTCGTGCTCCATTGCCAGCCCAAATCCGTGACTTTATCTGTCGGGCGGATATGCGCCGCCGGGTCGCGATGGCAGTCGAGGCAGAAACTCATGCTCAAGGATTTGACCTCTCGCACTTCGTCCATCTGGTCAATGCGCCCGTGACATTCCAAGCAACTGATGCCGCGCGTGACGTGGACGGAGTGATTGAAATAAACGTAATCCGGCGTCCGATGAATCTGCACCCAGGCAATCGGCGTGTTGTTCGTGGCGCTGTCACGGACGATTTGCAGGCGCGGGTCGTCCTTCAAAACTTGATTGTGGCAGTTCATGCAGGTGGACGCGCCGGGAAGATTGGCGAACCACGATTTTTCCACGCCGTTGTGGCAGTAGCGGCAGTCCATGCCCAGTTCGCCCGCGTGAATTTTGTGCGAAAACGGCACCGGCTGCACGGGCTGGTATCCGGCGCGATAAAATTTTGGCGTGAGATAAATCGTCACGCCCGCCGCCACGCCGCCGCCGGCCAGCGCCGCTCCTACAAGCAGCACCAACGGCAAACTGTTTGTCCATTTCGGAAAAATCACTGCTGCAAAAAAAGATTAAAAACCGGCACACCGAAAATTGTCCGCCCCACCACAAAGTCGAGCGCGTGTTTTAGCAACTGCGCGCAATCTGCGCAAGAAAAGTTTGTGAAAAATTTCACGTTGTCGGATTCGCCCGTCATCGCCGGCAAGTGAAGTCGCAGGCCAAAAGTCGAAAACGCGCGATTTGAGCTTTAGACTTTTGCCCTTGGACTTTAGACTTCGTTTTATGATTTCCGCCATCATCGTCGCCGCCGGCAGGGGCACGCGCATGGGCGCGAACGTGGACAAGCTCTGGCTCGAAGTCGCCGGGCGTCCGGTCGTCGCGCACACCTGGAAAAAATTCAACGACGCGGAGTGCGTGGACGAAATCATCCTCGTCGTGCGCGACGGGATGCAACCGGAGTTCAACCGGCTCGCGGAGCAGTTCGGTTTTCAAAAGCCGTTCCGCCTCGTGGCCGGCGGCGCGGAACGGCAGGATTCGGTCTGGAACGGGCTGGCGGCGGTTTCGGCAAAAACTGAAATCGTGGCGATTCAAGACGCGGCACGGCCTTGCACGACGGAAAAATTGATTGCAGCGACAATCGCAGCGGCGCGCGAAACCGGCGCGGCGGTCGCGGCGCAGCAGGTGACGGACACGATCAAGGAAACGGCGGACGGAAAAATTATTTCGCGGACGCTGGACCGTTCAAAACTCTGGTCGGTGCAGACGCCGCAGACGTTTCGCGTGGAAGTCATCCGCCGGGCGATGGCGGCGGCGCGCGGGCAGAAGTTGATTTTGACGGACGACACGGCGGCGTGCGAGCTGATCGGCCAAGCGGTCCGGCTGGTGAAAAGCGAATCGCCGAATCCCAAGGTGACGGTGCCGGGCGATCTGCCGTTTGTGGAGCGGCTGTTGAATAATTTTTAGGCCAAAGCAAAGCGCTTTGTGCGCCGGTTTAACTGTGGTATTTTTTCGACATATGAAACAACGGTTGATTTTTGGAACGGTCATCGTGGCGCTGCTGGTGAACCTGGCGATTGGCGCGCAGATTTATTTGAGTTCAGCGCAGACGACGAAGAACGGGCGCGATGCGGAAGACCCGAACGTGCGGCTTTTCACCGCCGCGCTGGAAAAAATCCGCAAGGAATATGTGGACGGCAAGGACATGACGTATCAGGACCTGGTTCATGCCGCGATCAACGGCATGGTGCAGAAGCTCGACCCGCACAGCGAATTTCTGGACGCCTCGGCTTATCAGCGGTTGCAGGACGACACGGAGGGGCAGTTCGGCGGGCTGGGGCTGATGGTCGGGGTGAGAAACGGCTATGTGACGGTGATCACGCCAATGGACGACACGCCGGGATTTCACGCGGGCATTTTGTCGGGCGACCGCATCGTCAAGGTGAACGGCACCAACGTCGTGAAACTGCCGATTGACGACGTGGTGAAACTGCTTCGCGGCGAGCCGGGCAGCGTGGTCAGCATGACCATCGAGCGTCCGGCCACCGGGGCGACAAAAAGTTTCACGCTCAAACGGGCGATCATCCAGATGGACATGGTCGAGGACATCAACAGCCGGAAGGCCTTTCCGCTCGGCGGCGACGGCATCGGCTATGTCCGCATCACGCAGTTCGGCGACCAGACTAGCGAGGAGCTTCAATCCGCATTGCAAAAACTTCAGGAGCAGGGAATGCGGGCGCTGATTCTTGACCTGCGCGGAAATCCCGGCGGGCTGCTCGACGAAGCCGTCGCCGTCTGCCAGCAATTCCTGCCGCGCGGGCAGTTGATTGTCTCGACCGAAGGCCGCAACACGGTTGAAAAATATTTTTCACGGGGCGACGGCGATGAACTGAAAGGCATTCCCATGGTGGTGCTGGTGAATCTCGGCAGCGCCAGCGCGGCGGAGATTGTCACCGGCTGTCTGCAGGATTTGCATCGCGCGGTCGTGCTGGGCGAAAAGACTTTCGGCAAGGGTTCCGTGCAGACGATTTTCCCGTTCGACAATACCGCGCTCAAGCTGACCGTGGCGAAGTATTACACTCCCAGCCACAAGGTCATCCACGAACAAGGAATCACGCCGGACATTTTTGTGCCGGTCACGGATTTCGAGGAGACGGCGCTGATGTTCCAGCACACGCCCGGCGGCGTCCAGTCGCTCTCCGAAAAAGACCAGGCCGCCGTCAAGGCCGTCCATGACCAGCAGCTTGACCGCGCCGGGGACGTGCTCAAAGGCCTGCTCATTTACAACGCGATGAACGCCGGCGCGAAGCCTGAAAAGGTCGCGGCAAAATAAAACAGGCTCCAGCCTGAACTCCAACGCGCATGATCATTCTCGCGCTTGAAACTTCCTGCGACGAAACGAGCGCCGCCGTCGTGCGCGACGGGAAAATTGTGTCCAACGTCGTTTCCTCGCAAATCCAGTTACACGCCGAATACGGCGGCGTCGTCCCCGAACTCGCCGCGCGCGCGCATTTGAAAAACCTTTTGCCAGTGACGCAATCCGCCTTGCGCGAAGCCGGAATTTCTCCGCCGGAATTGGACGCCGTTGCCGCCACGCAAGGGCCGGGACTCGCCATCGCCTTGCTCGTCGGCTTCAAGGCCGCACAGTCGGTTGCGTTTGCGCTCAACAAGCCCTTCATCGGCATCAACCATCACGAGGCGCATCTGTATTCGCCGTGGACCGGCGAATTTGAAAAAATTCAACCCAACGTCTCGCTCATCGTCAGCGGCGGACACACGCTGCTCGTGTTGGTGGAATCCGAGCTGAAACATCGCGTGCTCGGCGGGACGATTGACGACGCCGCCGGTGAATGTTTCGACAAGACCGGCAAGCTCATGGGTCTGCCGTATCCCGCCGGGCCGCTGATTGACAAACTGGCGGAGCCGGGAAATTCCGACGCCTACGATTTCCCGCGCCCGCTGCTGCACGATGCGAACGACGATTTCAGTTTCAGCGGACTCAAAACTTCCGTGCGTTATTTCATCCGCGACCACCCGGCATTGCTCGACGACCGGAAAAAAATCTGCGACCTCTGTGCCAGCGTGCAGGCCGCCATCGTCGAAGTGCTGGTGAAGAAAACCATCCGCGCCGCGAAACGCGAGGGCGTCCGCTGCGTGACGGCGTCCGGCGGCGTGACCTGCAATCGTGCGTTGCGAAATGAACTCGCGCTGGCGTGCAAAAAAAACGGCTTCACGCTCCGCCTCGCGGAACCATTTCTTTGCACCGACAACGCCGCGATGATTGGCATCCTTGCCGAAAGAAAATTGCTGGCAAAAACTCCGCCGCCGCCGCTCGACGAAGAAATCAAACCCGGCTGGGCGCTGGCCTGATTCAAATCAGTTGATAAAGTCTCGGCTTTGAACCACAGTGGCCGCATGGATGCAGAAATTTTCAAGGCCAGCCGCTGGACGCGCGGCAACCGCCTGTTTCCCACCGTCATCGAGGTGACGGAGCGGGCGGTGATCCGCCACAAGCGCTCGTGGTTCAGCCGGGACGAAATCAGCATCAGCATTTCCAAGGTGGCTTCGGTGCATATCAAAACGGGCATTCTGTGGTCGGACATTTTGATTGAATCCTCCGCCGGCAGCGACCCGCTGGCCAGCCACGGCCATCGGAAAGCCGACGCGCGCCGCATCCGCGAACTGATTCAGACGGTGCAAGGCGAACTGGGCATGGGCGAAAAATTGAAATTGCCCTGACGCAAAATGAAACCGCAGACCGTGTTGCCTCGCGAAATTACGGAATCAACGCGCGATAAAAACGCTGGCTATAGTTTGTCGCCGCCGTGTCGAGGAAATTTAGCGTTGTATTGGTTCCCACAAAATTAGTCAGAGTTGCCCACGTCAGAAAATTGGTGGAAACCTGGATCAAGCCGTTCAAGTTCGGAGAAAGTTGCAGGCTTAAGTCCAAGCCGGTGCTGGTTAGTGGTTGGGGCACAGTGAAACCCAGTTGCAGCAGAAAGGTGTTGCTCGACACAAAACTTACACTGCTGGTCGTCGAAAGATTTCCACCAAGATCCAATGCGTAAGCGTTCACTGAATTTGTTCCAGCCATCAACGTCAGCACCGGAGACGCCCAATTTGTATAGCTGTTCGTGGTTGTCCCTGCATTCCAATTACCGCCATTCAATTGATACCAGACATTGGTGACCTGCCAGTTATCGGCAGCCGTGCCCAAAACGGTCGCCAGCGCATTAGTCATCTTTTTGCCGGCGGTTGGCGCGGTAATGATGAGAGTTGGCCTGACCACATCCTGAAAGTTGGCCTGCAAGGTCAGGTTGGATTCCATCATAAATGGCAAGTTAGTGCCTGTTACAAGTGCGCCGCCAATCCAATTAGTCGAAACCAGCCAGTTGGTGAACACAAAGCCGCCGGCGGGCGCGGAGGTGATGCTGTAATTCCGGCCAACCTCCAGCCATGCGTTGCTGTAGTTTGGAGAAATGGTCCCAAGGCCAAAGGCGCGAATTTGCAGTTGATTGGTCACCACAAACTGGAATCTGACGCTGTTGATCGGGGAAGTCTCGCCGCCGGGATCCATCGCATAGGCGGCAATGTTGTTGGTGCCTGGAACCAACGTCACCGCCGCCGACCAGTTAGTCCAGTTGTTTCCCGTCACTGCGTTGCTCCAGCCATTGTTGTTCAGCGAGTAAAACACATTCGCCAACTGCCAGGTGTCTCCGGCTTTGCCTTTCACCGTAAATACTGCGTTGCTTATCCTTTGACCGGATGACAGATTGGTGATGCTCAACGTCGGCAAGGTCTTGTTCAGGAAGTTGGCCTGCAATGTCAAATTCGATGCCATCACAAACTGCACCGTCGGCCCGTTGGTGAGGACGGTCAACGGCAGATTGGTTCCGCCTGTCCAGTTGGTGAAGACAAAGCCCGTTCCCGCCGTTGCCGTGATGGCATAGCTCTTGCCATATAGAAAACTTACGGTATTAGTCGCCGATACATTGCCGCTATTGTCCATCGCATAGGCGGCAATGGAGTTTGCGTTCGCAGCTTGCAGCGACGACCCATTGTAGTTAGGACTTAAGGAACCCACCCCATTGGTGGTCACTGTCAACACCGCGCTGGCAGCAACGGACATGACGCTGCCCGTCCAGTTAATCCAACCATTCAGCGTGGTCGCATTCGTCCAACTCGCGCCGTTCAACGAGTAATACACATTGGTAATGATGCTGCCGGGCGAATTGTCGCTCGCCGTGCCGGTGACCGAAACTGCACTGTTGGTGAATAATTTATTTACCACCGGCGATATGATTGACGCGAGCGTCGAAAAACTCAAACTGAAGACCGTGCCATAGCCGCCTTGGTCGCCGGCATACAAGGCGGTGCCATATAAGTTGCCATTGGCGGCGCGTATTACTCCGGCAAACGGATTGGCGCCGTCGTTGCCGTTGGTGAACGAATAGAGCGTCGTCAGCAGGCCGTTGGTGGTCAGTTGGAACACCGTGCCAAAATTTGGTGCGCCGCCTTCATAGGTGGTGCCATATAATATATTGTTTGGGCCTGGAACCAATCCGCAATAAGGAAAAGCGCCGTTAGTGCCGCTAAATTGAAACAAAGTTGTCAGGACGCCATTGGTGGTGATTTTGAAAACGGTGCCAAGCCCGCCATTCGTGCCGCCTTCACTGGTGGTTCCGTAAAGGTTGCCATCCGTGCCAAAACTCAACCCGGTATCAGGAGTAAGGCCGTCGGTGTTGTTAAACTCAAACAAAGTAGTCAGCGTGCCGTCCGCAGTGATCTGAAAAATCGTGCCGTCGCCATTCGGGGTGTTGGCAGTAGTGTTCGTGCCGCCGGAGTCCGTGGTGCCATAAAAAACTCCGTCCGCGCCCTCCACCAGCGGTGCCAGTTCAGGATAAGAGCCATCATCGTTGAGGCCATTGCCAGTAAATGAATGAAGGGTGGTCAGCGTGCCGTTGGTTGAAAATTGAAAGACCGTGCCGGCATTGCTGATGCCCCCGTTGGCAGTGGTGCCGTAAAAATTTCCGTCCCGCCCTTGGAACAGCCCGGCGACAGGAATTGATCCATCGAGCGGGTAACCCAGATTGTTGGTCGCCATGCCGAATGAATACAGCAGGGTGAACGTGCCATTGGTCGTTATCTCGAAAATCGTTCCTTGATTGTTCGTGCCGCCGCTGCTGGCCACGCCATAAAGATTGCCGTCCCGGCCGGACACCAGCGGGGCGAACGGATAAGCTCCATCCCAGAAGTTGAAAGTATAAAACGTGGTCTGGGTGGCGTTGGTGGTGACCTGGAAAATCACGCCCGCATTGTTCGTTCCCCCATAACGCAGCGTGCCATACAGATTGCCGTCCGCGCCCAGCACCGGCGGATCATAAGGGTTCGCCCCGTTGGTGGCGTTGTTGAACGCCGCCAGTGGAGTCAGTGTGGTTCCTTGGATTTGCCCGTGCGCCAAAGGAACAGCCAGCATGATCGCCAGAAGATTCAAAGCCAGCAGGCAGGTCTTAAAATTATTCATGTGTTTTGACAAAAAGCGCGCATCGCGTGCAGGAAATTTTAGATTGCTGCTTCTGAACTGCAAGTATTTAGCATTCCAAATGCAACCCGACGAGGTGGCTGGAGGTTGCCCGACCGCTTTTGTTTTTCCTGCCGCCGGCAAATTGCTAATCTTTCCGCTCCATGGCCGACCGTCTGCCCATTTACGAAATCGAGCGCGAAATTATTTCGCGTTTGAAAACCGGCCGGCGTTTGATCCTGTCCGCGCCCACCGGCTCCGGCAAATCCACGCAGGTGCCGCAGATGCTTTTGAAGCACGGCCTGCTGGGCGCTGGCCAAGTCGTCGTGCTGCAACCGCGCCGGCTCGCCGCGCGTCTGCTCGCCGCGCGCGTGGCATCCGAGCTGGGAGTCAAACTCGGCGAGGAAGCCGGTTATCAAATCCGTTTTGAAAATGTCACGTCGGCGAAAACGAAAATCCGCTTCGTGACCGAAGGCGTTTTGCTGCGGCAGATGATCAACGATCCGAAATTGTCCGGCGTCTCGGCGATTTTGTTCGACGAATTTCACGAGCGGCATCTTTACGGCGACATCACGCTCGCGCAGACGCTCGACCAGCAGGAAAAGCATCGCCCCGACCTCATACTCGCCGTGATGTCCGCCACTTTGAACGCGGGCGAGTTGGAAAAGTATCTCAACCAATGTAGCAGCGGACGTGAGTCCGCTCGTTCCTCAACGGATGGAGATCAGAGGCGACTCACGTCGGCTGCTGCAAACAATTTTCGCTGCTCCGTGCTGGCGTCCGAAGGCCGCATGTTTCCGGTGGAAATAGAATATGCCGCAGCGCCGGGCTATGTGGACAAGCGTCCGGTTTGGGAACAGGCGGCGGAAGCATTTTCAAATTATGTAGCCAAAGGCGGCAAGGGCGACGTGCTCATCTTCATGCCCGGCGGATTTGAAATTTCCCAGACCATCGAAGCCATCCGCCACACGAGCGAGGCGAAAGGATTTATTTTGTTGCCGCTGCATGGCGAACTGCCGCCGCGCGACCAGGACGCGGCAGTGGCGCGTTACGACAAGCGGAAAGTTGTCGTCGCCACGAACGTCGCCGAGACCTCGCTGACGATTGACGGCGTGCGGCTGGTGATTGACAGCGGCCTCGCGCGGGTCGCGCGCTACGATGCGAACCGGGGCATCAACACGCTGCTGATTGACAAAATTTCCCAATCGTCCGCCGACCAGCGTGCGGGTCGCGCCGGGCGAACCGCGCCGGGCGTGTGCATGAGATTGTGGTCGCGCGACGAACACGCGCATCGCGCCGCGCAGGAATTGCCGGAGATCAAGCGGCTCGATTTGTCGGAAGTCGTGCTGACGTTGAAAGCGTCGGGCGTCGAAGACTTGCGCGCGTTTCGCTGGCTCGAAAAACCCGATGAAATTTCGCTGACGCACGCGGAGGAGTTGTTGACGGACTTGGGGGCGTTGAAGTTGGGGAGCGCAAGCGTCCCGCTTGCCGAATCCGGCGTCGCGCCGGATTCTCATGAGACAAAAATGCCGTCCTGGGGGAAGTTAGTGGAACGAGATTTTCGGCGCGACGCCGAAAATGGCACGCGAGACGCGTGCGCTCCCCAATCGCCGCTCCAAATCACTCCAATTGGCCGCAAGATGCTGGCGTTTCCGCTGCACCCGCGTTACGCGCGGATGCTGCTCGCCGCGCAGGAATACGGCTGCGTGCATCAGGCGTGCCTCGTCGCGGCGCTCACGCAAGGCCGCGATTTGCTGCTGCGCAACTGCGGCAAGGAAGTGGAATCTGCGCGCGAAGATTTGCTCGGTGAAAAGGCGTCGTCGGATTTTTGGATTCTGATGCGCGCGTGGAGTTTTGCGTTCAACAACCAATTCCGCGTGGACGCCTGCCGCAAGCTCGGCATCCACGCCGTCACGGCGAAACAAGTCGGGCCGCTGTTCGATCAATTTCTCCGCATCGCGAAGGATGAAGGACTCGACACGCGACCAAACGAGGTAAAAGACGAGGCGTTGCAGAAATGTATTTTGATCGGCTTCAGCGACCGCGTGGCGCGGCGGATGGATCAAGGAACTTTGCGCTGCGAACTGGTTCACGGACGACGCGGCGTGCTGGCGCGCGAGAGCGTGGTGCAGCACAGCCCGCTGCTCGTTGTGGCGGAAATCCGCGAGATTGGCGGACGCGACAACGAGGTGAACACCATCCTCTCGCTCGCCACGGCGATTGAAGCCGGCTGGCTGCGCGAACTGTTTCCCGACGACATCAAAAACGATTTGCACGTCCAGTTCGACGCGCAGCAGAAACGTGTTTTAGCCGCAGAACTATTACGTTTTCGCGATCTCCCGCTTGCGGCAAAACGTGTTGATCCGCCGCCCGCTGATGCTGCGGCAAAACTTTTGGCCGATGAAATTTTAGCCGGACGGTTGCTGTTGCCGAACTGGGATCATCACGTCGAGCAATGGCTGGCGCGGCTGAACCTGCTTTGCCAGCAGTGCGCGGAATTGCAGTTGCCGAACATTTCTGACGACGATAAAAAACACATCATCGAGCAGCTTTGCCACGGCGCGGCGAGTTACAAGGACATCAAGGAACGCGAAGTGAAGCCGGTCGTGATGTCGTGGCTCTCGCAGGCGCAGCGCGAACTTTTGGACAAGCACGCGCCGGAACGGCTCGCGCTGCCGAACGGGCGCACGCCGAAGGTGAATTATGAAAATGGCAAACCGCCGTTCATCTCGCTGCGCATCCAGGAGCTTTATGACGTGAACCAGACGCCGAAAGTGGCGCTGGGCCGCGTGCCGGTGACGGTTCATATTTTGACGCCGGGCATGAAGCCGATTCAGATCACGCAAGACTTGGCGAGTTTTTGGCGCGAGCAGTATCCAAAAATAAAATCGGAGCTGGCGCGAAAGTATCCGAAACATTTCTGGCGGTAGCACGGGTCGCCACGGTCACGACGCGGCGGTTGGAAAGCACGATGCTTTGTGTGGCGCATTGAGCTGTCGCGGTTGCCGGCGACCATTCATCCAAATCTCGTTTCAGGCATTTGACGCGGGCTTCCAGTTTCGTCCACGCGGCGGCGAAGGCCAGTGTCGGGTCGGCAGATTGTCGAATGGTTTCCAAGTCGGTTTGACCCAGACAAAGCCGCGCCACCGCTTCGGCTTCCGCGAAGGGCTGAATTTTCATGGCGTCCACACCGATTTGTCCGCCGCGAAGCAAACCAATCCAGCCTTCGTCATCCGCGTAGGACAGGCTGATGTCCAAGCTATGTCCGTCAAGCTGTCCCGGCCAGACCGGGCCGCGCGCGGTTTCATCCAGCGGCAATTGTTCCGGTGAAAGATTGCTCCATGCGGCGAGTGCTTGACGCAACACGGTTCGCAATTCCTGACGCGCGGCTGGACGAGATGGTGATGTTGCAACGCGAATTAGCACCGCCTGATCAAGCGGCGGTAAGGGCGGCATTTCCGGCCAGCAGAAAATAATTTTTGGCGCGGTATTCATTTTTCATCAGCGGGCGCGGCGGGCGAACCTTCCCAGCGCGTCGCGGCGGGCAGGCGTTCGGCCTTGGCGACGAGCGTGAGCGGACCGAGCTGCACGCGGTCGCCGACGTGCGTGTCGTAAAGAATCGTCGTGCGCGTCCCGATGGTGGTTTGCGCGCCGATTTTGACCCGACCAATTTTCATCACGCGATCCTCGAAGAGATGAGTTTGCGGGCCGCTCCAGGCGTTCAATTCCGCTTCGTCGCCGATCTGCACGCAGTCGAACTCGGTCAGGTCGGTGGTGTTCAGATAAACGCCCTTGCCGATTTTTGCGCCCAGCAGCCGCAGCGCCCACGGCAGCATCGGCGTGCCGCGCAAAAAATCCAAAAAATTCGGCACGGCCAGCGATTCATAAATGTTGGTGACGGCCTCGCTGATCCAGACGAACGGCGTCCACATTGCGCGGGCGCAGGGACGATAACGGCCAACGAGAATCCATTTGAGCGCGACGACGAGCAGAAAAGACGCGAGGCCATACAAACAACCTGCGACGGACAACGCGACGGCCACTTTTATTCCCCAGCCATTTTCCGCAGCCAAAGGCATCACCAAAACCACAATCAAATAACCCGTGGCAATCACCAGTGCCAGCGGCAAAACGATTCTCAAACCTTCAATGAAACCGCGCGCCAGCCGCCGCCGCCACGAGGGTCGGAACGTGAGCGATTCGGGAAATCCGGCCAGGCGTTCGCGCGCGGGCAGCAGCATGGCCGGCGACCCAATCCATGTCTGGCCGGATTTGAGCTGCGAATTTTCGGGCGTCCGCGTTTGCACGCCGATCAAAACGTCGTCCGGCACGTTCGCGCCGTTTTGAACGTAAGCGCCGTTGCCGACGAATGAGCGGTTGCCGATTTTCGTCGGCTTCAAAATCATCCAGCCGCCGCGCTGCTCCTCGTCGCCGAGCATCGCGCCGTCGGCGATGAAACTGTCGTCGCCAAGTTCAAGCAGTTCGGGAGTCATGCCTTCGGCGGTGGAAACTTCGGCGTGACGTCCCACCTTGACGCCGAGAAAACGCAGCCACAACGGCGCAAACACCGAGGCGAAAATTCCGTGAAGCACATGGAGGCTGTGATCCAGAATCAGGCCCATGAATTTTTTCCGCCAGAAGGCGTAACTGTGAACCGGCCAGATTCCGGCGCGCTGACGCGGCAAAATCCGCCGCAACGCCCCCGTCAACAACGCCGTCGCGCACACAAACAAGGCGCTGGCCGGAATGGACAGAAGCAGAAAGAAACCGAACGCAAAGAACGGATTGAAATCCGATTCAAAAACATCAACCGTGTGCGCGTCAATCCAGTCAATCAGCATGAACGCCGGGAAGCACGGCAGAAAAAATAAAACCGACACGGCGATTGCCGTCACGGCAAACAGGACCGCCTGCGCCCAGCGCCGACCGAACCAGACCTGCGGACGCGGCGGAAGCGTTTCGCGCGGCTGATTCACGGCTCGCGCGGACGCGCCGTCCCAAGTTTCGTCGTCGGGAATTTTACGGCCCGCCGACAAGGCGGACTGGCCGCACAGCCGCGACCGTTCGCCGAGTTCCGTGTCGTTCTCCAAAACCGAATACGAATCCACCACCGAATCGCGCCGCAGATGAACGGGGCCGATGACGAGCATTCCTTTTTCCACGCGCGCATTTTCAAAGTTCACAAACGTGCCGATGCTGACGCCGTCCTCGATGGTCAGCAGTTCCGGCGCGCCCACGGTGATCGTGTCAATCATCACGTTCCGCCCGATGCGCACGCCCAGGGCGCGCAGATAGACGACCATCCACGGCGTGCCGGTCAGCAGATAGATGTCTGGCAGTTCGTAAAATTTGCTGGCCAGCCACCAGCGGAAATAAGTGGCGCCCCACAACGGAAACCGCCCGGCGGGCAGACGTCCTGCCAGCAGCCGTTTTCCCGCGACGGCCAGAACGAACGTCGCGAGTTGAATCAAAACAAATGTTCCCAGCGAATACAAAACCGCGAGCAGAATGCTGTCGCCGGGATCGCCGGTGTAATATTGATAAACGAAAAACGGCGTCAGCCAGTCGGCGATGTGCAATAAAACCAGAAACGGAATGACAGCGGCCTGCGCCAGTCCGCAAAAAAACCGGCGGCGCAACGGCGTGGCGGCGCGCGGCGCGAAGGCAGTTTTTTTCCGGCGGCGCTGCCGCTCCATCACGCGGGCGATTCCGGCGAGCTGGCGTTCGCGATAAACGTCTTGCACGCTCAACGAGGCGTAACGCTCGTCGGCGCGGAGAATTGAAACCAGCCGTGCCGCGAGCAGCGAATGGCCGCCGAGGTCGTCGAAAAAATTTGCTGAAGGTTGCCATTCGCAGCCGGGAAAAAGTTTTTGCAGCGCGGCGAAAAGCATTTTTTCGTCTTCGTCGCGCGGCTCGATTTGTTCACCGCCGCTTGGTGAACCCAAGTTGAGCGGCGCAGCGCGCAAAATATTCAGATCAATTTTTCCAGAAGTGAGGCGTGGCAGTTCATTCACCAGTTCAAAATGCGCCGGAACCATGTAATGAGGAAGACGCGCGGCAAGCGCTTGCCGCAATTTTGCCGGTTCAATTTTTTGATTCGCGACAGGAACAACAAATCCGACAATCTGATCCATTTCCGCCAACGGACGAACAACCACAGCCACCGCGCCCACGCCCGGTTGATCGGTGAGTGCCGACGTGATTTCGTCCAGCTCGACGCGGAAGCCGCGAATTTTCACCTGGCTGTCCGCGCGGCCAAGGCAATGCACCGCGCCATCGGCGGCGATGCGCGCCAGATCGCCGGTGAGATACATGAGCAGTTCGCCGGGATTTGTGGCGAGCGGATTGGTGACAAACTTTTCCGCCGTCAAATCTGGCCGTCCGAGATAACCGATTGCCAGACCTGGACCAAAAATGCACAACTCGCCAACTTCGCCCGCAGGCAGTGGTTGCTGCTGTTCGTCAGCAATGATCAGCCCGTAATTCGGCAGCGGCTTTCCGATGGTCACGGATTCGCCGCGTTTTAATTCTGCCAGAGTCGCGGTCACGGAGGTTTCGGTCGGGCCGTAGGTGTTGAAAACTTTTCTGCCCGGCCGGACTAATTTTTGCGCCAGCGAATCGGGACAGGCTTCGCCGCCGAGATTTATCAGCCGCAATCCGGTAAGCGGATTGTCAATCAAACTTACCAAAGTCGGAACGGCGTGCAGCACCGTGATTTTTTCGCGCGCCAAAGTTTTTGCCAGCAAATCGGGATCGCCAACGAGCGTTGGCGGCGCGACCCAGAGCGTTGCGCCGGTGAGATAAGAAATCCAGATTTCCTCGAACGACATGTCGAACGCGACCGAGAAGCCTTGATAAACCTTGTCGGTTTCGCGCACGCCCAAAATTTCATTTTCGCTGCGGAGCAGATGGCAGATGCCGCGCTGGCTGATGACGATGCCTTTGGGCTGGCCGGTCGAGCCGGAAGTGTAAATCACATAAGCCGCGTCGGCAGGCTGCGCGGCGACGCAAAGCGGCTTTGCATTTTTATCCGCCAGCAAATCCTCAAACGCCCACGCCGGAATTTTTAATTCCATCATTCGCGGCAACCATTCGCGGCAGGTGACGAGGCCGATGGCGTTGGCGGATTGCAGGCAAATTTTTATCCGCTCCAACGGAGTCTCGGCATCGAACGGCAGCCAGGCCGCGCCGCTTTTGGTGATGCCCGCCTGCGCGACCAGCAAATCCGCGCCGCGCGGCATGAACAATCCCACAACTTTCCCCGCCGCCGCGCCGCGCCGGAACAATGCTCCCGCCAGCACATCGCTCGTCGCGTCCAGTTCGGCGTAGGTGACAATGCGTTCGCCCCAGATCAATGCCGGATGCTGCGGACGCCGACGTGCCGTGGCGACAAGGATGTCCGCGAGACACTCATTGCGGAGCAAATCGGGACGGTTCGCGCCGCGCAACACCGCCGGGCCAGGTGTCGAGGCGGCAACGTCGCTTTGATGATTATCGTTGATGGTTGTCAAACAGCAGGAATTCCGCGCGCACGATTCGTCGCCGGGCAAAATGCCTTTGATTTTTAATCGGGTGCAATTATGACTGACGCTGTGGTTGATCAAAAGGTAACGACCCACCCGGAGCTTTTTGCCGTCCGGTTGCGGGAGACAAATTTCTCTCTCGCACTTTACCGCGCCTCCTGCTAAATCCAAGCGCGATACAAATGGCTAAAAGCTTTTCCAGTTTCAGCAAGGCGCTTCTCAAGGCAAAAACCGAAGAGGAAGTGAAACACGCCTACGCCAAACATTTTGGACTGGATTACGACACGGAATTTCGCCACGACCTTTATTCGCCGGAAATCTTTTTTGAATTCAAGTTTTCCCGCAGCCTGCAGAAACGAAATTCCCGCGCCGCCGTCCTCGCGCAGGTCATGTATTACGTCCGGCGGTTGCGGCTCGGTTATGCGGACAAAATTGTCCCGCCAGTGATTTGCGTTACAGACGGCCAGCACGCATTTTTTACAGAAACTAAAAAGTGGCAGAAGTTTTACAGCAATGAGAAGAAATACGATTGGGAACTCGCTCCCAGCCAGCCCGACAGTAAATTGGTTGCTGACCTTACCGCGTTTGCCGAGACGGAGTCCATCAAGGTTTTTGACGTTCTTACCGAAGCCGAATACGAATTATTCAGTCAACATCTTACAGATCATCGCACGGAACAGCTTACGTTGGATTTTCGGGTCAAGAAATTGATCACGGAGGAAAATTTCGAGGAGGTTTTTGATTATTGGAATAAATGTTTCGGCGACGCCGTTCGCAACGGGACGAAATCTTCGCGTTACTTTTTGTGCGACATCAGACCAGATGGTTCGACTTATGACCGGAAGGAAAACAAAGTGGTTTTCCACATCGGGCCGGATGAAAACAAAGCGAAGAAAATTTTGCCGAAAGAATACGAATGGTTCTGGTCAAATTACGACAAAATTGCCGACCCCGCAGCCATCCGAAACATCCTTGCAAAAGTTGATCGCCTGACCGACGACCCGATTCGCCGCTTCACCGGAGAATTTTTCACGCCGGTTGCATTTGCTCGAAAAGCGCATGGCTATTTGGAAAAAGTCATCGGGCCGAAATGGTGGACGAAAAATTACCGCCTATGGGACATGGCGGCTGGCACGGGAAATCTGGAATGGTTTCTTCCGGCAGACGCCTACAAAAGCATTTATCTTTCGACGCTTCATCACGAAGACGTGCAGCATTGCAAGCGGGTTTTTCCCGGCGCGACGGTTTTTCAATACGACTATCTTAATGACGACATTGAAGACTTATTTGACGACCAATCGCTTTTTGACCGCGTGAGCAAGCGGCCTCAAAATCTTTTGCGCGACCTTTACGACCCGAACATCAAGTGGATCATCTTCATCAATCCGCCGTTCGCCACGTCGCAAAAGGCCGGATACTCCGGCGAAAGCAAGCAAGGCGTCAGCACCACCAAAATCCAGCCGCTCATGCACCAGTGGGAACTCGGCGAAGTTTCACGCGAGTTGTTCGCGCAATTTCTTTTCCGCATCCGTCAGGAATTTGCCGGCAAGCAGGCTCATCTCGGACTTTTTTCCACGTTGAAATACATCAACGCCAACAACGACCAGAAATTTCGCGACAGAATTTTCCAATTTGGATTCGAGGACGGTTTTGTGTTTTCATCGGCGACTTTTTCCGGCACACAGCAGGCCAATCCGTTTCCCGTTGGTTTTCTCGTTTGGGATTTGGCAAAGCAGAAAAAGCTCGAAGCGCAAAAAATCGAAGTCACGGTGCTGGACGACGACACGAGTAAAATTGGCCGCAAGCTGATTGTGGCCGAGCATCGCGACCGTTTTTTGAGCAAATGGATTGACCGTGTGGCGGCGACGGATATTTTCCCACCGCTCGGCAGCGCGATTTCCGTGAAAGGTGACAATACCGATGTCCGTGACCGCGTGGCCAAAGGTTTTCTTGCTTCGCTCATGTGCAATGGCAACGACGTGCAGCATCACAACAACGTCGCGCTACTCTCCGGCCCGTATGTCAGTGCTGGCGCATTGTCCGTCGTGCCAGAGAATTTCGACAAAGCGATGGTCGTCCACGCGGTTCGCAAGAATGTGAAGAAAAATTGGATCAACGACCGCGACCAATTTCTCCAGCCCGAAACAAAACCGGGAATTAGTTTCGTGCGGCAGTGTGCGGTTTGGAGTCTGTTTGCCGATTCCAACCACACGGCTTCTCTTCGTAACATCAAATACAAAGGAAAATCTTTTCAGGTCATCAATCACTTTTTCCCGTTCAAAGTTTCTGCCGTGAAGAAGTGGAAAATTTCCGATTCCGACATTTCGCGCTCGCTCGCGCTCGACACCGACGACCGCTTCGTCGCCAAATGGTTGGTGGAACAAAAACTGGATTCCGCCAGCGAGAAACTTTTGAATATCGGCCAGGAAATTTACAAAAGTTTCTTCGAGAATTTCAAAGACCTGCCGACCGCGAGATACAAAGTCGAACATTGGGACGCCGGTTGGTGGCAAATCAAGCGATGCCTTGTCGAAGCGGGTTTGGAAAAGGAAAGGCTGGACGAAATTGAAGAAATCAAAAAGCAGCTAGGCGCGGAGATAAATGAAGCGACTTTAGAATTGGGAATAATCACGTCAGTAAATTTGTTCTAAATCTGAATTCTGGCGATGAGCGCAGGCAAACCATCCGACGTCGTTTCCCAACTCTGCCCGAACTGCGGGCTGTGCTGCGACAGCACGCTGTTCGCGGACGTGGAGCTGCGCGCGGGCGACGACGCGAGCCGGCTTGCAAAACTCGGACTGACAATTCAACAAAAGACAAAAACCAAACTCGGGTTCGCCCAGCCGTGCGCGTGCTTTGACGGGAAGCTCTGCCAAATTTACGCGGACAGGCCGAAGCGCTGCCGGCTGTTCGAGTGCGGCCTGTTGAAAAAAGTTCAAGCGGATGAACTGACTGCGGACGCGGCGTTGAAGAAAATTACCGAGACGAAGCAACGCGCGGAAAAAGTGCGTGAACTGCTGCGTTCACTTGGCCAGCGCGAGGAGCGGATGGCGTTGACGCATCGTTATGCCGCAGCGATGAGCGGGCCGGTGAACTTGTCGGAGGCGAACGATGCGGAACGCCGCGGCGAACTGATGCTGGCCGTCAATGACCTGATGCAGTTGCTGCAACGGGATTTTCTCCGCTGATTTTCAGGCCGTCATCCCGACGTCCTTGGAAATTTTTTCGGCGGAGTCAGGATCAACCCATTTCACGAGCGCGATGAAGTTCACCAGCGCAGGACTGTCGGCCTTGACCTTGAAAAGATTTTTAAGCGTGGCGATGACCTTGGTGTAGGTGGCGGCGTATTTCTCGTGCGTGAGCCGGTTGGCATACGATTCCAGAACGGCGCGGGCGATGGGGTCGGTCTGGCCGTCGGGCAGATACGGCAGCAGCGAGAAGACGCGGACGAACGTCATCGGGTCGGACTCGGCCAGCACCAGCCAGCTCGCCTTGACCTCGTCGGCATCGTATTTCGCGTGGAGCCGGTTGCGGATGGCGGCGGTGATGTCGTTCGGCGCGGCGCGGCTGCCGATGAGGTCGCGGATGCTGTCCCAACTGGACGATTCCATTTTGCCGGGCGCGGCGGCTTCGTTTTTTGGCGTGATTTCGGTTTCGGGCAAACCCAGTTGCTTGGCGACGGCCTTGGCGAGCGGCTCGGCTTCCTCTTTGCGGAGCCGGCCGGAATTGAGCATGGCGCGAATGACCGCCTTTTGCGCGTCGGCTTTCAGCAGCCGCAGAACGACGGCGAAGCTCTGGACGCTCGGCTTTGATTGCAGCGAAATGAGATGCTTCGCAAACTCAATGGTCGCCGGATCGTGTTCGGTAAAACTGGCAACGCGAAAAGTCAGGATCAGCCGCAGCGTTTTGGCCACGCCGCCGCTCTTGCCAAAATTATTCACCACGGCCTGGCGATGATCGGAGTTGATGACGAAGGCCAGCAACGCCTCCGCCTGCTGGATCAGACTTTCGTCCGGCACGTCGGACTCGCCGCTCAACACAAGCTGTTCGATCAACGGCGGGAGCCGTTGCGCGAAAATCACGTCGGGCGATTCCGTGCTCTGGTTGTTGTAGTAATGGAGCAGTTCGAGGACGAAGGAAAGTTTCAGGAACGCGAGCTTTTGCGCGCGCGCCGTTCCGGTGGCGGAACGGCCCTGCAGGATTTTCTGGTGCAACGCCACCAGTTCGTTCCGTTTGGCGGCGGCCACGGCCGGATGCTGTTGCAGCAGCAGTTCAAAATCCGGCGCGAAACCGAGCATGACTTCCTCCGGTTTCGGGCGCGGATTAAATTTCGGATCCGTCGTCAGGTCTTTGAAAAAAATCAGCGCCTCCTCGCCAAACTCCTGAACGACGCGTTCGCGCCGCACCTGTCCCTTCACAAAACCCCGGCTGGCGCGGACGACCTGCGGCGCGAACGCGT
>Ga0209483_1000110_pt1 | contig 80793 bp, 89 predicted proteins | sample NGEPerA_FD_184508 | JGI IMG/M metagenome (GOLD analysis project Ga0209483, IMG submission 184508) | Arctic peat soil microbial communities from the Barrow Environmental Observatory site, Barrow, Alaska, USA - NGEE PermafrostL2-A... | ecosystem: Environmental > Terrestrial > Soil > Wetlands >... | reverse complement strand
GAGGAACCTTTCCCTGATTCGGATTGGCATAAAGACCAGAGTTTATCTGGTCGTTATTGTTGGGCCACGTTCCTGTATAGGGATCAACGGATCCGTAGCCCGAAATTGATCCGGTGATCCCCGTGATATCGTAGCCGCCAGTGTTGGTGTCCAGCGTATTGGAGCTGGTGATGAACAAATCTACCGTACTGCCGCCTGCGTTGCCCGTGAGTTCAAACGTCGCTGCTTTGGCAGAGGGCTCAAATGTCAATAGCGCACTGCCTGCCAAGAGCGCCAACGTAAGCACTGCCCCGCGCCCCAACGGATTGAGACCATTCATTGTTTAACCCCATCATCCCAAACGCTCGCCACGGTAGTATTTCAATCTGAGTTCACCTTAATGTCAAGGAGTATCAGCATAAGCTTGGGGACCACGACAACAATATAACTGAAGGATTTCCTTGCGCGAGATAATTGCTGCAGTGCAGCCTCGCCATCGACCGTGTCGATTGATGCGCCGCAATGCCCCTGAAGATCTCCTCGCGCTCCGACAGCGTCAATGCCAACCGCGATCGACGCCGGGGAGCCGGGCAAATCCCCCCGTGCGGCGCCACCTGGTTGTAAATAGATGACGGCTTGCGCCCTTCTATATCTAACTCGCTTAGTTCTCACACAGCCTGCGCAAGGCGGTCTTTCCTATATGTGCTGTTTGCGGTCGTGAGTTTGGTCGCGATGTGCCGATTTTGTTGCAAAAGTGATTTGAAGGCTTTGGCAAACAGTGATTCCGTCTTCTGACGATATTTTTCGTTGGAGACGGGCGTGGCTTTAATAATGGCCCATAATGACCTTAACTTGGCACCTTCATCGCCATCAGTATTCGCTATGAGCTATAAATAAACGCGCGTTTTGATCAATGGTCCCTTAGTCGGTTTACCCCCAGATCAGCCGATTATTACTTGCGCCACCTCATATATTGAGTAGGCTAAATTGTGGCGCTGCGTAGGATAGAATCCACGCAAAAAGGAGTGGGACAATGAAGAAAATATTACTAGCAACCGTGTGTGCCGCGTTCGCGTTTGTACCTAGTTTTGCCAGTGCGGATACCGTAACGCCGTTTGGCGACACGACTGGAACTGGTCCGTGGAATCTAACGTCAGTCGGCTTCAGCACCTTCGGCGGACTTGATGTTGCACTTAGCTCGCCAATTAACTTTAGCGCATTAAGTACACTTAGCGTTGGCTTTACGGACAACACTGGTGGCGCAGACGGCGGTTCACCGCGTTTGGTAATCTCCGCAACCAATGGGGATTTTTTCATAGCCTACTTGGGCACCCCTCCGAACTTCAACGATAGCGACCCGGCCACATTCACAAGTAGTTTTAGTGGGCTCAACTTGAACAATGCCACGAACAACAGCGCGATCGGAAATTCTGGGACCTATCAGACCTTAGCATCGATCGAGGCGCTGTTCGGCACCGATTTAATAAACGACGTCCAGCTCCAGGTTGACGGTGGTTGGGCTATAAACGGCACACAAAATATAACCGTTAGTTCTCTCGATATAAACGGCACGAATTACACGACTAACACCACGCCACTTCCGGCCGCTTTACCACTCTTCGCGAGTGGTCTCGGCGTGATGGGTTTTCTTGTTAAGCGCAGGAAGCGGAAAGTCGCTGCACTCGCAGCGTAATCAAAATACCTAATCGGAATTCGGAAAGACCGCCGATGGCAGGCTGTGTGAAAAGTTAGAGGCTCCGGTTTCCGGGGCCTCTTTTTTCATTGCTCAGGCGAGACTTGCCCTGAGAGTAGCTGTACCGATGAGATTGATTTCCGGAATGATATTGTAGGCGAGGACGCTGAGCGCTGCTTCAGCACTGACTTTTCTAATTCCTCGGGTGAGAAACCTTTCGCCGGCAGTCATTCGTTTTATGGTTCCGAAGGGGTGTTCAGCAGCGCATCGGCGCTGGCGGATCAGGGTCGGATCGGCCTGAAAACGGGCATTCATTCGTTCCAGCGCCTCCTCATGCCGTGGCGGCAATTTGGCACTTAGCGGATACGGCTTAAACTCGGGGGATGTCGCTTTAGTAAAGCGGCCACGAATAGTTCGTCCTACAAGGGTGGACACGGTGTGGCGTGGACCGGCCGTGTGATGGTTGTTTTCTTGGCAGGAACATAGGAACGGCATCTGGAATCGGACTTAAAATCGAGCAAGCGGCATTGAACCTTGTAGCCATGCTCGGCGACCCATAAAGGCGCTGAGCGAGCCACAACTTAGCGCGTTGTCGTGGGTAACCCCGCTCAAAACTGGGCGGGGTTACTTCCGCCTCGCCCGCCTCAGGTGCATTTCGAGTAAAATAGAACCTATGGCCCTTGAACCTCCAGAGCGTCCAACGCGACTTCAAAAGGGATAGAAGCGCGAATGGACCGAGTCCGTCATTGTCTCACCGCATGGCTGAGACTTTCATAGTCTGCGACTTCACGACTGACGCGTCGGCCCTCGTTACGCAACCTGGCGCGTACACTTTCTAGATCCAGTATGACCCGGTCTATATCCTCCATCGACGCTCCTGAGACGCGCCGCATTAGCGCGTTAAGATACTCAATGGCGGAATCGGCCTCGCTGCGCGGTAGGCTGGTTGCTCGCTGAGCGCGGCTATGTCTGTGATTTCGTTGCAATAACGCTGTGTCGGCGTGCATCGGTTCTTTTGGTTTTCACCAAACGAAACTTGCACAGTCTATCGTTGGCATTTCGGCGGCCACCACAAATATGGGCTAGGCAACGATCCGATTGTAGATCATTCTTCCGGGGTGCGGGCTGAAGCACAAATTATAAACGGGACTAGGGGAGAACGCCGTGGCTCAAACCATCGAGGCATATGTAGGTAATGCGCTGGACGAGGCGAAGATTTCGCCACTGCATCGCAAAGTCGTCGGACTGATCGCAGCGGGATATTTCTTCGACGTCATCGACTTTACGATTTTCGGCGCAATGGTGCCCTACATCATTCAGTCCAAGTTCGCGACCGGGGCCGAAGTCGCCGCCGTCGGCAGCGCCACCATCTTCGGAATGTTCATCGGTACCGCCGGCCAAGGTCAATTCAGCGACCGCTTCGGCCGCCGATTCATCTATCAGTTCAATCTGCTGCTGTTCGGCATCTTCACCATTCTCGGCGCGATGTCTCCGAGCGTCACCTTGCTGATCGCCTGCCGCTTCATCGCCGGGCTCGGAATTGGCGCGGAGCAGCCACTTGCCTTCGCCTATGCCGGTGAATATTCGCCCAAGGCCATTCGCGGGCGCATCCTGGCGATCGTTCACTTCATCGGCGGTGCCTGCGTGTGGCCGATCGGGACGGCGCTCGTGCTTCTGTTCAGCGGCCAGCTCGACTCGCCGGAGCATGTGTGGCGCGGCATCTGGCTCGCGATCGGCATCGGCGCGCTGATCGTGTGGGTCTTCCGCTTCTCGCTGCCGGAATCACCGCGTTATTTGGCGACCCACGGCCGCGGCAAGGAAGCGCTCGACGTGCTTGCCCGCCTCGGCATTCCGGCGCCGACAGAACAGCTCACAACTGACGCCGCCAGCAACACCAAGAGCGATCCGTTCGGCGTCGTGTTCCGCATGTTCCCGAAGCGCGTCATCGCCGGCATGATCTGCTTCACGGCGTTCTTCGGTGTGGCGATCGGGCTCGGCGCCTGGCTGCCGAACATTATGAACGCGAAGGGCTTCACCATCACCAAGTCGCTGCAATACACTCTCGTGATGAACCTCGCGGTGCCGTGCGCCAGCATCTTCATGATGTACGCGCTCGATAAATACGGCCGCAAGGTCACGTCGATCCTCGCGTTCGTCGGCGCCGCCATCATGGCCATGGTATTCGCCAGTGCCGGCACGCCGGTCCAGCTGATGGTTGCTGGTTTCGTCATGGTGTTCTTCGTTCAGGTCGCCGGTAACTCGATGCAGATCTTTGCGTCGGAAGTATTTCCGACCAACGCCCGCGCCTCCGGCTTCGGCTGGGCGTCCGGCGTTGGCCGGCTCGCGACGGCCTTCATCATGCCGACGATTCTGTGGGTGCAGACTGGCTATGGTTTGACAACGGTGTTCGTCTGTCTCGCCATCTTACTGGTCGTTGCGGCCGTGTCGGTCACCCAGTTGGGTCCGGAATCGCGTCAGAGGGGTCTCGACGAGGTTGCCCCGCCGACGGGCTAATCCATATTCGACAAAGCGACGGGGCCCGGTTCGGCGCGATGCCAAACCGGGCCCCGCTAATTTAAACCGACGAATTGAAAGTCCGCCCGCATGACCACTCCCCCACCCGGCTCAACCGCCAAGAACATCCGCTTCGTGTCGCGCTGCGATCAGGGCGGCCGGCTCGATGGCGTGCAGGTCATCGTGCACAAAGGCTACGCCTTCATCGGCCACATGTTCGCCGACGGCTTTTCGGTAGTGGACGTGCGCGATCCGGCCAAACCCAAGACGGTCGCGTTCGTGGCGGCGCCGAAAAATACCCGCTCGCATCATTTGCAAATCCATGGCGACGTTTTGCTCGCCGTAAACGGGCCGAATATCTGGGCGATGCAGCAATATGCGAGCCAAATCGATTATTACGCCAAGTCGCTGGCCGATTCCGTGCAGACCGACCAGCCTTATGCTGCGGGCGTGCGCGCCTTCGACATTTCCAATCCGGCGGAACCGCGCGAAATCGGCTTCCTCAACACGGCTGGCCTTGGCGCGCATCGCATCTGGTGGGTTGGCGGCAAATACGCCTATGTGTCCGTGCATTTCGGGGGCTTCATCGACCACATATTGGCGATCGTCGATGTGTCCGATCCCAGGAACATGCAGCTCGCGGGCAAATGGTGGTTGCCCGGCATGAACCGCGGCGGCGGCGAGACGCCGCCCGCCTCATTCGGCAAGCGCACCGCGCTGCATCACCTCATTAGCGCCGGCACTATCGGCTACGCAGCTTGGCGCGACGGCGGCTACACCGTCCACGATCTGAGCGACCCGCCGAACCCCAAGCTGCTCAGCCATCGCAATAACGCTCCGCCTTTCGGCGGCGGCGCGCACACGCCGCTGCCGCTGCCGGGCCGCAAGCTGTTGGTGCTGGCCGACGAGGCCACTTCGTCGAACTGCGCCAATGGGCTGGCTTACACCTGGCTGATCGACGTGCGCGAGCCGACAAATCCGGTGTCGATCGCCACGCTGCCGACGCCGACGGAAGAAGACTTCTGCGCCAAGGGCGCCAAGTTCGGGCCGCACAATCTGCATGAGAACCGGCCCGGCTCGTTCCAAAGCGAAGACACAGTCTCCCTCACCTATCACAATGCCGGCTTGCGCGTGTACGACATCCGCAATGCCTTCGAGCCCAAGCAAGTCGGATACTTCGTGCCGCCCGCGCCCGAGAAAATCGTCGACCAGCGGCCCAACCCCGCCAAGGTGATCCAATCCTGCGACGTGTTCGTCGACAAAGACGGACTGATGTTCCTCACCGACACCAATGCGGGTCTCTACATTCTGCAATACGAGGGCAAATGACGGAAAAGTTTGGGCGGCTCGCCCTGCATATGTGGACCATCGACACCACGCCGCTAGCGGCCGCACTCGATGCGGCAAAGCAAGGCGGCTTCGACGCCGTCGAATTGCGCCGCACCGATTTCAAGCGCTGCTTCGACCTCGGCATGTCCAATGCCCAAGTTCTCGATTTGATCAGACAAGCCGGCATCCCCTGCGGGGTGCTCGGCGTCGAATATGGCTGGCTGTTCGCCACCGGCGAGGAGAGCAAGCGGCTGTTCAAGGTGTTCCGCGAATCCTGCGAGAATGCGGTGGCGCTCGGCTGTGACACGCTGATGAGCGCACCTGGCCAGGTCAACGGCACAATCAAGGACGCCATAAAATATCTGCGCGACGCCGGCGACATCGCTGCCGAATACAAATTGAAGCTCGGCATCGAATTCAATTCGCAGCACGACGTGCTCAACAGCTTAGGCGTCCTCACCGAACTGATCGAAGGCGCTAACAAGCCGAATTGCGGCTATCTGATCGACGCCTATCATTTCACCCGCAGCGGTGCGGGCGGCCGCGGCTTTACGAACGTGCCGGCGGAGAAAATCTTCTGCTTCCAGTATTCCGACCTCTCCCCCACGCCCGTCACCGGTGTCAAACGGCCGACCGACCGGCTGCCGCCCGGCACGGGCATCGTCAAATGGCGCGAGATGCTCGGCCTGTTGGCGGAAAAAGGCTACACCGGCTATCTGTCCTACGAAGCGCCCAATCCCGCGCTATGGGCGCGCCCGCCTATTGACGTCGCGCGCGAAGGCGTCGTGTTGACAAAGAAATTATTGCGGGACGCCGTCCCCAATTATGTGAGTTGAGGTGGACCATGGCAGAAGAACTCCCGATCTTTCTCGGCCTGAACGACAAGACCATCACCGACATCCCCAAGACCGTCGAGAAGCAGCGCTACATGACGTCGGTCGCGCCCAAGGCCGCCAACCCGGGCAAATGGGTCGAGCAGCCGCGCATGCCCATCCCGACCGGCGAACACGCCGTCATTGAATGTCAGGGCAAGATTCATTCGATCGCAGGCTACGCCAAGCATCGCGTCGATCAGAACTTCCATCAGGTCTACGACCCGGCGAGCAAATCATGGTCGCTGAAAGCGCCCTTTCCGCTGCCGTGCAATCACGTCGCCGGGGTTTCGATTGGCTCCAAGGTTTACACCTTCGGCGGCTTCGTCGAGCAGAACCGCTGCCCGCATTCTAAATGCTTCGTCTATGACAGTGCCACCGAAGCGTGGGCGCCGATCGCCGCTTTGGCGCGGCCACGCGGCGCGATCTCGGCCATCGTGCTCGACGGCAAGATTCATCTGCTCGGGGGCCGCGACGTGCGCTCGGTCGAATGGCACGAGATTTACGATCCCGCGACCGACAAATACACCATCCTCGGAGGCATGCGCGGCTCGACCGGAACGCAGCCCTTCGTCGGCCAGCGCGACCACATGGGTGTCGCCGTGGTCGACGGAAAAATCCACGCCATCGCCGGCCGCATGGACAGCTACGATTTCAACACCTCACTCAACGCGGTCTATGATCCCAAGACCGACGGCTGGAGCTTCCGCGCACCTTTGCCGACCGCGCGCAGCGGGCCTTCTTGCGTCTACATCAACGGCAAGATCGTGGTGTTCGGCGGCGAAGCCACCGGCAAGGTGTTCGGCACCAACGAGGCCTACGATCCCAAGACCGACAGTTGGGAAGCGCTCACCCCGATGGCGATCCCGCGCCACGGCCTGCATGGCGCGACCTGCGCGGTGATCGGCAACATGGTGCATGTGCCGGGCGGCGGCCCGGTGCCCGGCGGCCAGGTGCAAGGCGCCTATCACGACGCCTTTACGTTCGGCTGACGTTGCGCACCAAAAAAACGGCCGCCCCCTCGCGAGGGCGGCCGCAACTTTTACAACGCTACAAAATTTTACCGCGCCGGGTGCAAATCAATTCCGGCGACGCCGGCCGCGACGTTGAGACCGACCTGGCCCTGCACCGAAACCGGCTGCAGTTCGACGGTGCGGTTCGAGCCGCCGATCAGGACGTTGGCGCCGACACCAGCGCCGACCGTCGCCTCAGCCGAGGCGCCGGCATAGTGACCGGCCAGCGCGCCGAACTTGCGGTCGGTCGGGGCAAACACGGCCCACACCATCTCGCCGCCCGTGGTCGCGCCGACATCGAGACCGAATTTGGTGATCGAGCCGACGTAAACCTCGCGCGGTCCGGGCTGGGACGGCGTGAACATGCAGGTCAATTGCTTCTTCGACGTGATGATCAGGCCGATGCCGGCGGAAATATCGCAGGTCAGGGTGCCGACCTTGGTCCGCTCGCGCTGGGCCATGGCTGGCGCCGGCAGGGTAACCGCCGCGGCGAGTGTCAAGGCAGCAAGAGCGCTGAGAGGCTTGTGCATGTCGAACTCCCGTTTTGATTAATATCGCCCAAATAACGTCAAACGCCAAAAAAGGTTCCATGCGCGGCGCCATGCGGCGGACCGCAATCTTGCCTTCCGCTGGACTGAGAGCGACGGTCCGCCGATCAAGCTGGCCACACAGCGAGGGTTCGGCACGCGCGTAATGGAAGGTATGATTCCAGACCAGCTTAAGGTTGAAATGCGCTTCGACTGGCGCGCCGAAGGCCTTGCCTGCGAAGACCCCCTCCCGGCAGCAAATTAAGACCACGCGTGGCTAAGGCACCTCGGCTTTCTAGGCTTTCACCCGCGCTCGAGGTTTTTTGCCGTCTCTCATTTCTTTCAGTTTGATGCATACGATGGTGAGCCAAGTAATGTCGAAGGCGTTGCCGAGCGGCTCGTCGTCCTGATGCTTCATTCTGCTATAGGTATCGTCGATACCCACTGCCCATATTTCCTCGCCGGCCTGTTTGAGAGCCACTACGACCTCGGCCCCGTCCATTCCTTTCGCCTGCTCTTTAAAGAGGTTCCACAACTTATCTCGAAAAGGAGAGACGGCATCGCGACGTAATTTGGTCCGTTTGGCCACAGAGAGAGTCCTCGTTACGACACACGAGCATTAGTGCAATTACGCGCGCCGACTTAAGCGCCTTGAATTCGCCTTCACAGCCCGGAAGGCAGGCCGCATCGATGCTGCTGCGACCGAGACCGATGCGTTCGCCAGGTCTTGAAATTCAATACGGCCGCACATCGCCTCTGTAGTAAGTCGCATCATTTCCTGCTGGGCTTCGACCATGCCATTCATAACGGCGGCAACCTTCTCGCCGACCATGCGATTGAGCTCCGAGCGGTGCAACACGGGCGCCGCAAGCATTGGAAGACGTTTCCACAGGGTCATGCCGGTATGCAAGTTCGCATTGCTCAAGCTGATCATCAGGTCGAATGCATTTTGGTGTCGGTGTGCCATGCCTGCCAATCCCCCGACGACCATAACGTTCCAGAGTTCGAACCCCAGCTGTCTCCGTTATGAAACGTCGCGATGAACCAAGGTTGTCCCTGTACGCACCTACGCGATGCAGCGACCTGCCGTGCTGGCGCGCGCCGATGTCAGCAAGGAGCTATAGGCCGGATCGCAGCCGACCACCACCTTAGGCAATGGACCCGTCTGCTGTTTGCCGACTTCGGTCGGCAGAACCAAGCGGTCACCCTTATGGGTGCGGTCGACGATTTGAGTGGGTGGAGCGTAGCCGACTGCCGGCGCTGCGCCGACAGCCAAGCCAAGCCCGGCCGGCGGCGCAACAAAATCCAGCACCAACATCCCCAGGATGCCTGCCAGCAGATATGACGTAAGGCCGCGCATCGACAGTCTCCCGCGCCCCTCGCGTCGTGGGTTCTGTAGCGGCGACGTTGCAAGGGACGACCAACAACGGCTGAGCGCGACAATGGTTCCGGCCGCGTTCAGCGCGAGTCGAGGATCTGGCTCGCCGGGATCACGATATGGCAACGCAAACCGTCCGGCTCGAACGCCATCTCGACCGTGGCATCGAGCGCGCGCGCCAGATTGCGCTCGATCACCATGCTTCCGAAGCCTCTCTTGCGCCTGGCTTTCACCTTCGGGCCGCATTGCTCGTGCCACTCCAGCGCGAGCGTGTGGTCGTGCAGCGTCCAGGTGATCGAGACACGCCCGCCGGGTACGGACAACGCGCCGAATTTCGCGGCGTTGACTGCCAGCTCATGCAGCGCCAAGCCCAGATTCTGCGCCGCCTCGGGCTTGAGCGCGGCCGGCGGGCCCTCGATGGCGATCTGCCCTTCTCCGCTCTCGATATAGGCGACCAATTGCGACTGAGCGAGTTCGCGCAAGGACGCCCCGTACCAGCTTTCGCGCACCAGGATATCATGCGACGCCGCCAGGGCCTGCAGCCGCGCCGCGAACTGGTTGAGAAAGGCTTCGGTCGATCCGGCGTGACGGGCGGTTTGCCGCGCCATCCCCTGGATCACCGCCAGCAGGTTCTTCGAACGATGCGTGAGCTCGCGCATCAGCAGCCGCAAATGAGCCTCGCTCTCCTTGCGCTCGGTGACGTCGATCGCCGCGCAAGTGAGGCCGACAATGTCACCGGTCTCATTACGCAGCGGTTCGATATGAAGGTCATGGCAGCGCGGGCCGGACTGAGCTTCGATCATCACTTCGGTCCGTTTCGGCTGCCCGCTCGCCAGCGCCTCGCGTTTCAACGCGATCACGGCGTTGCCGCCCTCCGGCGGTAGAATTTCCTCGTCGGCGCGGCCGAGAATGTCGTCGATCGATCGCCCGAACATGGGATTGCTAAGCGCGGTGTATCGCAAGTTGCGGTCTTGCGTGTAGACGGTAACCTGAGAGCCGCGCAGCGCCACCTCGTAACGCGCAAAGCGCGCGCGCAACAAGTTTAGCTCCGAGGCCTGCGCGCCGACCTGCGCTTCAAGCTGCGCGCATTCCTGCCGCAACGCCGCAAGTTCCAAGTCGCCCGCTCGTGACAGATCATGTGCCATGGCCGTCGTTCGCATCGGTTTGCTTGGCGATGTCCGGCGCAAGCGTCGAAACCGGCGAAGCTATGAATCGGAAGCGGCAATGAAAACGGGCGGCATGCGCTCTGTCAATGAATGAGGCCAATTGGGGTACCTCGCTCGCACATACCCGCGGACCAGCATTTTGGCCGGCGGCAGAACACATTAACGCAGTACAGTCGAAACAGTTTCATATTGGACCAAAATCAACGCGGGTTGTGCGGTGTTCGCGGATTGATCTTGGCCCAGCTCCGCCCTGTTCTGGAACTATCGCCGGGGGCACACGTTTGCATGTCAGGCCCCCGTAAACATCGGCAGGGAATGACGAATGACGACGCGTGCGGCTAAATCCGCGACCGCCGAGGAAATCGCGGCGATCGAGGATTTGATGAGCGATCTGGAGAAACGGCTGCGCCGCCTGTCTGGCAATACGCGCCGCGAAGCCTCTGGCGCCTCAGGAGAAATCAGCGATTTCGTGAGCGAGGCGCTCGACCGTATTACAAAGCGCGTGCGTCAATCCGCAAACGACGCCAGCGAATCTCTCATCGATGAGGCCGCCAGCGCCGGCTCGCAGGCATTTAAGAAACTAAGTAACGAGATAGAACTGCGCCCGTGGCTCATGTTGGTGGCCGCCGCCGGAATTGGCTTTCTCACTGGTCTGGCAAATCGCCGGTAAAATCATGCGACTGGAAAAAATCGCCCAACGGGTAGTAAGCCGTATTTTCTGGCGGGGTACGCTTGCACTGCTTGTCGCGGTATTTTCAGTTGTGGCGATTTACTATTTTACCGCGGCGGGATCCATTGCACTGGAAACCGAATACGGCTTGCTGCATGCGCGTCTGATCGTGGGCGGCATTTACGCTGCGCTTGCGCTTGGCTGCGCGATCTGGTGGGCGGTGCAGGGCAAGACCGCCAAATCTAGCGCTCCCGCGGTAAGCGGCCAGCGCGAAACGCAGATCGCAATGCTCGTAGAAGCCGTGATGCTCGGCTATGCCCTAGCCAGAAAAGGCACCCGAGCCAGCTAGAACCGCGCGTGTTCTCAGCAGAATTCAATATTCTTCTTGGATGTTGTGCTAGCTCGCCTTGCGCTCGCGTCGTTTGGCATTGCGTTCAAAGAACAACGCCTGGCTGAGCACCGCCGAAACCGTCGCCGGCTGGAACGGCTTGGCTATCAGGAACGCCGGCTCCGGCCGCTCGCCGGTCAGGAAGCGCTCCGGATATGCAGTAATGAAAATCACTGGCACTTCGAAGGTGCGCAGCATTTCGTTGACCGCGTCCAAGCCAGAACTGCCGTCCGCCAATTGAATGTCGGCGAGAATAATCCCCGGCCGCTTGACTTTGGCGAGCGCGATTGCTTCGGCATGCGTGCGTGCGACGCCGAGAACTTTGTGCCCGAGACCTTCCACCAGCCCCTCAAGATCGAGCGCGATAAAGGTCTCGTCTTCGATGATCAGGACGTCGGTGGCGATTTCGGCCGCGAGTTCGCGCCCGGAATCCTCCACCAGCTCGCGAAGCTTTGGAACGTCCACGTCAAGGACCTTGGCGGCGTCATCTTCGGAAAGGCCTTCCAGCGCCACCAGCAAAAATGCTTGCCGCGGCATCGGTGCGATCTGGGAGAGATGCTTCTCAACCGGTTGATTGGTTTCGGCGCCACCGGACTTGCCGTTGAGGGCGACCGAATTCCAGATCTTGCTAAACAGCCGGTAGAGCGCGATCCGGGTCGAAGCGGTGCTATCGAGCACCTTGGGGTCCTGGATTAGGGCCTCTAGGGTCGCCGCCACATAGGCATCGCCTGACGCCTGACTGCCTGAGAGCGCCCGGGCGTACCGGCGAAGATACGGCAGATGCTGTGCAACTGTTTGAGATGTCGACAAGAATCCCTCCCGAACCAATGCGCCCTGGGTCTCGCGGGCACGGCCCCCAATATACGTCCAAGCCTATCTAGATACGTCCAAGCCTATCTAGCGGTCCTAACGTGGTCATTGGAAAAAAGTTCCCTATTTGTGGAACCATCGGCCCATCCGGGGGTTTTGTCTCAGCGCTATGGGGAACCTGCGCCTGGTTGGCAAGGGATTTAGGGTTGATCGATGACCGAACGCAAACCCGTGGGACAACCAGAGCCAATGGAAACCGCGGAAACCCGCAGCCGGAAAAGCAACGACAAGCCGGCCAAACTCAGCCGCGAGGTGCAAGCGCGTCTCGGTCAGCAGCTTCGCTCGATGTACGACGATGTGGTGAACCAGGGCGTACCTGATCGGTTCGCCGACTTGCTCAACCAAATCAATGGCGACAACAAGGGCGAGAAGTGACGCATGGATGAGTCGGTCCGCAAAGCCGTTCTCGGCGCGGTACCTAGCCTCCGCGCATTCGCGATCTCGCTTTGCGGGAACGTGGATCGCGCGGACGACCTGGTGCAGGAAACGCTGATGCGCGCGCTCGCCAACATCGATTCATTCCAGCCCGGCACCAACATGTCGGCCTGGCTGTTCACCATCCTGCGCAACCATTTCCGCTCGGAATATCGCAAGCGCCGGCGCGAGGTCGAGGACAGCGACGGCCGCTATGCCGAAAGCCTCAAGACACAGCCCGAGCAGCATGGCCAAGTGGAATTCCGCGAATTCCGCGAGGCGCTGGCGCAATTGCCGTCAGACCAGCGCGAAGCACTGATCCTGGTCGGCGCATCCGGGTTTTCCTACGAAGAAGCCGCCAATATCTGCGGCTGCGCGGTCGGCACCATCAAATCACGCGTCAATCGCGCGCGCACGCGGCTGGCCGAACTGATGTCGATCGACGGCGTCGACGATTTCGGACCCGACGAGCAGACCCGGGCGGTGCTGGCTGGCGGCGGGCAATAAGCGGCAATCAATAAGTTTCTTTTTTGATCCGGTTTTTCCTTATCGTCTTCACAAAAAATCATGGCGCCCTGCTCATGCGTTGAGCAGGACGCCATATTTCGCACCCGCCTTATTCGGCGCAAAGCGGATCAGATTCGTCCCAGCAACATCAGAATCACGACGATGATCAGAATCGTACCGATGATCCCTACGCCGCCATGGCCGTAGCCATAACCGTAGCCGCCAAAGCGGCCACTAAAGCCACCAAACAGAAAGATGACGAGGATGATGACAAGAATGAGCCCGAGTGACATGGCCTTATCTCCGTGGTCGTGTTGAAGGTTACTTCTTCTCGATGGAAATTCCGTTTTGGCCGACATTGATCTCGACGCCGGCCGTCTTCTGACGATTCTGATAGAGCTGATAGCCGAAGATCACGGCAACGACAGCGAGCACGCCAATGACGAGATAGAGTCCGTTGCGATTAGTGATGGTCCTCTTGCTGCGAGAAATCCGGAGCAGCGAGAGGCCGCCCCGGTTCGCAACATGGCGTGCATCAATTGAACGTTAGCGCCGCCCGCAGTGGCGGTACCCGTTATCGCTAGTCCAGCAATGGCGATGGCGATGCACGAGGTTCGGGCCGCCAACCACACCACCGATGACGCCCCCGACGACCGCGCCGGGAGGTCCGGCAACAACAGCGCCGGTGCCGGCGCCGATGGCGACGCCTTCAAGCGTTCCAGCCTGGGCCGCAATCGGCGCGGCCGCCAGCATCAGCACGAAGATTCCAGTCTTGATCATAGAGCGCATGGCAAACTCCTTGGTTAAGCTTATGGACGCGACTATTCATTTGCCCCGAGCAACCGACTGCTCCGAAGCCTTGCAAGGAATTGCGCTGGGTCGGTCTCAGTAAATGGTGGACGGGCGCGGATCGTTTAAGTCCGTTGCGCCAAGAACAAATAATTTTTCACGACGCTTACCTCGATCCGCACAGTCAACTGCCGCGATAAGGCAATTGTTCCATCACGGCCGGCTAATATTTAGGGAGGCAAAACTCGGACGCCGAAAAGGAGTAATCGGTGAATGTTCGTGTATGGTGGAGAATGGAACGCTCGCACTTTCGAGGCGTTGTCCGACCATGCATATCCAAGAAAGCAGAATGTTCAAACCGCTCGTCAAAGTGGTTTTCGCTGCCGCTATTGCCGGGCTTTTCGTCTTCGCCACGGCTAGCGCGCCGAGGGCAAATGCCTCCGTCGATACGCTGCCACAAGGCTCCGCCAAGAGGGACCGCTTGCACGTCGCGGCGTGCTCAAAATACGGCTGGCCCAACTTCGAGCCGCGCTGTCAGTTCGATTTCAGAAATTCAGAGAGCGAAGCGCGGACTGTGCGGGTAATCGGTCTTCGCTGAGCGGCCGATACGGCCGGCTACTCTGCTTTCGGCACTTCGACTGGCGAATATTTCCGCTCCACCGCGTCGTAAACGGCGACCTGAATCACCGGATAGGCTTCCTTGAGCTTGGCGGCGGCGGCCGTCGCTTCTTTGGCGGTATCGTACCGCGTTTTCAATTTTCCATCAACCGCCAAGACAAAGCCGTCGGTCGGCAGGGCATTGGCCAGCAAATTTTTCGGCTTTTTTGCTTCAGTACTCATCATCAAATTCCTCTGTGCGTAATTGAAAAAAATACGCCGGCGTCAAATGTCGGCGACGTTGAGATCGTAGGAGCCCCTGCGGCCTCGGGCATAGACTTTCGCGGCGATCGCATAGATGCGGTCGCGGTTGATATCGAACGCCCGCAGCAGGCTCCCGGCATCGAGTTGCAGATTCGGCTGCATCTGGCTAAGCGCATCCGCGGTGACATAAAACGAATTTTCCATGGAGCGATCGTAGCCCCAGAAACGGACGGCGTGCCGGGTGGCATCGTAGCTGCGGCTTTGGTTGGGGAAGCTAATGGCCAAATTCGTCGCCACCCTTTGTTCCGATTGCCAGGGAAAGCGCATCATTGCACCGTTGCGGAAGCTGCGCCGGCGGGACGCTTTGCGTCCGCCTTCAATGGCTTCGACTTAAAGGTCGCGTGTGTAATGGAGACGGCCGTGCCGTGGGAATCGCTAACAATATCCAACTGAGCACCAAGCTGCTTGGTCAGCGCCTGGACCAGACTGGTGCCCAGCCCGCCTTCGCCCTTTTTTGGGCTTACTTCTGAATCTGGCTTACCAATACCGTTGTCTGAGATCGTCAGCTTCCAATCGGTGTCTGCGACCTTGTAAGAAACGAGGATCGCGGCATCCCGCTTTTCACCAGGAAATGCATGCTTCAAGGCGTTCATGACCAATTCGGTGACGACCAGGCCGATGCTCACCGCCTGGCTGGACATCACGGTACCGGCATCGGCGACGACCTTAAGCGTGATCGGCCGGCTGTCGCCGATCATCGATTGAGCCAACGTCTCGCACAATTTTGACAGGTATGTGCCAATTTCGATGGAGCGACCGTGACCGGTGGCGTGCAAATGCTTTTGGACGGCCGCGACCGAAAGAACCCGCTTATGCGCGTCTTCCAATTGCAGCCGCGTCTCTTCCGACTGGACGGTCCGCGCCTTGATGAGAAGGATGCTGGCGATGATTTGCAGGCTGTTGGCGACACGGTGCTGCAATTCTTCCAGCAGCATGTCCTTTTCTTGCATCAGTTCCTGTACCTGCTGCTCTACGGCGCGGCGGTGGGTAATATCCTCGAAGGCCAGCAGCACGGTGCCGTGGGCGTCTTGCTCGTAGAATACCTTACGGACGTTGAGCAGCATGATGCGCCGGCCGATCGCGGGAAACTCGCGGTCGACTTCGTAGCCCTCGATGGTCGCGCGATCTTTTGCGATCGTATCGAGCAGCTCCCGCAGCTCGGTAATATTCCACTGGCCGCTGTCGATATCGAAAAGAACCTGGCCGCGAAGATCGTGACCGGCGAGCTTAAAGGTCTGATAAAAGGAGCGGCTGGCGGCGACGATGCGTTGATCCTGGTCGAGCACCAGGAGCGGATCGCGCACGGTGTCGATGATCGCGTGTGAAAGTGCGAGTGCTATTCCTTCCGGAATATCGATTAACGGCGTGTCCTTCGACGGCGTCGAAGTAAGCATGTAAAACCTTTCGCCCCGTTTTCGAACGGGGGCAAAGCAGCTTGGATTTTAGTTAAGTTGGCGCAAGCGCCTTGACGCCTCACATTTGGCGCCTCATTCGAACATCCGCCTTTATTGGCCAAAAGTCGAGGTATTTGTCGGCATCAAACGAACCAAGTGTCATCCTTGGGTGTTATGTCCGTTGCCGAAAACGGGCCAATACCGGCTAAAACTCCCCCATGACGACGAGCAATACCGAAGTTGTGATCATCGGCGGCGGCGCGGCCGGCATTGCGGCCGGCCGGCGGCTGCGCGAGGCGAACGTCGATTGCCTGGTGATCGAGGCGCGGACGCGGCTGGGCGGCCGGGCCTGGAGCGTGAATGACGCTTCGGGATTTGCGCTTGATCTCGGCTGCGGCTGGCTGCATTCGGCCGACCGCAATCCGTGGGTGGCGATTGCGCAAGCGCAAGGCTTTACCATCGACAAGACGCTGCCGCCCTGGAGCAAGCCGGCGCTGCAGAAGGGGTTTTCACTCGCCGAGCAGCGCGAATTCAGCGCGGCGATGGAGCGATTTCATGACGATGTCGACATGGCCGCCGCGCACGAGCCCGATGTGGCGGCTGCCAACGTGCTTGAACCCGGCGGCCGCTGGAACAACCTGATCATCGCGATCGGCACCTATATCAGCGGCGCCGAGCTGACCCGCGTGTCGGCGCGCGATTTCGCCAATTACCAAGACACCGGCGTGAACTGGCGAGTGACTGAGGGCTACGGCACGGCGATTGCCGCCGCCGGCGGCGATCTATCCGTCGCACTCGATTGTCCGGTGCGCCGGATCGATCACGGGGGGCAGCGATTGAAAATCGAAACAGCGAAAGGCACGATCACCGCCGATCAAGCCATCATCACGCTGCCGAGCGCGGTGCTCGCCGACATGGAGCAGCTATTTGCGCCGGCACTGCCGGAAAAAATCAAAGCTGCGCGCGGCCTGCCGCTTGGTCTCGCCGACAAGCTGTTTATGTCGCTTGCCGATGCAGAGGAATTCGAGCCGGGCAGCCGGTTATTCGGCGCGAGCGACCGATCGGCAATCGCCAGCTATCACCTGCGGCCATTCGGGCGGCCGCTAATCGAGGCTTATTTCGGCGGCAGCCACGCCGCGGCGCTTGAAGCGGAAGGCGAAGGCGCTTTCTTCGATTCCGCCGTGTCCGAACTCACCGGGCTCCTCGGCAGCGCTTTCGCGCGCCGCGTCAAACCGGTCGGCATCCACCCCTGGGGCATTGATCCGTTCGCGCGCGGCTCGTATTCGTACGCGCTGCCCGGCATGGCAGACTGCCGGGCGACGCTTGCCGCTGCCATCGATGCCCGGCTGTTTTTCGCCGGCGAGGCCTGCTCGCAAAACGACTTCTCGACCGCCCATGGCGGCTGGTTGACGGGCACCATCGCCGCCGATCAGACGATTTCGGCGCGAGCAGGCAAGCGGCCATAAAACGCAGCGCACTGATCAGCAACGCGCGCCGGGGAACTCCGGAAGCCGCCGGTGCGTTGATTGCGGCGGCAAGAACGCGCTGGGGAGCCCATGAACAGCACAACCAAAGACACAAGTCATGCGGCTTCAAGCGGGCACAGCACCCTCGCCACCCATTTCACCAAATTCGCGCAGGCGACCGCGCAGTGGACCGGCCATCCGATCGCGTTTTTGCTGGCGCTGGCGGTGGTGGCGATCTGGATCGTCACGGGCCCGGTGTTCAATTACAGCGACACCTGGCAGCTGGTGATCAACACTGGCACCACGATCATCACTTTTCTCATGGTTTTCCTCATTCAAAACACCCAGAACCGCGACATCATGGCGGTTCAGCTCAAGCTTTCGGAACTGGTGCTAGCGATGAAAGGCGCGAAGAACCAATTCGCCTCGATCGAGGACCTCGATGACGAAGAACTCCGGGAATTGCACGATGATTGCCGCGCTCGCGTTGAAATGACGCTCAAACATATCCATCAGCGTGGCTCTCACGACCACCGGAAGCCCCACCCTACAGCGCCGCGCGCCAAATCCCATCGCCGCAGCAGGGCAGCGGCCCGCAAGTCTTAGTCCCGTCCCTGGAACCATTGTTCCAGGGCGCGGTTAGAACAGGGTCACAGTTTGGCCACCGGTTTTTTAATAACTTCCGGCAATAGTGGCTGCGCGGAGAGACCACATGGCGTGGACAATATGGACGGCGGCCGGTTTGGCACTCGCTTGCGGGGTCGCGAGCAACGCTGCGTTCGCGCAAGGCCCGCAGCAGTTTTCCGGCGTCGCCTCATATTACGATAAAAATTATTCCGGCCGGACCGCGGATGGCGAACGCTACGACGGGAAAAAATTCACCGCCGCCCATCGCACGCTGCCCTTCGGTACACGCCTGCGCGTCACCGATCCGAAAAGCCACCGCAGTGTGTACGTGACCGTCAACGATCGCGGGCCATTCAGTAAAGGCCGCGTCCTCGATCTTTCGTTTGCCGCAGCCCAGGCGCTGCACATGATGGATCGCGGGCTGATCAAAGTGACGGCAGCGGTCGAGTAGCGATATTTGGGATCGTGCTCGGTAAGCTTTGGGCTATATTGCTCGAAGCTCGCGTCCCACCCCTGCCCTTCGTACAAGGAAAATCCCATGCCCGCCAAGCGCCTGGCGCCACGCCTTGCACTCATCGACGAAGCCCATATGAACGAGGCGCAGCGGTCGCTCATGGATGCGCTGCGCGCGGGACCGCGCGGCAATTCGATTACCCCGCGCGGGCCGTTCGCGGTCTGGCTGCATGCCCCGGAATTCGGCCATCTGGCGCAGGCGCTGGGCGGCCATTGCCGCTACAAGACCGCGCTATCGCCGCGGCTCTCGGAGTTCGCAATTCTATGCACCGCCCGGCTGTGGCGCGCGCAATATGAATGGTTCGCGCATGCCCCCATGGCCGAGAAAGCCGGCGTGAAGCCAAAGACAATCGCGGATTTGCGTGCCGGCCGCGAACCGAAGGCCGCGCCCAAAGATGAGCGCGCGATCCATGCCTTCGTTAAGGAGCTCTACAAGACCAACCGCGTCAGCGACGGCGCTTACAAGCGCGTGCACGCGTTTCTCGGTGATGCCGCGATGGTCGAACTGGTCGGCATCCTGGGCTACTACGCGCTGATCTCGATGACGCTCAACGTATTCCGCATGGCGCCGCCACCGGACGCGGAATTGCCGTTCGCAGAGCCAAAGTAGCGGCTCTCATTTCATTTTCATGCCGCCCATACCGGGCGTGGCGCCGCCGGCAGGCGCCGGGCTTTGCGCACCGATGCCTTCGACCGCAAAATCGACGTCAACCTTGCCGGCCTTGGCGAATTCCAGGGTAGCCTTGAAGTGCTGGCCTTGCTCGAGCTGCTGCTTGAGCCCAACCAACATCGCGTGATAGCCGCCGGGCGCCAGTTCGACGGTCTGTCCTGGCTTGATCTCGAGGCCATCGCTCACAGGCCGCATCTTCATCACGCCGTTGTCCATTTTCATGTCATGGATTTCGAAACGGCTGGCGATGTCGGTGGAGCCGCCGATCAGACGATCGGGAGCACTTCCAGTATTGGTGATTTTCATATAGCCGCCGCCGACGCTGGCGCCTTTCGGCGTCGCGCGCGCCCATGCCGCGAAGATTTTCAAGGAGCCAACGGTGACGTCTTGAGCCTGTGCCGGCAGTGCCGCCCATGTGGCGATAACGGCAGCGACAATCATTGCGGTGCGAGTCGTTGCGGTGCGAGTCATTACGGTGCGAGTCATGGCGGCTAGTTTAGGTGGCTTGGAGCAAACCGTCCACTTGCAGCCGGCTCCGGGCGCTGTCGAATAACCACAGGCATCGTGCTAGAATTGCGCTCATGGCGAGCAACAACTCTTCTTCGTCCGACAACGACCCGCGGGTAGTCAGTTTCCGTAGCCGTACCGGCGCGCGAACGCCGGCCGCAGCGCCACCGCCCGTAGACGATCTCGCCAAATACCAACAACGGCCGGACCCGGATGACTATCGTCATCGCATGATCGTCAACGCGGCGGCGTTTGTGTTCGTGATCGCGCTGATGGCGGCCGGGCTCTGGCTGGCCGACACCATGGCGCGGATGCGCAAGAACCAGGACTGCGTGCTCTCGGGGCGGCGTGGCTGCACCCCGGTGGAGTACCATCAGAACCGCTGGTGAGGCGTTTTAGGCTGTTTCATCGGCTTTTTGCGTTAAATGCCCGCCGCCATTGAACTTATGGCGGCGCTTCGCTATACGGGCAGCCGACCGCATGGCGATGGAAGGCTATGCCAGGGGGCAAGAGCGCGAGACCCGGCGCGCGGGCCGTCTAAGCGCCAGAACTCCAAATCAATCAGAGAGTTACCGATGTCTTCGACCTTTGACACCATCGCCAATATTATCGCCGAAACCTGCGACATTCCGCGGGACTCCATCACGCCAGACAGCCACGCCATTAACGATCTCGGCATCGACAGCCTGGATTTCCTCGACATCGCGTTCGCCATCGACAAGGCGTTCGGCATCAAGTTGCCGCTCGAGCAGTGGACACAGGAAGTCAACGACGGCAAAGCCACCACCGACCAGTATTTCGTGCTCAAAAACCTGAGCGCCCGCATCGACGAACTCGTCGCTGCCAAGGGGGCCTGAAGTGCGCCGATGCGTCTCGAGTACTTCCAGCTGATTGACCGGGTGATCGAGCTCAATCTAGCCGATCGCACAATCAGAACCGAGACCACGATCCCCACGACCAGCACCGTTTTCGAGGGGCACTTCCCCGGCAATCCCTTGATGCCGGGCGTGCTGCTGCTGGAAACCATGGCGCAAACCTCCGGGTGGCTGCTGATCGCGATGAATGATTACAAACGCGCGGCATTCCTGGCGGCGGTGAAGGATGCCAAATTCCGAACTTTCGTGCGGCCGGGCGAACGCCTGACGATCGAAGCCAAACTCGCGCATGACGGTTCCGGCTACGCGATTACCGAGGCCAAGATTTTCCGCGACGGCAAAAAAATCAGCGATGCCACCTTGACGATGAGCGTGCTCGATTTCCCCAATGCAGAAATGGAAATGAAGATGCGCGAACACGCGGTCCGGGTCGGACTTAGCCTCGAGGCCCGTGCCGATGGCTGAGGCCCGCGAAGCCTGGATCACCGGCATCGGCATCATTTCCTGCCTCGGCGAAGGCCCGCAGGCGCACTGGCAAAAACTGATGGCGGGCCAACCCGCCGCCGACACCACGATGTTCGCGCCTTTCGTGGTGCACCCGCTGGCCGCCATTAATTTCGACGCGCAGATCCCCAAGAAGGGCGACCAGCGCCAGATGGAGGCCTGGCAGCGCATCGGTACTTACGCCGCCGGTCTTGCGCTCGACTCCGCAGGCGTCAAAGGCAAACCCGAAATTCTCTCGCACATGGACATGATCGTTGCCGCCTCCGGCGGCGAGCGCGATATCGCGGTCGACTCCGCCATACTCAGCGGCATGCCGGGCGCCAAAGATCCGGCGGCATTCCTCAACGAACGGCTGATGAGCGATCTGCGGCCGACGCTGTTCCTGGCGCAGCTTTCCAATCTGCTGGCCGGCAATATTTCCATCGTGCATGGCGTCACCGGCTCATCGCGCACCTTCATGGGCGAAGAATCGGCCGGCGTGGATGCGGTGCGCATCGCCCTGTCGCGCATCAACGCCGGACAGAGCGACATCGCGCTGGTCGGCGCCGCGTATAATGGCGAGCGGCCCGATTTGATGTTGATCTATGAATTCGGCAACTACGCACTCAAGGGCAACTACGCGCCGGTCTGGGAGCGCGGCGAAAACGGCGGCCTTGCGCTCGGCTCGCTCGGCGCTTTCCTGGTGATCGAGGCGCGCGAGCATGCCGAAAAACGCGGCGCTAAGCCGATGGCCCGGCTGACCGCAGTGGTTTCCGATCGCTCCGACCGCAAGCCGGGCGCGATCACCGCCGTGCTCGGCCGACTGTGGGACAAGATCAAGGACAAAGTGTCAAGCGGCCACGCCGCGGTGCTCTCGGGCGCCACCGGCGCGCAGCCTGCGACCGGCGAGGAGCGCGCATTTCTGGACACTCATGCCGACCTTGCCGTTCGCGCCACGGGTTCATATCTCGGCCATGCACCGGAGCCGCAATTCCCCATGAATGTCGCGCTGGCCGCGATCGCGCTCAGCCATGCTAGTCTGTTTCCGTCCGCTGACTCGACGGGTCTGGAGCGGCCGATGAAGGGGGAGCTGCACCAAATAGTGGTAACCGGCGTCGGGCACTGGCGGGGCGAAGGCTTGGCGCTGTTGGAAAAAGTCGGCTGAAGGAGAGCGCAGATGGCGGGCACCAAAGACAAAATGGGGCGGCCGATCGTGGTGGTGACCGGGCTCGGCGTGGTCACATCTCTCGGCGCCGGCAAGACCGACAATTGGGCGAAGCTGACCGCCGGCGAGTCCGGCATCCGCGCCATCAGCCGCTTTCCCACCGACGGCCTGAAGACGCGCATTGCCGGCACCGTCGACTTCCTGCCGCCGCAGTCGTGCACCGCCGCCTTATGTGAAACGATGGCCGATCTCGCCGCCGAGGAAGCCATCGCGCAATCCGGCCTCGGCACGCGCGGCGATTTTCCCGGGCCGCTGTTTCTCGCGGTGCCGCCGATCGAAATCGAGTGGCCGCAGCGACTGGAAGTAAGCGCTCGCTCGGGCGCCAACGACAAGGTCACCTACGCCGACCTGCTGCGGGCCGGCAACCAGTTTCCGGCCTATCACGACCGCTTCCAGTTCGCCTCGGTTGCCGATCATCTGGCGGAAAAATTCGGCACCAAGGGCTCGCCGATTTCGCTGTCGACCGCCTGCGCCTCGGGGGCGACCGCGATCCAACTCGGCGTCGAAGCGATCCGGCGCGGCGAGACCGACGCCGCGATCTGCGCTGGCACCGACGGCTCGATCAATCCCGAAGCCTTGATCCGCTTCTCGCTGCTCTCGGCATTGTCCACCAGCAACGATGTGCCCGAAGCAGCCGCCAAGCCGTTTTCAAAGAACCGCGATGGCTTTATCATGGCCGAAGGCGCTGCTGCGCTCGTGCTGGAAAGCTACGAGTCCGCCAAAGCGCGCGGCGCCAAAATCCTCGGCGTGCTCGAAGGCTGCGGCGAGATGACCGACGCGTTCCACCGCACCCGGTCGAGCCCCGATGGCAAGCCGATTATCGGCTGCATCGCTGGCGCTATTCAAGACGCCGGCCTCACGCCCGGCGACATCGATTATGTCAACGCGCACGGCACCAGCACACCGGAAAACGACAAGATGGAATATCTCGGCTGCGCGGCCGTGTTCGGCGAGCGCATGAAGAGCGTGCCGATCTCGTCGAACAAATCCATGATCGGCCATACGCTGTCGGCGGCCGGCGCAATCGAGGCGGTGTTCTCGATCCTCACCATGCAGCACGATCGCATCCCGCCCACCATCAATTACCTGGTACCCGATCCGGCGATCCCGCTCGACGTCGTGCCGAACAAGGCGCGCGATGCGAAGGTCGCGCACGCCATTTCGAATTCGTTCGGCTTCGGCGGGCAGAACGTCTCGCTGGTCATGGGCCGCGAGCCAGCTTAATCCGCCATGCGCTCCTTACGCCTCATCGCCGATCGCAAGCTTGAACTTGCCGAGGTCCCCGCCCCGCCGCCGCCGGGCGATGGCGAGGTACAAATTCGCATCAAAGCGGTCGCGCTCAACCATCTCGACCTGTGGGGTTTTCGCGGCATGGCCTTCGCCAAGCGCAAACTGCCGCTGGTGGTGGGCGCGGAATCGTCCGGCGAAATCGCAGGGGTCGGCGCGGGCGTCGCCGGTTTTGCGCCCGGCGACAAAGTGGTGATGTACGGCGCCATTACTTGCGGGCATTGCGTTGCCTGCCGCGAGGGCCGCGATAATTTGTGCGAAAACGTCGCCGGCATCATGGGTTTCCATATCGACGGCTTCGCGCGCGACTTGATCAATCTGCCGGCGCGACTTGTCATACCGGTGCCGGCTGGCGTGTCGCTGCGCGATGCCGCCTGCGCGCCGATCGCCTTCGGCACCACCGAGCACATGCTGTTCGACAATGCCAAGCTCAAGCCGGGAGAAACCATTCTCGTGCATGCCGGCGGCTCCGGCATCGGCTCGGTCGCCATCAAGATGGCGAAGGCCATCGGCTGCACCGTCATCACCACCGTCGGTGATGACGCCAAGGCCGAAAAGGCCAAGGCGCTCGGCGCCGATCACGTCATCAACTACAAGACCGAGCGCTTTGAGGGCGTCACCCGCAAGCTCACGGCCAAAAAAGGCGTCGACGTGGTGTTCGAGCATGTCGGCGGCGAAGGTTTCAATGCTTCGCTGTTCGTCCTCAAGCGCGGCGGCCGGCTGGTGACCTGCGGCTCGACCGCAGGACCCAGTGTCACCATCAATCTGATGCAACTGTTCCAGCAGCAATACAAGATTTTCGGCTCGTTCGGCTCCTCGATGCGCAATATCCGCGACAGCCTGTCCAAGATCGCCGCCGGCATGACACCGATTATCGACACGGAAGTGCCGTTGGCCGAATTCGAGCGCGGCCTGGCGCGGCTGGAAAGCCGGCAGGTGTTCGGCAAAGTTATCGTGAACTTCTGAGGCTCTTGGCATGACGGGGGTGGTCCGGCCGTTGCGCCGCGTCGTAAAGCACGCCGGTAACGCGCTGGCGGGCGCGCTCGCGATCGCGATGCTCAAGGCTCTGCGCTTGATCGATGCCGACCGGATGGCCGATTTTGGCGGCCGGCTGATGCGCATCATCGGTCCGTGGCTGCCGGAAAACCGCATCGGCCGCGAAAATCTGGTTGCCGCCTTCCCGGAAAAATCCGCAGCCGAGATCGAGACGATCCTGCAAGGGGTCTGGGACAATCTCGGGCGCATAGGCGTCGAATTCGCCAATCTCGACCGGCTGGGCGAGTTCGATCCCGAGCACCCCGAACAGGGACGCATTACCGGCGATCCGTCCAATGTCGTGCGTTTCAAGCGGCTGATCAGCGACGGCAAGCCGGCGCTGATCTTTGCCGCCCATCTCGGTAACTGGGAATTGCCTGCGATTTCCGCCGCCACCCACAAGCTCGACACCGCGGTGCTTTACCGCCGGCCGAATATTGCGGCCATCGACCGCTGGCTGCACGAGACCCGCACCGCCAGCATGGGCGAGCTGATATCGACCAGTCTGGAGGCGCCGCTGAAAATCGCCGAGGCGCTGCAACGCGGCGCACATGTCGGGATGCTGGTCGATCAGTATTACGGGCGCGGCGTGCCGGTGACGTTTTTCGGGCGTCGCACCATGGCTAATCCGCTACTGGCGCGGCTCGCCCAGCACTTCGATTGCCCTATACACGGCACCCGCGTCATTCGCCTGCCCGGCCACCGCTTCCGCGGCGAGTTGACCGAGGAGATCAAGCCGGCGCGCGGTCCCGACGGCAAGATCGACATCGCCGGCACCATGCAGATCATCACCAGCGTGGTCGAAGGCTGGATCCGCGAGTATCCCGAACAATGGCTCTGGCTGCACCGGCGCTGGCGGCCGCAAGACGAAAAGCGGGCTTAAGCGCTCACGGCACCATGATGCGGCCGTCGACCGCCACGGCGCCGGCCGCATCGAGATGAACGACCGCCATTTCTCCGGACGACAGATTCACGCCGGCGATCGACTGAATATTACTGACGTGCGACACCAAAATCGTCAGCTGCTTTGGCAGGATCATTTTCATGAACTTGGCGGTTTTTTCCGCGGTCCCGCGCATGCCGCGAAGGTCGGGGACAAAGACCTGGTTGAGCGCCGGCAATTCGGCGACCGGACCGAGACCTGTCAGCCGCGCGGTCTCTAGCGTGCGGCAGAACTGACTGGACACCAGACGTGCTTTAGAAATGCCATGCTTGCGGAATTCATCGCCGATGCGGCGGGCCTGGGCGCGGCCGGCGTCGTCAAGGCTGCGCTGGATCGAGCAATCCTTGAGATTGATGCCGTAGGGCTCCGGTGTCGCGCCTGGCGCATTGGAATGCCGCAAAATCACGATGTGGCCACGCGCCTTGAGCAAAGCCCACATGGCGCTGTCGTCGGCGCGCGCGGCCGGCGCCGCCAGCAAGAATAGTGCAAGCAGCATCAAGGGCAGGCGGGATGGCTGGTTATTCAAGGCGGGTTTGATGTTCAATCGGTGCGGGTCGGAAGGCCGGCTGCCTTCCAAGCAATGATACCGCCGGCGAGATGCGAATTGTAGGGATAGCCCGCGTCCTGCGCGGCCACCGATGCCGTGATCGAGCGGCGACCGGAACGGCAGGCAAACACCACCCGCTTGCCTTGCGGATCGGGAATGGCGGCCGGATCGAATGCCGACAGCGGTATGATCACCGCGTCCGGATAGCTTTCGACCAAGGTCTCGTTGGGCTCGCGCACGTCGACCAGCAGGATGCGGCCTTCGGTTAAGCCCGCCGCCACCTCTTCAGGTGTCAAATTCTGCACCTCGTCGGCGCGCGGCATTTCATCGGCCATGACGCAACTCCGGTTACGCGACGGCCTGGTTTTAGCGTGAATCCATTAAACCGTCACCTGCGTTCCGACCTCGACCACCCGTCCGGTCGGGATCTGGAAATAGTCGGTGGCGTCGTTGGCGACGCGGGTCAGCGCGATAAACAGCCGATCCTGCCAACGCGGCATGCCGGAATGAGGCGCCGGCTTGAGCGTCCGCCGCGACAGGAAGAACGACGTCGACATGATGTCGAAATGCCAGCCGAGTTTGCGCGCGATCGCCAGCGCCTTGGGCACGTTCGGCGTCTCCATGAATCCAAAACGAAGCACCACCCGCGAAAACGTCTCGCCGACCGGCTCGATGCGCACCCGTTCGGCGGCGTTGACGCGCGGCGTATCCGCCGTCTCGATGGTGAGAATGACGTTCTTCTCGTGCAGCGCCTTGTAGTGCTTGAGGCTATGCAGCAGGGCGGTCGGTGCACTCGAGGGATCGCTGGTGAGGAACACGGCAGTGCCGGGCACCCGCACCGGTGGCTTCTTTTCCAGTCTGGCGACCAGACCTTCGAGCGGAATTTCCTGCCGCCTGGTCTTTTCAAACAGCAGACGGCTGCCGCGCCGCCAAGTGTACATCACCGTCATCACCAGCGCACCGAGCGCGAGCGGCATCCAGCCGCCTTCCACGACCTTGAGCAAGTTGGCCGTCAAGAAGGTGAGGTCGATGAACAAGAACGGCAACATCAGCGCCAAGGCCGCAATTAGCGGCCAGCCCCAGGCCCGCCGGATCACGATAATCGCCATCATCGCGGTGACCACCATGGTTCCGGTGACGGCGATGCCGTAGGCGGAAGCAAGCGCGCTCGACGAGCGGAACAACGCCACCAACAGCAAGACGCCGATCAGCAGCAGCGTATTCACCCGCGGCATATAAATTTGTCCGAACAGCGATTCCGAGGTGTGGCGAATTTCCAGGCGTGGCAAAAGGCCGAGCTGAATGGCCTGCTGCGTAAGCGAATAAGCGCCGGTAATCACCGCCTGGCTGGCGATCACAGTGGCCGCTGTCGCCAGCACCACCATCGGCAGCAAGGCCCACTGCGGATAAAGCAGGAAGAACGGATTATCGATCGCCTTAGGATCGGCCAGCACCAGCGCGCCTTGCCCGAGATAATTGGTCAATAATGCCGGCAGCACGGCCACCAGCCAGGCGAAGCGGATCGGGCCGCGCCCAAAATGGCCCAGGTCCGCGTATAGCGCCTCCGCGCCGGTCACCACCAGGAACACGGCGCCAAGCGTGAAAAACCCGATGATGCCGTGGTGCAGCAGGAAATAAACGCCGTAATACGGATTAAAAGACAACAACACGCTGAAGTTTTGGCCGATATGCCAGAGCCCGGCGATTGCGATCGCGGCAAACCAAATGAGCGTGATCGGTCCGAACAAGGCGGCGACCTTCGCGGTGCCGCGCGACTGCGCCGAAAACAGCACGATCAGGATGACGACCGTGATCGGCACCACGAATTCGTCGAACGCCGGCGTCACGACCTTCAAGCCTTCGACCGCCGAGAGTACCGATAGCGCCGGTGTGATGATGGCGTCGCCGTAAAATAGCGCGCCGCTGATGATGCCGAGCAGGATGACGATCGAACCCCAGCGCGTTCCGGCGAGTGCGCGCGAGGCAAGCGCCATCAGCGCCAGCGTGCCACCCTCCCCGTTATTGTCCGCGCGTAGCAGAACCAGAACGTATTTGGCGGTGACCACCAGCAGCAGCGCCCAGATGATCAACGACAGAATGCCGAACACGATCGGCTCGCTCACCACCTTGCCGGGCCCAGCCGCCGCCAACACCGACTCGCGCAAGGCGTAGAGTGGGCTCGTGCCGATGTCGCCGTAGACGACGCCGATGCATCCAAGCGTGAGCGCCCAGAAGCCGACCTTCACCGGCGCGTCGTCGCCATCATGAGCCCCGACCGAGCCACCGTGAGCGGCAGCAGAACTTTGCGACATGGAGGGGATGGCCCGGATCTATTGCAATGCAAAAAATTTGAGACGCGGCTTATAACGCTGCTACGACCGCCTCAGCTCCATCATTTGTGCAATCCGAAACATCAAGCCATGCACAAAGCGCAGATCGAGAATCATAAATTACATCATTATATCAATGAGTTCAATGAGAAGCTCAGCGTCGCAAGTTCAGACTGTGACCTGGGTGCCGACTTCGACCACCCGCCCGGTCGGAATCTGGAAGAAATCAGTGGCGTCGCTGGCCGAGCGCGCCAGTGCGATGAACAGGTGATCCTGCCAGGCCGGCATGCCCGATTTCGCCGACGGCTTAAGTGCGCGCCGCGACAGGAAGAACGAGGTCGACATGATGTCGAATTGCCAGCCGTGCTTGCGGGCGATCGCCAGGGCTTTGGGCACGTTGGGCTGTTCCATGTAGCCGAACTTCAACGACACGCGCGAGAAATGCGCTGGTAGCGGCGTGATCTGCACCCGCTCCTCCTCGCCGACGCGCGGGGTATCGGCGGTGATGATGGTCAGAATCACATTGTGCTCGTGCAGCACTTTGTTGTGCTTGAGATTGTGCAGCAAGGCGGTCGGCGCGAAATCGGGATCGCTGGTGAGAAACACCGCGGTGCCCGGTACGCTATGCGGCGGCTTCTTCTCGAGACTGCGGAGCAAAGTATCGATCGGCACCTCAGTGCGCCGGGTCTTGTTGACCAGGATGCCGCTGCCACGCCGCCAAGTCAGGATCAGCAGCACCATGGTCGCGCCGAACAACAGCGGCGCCCATGCGCCCTCGAACAATTTCATGAAATTGGCGGAGAAAAAGGTGACATCGACAATCACGAATGGCGTCATCAGCAACGCTGCCTTCCAGAGCGGCCAATGCCAGCTTCGCCATATCACGATGAAAGCGAGCAGCCCATCTACCACCATGGTGGTGGCGACCGCGATGCCATAGGCGGAAGCAAGCGCGCTCGACGTACGGAACAGCCCGACCAGCAACAGCACGCCGAGCAGCAGCGCCACCGTCACGCGTGGAATATAGATCTGGCCGACGTGAGAAGCCGAGGTGTGCAGGATGGCAAGCCGCGGCAACAGGCCAAGTTGGATCGCCTGATGCACCAATGAATAGGCGCCGGTGATCACCGCTTGGCTCGCGATCACGGTCGCGGCCGTCGCCAGCACGACCATCGGCAGCAAAAATGATTCCGGCACCAATCGATAGAATGGATTTTCGATCGCCATCGGATCGGCCAGAACCTTGGCGCCCTGCCCGAAATAATTGATCAACAGCGCCGGCAACACCAGGCACAGCCAGGCGGTCTGGATCGGCTTGCGGCCGAAATGACCGAGGTCGGCATAGAGCGCCTCACCGCCGGTCACCACCAGGAACACAGCGCCGAGTGTGATCAGGCCGATCTGACCGTGATTGAGCAGAAACTCGACGCCGTAAAATGGATTGATCGCAGCCAACACGCTGGGGTCATCGCGAATATGCAGCGCACCGGCGATCGCGATCGCGACGAACCAGACCACCATGATCGGTCCGAACAGAGCGGCAACCTTCGCGGTGCCGCGGCTTTGCGCCGCGAACAGCGCAATCAGAACCACGACCGCGAGCGGCACGACGTATTCGCTGAAGGTGGGGCTTACGAGCTTGAGCCCTTCGACCGCCGAAAGCACGGAAATCGCCGGCGTAATAACGCTGTCGCCGAGAAACATCGCGGCGCCGATGACGCCGACGATGAACACAAACGCCGTTCGCCGCCCAAGCGCGCGACTTGCCAGCGCTGTCAAAGAGAGCGTACCGCCCTCCCCGTTGTTGTCGGCGCGCAGCAGGATCAGCACATATTTCAGCGTCACCGTGACGATCAGCGACCACACGATTAGCGACAACACGCCGAACACGACGGCGCGGGTGACAGTATGGTTGTCGCTGGCCGCTATCGCCGCCTCGCGAAAGGCGTAAAGGGGCTGGTGCCGATGTCGCCGTAGACCACGCCGACGCTGCCGAGCGCCAGCGCCACAAGGTTGGGTGCCGCTTCCTTGCGGCGATGCGAGACAGGGGCCTCGGCGGCAGCCGCGCTCTCGTTCACGCCATGACTCATCTTCACGCCATGACTCATCGAGGTTATTTCGGTCCGCCGCTGGGCCTGGAAGGCCGGGCTTATAGCATCGCCCGATCTGACTGAATACCGCGCTTTCCAGGGCCTGTTGATGTGGAACAACCAGGCCGAGGCGGATTTCGTTCCGGTTACGGGGTCAAATCGACCGGGATCGGCGGCTCTTCCCGCATCAGGGTAATGGTGACGCGGCGATTGGGTGACATAGAGGGGTTGTCGGGAAATAGCGGATCGGTGTCGGCCTTGCCGGCCACCATGTAGATATGCGCCGATGGCAATCCTTCGCCCGCCAGAATTTCGCGCACCGCATTGGCGCGGTCGGCGGACAGCTCCCAAGCGCCATAACCCGGCTTATCCGGCACGTTGCTGGTGGCGGTGTGGCCCGTGATCGAGACGCGGAACGGCATCGCCTTGAGCGCCGGCGCGATCTTCTGGACCAGCTTGCGGGTACGTACATAGGGCTCCTTGGCGCCGTCTGGAAACATCGAGCGGCCGTCCTGGTCGACGATTTCGATATTGAGGCCCTGCTTGGTCTCCTCGACCATGATGTGCTTGGAGGCCTCGGTGATCTCCGGCATTTCCTGCAAGGCCTGGCGCAGCGAGGCGGTAGCCAGCGCGAATTTCTCGTCCTTCTTGAGGCGCTGGCCGTATTTGGCCTCTTTATCGATATCGTTCGGTGTCGGCGTCGGGGAGGCTTCGGAGGGATCGATGTTGGCGGCGTTCTTGAGTTTCGGCCGCGTCGGCAACCCCAACACTTCGATGATGCCGGAATAGCGTACCTGATCCTGCACACCGAAAGCGTCGCGCATGGAGCCGGCGACGATTTTCAATTTCTGCTGATCTTGCGTCGAGAACGCGACCAGCATCACGAAGAAGCTCACCAGCAACCCCATAAGATCGGCAAAGGTCACGAACCAGCCGTGACCACCACCATGAGCTTCCTTGCGTCTGGCCATTGTCGCCGATCCCAATGCGCCGCTTTATGCGGCCGCTGCCGCCGGTGCTTCTTTTTCGCTCTCGGCTTCGCTGTGGCGATGCTTCTCGGGCAGGTAGGCGAGCAACATCTCGCGCACGAGGGTCGGACTTTTTGCTTCGCGGATCATCAAGATGCCGTCGATGATCAAGGTACGATTGATTTCCTCATCGACCAGTTTGAGATGCAGCTTATCGGCAATCGGCAGACAAAACAGATTGGCGAGTGCCGCGCCATAGAACGTCGCCAGCAGCGCGCCGGCCATGAACGGGCCGAGCTTGGACGGATCAGTCATATTGGCGAACATCTGCACCATGCCGATCAACGTGCCGATCATGCCGAAGGCCGGCGCGCAATCGCCGACCGCGCGATATATCTTTTGGCCCTCATCGAGATGGCTGAGGAAGTTGTCGCGGTCACGTTCGAGATTGTCGCGGATGAAGTTAGTGTCGTAGCCGTCGGCGACGAAGCGGATGCCCTTGGTCAAAAACGGATCTTCGGTCGCGACTTTTTCGAGACCCATCGGGCCGGATTTGCGTGCGACTTCGGCAAGCCCTGCCAATTCATCGACCAGCTCGCGCTGGGTGCTGCGCCGCATGGTGAAGGCGAATTTGGCGCCGAGCGGCAGGCCGTGGAAAATCGAAGAGAGCGGAAACCGGATCAGCGTGGCGGCGAAGGATCCGCCGAAAATGACGATGAAGGCATGTTCGCTGACGAACATGTGCAGGTCGCCGCCCATCATAATCACCAGGCCGACAACGCCGACGCCGCACAGCAAGCCTAAACTGGTCGCGATATCCATGAACTACCCCACCCAACACGCAACGAAGCCGCACAAAACGGTATGATGGCCGCTGCAATCGAGCCTAGACTGGGGCTGTTAAGGGGCGGTAAAGGCTAACCGTTCGTGAAAGAAAAACGCCCGCTTTGGCCGCCTCCGCACGTGACCGGCCGGCAAAAAGCTGCAAAAATCGCTGGAATTTGCCACGAAGCCCAAGGTCCGGCCTAGGACCCATAAAATATCGGAGGAAAGCGACCCATGCGTGAAATCGGCCATTTCATCGGCGGCAAAGCCGTCAAAGGGACCTCCGGCCGCTCCGGCGACGTTTTCGATCCCAATACCGGCGAAGTGCAGGCCAAGGTCGCGCTCGCCAAGCGCTCCGAGGTCGAAGCGGCAATCGCCAATGCGCAAGCCGCGCAGCCCGCTTGGGCTGCGACCAATCCGCAGCGCCGCGCCCGCGTGATGTTTAAGTTTCTCGAATTGGTGCAGAAGGAATACGACAGCCTCGCTAAGCTGCTGTCCTCCGAGCACGGCAAGACCGTGCCCGACGCGCGCGGCGACATCCAGCGCGGGCTCGAGGTGGTCGAGTTTGCCTGCGGCATTCCTCATTTGCTCAAAGGCGAATACAGCGAAGGCGCTGGGCCCGGCATCGATCTTTATTCCGTCCGCCAGGCGCTTGGCGTGGTCGCGGGCATTACGCCGTTCAATTTTCCGGCGATGATCCCGCTCTGGAAGGCAGCGCCTGCGATCGCCTGCGGCAATGCCTTCATCCTCAAGCCATCGGAGCGCGATCCGTCGGTGCCGATGCGGATCGCCGAATTGTTCCTGGCGGCGGGGCTACCGGAAGGAATCCTCAACGTCGTCAATGGCGACAAGGAAGCGGTCGATACGCTGCTCACAGACGATCGCGTCAAGGCGATCGGATTCGTCGGGTCGTCGGCGATCGCGGAATACATTTTTTCGACCGGCTGCGCCCATGGCAAGCGTGTGCAGTGCTTCGGCGGCGCCAAGAACCACATGATTGTGATGCCCGATGCCGACATGGACCAGGCGGTCGATGCACTGATCGGCGCCGGCTACGGCTCGGCCGGCGAACGCTGCATGGCGGTGTCGGTGGCGGTGCCGGTCGGTCAGAAAACCGGCGACGCGCTGATGAAAAAATTGATCCCGCGGGTCGAGAGCCTGAAGATCGGACCCTCCAGCGACTCGCAAGCGGACTACGGGCCGATGGTTACCAAAGAACTGCTCGGCAAAGTGCGCGGCTATATCGATACCGGCATCAAGGAAGGCGCCAAGCTCGTCGTCGACGGACGCAATTTCAAATTACAGGGCTACGAAGACGGAAATTTCATTGGCGGCTGCCTGTTCGACGACGTCAAGCCGAACATGAAAATCTACAAAGAAGAAATCTTCGGGCCTGTGCTCTCGGTGGTGCGCGCCAAAGACTACGACGAAGCGGTGCGGCTGCCCTCCGAACATGAATACGGCAACGGCGTCGCCATCTTCACGCGTGACGGCGACACCGCACGCGATTTCGTCAACCGCGTGCAGGTCGGCATGGTCGGCGTCAACTTCGCCATTCCGGTGCCACTAGCCTATTACACCTTCGGCGGCTGGAAGCGCTCCGGTTTCGGCGACCTCAATCAGCACGGGCCGGATTCGATTCGCTTCTACACCAAGACCAAGACCGTGACCTCGCGCTGGCCAACCGGCACCAAGGAAGGTGCCGAATTCGTGATCCCGACCATGAAGTGAGGCGGCGCGCAGAATGATCAGGCTCGCTGGGGGCGTTCTGATCGCGTCGCTGCTGGCAGGATGCGCCGGTACTCCGCTCGGAGACGCCGCGCCGGCTGCCGCCGCGACCGACACGAGCGGGCGCTGGATCCTGGCGGCGCCGAATGCGCCGACTTGCGGACTGAATTTTGGCGGGCTGCCGGGCGCGCAGGAGGGTCGTGTATTGCCCGAAGGCGGTTGTCCCGGCAAATTCTTCACCAGCCGACGCTGGACACTCGAGCAAGGCGCGCTGGTGATCAACGACGACGAAAACCAGCCGCTGGCACGCTTGAGCTTCGCCGATGGCCATTATGAAGGTCAGGCCACTTCCGGCATGCCGGTGACGCTCACCCGCCAGATCATCGAACCACAGGAAAGCCAATGACTGATTACCAGCTCTATTGCTTCGCCCAGTCCGGCAATGCCTATCGCGCTGCGCTGATGCTTAATCTGATCGGCGCCAAATGGGAGCCGATCTGGACCGATTTCTTCGGCGCCGGGGTCCAGCGTACGCCCGGGTACCGCACCGACGTCAATGAAATGGGCGAAGTGCCGGTGCTGGTGGACAGTACGAAGAAGCTCACGCAATCGGGCGTGATCCTCACTTATCTCGCCCGGAAAAGCGGAAAATTCCTGCCGCAGAACGAGGAGCAGGAGTTGGAATCGCTGCGCTGGATCATCTTCGACAACCAGAAGGTCAACGGTTTTCTCGGGCCGTTCCGGTTCCTGAAAAACTTCGCCAAGCCGGCGGGCGATCCGGCGGTGCTAGCGTTCCTGCAAGGGCGCGCGCAGGGCAACCTCGCCATCGTCAACAAGCGGCTGACCGGCCGGCAATATCTGGTGAGCGACAAGCCGACCATCGCCGACGTTTCGATGACCGCGTATCTGTATTACCCGGCGGAGGAATACGGCTTCGATATAGCCAAGGACCATCCGGCGATCGGCGCATGGCTGGAGCGCATGAAAGCCTTGCCAGGCTGGAAGCATCCCTACGATCTGATGCCGGGCTATCCGTTCGGCACGAGCGGTTATCGCAATCAATGATCGTGATGATGGCTGTGGTGACCGCGTGGCATCGAGGCCAATGACGCCGGTCAGTTCAGCCGTGTCGGGCGGTCATGATCAGCATCGTGTCCTGGCGCGATCGGACCCGCCGACACTTGCGCTTCGGCTGCGGGCACTAGTGCCGCTGCCGCGGCGGCGTCCCTCCGCTGATACTCGCGATAGGACCACCAGCCGAGCGGCAGGCACGCCAGATAAGTAAGCGAACCGATGGTGAGTACCTGCCACGGGTAACTAATCAGCAGCGCGAAGAAGAACACCACCAGCACGAACACCGGCAGCACCATCTCGGGCGGCACGCGTTTGCCGACGCGCTTGCCGGAGAACACCGGCAGTCTTGAGACCATCAACACCGCGATCGCCAGCGTGTAGAAGAATGTAAGCCACACCGTGACCAGACCGTTGGAGACGCCGAGGAAATTGAGATAGATCGGCAGCAGCACGGTGATGGCGCCGGCCGGCGCCGGGATGCCGGTGAAGAAATTTCCGGCCCAAGCCGGCTTGCTCGGATCGTCGATCATCACGTTGAAACGCGCGAGCCGCAATGCTGCGCAGATCGCGAACACCAGCGCCGCGATCCAGCCGGCCGATTTGAGTTCCGCGAGACCCCAGAAGTACAGGATCAACGCCGGCGCAACGCCGAAATTCACGAAGTCGGCGAGACTGTCGAGTTCGGCGCCGAAGCGAGAGGTACCCTTGAGCATGCGCGCCACGCGGCCATCAATGCCGTCAAGCAGCACCGCAAGCACGATCGCAGCCAGCGCCAGTTCGAGCCTGTTCTCGACTGCGACGCGGATCGCGGTCAGACCAGCGCACAGCGCCAGGAGCGTAATGAGATTGGGCAATAGCGTGCGCACCGGGATCGCCTTGAAGCGGCGGCGGCGGGGCGGCGCGGGATCGAACGGCGGAAAAACCATGGCGGCATTATAGCTCTTTGCACGGGGCCTCGCTCTAGGCACGGCAACATGGTGAATGTCCGTTGTTGCCAAAATTATGTGCATTAGCTGTTTTTGCATGAACGGCCAGAGCGGGCGGCATTGCTCTGCAACAATTTCTCCTGTGATTTCAAAATGATCGACTAAGTTTTGGTATGGGCCACATATTGCGTAAGATGGCAGCGGGATTGTCACAGGGGGTACCTAATGTCCGCATCGATAGCGCAGCCAACGGCCAAGTCTACCGCGTCAACACGCTGGATCCAGCTGGTGCTGGGCATGATCGCCATGATGTCGATCTCCAGCCCGCAATATGTCTGGACCCTGTTCACAAAATCCTTTCAGGACGGGCTTGGGGCAACACTGGCCGACATTCAGTGGACGTTCTCGATTTTGATCATTCTGCAAACCTGGCTGTCGCCGTTGCAGGGCTACATGGTCGACAGATTTGGTCCGCGGCTGCTTATCGCCGTCGGATGTCTGATGTCAGGCGCGGGCTGGATCACATCGGCTTACGCAACGAGCCTGACCGGCCTGTATTTTACCTATGGCCTGTTCTGCGGTGTCGGAACCGGCATCGTCTATATCGGCATAATCGGCTTGATGGTGCGCTGGTTCCCGGACCGGCGCGGTTTTGCCACCGGCATGGTGGCCGCCGGTTATGGCTTCGGCGCCATTGCGACCACCTTCCCGATCAGTTCGATGATGGCGAGCGCCGGCTACCAGCACACGCTGGTGGTGTTCGGAATCATCCTCGGTGTCGTCGGCGCCGCCGCCGCGCTTGCAATGCGGATGCCGCAGGCAAGCGACAAGCTTCCGGCGGTCGCCGTGATGTCGTCGGCGAAAGATGTCGCGCCGACCGATATGCTCAAGACGAAAGTGTTCTGGCTCATGTTCTTTATGATGACCATGATGTCGACCGGCGGGTTGATGATCATCTCGCAGTTTGCCTCGTTCTCACGCGACTTCGGCGTCACCAAGGTCATGGTCTTCGGTCTAGCGGCCCTGCCGCTAGCGCTGACCATCGACCGCATCACCAATGGACTGACGCGGCCGTTCTTCGGCTGGCTGTCGGACCGGATCGGCCGCGAGAACACGATGGGCATCGCCTTCCTGATGGAGGCATGTGCCGTCACGGCGATGGTGCTGTTGCGCGACAACACGCTCGTCTTCGTACTGCTGTCGGGCGTGGTGTTCTTCGGCTGGGGCGAAATCTTCTCGCTGTTCCCCTCGACCCTGACCGATACCTTCGGCACCAAATCCGCCACCACCAATTACGGCTTCTTGTATATGGCGCAGGGCGTGGGCTCGGTGCTGGGCGCGCCGGTCGCCGCGCTGATTTATGCCAAGGCCGGCAGTTGGCTCCCGGTATTCGCGATCATCATCTGTCTTGACGCGCTAACCGGCATTCTCGCGCTGGTCGCGCTCAAGCCAATGCGGAAAAGCTATTTGGGGAAATGAGGCGCTAGCTCGCCCGGAACGCGCGCCCAGCATCATCGTCTCGCAAATCGGCGAGCACGGTTTCGCCGGCAATCGAGGTCTGGCCGACCGCGACCATCGGCGGCGTGCCGTCGGGCAGATAGACGTCGAGGCGCGAGCCGAAGCGGATCATGCCGAAGCGCTCGCCGGCGCCGATCGGCTGACCCTCGTGCACGAAGCAAACGATACGCCGGGCAACCAGCCCCGCGATCTGCACCACCGCCACGCGGCTGCCCGCGACGGCGATCACCAGCGAATTTCGCTCGTTGTCGGCGCTCGCTTTGTCGAGGTCCGCGTTGAAGAATTTGCCCGGCTGGTAGACGATTTTCTCCACACGGCCGGCAACCGGGCTGCGATTCACGTGGCAATCGAACACGCTCATGAAGATCGAAATACGCGGCAGCGGCTTGTCACCGAGGCCGAGCTCGTGCGGCGGCGCCGCGGTGGTAACCTGGCTGACGCGGCCGTCGGCCGGCGCCACCACCAACCCCTCGCGCACCGGCGTTACGCGCGGCGGATCGCGGAAGAAATAGGCGCACCAGATCGTCGCTACCGTGCCGAGCCAGCCGAGCGGGCTCCACAGCCAGAACAGCACCAGACTGGCGAGCGCGAAGGCGCCGATGAAGGGATAGCCTTCCGGCGTGATCGGTACGATTTGCGCGCGAATCGAATCGTAAATCGACATTCCCTATCCTACTCCGCGGCGTCCGCCGGCGCTTCCCGCAGCGGTGCGGCGGCCTCCGAAATGATGTCCTCCACTAAGGGCGGATTGCGATTGGGCGCGACTTCGTTATCGCCTACCTGGGCGAGCCTCTCGCGCGCCTCCTCGGCCTCGCGCTGGCGGTTCCACATGCTGGCATAGAGCCCGTTTGCCGCCAGCAGCGCGTAATGCGCGCCACGCTCGACGATCTCGCCTTGGTCGAGCACGATGATCTCATCGGCGCCGACAATGGTCGAGAGCCGGTGCGCGATCACCAACGTGGTGCGGCCCTTGGACACCCGCTCCAGCGCGTCCTGGATTTCCTTTTCAGTGTGGCTATCGAGCGCGGAGGTCGCCTCGTCCAGCACCAAGATCGGCGGCGCCTTCAGGATGGTGCGCGCGATGGCGACACGCTGCTTCTCACCGCCAGACAGCTTCAAGCCGCGCTCGCCGACTTCCGTTTCGTAGCCCTTGGGCGCCATGCGGATGAGCGAGTCAATCTGCGCGAGCTTGGCGGCCTCTTCCACCTCGGCGTTGCTGGCTTCCCAGCGGCCGTAGCGGATGTTGTAGCGGATGGTGTCGTTGAACAGCACAGTGTCCTGCGGCACCATGCCAATGACCTGTCGCAGCGAGCTTTGTGTGACCCCGGCGATGTCTTGATTGTCGATCAAGATGCGGCCGCCGGCCAGATCGTAAAATCGGAACAACAGCCGCGAGATCGTCGACTTGCCGGCGCCGGAGGGGCCGACCACCGCCACCGTTTTTCCGGCCGGCACCTCGAAGCTGATGCCCTTCAAGATGCGCCGCTCCGGCTCGTAGGCGAAGCCTACGTTCTCGAAGCGGATATTGCCGCTCGCGACCTTAAGCGGCCGCGCGCCGGGGACGTCCTTGATTTCCGGTTCGCGCGCTAGAATCGAGAACATCAGTTCGATGTCGATCACCGCCTGCTTGATCTCGCGATAGACCATGCCCATGAAATTGAGCGGCTGGTAAAGCTGGATCATCATCGAGTTGATCAGCACGAAGTCGCCGATCGTTTTGGTGCCGGCTTTGATTTCGAAGGCGCACATCACCATAGCGGCGGCGAGCCCGAGCGTGAAGATCACCGCCTGCCCAGCATTGAGCACTGCGAGCGAGGTATAGGCTCGGACGCTCGCCTCCTCATAGAGCGCCATCGATTTGTCGTAGCGCTCGGCTTCGCGTTGCTCGGCGCTGAAATATTTCACTGTCTCGTAGTTGAGCAGCGAGTCGATGGCCTTGATGTTGGCGTCGGTGTCGCTCTCGTTCATCTTGCGGCGGATGCCGATGCGCCACTCGGTGGCGTGATAGGTGTAAATCAAATAGACCGCGACCGTGACCAGGACCACCGCGACATAACGCCAGTCGAACTGCCACATCAGTACGCCGATGATCAGCGCTAGTTCGATGATGGTGGGCGAGAGCTGCAGGATCACCATCCGCACGATGGTTTCGATCGCGTTGCGGCCGCGCTCCAGCACGCGCGTCAATCCGCCCGTCTTGCGCTCGAGATGGAAGCGCAGCGACAGCTCGTGCATGTGCACGAAGGTGCGGAAGGCGAGCCGGCGTACCGCGTGCATCGCGACTTTGGCGAAGATTCCGTCGCGCAGTTGCGTGAGCGCCGCCATCAAGATGCGCATGGCGCCGTAGGCAATCGTCATGGCGACCGGAATGGAGACCGCCCACAGCAGCCAGTCGGTGGCAGCGACCGGCGCGGTGCCGTGGCCGGCGAGCGCGTCGGTTGCCCATTTGAAGGTGAAGGGCACCGCGACGGTCGCGAGCTTGGCGGCAAGCAACAGCACCATCGCGCCCAGCACCCGCAGCTTCAGGTCGCTACGGTCGGACGGCCAGATATAGGGCCACAGGTGGATGATGGTCTTGAGTAGCGCGCCGCGGTCGGCGGAGACGCGCGGATTACTCTCGGCTGATCGGTGGTGGTGATGGTCGCTCATTCGAGGCCTTCATATAGGAGGATTCTCGGCCTTAATCACCCCGCTCCCGCCCTGCCAATGATTTTTAGGCTGCCTTGACGCTGCCGCAGACACCGTGCACATGACCCTCGGTCATGAACCAACAGAAAAAATGAGCAAAATCAGAAAAATCTGCGTCTATTGCGGCTCGGGACCCGGCACCGACCCGGCCTTTGTCGAGGCCGCGCGCGCGTTTGGCGCGATCCTGGCCAAGAACCACATCGGCTTGATCTATGGCGGCGGCGCCATCGGCATCATGGGCGAACTCTCCCGCGCCGTGCTCGACAACGGCGGCGAAGCGACCGGCATTATCCCTGAATTTTTAATGTCGCGTGAACATGCCGTGAAAGAAGCAAACGGGCTGATCGTCACGCGCGACATGCACGAGCGCAAACGCAAGATGTTCGAACTGGCCGATGCCTTCGTCGCGCTGCCGGGCGGCGTCGGCACGCTGGAGGAGATCGTCGAGCAAATGACCTGGGTGCAGCTCGGCCGCCACACCAAGCCGATCCTGCTTGCCAACATTAAGGGCTTCTGGGAGCCGCTCTGCGCATTGCTCGACCATATGAAGAAGCTTGAGTTCATTCGCGGAAATCTGAGCTTCGATCTGCTGGTCACCGACAAAGTCGACGACATAGTGCCGATGCTGCGCAAGGCAGCGGATGCGGTGCCGGCATCGGCGAAACGATTGTCTGCGGCTGACGCCGACAAGCTGTGACGATTAGTCTTTGGCCATAAACGTCACCGCCTCGATGCGGTTGCCGTCAAGATCGCGGATGAAGGCGGCGTAATATTTATCGTTGTAATGCGCGCGATAGCCGGGCGCGCCGTCGCAGGTGCCACCGCCAGCAAGCGCGGCAGCATGGAATGCATCGACCGCGGCGGCTGCGCTGGCGCGTAGGCAAATATGCACGCCGCTGTCAGCCGCTACCGGCGTCATACCGGTTCGTTGGTTGATCCAGAATTCGGGATATTTCTTGCCGTAGCCAATCGCGGCGTCCGGCCATTCACGCACCTTCGACATACCGAGCGTAGCCAACAGCGCAGTATAAAAGCGCTCGCCCGCTTTGAGATCATGTACCGCGATGGAAATGTGGTCGATCATGGCCTTGCGAGCTGACTATGCCGGGGCGCCTGACTTCACGAGTTTATAAATAATCGAATCCATCAAGGCCTGGAATGACGCGTCGATGATATTGGTCGACACCCCGATCGTGGTCCAATTCTCGCCGGCCTCATCCTCGCTCTCGATCAGCACGCGGGTCACCGCCTCGGTGCCGGAATTGAGAATGCGCACGCGGTAATCGGTGAGCTTCAAGCGATCGATATATTTCTGGTACTTGCCGAGATCCTTGCGCAGCGCCAGATCGAGCGCGTTGACCGGGCCGTCGCCTTCGGCCTCTGACGATATAATTTCGCTACCAATCCGCACTTGCACGGTTGCCTTCGACACGGTCACGCGCTTCCCGTTTGCATTGGCATGTTGCGCGACGCTGACGTCGAATTGCGCGATATCGAAATAATTCGGCACGGTGCCGAGCGTGCGTCGCGCCAGCAGTTCGAACGAAGCGTCCGCTGCTTCGTAAGCGTAACCGATAGTCTCACGCTCTTTGACGATTTCCAGCAGGCGGCCGATGCGCGGATCGTCCTTGTCGGCCTTGATGCCGATGCGCTCGAGCTCGGCCAAAATGTTGGATTTGCCGGCCTGCTCCGACACCATCACCTTGCGCCGGTTGCCGATGGCTTCCGGCGCGGTGTGCTCGTAGGTGGCGGGGTCCTTCATGATCGCGGAAGCATGGATGCCCGCCTTGGTGGCGAAGGCGCTCTCGCCGACATAGGGCGCGTGGCGGTTGGGAGCGCGGTTGAGCCGCTCGTCAAGCGCGTGCGACACCTGCGTGAGCTTATGAAGCTGCGCATCGGATACGCCAATCTCGAACTTGCCCGTAAATTCCGGTTTGAGTTTGAGCGTCGGTATGATTGAGACGAGATTGGCGTTGCCGCAGCGCTCGCCCAGCCCATTGAGCGTGCCCTGGATCTGCCGCGCCCCGGCGCGCACCGCGGCAAACGAATTGGCGACCGCCTGCTCGGTATCGTTATGGGCGTGGATGCCGACATGATCGCCCGGGATGACCTTGCACACCGCGCCGACAATCTCCTCGACCTCGTGGGGCAGCGTGCCGCCATTGGTATCGCACAACACGACCCAGCGCGCGCCTTCGTCGTAGGCGGCCTTGGCACAGGCCAGTGCATAGTTCGGATTGGCCTTGTAGCCGTCGAAGAAATGCTCGCAGTCGAGCAGCACCTCGCGGCCTTTGGCCTTGGCCGCGTCGACGCTGTCGCGGATCGAGGCGATGTTTTCCTCATCAGTGGTCTCGAGCGCCACACGAACATGGTAGTCCCAGGCCTTGGCCACAAAGCAAATTGCATCAGCCTTGGCCTCCAGCAGTGCCGCGAGGCCGGGATCGTTCGAGGTTGAGCGGCCGGGACGCCGTGTCATGCCGAAGGCGGTGAACGTCGTGTCAAATTTACGGTCTTCGCCAAACAGTTCGGTGTCGGTCGGATTGGCGCCCGGATAGCCACCCTCGACGTAGTCGATGCCGAGATCGTCGAGCATGCCGGCGATCGCCAGCTTGTCAGCCAGCGTGAAGTCGACGCCATTGGTCTGCGCGCCGTCGCGCAGCGTGGTGTCGAACAGATAAAGACGTTCGCGGGCCACGGCGTTGCTCACCAAAGGTAGTGGTTTGAAGCCAAGGCAATGGCGATGACGATCGCGATGGCCGCAATAATGAAATGGTGCCGTTTCATTGCGTCACGTCATCCGGTACGCGACGTAGACTGCGATCAGAATCGCGGCGATCAGCACACCGTATTTGAGCACGATGTAATAGAGCCAATGGCGCGGGAACGGCGTGTCGGGCTTGGTCATGAGGCCTCCCGTTTGGCGGCAATAGATTTATCAAGCTGTTTGTGCAGCGTGGTATTGGCGAGCCATTCGTCACCGATCGAAACCGTATTGCGCTGCTGCGCGACATAGCCACGCTTCTCAAAGAAGCCGCGTGCACTGTCGCTGGCATCGACGACGAGCTTCTCGGCGCCGCGGCCACCGGCGAGTTTTTCCAGCGCGTCGGCCAACATGGCGCCCACTCTTTGCCCGGCCGCGGCCGGATGGACATAGAGCATGTCGATCTTGTTGCCACTGGCGAGCGAGGCGAAACCGGCGGGCGAGCCTTCCAGCGTCGCCACCAACGTCAACTGGCTGCCGAGTTTTTTGCCGAAGGCGGCCTCGTCATCGGCGACGGAGGCCCAGGCGTCCTGCTGTGCCGGGGTGTAATCCTCGTCAGTCAAATCCGCGATGCTGTCGCGGAAGATTTCACGCAACACGGCTGCGTCCTCGGCCAGATAAGGCCGCAGTGCCAGTTTGGGATGCGCCACAGCCATCAACGCGCGATCTCCCAGGTGGTGCCGTCCTTGGAGTCTTTTAGCACGACGCCCATGGCGGCAAGTTCGTCGCGGATGCGGTCGGATTCTTTGAAGTCTTTGGCTTTGCGTGCGGCACTACGTGCGTCAACCAGATTGGCGACCTTTCCTTCATCGATCGCCAGCGAGGCAGGCCGGAATGCGCTCCAGGTCGTGGCAGGAATTTGCAGCAGGCCGATCAACTGAGCGCTGGCCTTGAGGCACGCGGCCGCAGGCTTAGCACCCTTGGCCGCTTCAGCGCGCAGTTCATGCAAGGTCGCGAAAGCCTTTGGCGTGTTGAGGTCGTCGAACAGCGCGTCGAGTGCATCGGCACACAGATAACCGGGCTGCACGTCGGCGGTCAGCGCGTACCAATGATCGAGGTTTTTCTGGGCCTCGCGCAGGCCGGCAACGGTCCAATTGATTGGTTGCCGATAATGCGTTTGCAGCATGGTGAAGCGCACCGCCTCTCCCGGCCAATCCTGTAGCAACTCTCTAATCGTCACAAAATTTCCAGCCGATTTGGCCATCTTCTCGCCTTCGACCTGCAAGAAGCCGTTGTGCATCCAGTAGTTCGCCATCACGCCGGTATGAAACGCGCAGCGCGACTGCGCAATTTCGTCCTCGTGATGCGGAAACACCAGATCGATGCCGCCACCATGGATGTCGAAAGTCTCGCCGAGATGCTTCCAGGCCATGGCCGAGCACTCGATGTGCCAGCCGGGCCGCCCCGGCGTCTTGACGCCGGCCGGCGACGGCCAGCTCGGCTCGCTCGGCTTCGACGGCTTCCACAGCACGAAATCCTGCGGGTCTTTCTTGTAGGGTGCGACCTCGACGCGGGCGCCCGCGATCATTTCGTCCAGCGGACGGCGCGACAGCCTGCCGTAATCCGGCATCGACGGCACGTTGAACAGAATATTGTCTTCGGCGACATAGGCGTTGCCGGATTTCACCAGCCGCTCGATCAGCGTCTTCATTTCCTCGGTATGCTGGGTCGCCCGTGGTTCGATCGTCGGCTCGAGACAGCCAAGCGCAGCAACGTCGGCTTTGAAATCTTCGTAGGTCTTTTTCGTCAACTCACCGATTGAAACGCCGCGCTCGGCGGCGCGCGCATTGATCTTGTCGTCAACGTCGGTGACGTTGCGCACGTAAGTAACGTGGCTATCGCCATAGATATGCCGCAGCAGCCGAAACAGCACGTCAAACACGATCACCGGCCGCGCATTGCCGATATGGGCGAAGTCATAGACGGTCGGCCCGCACACATACATGCGCACGCGCGCGGGATCGAGCGGGGTGAACACCCGCTTGTCGCGCGTCAACGTATCGTAGAGCTTGAGCTCCATGCCGCAGCGGTCCTCGTGCCTGCTGGCCCGGGCGTTGCTTTATCTCGATGGAGAAAAGACGGCCGCAGCCAGCTGTGCGCTAGCTAATAATCTCGCGGCAAATGCCACAGATATGGTTAAGGCCGTTCATCACGGGCGCACAATGATGCGTCGCGCCGGGACCGTCAAGGCCTACAAACCCCACGCCGCTAGGGTTAAGCGGCCCTTAATGATTTTGCCCTCATTCTCCTCATCGGTGCCGGACGGGGCGCCCAAGCAAGCGGGCTTTGTCATGCGTACACTCCTGGTCGGCCTCGCCGCCATTCTCTCCATCTGTGTCGTCGGCTCGGCGCAGGCTGAGCGGCGCATGTTCATCATCGCCAATGACGGCGACGGCTATGGCATCGACCGCTGCCTCGCCTCGGGCGACAGGTGCGGCGCAGCGGCAGCCAACGCCTATTGCAAAGGTCACGAATTCGCGTCGGCGATGTCCTATCGCAAGGTCGACCGCGACGACATCACCGGCGCAATTCCGGCCGGCGGCTCGGGCGGCTGTAAAGACAGCAACTGCGACGTCGTCGCCATCGTCTGCACGCGTTAATTCAAGGTTTCAAGAATATCGTGACCAGCGCCCGGTCCCGCCGGACGCTGGTTGTCGTTTCATTTGCCACTAGGACTTGTTGCTAAGACTTGCGCGCGTCCAGCGAATAGCGCCCGGCGCCACTGACCATCAACGCCACGAAGCCGCCCGTGATCGCCATGTTCTTGAAGAAGTGCGACATCTGATTGCCGTCGGCGAAGTTGCGGTGCGCGATCAGCGCCGCGAGCAGGACGTAGACCGCGCAAATGAGGGCCACGAGGCGGGTCTGATAACCGAACAGAATGAGCAGACCACCGCCGAGCTCGACAACAACCGAGATCGCGGCGGCCAGCGGCGGCACCGGAAGCCCCTGTTTGGCCATGTAGGCGGTCGTGCCGGCGAAAGCGGTGATCTTGAAATAGCCCTAGGTCACGAACAGCGACGCGAAAAACAGCCGCGCAACCAGCGTCGCGAGATCGTTGTGTTGGTCGAGTTTGAGCATCGCTTCCCCCTGCTTCCTAAAATGTCTTCAGCGCCGCCTCGATCGGACGGCTGTCCGTAAACTATCACGGTCACAAACACCGGGATGCGGATTTACGTCCGTCCCCGTGGGATGTTTCCCAAGTCGCGCCTGCCCGCCCAAGCTTGCGGCGCAGCCCACGATCTCGTTCGGCGCTCCGAGATCACCGACCGGTCGATACCACGCGTGAGCAACGCGCCGAGTGCGGCAGCCAGCGTTAGTTACAAGGGTAACCACTAGCAACGCAGCGCTTTTTGTTCAGGTTAGAACACTTCCAAACGCGTTGCGCCGACGTGCAACTTCGGCCAAGGTTCCCGCCACGCGCTAAAGGCGATGGGCCATAAGAGCCCACTGCATGCGCGAGGGAACGCGGGTCAGCGCAGAATGACCGACCAGGGTGCTCAAAGCGCACGCGGTAATCCGGCCGGTCCCGGCGAGGCCGCGCTCAAGCTGGACGATTTCCTGCCCTATCGGCTCAATGTCTGCGCCAGCCTCGTTTCGCAAGCGCTGTCGCGCATCTACGCCGAGCGCTACAAGATCGGCGTGCCGGAATGGCGCGTGCTGGTGACACTCGGTCAGTTCGGCATGATGACCGCCAAGGCGATCGGCACCCACAGCTACATGCACAAGACCAAGGTGTCGCGGGCGGTCGCTTTGCTCGAACGCCGCAAGCTGGTAACGCGCCGCGCCAATCGCGCCGATATGCGCGAGGCCTTCCTGTCGCTTAGTGCGACCGGGCGCGAGGTCTATGACGAACTGGCCCCGATGGCGCTCAATTTCGCCCGTCAGTTGTTGCAGACCGTTGATCCGGCAGATCGTGCCGCGCTCGATCGTGCGCTGAAAAAACTCACCGAGCGGTCGGCGCAGCTCACCGCCGAACTCGCCAACGCACCCAGCGGCCGCTAAATTGCCGCCGTCATTGCCGTCAACGTCCCGGGGGTCAGCCGTGAAGCTATATAGTTATTTCCGCTCGTCCGCCGCCTATCGCGTGCGCATCGCGCTCAATCTCAAGAGCCTGTCCTATGCGGCGGCGTCCATCCATTTGACCAAGGATGGCGGTCAGCAACGCAAACCGGGGTTTCGCGCCGTCAATCCGCAAATGCGCGTTCCGGCGCTCGAATTGTCCGGCGGCGAGGTTTTGACCCAATCGCTGGCGATCATCGAATATCTCGACGAGATCCATCCCGAGCCGCCGCTCTTGCCGGCCGACGCGCTGGAGCGCGCGAAAGTGCGCGCCATTGCGCAAATGGTCGCCTGCGACATTCATCCGCTCAACAATCTCGTCACCCTGCAATATCTCAAGCGTGAACTCAAACATGAGCAGCCGGAGATCGACGCCTGGTACCACCATTGGGTGATCGAGGGCTTTAGCGCGATCGAGGCCATGATCGAGCCCGGTCCCTATGCCTGCGGCGCGTCCGTGACACTCGCCGACATCTGCCTGGTGCCGCAGGTGTTCAACGCGCGGCGTCTCAAGGTGCCGCTCGATCGTTTCCCGAAAATTGTTGCGGCCGACGCCGCCTGCCTGAAGTTGCCGGCGTTTGACAAAGCCAGGCCCGAGAACCAGCCGGATGCGGAGTGACGGCATCTCGCAGGCCTGCTAGACCACGGCCCGCGCTTTGCCCACCCCTCAGCAGCAGCCGAACCAATCCGTGATCACCCACAAGCTCGCCCGCGTCGTCCTTTGGATGGTCGGCACACTGCTCTCGTTCTCGGTCATGGCGGTGTCGATCCGCGAACTGGCCAATGGCGGCTTGAGTATTTTCGAAATCCTCGCCATCCGCAGCGGTGTCGCTTTGGTGGTATTGTTTTTTCTGCTGGCGGTGCGGCCGGGGTTACGCGTGCACGCGCGGCCGCGCCGCATGGGGTTGAACTTGTTGCGCAACAGCGTGCACTACGCCTCGCAATATGCCTGGGCGCTGAGCCTCACGATGTTGCCGCTCGCCACGGTGTTCGCGCTTGAATTCACCATGCCCGGCTGGACCGCGCTGCTGGCGGTCTGGCTGCTGCACGAGAAGATGACACCGAGCCGCCTGGGCGTGGTGGTGCTTGGGTTGGTCGGCGTGCTGGTGATCCTGCGACCCGGCATCGCCAGCTTCAATCCGGCGGCTTTGCTCGTGCTCGCCGCCGCGGTCGGCTACGCCATCACCATGATCACCACCAAGAAACTGACCATGACCGAGACCACATTCGGCATCGTTTTTTGGATGGCGGTGATCCAGCTTCCGATCTCGCTGATCGGCAGTGACCCAGCAGTATTCCTGCATCTCGGGGCGCGCCATATTTTGCCCGCATTTGGGGTCGGCATTGCCGGCCTGACGTCGCACTACTGTCTGAGCAATGCGTTCCGCGCCGGCGATGCCACTCTGGTGGTTCCACTCGATTTCATGCGCATTCCGCTAATCGCGGTTGTCGGCTGGGCGTTTTACGGCGAACGGCTCGACATATTCGTGTTGCTTGGTGCCCTGATCATCGTCGCCGGCGTGTTGTGGAATCTGCGCGCAGAGGCGGCACGGCCGCACTAAGCACGAGGCTCGCAAAGCCCATGATTTTAGCGTTAGAGTGCCGGTCATGACGGGATGCGCGCGCAAGTTTGCAATGGCGGTGGTGGCGATGCTCGCGGCCGGCGCGGCAGCATTCGCACAATCGCCCAATCCGAATTGCCAGCGGCTGGAAACCCAGCTCGCCTCCCTCGATCGCGGCAATAGCGATCCGGCGCGCGCCCAGCAAATCAGCGCCGCGCAAGATGCGGTCAATCGCCAGCAGTTCGAAGTCGACAGGCTGGTCGCGCAATCGCGCCGTATGGGCTGCGAAAGCTCCGGCTTCTTCTCGATCTTCAACAATCCGCCGGCGCAGTGCGGCGGCTTGAGCCGTCAAATCGACCAGCAACGCAACGCGCTCGAGCGCCAACAAAACCAGCTCGAGCAGCTCAGCGGCGGCACCACCGAACGCGCCGCACAACGGCAATCTCTGTTGATCGCGCTCGGGGACAATGGCTGCGGCGCGCAATACCGCTCGGCGGCGCTGCAAGGCCAACAGGGCGGCTTTTTCGATCGCCTGTTCGGCAATAATCCGGCCTCGGCGCCAAGTGGCCAAATGGGCGGAACGTTCCGCACCATCTGCGTGCGCACCTGCGACGGCTTTTATTTCCCGATTTCGTATGCGACCTCGCCGGATCGCTTCCGCGACGACGAGCAAACCTGCCAGCGTATGTGCCCGGCATCCGAAGTTTCCCTGTACAGCTATCACAATCCCGGCGAGGAAGTAACGCAGGCGGTTTCGCTCAGCGGCCAGCCCTATACGGCCCTGCCGGCGGCGTTCAGCTATCGCAAGGCGCTCAATCCGGCGTGCAGTTGCCGGCGTCCGGGTGAGAGTTGGGCTGAGGCGCTCAAGCCCAAGGGCACTGACGATACGGTGGTGCCCGGCGACGTGATTGTCACCGAGCAGAACGCCAAGCGGCTGTCGCAACCGCGCCTGGGCGTCGACGGCAAGCCGGTCCGTCCAGACCCGCGCGCAAAGACGCAAGCGCCCGATCCGTCGCCGATTGCCGAAGCGCCGGGCGAGACCGATCCGACGAAACGGACAGTGCGCACGGTCGGCCCGACTTTCCTGCCGGTACGATAAATCTAGAAATCTTCGGTCTTAGTCGGCTTACCGGTGACCAGCGATAGGTCCGGCGCCGGCAGCGGCGTGCCGGGGTCGCGGAAACGGTTGGTGATTGGATAACGGCGGTCGCGGCCGAAATTCTTCAACGTCACCTTCACGCCCGGCGCCGCCTGCCGGCGTTTGTATTCGGCGATATTGAGCATGCGCTCGATCCGCACCACCGTCGCCTGATCGAAGCCGGCCGCGACGATGACCGAGATCGGTTCTTCGCGTTCGACCAGCCGTTCCAGGATCGGATCGAGCACTGAATAAGTTGGTAGCGAATCCTCGTCCTTCTGGTTCTCGCGCAGTTCCGCGGTCGGCGGCCGCGTGATGATGTTGTCAGGAATTACCAGATCATCAGGACCCATGGCGCCGTCGGGCTTCCAGCTATTGCGCAGCCGCGCCAAACGAAACACCTCGGTCTTGTAGAGATCCTTGATCGGATTGAAACCGCCGTTCATATCGCCATACAGCGTCGCGTAGCCGACCGACATTTCCGATTTGTTGCCGGTGGTCACCACCATGACGTTGAACTTGTTTGAGATCGCCATCAGGATCGTGCCGCGCGCGCGCGCTTGCAGATTTTCTTCGGTGACATCGCGCGGCAATTTATCAAGCGCCGGTGTGAGCGCGAACTCGAGGCCCTCGACCGCAGCTGCGATCGGCAATATCTGGTAGTGCAGGCCGAGCGCCTTGGCGCAGGCCGCCGCATCGTCGAGCGACTCTTTGGCGGTGAATTTGTATGGCATCATGACGCAGCGCACGCGATCGGCTCCAAGCGCGTCGACCGCCATCGCTGCGCACAGAGCGGAATCGATCCCGCCCGACAGGCCGAGCACGACGCCGGGAAAACCGTTTTTGTTGACGTAATCGCGCAAACCCAGCACGCAGGCCGCATAGTCGGCGCGGTCCGCTTCTACCGCGGCGGTCTTGGGTCCGTCCTCGCAGCGCCACGCATTGCCGCGCCGCTGCCAGCGGGTTGTAACGACGACTTCCTGAAATGCCGCAAGTTGGAACGCCAGCGAGCAGTCGGCGTGCAACCCAAATGAAACGCCGTCGAAGACCAGTTCATCCTGGGCACCAACCTGATTGACATAAATCGTCGGCAGCCCCTGCTCGGTCACGCGCGCCACGGCAATGTTGAGCCGCACGTCACCCTTCTGGCGCCAGTAGGGCGAGCCGTTGGGCACCACCAGCAATTCGGCGCCGGTCTCAGCCAGGCACTCGACGATTTCTTCGCCCCAGATATCCTCGCAAATCGGCAGCCCCAGCCGCACGCCGCGGAAATTCACTGGCCCCGGCATCGGCCCCGGTGCAAACACTCGCTTTTCGTCGAACACGCCGTAATTCGGCAGATCGACCTTGAAGCGCAAGGCAGCGATAGCGCCGCCGTCGAGCAGCGCCACAGCGTTGTAGAGCTTGCCATCATCGACCCAAGGCGTACCGACCAGCAGCGCCGGACCGGCCGAGGCCGTTTCACGCGCCAGCGCTTCAATCGTGGCGCGACAAGCAGCCTGGAACGCCGGCTTGAGCACCAGATCCTCGGGCGGATAGCCGGCGATGAACAACTCGGGGAAGACGACTAGATCGGCGCCTTGCGCGGCCGCCTCGACGCGCGCACGGCGCACTTTCTCGGCATTGCCGGCGATATCACCGACAGTCGAGTTGAGTTGCGCGACCGCGATCGCGAGTTTATCGGAAGGGCGGGCATTCATGCTGATGATCTAGCGCCTGCCCTTCCGGTCGGCAATCATGGTGCCGGATATTGCAGATCAGTCCAGCGCGGTCCGAATGCCCGCCGCGCCGCCATTGACCTTGATTATGCCGGTACTTTTCAGCGTCTTGCCATTGAACGAGAACACGGTAATCGTCTTATCCGCCATCGACTGGGCAAGCAGCGTCTTACCGTCCTTGCTCCACACCACACCCTGTCCCCAGCCGCCGAATTCTCCCCGCGCCGCCAGGGTCAGTTTGGTGCCGTTGATACGGAAGACTTTTAGCACGCTGTGCTCGTGGTAATTCGGATGCGTCTTCGCCTTGTTCGAGCCGTTCTGCATGATCGCCGCGACATAGGTTCCATCGGGCGACATGGTCACGCCCTCGGGGATTTGTTCGACGGGAATCGTGTCGACGATGCGGGGCGGGTTTACCTTGAGGTCGACCACTGAAAGCACATCGGTATCGCCCTGCCCGCCGCCTTGATTGCTCAGCACGGCGACATTGCCCTTTGGGCTGATGGAGATGCTGTAGGGACGATAGCCGGCCACCATGAATTTCTTGGTGTCCTCGACTTTATTGCCATCGATGCTGAGCACCGAGATGCGGTGATCGCCGTCACGAGTTGCCAGCGCCATCTTGCCATCGGGCATGAAAGCGACATGGCTCGAACCGGATTTGGCATCGCCAAGCTGAATCTTGCCGGCGGCCGTGAGCTTGTTGCCGGCGATGGTAAAGATGGACAGGGTGCCCTCGTTGCGGTTGGCGACGAGCGCTAGCGTGCCGGTGGGATTGATCGAGACGCCGGTCGCGCCCAGGCCAGCCTCAAGTGTCTGGATGACCGCGGGCGGTTTGGCCTTGAGATCGATCACCGAAAGCTTGTTATCAGGCGTGACTTTCTTGGCATCGGCCGGATCGACCTTCATGGCGCCAGTGACCAGCGCGTAACTTTCGTCGCGCGAGACGGCCACGCTTTGCGGCGGCCCAACCACGCTCGTCGGCGCCCTTACCTCGGCGATCACTTTTGGCGGCTTCGCCGAGAGGTCGATGATAGCTACGGTGTCCGGCTGCGGATTGTCTGGAACCGTACCAACGCCGTTGACCAGCACGGCTTTATTGTCGTTCGCCGACACCGCAAGCTGCGCCGAGGCGGCAGCCGTGAACAATGGAAGCGTTAGCACCGCGGCGCTGAGCGTGGCCGCATAGGCATATTGACGGATCATGATCCCCTCCCGTGCCCGGATTTTGATTTATCAGGCAGACCGGCGCGCCGAGCGCACGCCTGGGCCTCGGCTAGATTAACACCGAATGGAGGGGAAGGCTTCCCAGCCTTAAAGGCCGGCTACCGCCGGCACCGGAGTGGCGCGTCCGGACCGCTCTTTCTTGAGCAATTCGGCGAGCAGGAAGGCCATATCGATCGCCTGCTCGGCATTGAGCCGCGGATCGCAGGCCGTGTGGTAGCGGTCGTTGAGATCGGCATCGGAAATGGCGCGGGCGCCGCCGGTGCATTCGGTGACATTCTGCCCGGTCATCTCCAGATGCACGCCGCCGGCGTAAGTGCCCTCGGCCTGGTGTACGTCGAAGAAACCGCGCACTTCCTTCAGGATCAGGTCGAACGGACGCGTCTTGTAGCCGCTCGCCGAGGTGATGGTGTTGCCGTGCATCGGGTCGCAAGACCACAGCACCACCTTGCCCTCGCGTTTGACCGCGCGCACCAGCGCGGTGAGGTTTTCGCCCACTTTTTCGGCGCCGAAGCGGCCGATCAGTGTCAGCCGGCCGACCTCGTTCTCAGGGTTTAGAATATCGATCAGGCGCAGCAGATCGTCGGCCTTCAGCGAGGGGCCGCATTTGAGACCGATCGGATTTTTGATGCCGCGCGCATATTCGATGTGGGCTTGGTCGAACTGACGGGTACGGTCGCCGATCCAAATCATGTGCCCGGACGTGGCGTACCAGTCGCCGGTGGTCGAATCGACGCGGGTGAAGGCCTGCTCGAAGCCGAGCAGCAGCGCCTCGTGGCTGGTGTAGAAATCGGTGGTGCCGAGCGCGGAGTCGACGGCGAAGGTCAGCCCGCAAGCGCGCATGAAATCGAGTGCGCCGGAAACACGATCCGCCAGATCGCTATAGGCCTTTGACTGCGGCGAACCGCTAACCGATTGCAACATCCATTGATGGACGTTTTCGACGCTGGCATAGCCGCCTTTGGCGAAGGCGCGCAGCAGATTGAGCGTCGCCGCAGATTGGCGATAGGCCTCGATCTGACGGCGCGGATCGGCGCGGCGCGCTGCTTCGGTGAAGGCAATGTCGTTGATGATGTCGCCGCGATAGCTCGGCAACTCCTTGCCGTCGCGCTTTTCGGTCGGCGAAGAGCGTGGCTTGGCAAACTGCCCGGCGATGCGGCCGATCTTCACCACCGGCGACGCGCCAGCATAGGTGAGCACGATCGCCATCTGCAGGAAGACGCGGAAAAAATCGCGGATGTTATTGGCGCCATGCTCGGCGAAGCTTTCGGCGCAATCGCCGCCTTGCAGCAGGAAAGCCTCACCCTTTGCAACGCGCCCAAGCGCCTTCTTCAGGCTGCGCGCCTCGCCGGCAAACACCAATGGCGGAAACGTCGCAAGTTGCTTTTCGGTGTCGGCCAGAACCTGCCGGTCCGGATAGTCCGGGACCTGCTGGATTGGCTTCTTGCGCCAGCTATCGGGCGTCCAACGCTCGGGCATCACGAATGGCTCCAAATTTGCCGGGGTTATACACGAGAGCCCCCGGCCGAGGCCAGATAGCCGAGAAAATGCCGTAACTTGTGGTTATTCGGCCGTCGCGCGGTCGTAGCTGACGGCCTTCTCACGCATGGTGACCAATTCCTCGGCCGCCGTCGGATGCACCGCCATGGTCGCGTCGAAGTCGGCTTTGGTAGCGCCCATCTTCACCGCAATGCCGATCACCTGGATCAGTTCTGCGGCGGAATGGCCAGCGATATGGCAACCGACCACGCGGTCGGTCGTGCCGTCCACCACCAACTTCATGAACATGCGGGTGTCGCGCCCGGGCAATGTCGCCTTCATCGGCCGGAAACTGGTCTTATAGATATCGACCTTGGCGAGTTGCTCGCGTGCCTGCGTTTCCGTCAGCCCGATGACGCCGAGCTCGGGTTCGGAGAACACCGCGGTCGGCACATTGCTGTGATCGATTGGTTTCGGCTTGCCGCCATAAACGGTATCGGCGAAGGCATGGCCTTCGCGGATCGCCACCGGCGTAAGATTGACGCGGTTGGTGACGTCACCGACGGCATAGATGTTCGGCACCGAGGTGCGTGAAAACTTATCGACACCGATGCCGCCATGCTCGTGGATTTTGACGTTCAGCGATTCCAGCCCGAGCCCCATGACATTCGGTCGCCGACCAATCGCAAACATCACCTTGTCGGAAGGAATGGCGCTGCCATCTGAAAGCTGCGTCACGAATTCATCGCCTGCCTTCTCTATGCCGGCGACTGTGTGGCCGCATGTGACCGTGATACCTCGATTGCGCATTTCGCTGCGCAAATGTTCGCGAATGTCGCTGTCGAAACCACGCAGAATATTCTCGCCGCGATAGACCAGTGTCACTTCGCTGCCCAGACCGGCGAAAATGCAGGCAAACTCCACCGCGATATAGCCGCCGCCCTGGATGACGATACGCTTGGGCAGGTCGGGCAGATGGAATGCTTCGTTGGACGAGATCGCGTGCTCAAGGCCGGGGATATCTGGCCCCATATGCGGCCAGGCGCCAGTCGAGATCAGGATGGTCTCAGCCCGCACCCGCGCCCCGCTCGCCAGCCGCACGGTGTGGGCGTCCTCCAGCACCGCCCGGCTCTTGACCAACGCGACCTTGTAGCGCTCAAGCGTCGTGGTATAGGCGGCTTCGAGCCGCGACACTTCACGATTGACGTTCGCGATCAGCGTCGGCCAGTGGAACGTGGCTTCTGCGACAGTCCATCCGTAGCCGGCGGCGTCCTCGAAATCATCGGAAAAACGCGAGGCGTAGACCAGCAGCTTCTTCGGCACGCAGCCGCGGATCACGCAGGTGCCGCCGACGCGATACTCTTCGGCAATCATCACGCGCGCGCCATAGCTCGCCGCGATGCGCCCAGCGCGCACGCCGCCAGAGCCCGCTCCAATGATAAAGAGATCGACGTCGTGATCCGGCATCAGCCGCTATCGCCTGTTCGCAATCCGCACCGGTCATCGACCGGACAAGCGCTGGTCAAGGATTGTACCCCCGCTTCTTGAGCTCTTCGCGCATTTTCGGGACCACTTCGTCGGACAGCTTGTTCGCCCAGTCCTGCGCGAAGCTCATGCTCGCATCGACGATCTTTGGCTGCCGATCGAGAAGTTTCTTGCCCGCCGGAGACTGGTAGAACACCAGAATGGCCTTGAGTTCGGGCTCGGTGAAGTTGGTCGCATACTCCTTGGCAACATCGTCGGTCAGTTCGGAGAAGCGAGGTTTTAGATCCTCGCGCATCTTATCGGCAATCTCGTTGAGATCCTTGGCGAGAGCCGGGTTTTGCTGGAGGTAAAGAATCTTCGCCTGCTCGACGACGCCTGCAATCAGCGGATTGAACAGCGACGTGGTGCCGGTGATCGCAACCAATTCCTTCGCGGTTGCCATCTCTGAGGCGGATGGCTGCTGGCTGTGCGCAGCCGGACCGAACGCAACCAGCGCGACGGCGATCGCGGCGGCGCGTTTAGTGGACTGAATGATGCTCATCAACAAGGCTCCATTGGGATCAACCCATCACGGCCGCTCGAAAACCGTTACACCGTCCGGTCCGGCCAGTATGGCGGTCTGCGCGAGGCCGATAAACAGACCATGCTCCATAACTCCGGGTATTCCGGAAAGCGCCTGCGCAAGGGCCTTTGGATCGTCGATCCGCCCGAGCGCAGCATCAATGATCCAATGCCCACCATCCGTGACGAAAGGATGGCCGTCATTGCCTTGCCGGACTGTCAGCGACTCGGGGCTCTGGAAGGCGGTAATCGCCCTTTCAATAGCGCGCCGCGTGGCCCCCAAGCCGAACGGCGCCACCTCGATCGGTAGCGGAAAGCGCCCGAGTATGGCAACCCATTTGCTCCGATCGGCGATCACGATCATGCGCGCCGACGCTGCCGCAACAATCTTTTCCCGCAGCAGCGCGCCGCCGCCACCCTTGATCAGGCTGAGATCGGGCGCGATTTCATCGGCGCCGTCTACGGTCAGGTCGAGCTGTGGCGTCTCGTCGAGCGTTGTTAGCTTGATGCCGCAGCGTTCAGCATCTGCGCGCGTGGCGGCTGACGTCGGCACCGCGATGATGTCTAGGCCGGCACGGACGCGTTCGCCGACCAGTTCGACAAAATGCTTCGCAGTCGAGCCAGTGCCTAACCCAAGCCGCATGCCGGGACGAACAAATTCGACGGCGCGGGTTGCGGCTGCACGTTTTTGGGCGTCGGCGTTCATCGCGACCGGTTGCGGATTCAGGCGTGAATTGAGGACATTTGCGCAACGCCTATCTAGCCTTGATCGCCTCGCCTGGGTAGCCGAAAAACAAGGTCTCCGGAGCCCTTCCACTTTGCGGAATCATGCGCTAGCGATCCGCCATGGCTGCCCGGACCATCGTTTTCGACCTCGACGGCACCTTGATCGATACCGCGCCCGATCTCGTCGACACCCTCAACGTGGTGTTCGCGCGGGAAGGATGGCCGCAAGTCGCCTATGAGACAGCACGCAATCTAATCGGTGGTGGCGCCCGCGCGATGATCGCGCGCGGGATCGAGGCGGAGGGGGTGGCCGTCACGCCAGCACGACTCGAACAATTGTTCGCCGATTTCATCGCGCACTATAGCGAGCACATCGCCGACCGCTCGCGGCCATTTCCAGGATTGACCGATGTGCTCGATGTGCTTGCGGCCGATGGCTGCCGCTTCGCGGTCTGTACCAACAAGCTCGAACGGTTATCGGTCCGCCTACTCGAACAACTCAACCTCGCCGGCCGGTTCACGGTGATCTGCGGACAGGATACGTTCGGAATTCAGAAGCCCAATCCGGAAGTACTGCGCCGCACGATCGAGGCTGCCGGCGGCACCCTGACGCAGGCGATCATGATTGGCGATTCCGAGACCGACATCAAAACCGCGCGTGCGGCCAACGTTCCGGTGATCGCTGTTGATTTCGGCTACAGCGAGCGTCCGGTGTCAGACTTTGAGCCGGACCGCATAATCAGCCATTTTGCGCAATTACGAACGGCAATAGCCGCAATTTTGCCGGCAAATTGATGCCGATGGCCGCTACGTTGGTTAATACGGTAAGGTTAATGGCGCGCTACCTGTTGCGTGCATCAGGCCTCGACCGTATTCTGTTGATGGGTGAGCGGTTTCTATCGCTTGTGTGGACGGGTTGAACATTATGTACCGAGAAATCGCGATTGTGGCCGGTGGGCTCGCTCTTGCCGCGTGTTCTTCAACATCCGACTGGATGAGTCTCGACGCGCTGAAGCCGGCGCCGGCGAAGGACACGGTGCGTTTCGAATCCGAACCGCCCGGTGCCGAAGCCAAAACCTCCGACGGTCAAACCTGCCGCACGCCTTGCGCGCTTGCGATTTCGACCGGCGGACCGGTCACGGTTTCGTTCGCGCTCAACGGTTATCAGCCGGATTCGGAAACGGTCGAGCCGATTTCAAACAATAACGGCTTCCCGGAAATGCGCCCCAACCCGGTGCAAGTCGAATTGACGCCGGCGGCGCCGCCGCCCAAGCCCGTCAAAAAGCCAGCAGCTAAGAAAAAGCCTTCGGTCAAACCGAAGCCTAAGACCGCGGCGCCCGCTCCTGCTCCAGGCGCTCCAGCGCCGCAGCAGCAAGCCGAGCCCGCGCCGTGGCCTTCCAACCCGCCGCCGGCCCGCTAGGAAAATATCCGTCTCGTTCGATCCGATTGCGACCCGGCGCCAATCGCAGCGCTGATGGCCCACGTTTAGAGCGGCCGGGCGCTATGGCCATTGTCGGCCACAATTCCTATATTGACCGAATAATGACGGCGACCGACGGCACAACTACGCTCAATATCGACCGCACCGGAACCCAGCCGCGTGCGCTGATCGACCCGTTTCATCGCGCCATCTCATACTTGCGTGTCTCGGTGACCGACCGCTGCGATTTTCGCTGCGTCTATTGCATGTCCGAGCACATGACGTTCCTGCCGAAGGCCGACCTGCTCAGCTTGGAGGAACTCGACCGGCTGTGCAGCGCATTCATCGCCAAGGGTGTCAGCAAGTTGCGTTTGACCGGCGGCGAACCGCTGGTGCGGCGCGGCATCATGACACTGGTGTCGTCCTTGTCGCGCCATTTGGCGAGCGGCGCGCTCAAGGAGCTCACGCTCACCACCAACGGCTCGCAACTGGAAAAATATGCCGCCGCGCTCAAAGGCCACGGCATCCAACGCATCAATGTTTCGCTCGACACGCTTGATCCCGATAAATTCCTCGCCATCACGCGCTGGGGCGATCTCGGCAAGGTGCTCTCCGGCATCGATGCAGCGCTTGCCGCCGGTCTGCAGGTGAAGATCAACACGGTGGCGCTCAAGGGCGTCAACGAGGACGAGATTGGTGCCCTGCTCGCCTGGACGCATGGCCGCGGCATGGATCTCACGGTCATCGAGGTAATGCCGCTAGGCGATATCGGCGAAGACCGGCTCGACCAGTACCTGCCGCTGTCGATGGTACGGGCGCGCCTGGCCGAGCGATACACCCTGCAAGACATCGACTATCAAACCGGCGGGCCGGCCCGTTACGTCCGCGTCAAGGAAACAGGCGGGCGGCTCGGTTTCATCACGCCGATGACCCATAATTTCTGCGAGTCGTGCAATCGTGTGCGTATCACCTGCACCGGTACCCTCTATATGTGCCTTGGCCAAGACGACGCCGCCGATTTGCGCGCGCCGTTGCGCGCATCCGAAAGCGACAATCTGCTGCATGCCGCGATCGACGAGGCCATCGCCCGCAAGCCCAAAGGGCATGATTTCGTGATCGATCGCCGCCACCGTCGCCCAGCGCTATCGCGTCACATGAGCGTCACGGGTGGCTAGTTCTTAAGCAGCGGCGCGTTCTTGCGAGGTCACCAGATCGCGCAATTCTTCCAGCCGCAGCCGCGCCGGCTTAAAACATAATCCAAAACTGTCGCCGTTACTGCGCACGACCTCAGCGGTGATCGCTTTCATGCCAGGGAATATGAGAGCTACCTGATCGCCGATGCCAAGGTTTCCCACAGCCCCAATTTGGGCGCCGCCTTCGCTGACATCCTGAACCGCCACCTCGGTCACTTCGCCATCGCGTTCCATGCGCGCGATCATCGTCGTCTCGTAACGAGGGAATTCACGCAAATCGGCATTGACCGCCCGCTGGACGATGTCGGGAATCTCACGGAACAGGATAGCCGTCGTCGATTGCATCACCCCGACCAGCGTCGAGACATCTAGCGCGGTCGCACGCGATTGCTCCACCATGCCGACGATGCCGGCCATGCGGCCGGCAACATCGGACACCGCGGCGCTGCTTTCGCGCACGCTAGTCGCGAAATTCTCGGCGGCGTCGCGCTGCTGCTCGATTGCAGCGGTTACCGAGACCGTGACGCCGGAGAGCTGATCAATGGCATCAGTGACGCTCGACAACGCCGCCACCACTTCGCATGTGGTCGATTGAATCTCGGCAACCTTGGCGCGGATCTCTTCGGTCGATTTGCCGGTCTGGGTTGCCAGTGTCTTGACTTCGGAGGCAACCACCGAAAAGCCGCGTCCGGCCTCACCCGCACGCGCCGCCTCAATGGTGGCGTTGAGCGCGAGCAGATTAGTCTGCGCGGCGATATTCTTGATCACGGTAACAATGTCGCCGATCTGGTCGGTCGCTTTGGCCAGCGCGTCGATGGCCGCGCGCGAGGTATTGGCGCGCACGACCGCTTCGCGGCTGAGCCCACCGCCGCGCCGTACCTGCTCGGACATCTCGTTTATCGCTTGGATCACCTGGTCGGACAACTGACCGGCCGCCTGATTGATAGTGCGCGAGGCTTCGGCGGCGCGGGCGGTGTCCTCGAAGGCTGTCCGCACGCCGTCGAGTACCGCCAGCATGTCCTCGGCCTTGAGCTGCAGGGTCGAGGTGCCGTCGACGATCGGCTGGATGCCAACCTCAGTCGCCGCCTCGACCTGGTGCGCCATGCTCGACAAGCTGACGCGGCGTGAGGCCTGCCACGCGCGATCGAGATCGTTGTGGACCAGCTCGCGACGCTGACGTTCGCCGATGACATTCGCAAGCCTATCGGTTGCAGCCAAAAGACGCGCAATTTCGCCGCGAGTCGGTTGCAAAGGCGTCGTGGATTCAAGTTCCGCATAGGCAATGGCGTCAATGGTATCGGCGGCTTCCGCCACCGGGCGCACAATGCCGCGCGCGATGAACAGGACAATGGGCCCGGTCATGCTCACCGCGACGAGCCCGATGAAAATCTCGGTAAATGTTAGGTTGGCCTCATCGAGGAACGGCCTCAGCATGGCGGTCAAGATCGGAGCCGACAGCAAAGCGACCAGCGGCAACAGCACGGCCGCAGCAAGCCGTTCGGCGATCGTGAACTGCCGCATGCTTTGTCCTCGCAGCGCCCCACCGATGCCGCCCCGGCAATGGGACAAGGCGCGGCTGCCGCCCCCCGAAAGGGCAGGCCCTCGGTATTTGTATCCCCCGCCGGTTAACCGGGGGTTTAGAGTTCGTTAACCATGGGTTTCGGGGGCGGGTCCTGGGACGGTCACCCCTCGCCCGGGCAACGCCTTAAACCGGCCCGGAAACCACCCCCAGCTCGCGAACTTCACCATTGACGCCTCATGGCGGCTTCGGATTAAGGTGTAGGGCTTGGCCTCACGGCCAAGCCGTGGGGATGTAAAGCAAAAACAAAAATTGCGGGTCGGCGGTTCTGGACCGGCCGGACTGAGGGGGAGAGGAAATTGGGCGGCCTTGACGCATTACTCAAGACGTTGCTGCCGGTATCGCGAGTCATCGACGCGATCGACACCTGGATCGGCAAGCGCCTAGCGTGGCTGATCCTCGCCGCCGTGGTGGTGTCGGCGGCCAACGCCACCATCCGAAAGGTTTTCGATACCTCGTCGAATTCCTGGCTCGAACTGCAATGGATCCTGTTTAGTATCGTATTCCTGCTGTGCGCGCCGTGGACGCTGCTCGACAACGAACACATCCGCATCGACATCGTAAACAACATGCTGCCGAAGCGGGTGCGCGACAGCATCGACGTGATCGGCCATACATTTTTCCTGATGCCGCTGGCCATCATCATGATCATTACCGGCATTCCGTTTTTTCTTCGCTCGGCGGAGATCAACGAACAGTCTGGAAATGCCGGCGGTCTGCCGCAATGGCCGTCCAAGGCGCTGATCATGATCGGTTTCGCAATGCTGCTCATTCAAGGTCTTTCGGAATTGATCAAGCGCATAGCGGTGATGCGCGACCTCATACCGGATCCGCACGCGAGCCAAGTGCACGCCCTCGAAGCCGAGGTCGAGCACATCGTCGGCGCGATCGAAAAGCGCTGAACGCCAGTAGCGGATCCCGGAGTTTCGAATGACAGCCCTCATCATCAACAACATGGCGCCGATTATGTTCGGCTCCCTGGTGATCTTCCTGCTGCTCGGCTATCCGGCGGCGTTCTCGCTCGGCGCTGTCGGGTTGATCTTCGCGCTTATCGGCATCGAACTCGGCCTGTTCGTGCCGAACTTTCTGCAAGCGCTGCCCGAACGCGTCTACGGCGTGATGAGCAACGACACGCTGCTGGCGATTCCATTCTTTACCTTCATGGGATTGGTGCTCGAACGATCCGGCATGGCGGAGGACCTGCTCGACACCATCGGGCAGTTATTCGGCACCATACGCGGCGGATTGGCCTATGCGGTGATATTCGTCGGCGCGCTGCTCGCCGCCACCACCGGTGTGGTCGCGGCCTCGGTGATTTCCATGGGGCTCATCTCGCTGCCGATCATGATGCGCTATGGCTATGACCGGCGGGTTGCGTCCGGTGTGATCGCCGCGTCCGGCACGTTGGCGCAGATTATTCCGCCGTCGCTGGTGCTTATTGTGATGGCCGACCAACTCGGAAAGTCGGTCGGCGACATGTACGAGGGCGCATTCATTCCCGGCATCACTCTCGCCGGCCTCTACGCCTTCTACGTTTTCCTCGTGACGCTGTTCTTCCCGAAGGCGACGCCGGGCCTGCCGCCTGAAGCGGTCGGCTTTCGCGAGGCTAGTGGCAGCCGCGGGCTGACCTCACTCGCCGTGCTGGCGGTCGTGAGCGGCGTGTTCGGTTGGTTCATGATGCGGCATTCCGATACACACGGCGCCGATTTTGTCGTGCTCAGCATGTTCTTCGCCATCATGTTTGCGTTCGGTGTCGCCATAATCAACTGGTTCACCGCTCGCTTCCTCGGCTTCCGCTTCCTCTCGCACATGGCGCAACAAACCACTTTCGTGATGGTGCCGCCGCTGTTCTTGATCTTCCTGGTGCTCGGCACGATCTTCATCGGCGTCGCAACGCCGACCGAGGGCGGCGCCATGGGCGCCAGCGGCGCGCTGATTCTCGGCGCCATGAAACGCCGGCTGAGCTGGGATCTGGTGCGCCAGGCGGTCGAATCAACGGCTAAACTATCGGCCTTCGTGGTCTTCATCTTGGTCGGCGCGCGCGTGTTCTCGCTGACTTTCTACGGCGTGAGCGGGCATATTTGGGTCGAAAACCTGCTGACCTCGCTGCCCGGCGGCCAGTTCGGCTTCCTGATTTTCGTCAACGCCTTTGTGTTCGTGCTGGCGTTCTTCCTCGACTTTTTCGAGCTCGCCTTCATCGTCATCCCGCTACTCGGCCCCGCCGCCGAGCATCTCGGCATCGACCTGATCTGGTTCGGCGTCATTCTCGGCGTCAACATGCAGACCTCGTTCATGCATCCGCCCTTCGGCTTCGCGCTGTTTTATCTGCGCTCAGTCGCGCCGCGCGAGCCTTACAACGACCGCGTCACCGGAAAGCGCACGGACGGCATCACCACCGGGCAGATTTACTGGGGAGCCGTGCCGTTCGTAATCATCCAGGTCATCATGGTACTGCTGGTCATCCTGTTTCCGGCCATGGTCATGCACTACAAGGGCGCGTTGTCGACCATCGATCCGAACAACGTGAAAATCGAAATTCCGCAAATCGATCTGCCGTCGCAACTCGATTTCGGAACGCCGCCTAAATAACGGCCGCGCCAATAAAAAAACCCGGAGCTGCGGCTCCGGGGTTTTCTCTTTTGCGTCGGCGATCAGGCGTTGTTGTGTCGGATCATGAACGAATCGTAGTTCAATTCGGCCACCTGGAACCACGAATAGGCCGGCTTCATGTAGGCATTCATCGAGTCGTAGATCTTCTTAAAGTTGGCATTGGTCTGCGAAATCTCAGCATGCAGTTCATGCGCCGCCTTGATGCAGGCCTCCATGATCGCGGGCGAGAATCCGTGCAGCTTGGTGCCGGCCGCCAGCAAGCGCCGCAGCGCCGGCGGATTGACCAGATCGTACTTCGCGATCATCCACGTGTTGGCGAGCGCAGCCGATTGTATCATCACGGCCTGATAATGCTTCGGCAGCGCGTTCCACTTATCGAGATTGACCATGGCCATCAACATCGAGCCGCCTTCCCACCAGCCGGGATAGTAATAGTGCGGCGCGACCTTGTAGAAGCCGAGCTTCTCATCGTCATAAGGTCCGACCCACTCGGCGGCGTCGATGGTACCCTTCTCAAGCGCCGGGTAGATGTCGCCGGCGGCGATCTGTTGCGGCACGGCGCCGAGCTTCTGAATGACGCGGCCGGGGAACCCGCCGATGCGCATCTTCAGGCCTTTAAGGTCGTCGATCGTGTTGATCTCCTTGCGGAACCAACCGCCCATCTGACAGCCGGTATTTCCGGCCAGTATCGAGATTTGGTTGTACCCCTTGTAGAACTCGTTGAGCACCTCGCGTCCGCCGCCCAACATGTACCAGCCCTGGTTTATGCGTTGATTGGGTCCAAAGCCGACCGAGGTTCCGAAAGCGAAAGTCGGATCCTTGCCGAAATAGTAGTAGGACGCGGTGTGCCCCATCTCGACGGTGCCGTTCTGCACGGCATCGACAACTTGCAGTCCGGGCACGATTTCGCCGCCGGCGAACACCTGAATCTGGAACTTATTATCGGTCGCCTCGGCGACCGCCTTGGCCATGAGCTCGGCGCCGCCGAACAGCGTGTCGAGCGACTTCGGCCAGCTCGTGGTCATGCGCCACTTGAGTTCCGGCATCGACTGCGCGATGGCCGGTGAAGCAATCGCGGCCGTGGCGACGCCAGCGCCCGCGGTTTTCAAAAATTGACGACGCTTCATCCTGATATCCTCCCTCTGGTTTTTTTATAGCGAGAGCTCCCGCTGCGCGCGACTCCATCAGCCACCCCCTTTTGGGGCTTTACCAAAATCATGACGAAGTCCACTCGCTAAATCCAGTCTGCTCCCCCCCGACGAAAGTTGTAAGTGGGAGCGAGCCAGAGAAATTGGCCCGAAAATGCCTCAGGGCCGGCTTTTCGGGCCGGCCCTGATCGTATTTTCCGGATACCTGTTTCAATCAGCCTTTGCCGCGGTTGCGGATCATGAAGGATTCGTAGGTGTATTCCGCAACCTGCCACCACAGGTTTTCATCATCGCGGAACGCCTTCTGCGATTCCCAAATTTTCTTGTAGTCCGCGTTGACAGCCGAAACTTCGGTATTCACTTCAATGGAAGCCTTGTGCGCGGCCTCCATGATGGCGGGGCTGAACGGCCGCAGCTGCGCGCCGCCGGCGACAAGCCGCTTGAGTGCCTGCGGATTGCGCGAGTCGTATTTGGCCTGAACGTCCATATTGCAGTAGCCGGCCGCGACGGTCAGCAGCGACTTATAGGCTTTCGGTAGCGCTTCCCATTTGTCGGTGTTGATGAAGAAGTGCAGCGCGGTGCCGCCTTCCCACCAGCCCGGGTAATAATAGAAGGGCGCCACTTTGTAAAAGCCGAGCTTCTCGTCGTCATACGGACCGACCCATTCGGCGGCATCGATGGTGCCCTTTTCGAGTGCCGGATAGATATCGCCACCGGCGATCTGTTGCGGGACGCAACCGAGCTTCTGCATTGTCTTGCCGGCCCAGCCTCCGATGCGCATCTTTAGGCCCTTGATGTCATCGACGGTCTTGATCTCCTTGCGGAACCAGCCACCCATTTGCGTGCCGGTGTTGCCGCCGGAGATGCCGTAGAGTTTGAATTTCTTGCCAAACTCATTGAGCATGTCCTGGCCGCCATGATCCTGGAACCAGGCATTCTGCTGACGGCTATTGAGGCCGAACGGCACCGAGCAATAGAGCGCGAAGGTCGGATCCTTGCCGATGAAATAATAGGCGGCTGTGTGGCACATCTCGACGGTACCGTTGGTAACCGCATCGACCGCTTGCAAGGCCGGCACGATTTCGCCCCCGGCAAATGCTTGAATCTGGAATTTGCCGTCGGTTGCTTCGGAAACATATTTAGAAATCGTTTCCGATGCACTAAACGGCACGTCGAGCGACTTCGGCCAGCTGGTCGTGCAACGCCACTTGAGTTCAGGCATCGACTGGGCAATCGCCGGCATGGCGATGGTGCTTGCCGCAAGCCCCACGCCCGCGGTTTTCAAAAATTGACGACGTTTCATTGCATCCTCCCTACAATGGCTCAGGGGTTTGGGGTTAGAACCCGCCCCCGTATGGCGCTAGAATGCGGCCCGCGCCGAATGAGCGCAAGCCGCCAAAATGCGAAATTGGGGCCAGTTCGGGTTATTGCGGCGGAGTAAGCCGGTGGCGTTATTGAAATTTGGCGACCGCCAATTCGGCCCTCGAAACAATGGCGAGCATCGCGGTTTCCTCGATCGGCGGGCGATTGAGCGCGGTCACAGCCGCAAAGGCCTGTTTGAGTTGGGCAAGGGCCTCCCGTAATTCCCGCAATGCGTCAGGATTCTTGGCTTCCAGATCACCCGCGACGCTTTCGACCATGCGGTCCGCCTCTAAAATGAAGCCGCGCGCGGTCCGGTAGCCAACCGGATGGACGATACGAGCCTTGGCGACGGCGTCCGCGTATTCCTCCGGCGCGGTTTTTAAAACCGCGACCGCCGCTTCTACCGTAAAGCGCGGCCAGTCCCGCTGCCGCGCTTTGAGGCCGGCATCGGCGGCAGCGAGCGCGTTCTTCACTCTTTCGAGCGCCTTGGGATATTGTTTGGCGTTATGCGCCGCAACCGTGCGCGCCAGCGTCTTGAGCGCGCCGTCGAATGGCGGCGTGTTGTAGCCGGGCAAATCTTCGCGAATAACGCCGTAAATTTCCTCGAGCGGAAACATGAAATGCGGATGCGCGACGCCCCAATCGCGCTGCTTGACCAATTCGTCGCCGGTCAGCAGGTGACCACGGATCAGCCCGATGAAGCGGCCGAAGGCGGCATCCGGCGGCAAGACAGCCGGCTTTGCGATCGTTGACGATGTCTGCGCGTTGAGCGATGACGGAGCGAGAGTAATGGCAATGGCCATAGCAAGCCAGTACGCGGTCAGCGCTTTGCGCAACTCAAGCCTCGATTACTATCTTCGGCGCCACGCGCCCCGCATCGGCGCCGCCCTTGATCTGCTCGAGCACCTTGGCGGCGATCTCGCGATAGATCTTGGCATGCGGCCCATCCGGCTCGGTCGCGACCACCGGCATGCCGGAATCGGATTTCTCGCGAATAGTCATATGCAGCGGCACCTCGCCGAGGAACGGCACGCCCTGGCGCTCGGCTTCCTTGCGCGCACCGCCATAGCCGAAAATATCCGAACGCTCGCCGCAGCTCGGGCACAAAAAATAACTCATGTTCTCGACGATGCCGAGCACCGGCACATTGACGCGCCTGAACATGGCAACACCGCGGCGCGCGTCGATCAGCGCGAGGTCCTGCGGCGTCGAGACTATGACCGCGCCCCTCAGCGGTACTTGCTGCGCCATGGTGAGTTGGGCATCGCCGGTGCCCGGTGGCATATCGACCACCATGATGTCGAGCTTGCCCCACTCCACCTCACGCAGCATTTGCGTGATCGCCGACATCACCATCGGCCCGCGCCAGATCATCGGGGTCTCTTCGTCGATCAGAAATCCGATCGACATCACCGAAAGCCCGTAGCGGTCGATTGGCTTCAGACGTGTGCCGCCGATCGTCTGGGGTTTTTCCTTGATGGCGAGCAGTTTGGGCAGCGACGGCCCATAAATGTCGGCGTCGAGCATGCCGACCTTCAAACCGAGATCGCGCAGGCCGAGCGCGAGATTAACCGCCGTGGTGGATTTGCCGACGCCGCCTTTGCCGGAAGCAACCGCGATCACAGCGTCGACGCCGGGAATACCCGGCTGTATCTTATCGGTGGGGTGGGCGTGAGCGTGCGGTTGAGGCGCGGCAGCCGCCGCGCGGTTTTGGGAAACATGAGACGGTTGCGGACCGCGCGAAGCGGCGCCAGCAGCCCGTTCTGCGGTCAAGGCGACCAAAGCGGATTGCACGCCGGGGATGGCGCGCACCGCCGCCTCCGCCGTCTTGCGCACCGGCTCCCAGGACTTCACCGCACCGGCATCGACGCTGATGGAGAAGAATACCTTGCCGTCGCTGACGACGATGTCGGACAAAACGCGCGCGTCGGTGAGCGGCGCGCCGCCCGGAGACGGCACCTTCGCCAAGGCCGCCAGGACCTGTTCCTTGCTCGCCGCCATGCTTGATGTCCTTAATGTTACGTTCGGCACCATAGAACCGGCAGCCGACAGGTCAATGCGGCTCAAACCGGCTGCATCAGTTCAATGCGATTGCCGAATGGATCGTCGACGAAAACACGGTCATAGCCCGCAAGCGGCACATCTTCGGCCACGCGAAATCCCGCCGCCGCGACCTTGCGGGCCATGGCCCGTACATCGCTGACGATGAAAGCAGGGTGGGCCTTGCGCGCGGGCTTGAAATCCTTTTCGACACCAAGGTGGACTTTAAGTGTGTCGTGCCCGAACCAGCAGCCGCCACGGACCGCGATATTGGCAGGCTTGGTCAATTCCGGGATTCCGAGCACGCCCTCATAGAAGGCGCGGGCTTCGTCTTCCCGACCCGCAGGCATGGCTAGCAGCACATGGTCAATCGAGCGAACGGTCATGTCTCAATGCCCCGCGATCAGCTGGTATAATACAGCATGGCCGCCGGAAGTGTCAGTTGCCGCCGCCGAGTTCGGCATCACCGAAGAACAGCTCCTTGAGCGAGCCTGGCTCGTGCTTGAGCGAGCCTATTTCATGCATGAATGTCGCGTATTTCATGACGTTTTCAGGCTTGGTGGTGTAATAGATTTTCGGATCGTTGAGCATTTCGGCAAGCTCCTCCACCGTCCAGCCTTTGCCGCCCATCGAATCCAACAGCACTTGCGCCGCGGCCTTCTTGTCAGAACGAATCATATCGAAAGATTGTTTGAGCGCCGCGACGAAGGCCGCGTAAGCCTTCGGATTTTCGTCGTGGAATTTTGTTGTCGTCGATATCATCGTAAATGTCGTGGCGCCGCCCATCACGTCATCTGTCGTCATGATGGTTCGGATATTCGATTCCCGGCGCTCGCGTTGATGAAACGGCGGCGACGAATAGTGCGCCGTGATTTGCTTGTTGCCGGATAGCAAGGCAACGACGGCATCCGGGTGCTGCATCGTGATCGTATATTTGTCGAATTTGAACGTGTCCGCGGCGCCGTATTTTTTCCTGGCATAGATCTGCATGACGATGGCCGGGATCGACACCTTGACCGCGGTGACCGCAATCTTTTCATCCTCATGAATGTCGCCGAGCGAGCGCAGATGGTCGGCGGTCGTATTCAGATACATCGGCATCGAGCTCATCGCCGCAACGCCCTTAACATTGGCATTGCCTTTGGTTTTATCCCACAGAAAGAGAAAAGCCGGCGGCCCGGCGGAAATGAAATCGGCCGACCCGGAGAGCAGCGCGTCGTTCATCACCGCCGGCCCGCCGACATTCGACCAATTGACCGTGAGCTTAAGTCCGGCTTCCGCCGCTTTTTTCTCGACCAGCCCGTATTGCTTCATCATGTGCAGGGGCAAAAACCCGAACCCGCCAGCGCCAAGCGGCACGCGCATCTCGCTGATCTCGGCCTGCGCCGGAAAGGGCATGAGCGTGAACGCGGCAAGCGAGAGCAGTGCGATGATTTTTTTCATGATTCTTCCTCTCGAACCCTCAAGGGGCCATTGGCGTCACAAAACGCGCCGGGTCGCAAGAGTGGGTTGACGCGCCCTGTCCCAAAATGACCTATTGCGATCCAGGCAGCGGCAAAAGCCCACTAGGGGCATAAGATTAATCTCAGGGAGACAGACGATGGCGAAGGTGGCGTTTCTGGGCTTGGGCGTCATGGGCTACCCCATGGCCGGGCATCTCAAGAACAAAGGTGGGCATGACGTGACGGTCTACAACCGCACCGCCGCCAAGGTCGAGCAGTGGCTCAAACAGCATGGCGGCAAGTCCGCCCCTACCCCTAAAGCCGCCGCCGAAGGCCAGGATTTCGTGATGTGCTGCGTGGGCAACGACAACGACCTGCGCGAAGTCACGCTCGGTACCAATGGCGCCTTCGCCGGCATGGGCAACGGTAAGATTTTCGTCGATCACACCACCGCCTCCGCCGAAATCGCGCGCGAGCTCTATGCCGCGGCGAAAAAGAACGGCTTCGGATTTGTGGATGCGCCAGTGTCGGGCGGCCAGGCCGGCGCAGAGAACGGCGCGCTCACGGTGATGTGCGGTGGCGATGCCGATACCTTCGCCAACGCCGAAAAAGTGATCGCGGCTTACGCGAAAGCCTGCAATTTGATGGGCACGCCCGGGTCCGGTCAATTGGCAAAAATGTGCAACCAGATTTGCATCGCAGGATTAGTTCAAGGTCTCGCCGAGGCGCTTCATTTCGCCAAAAAGGCAGATCTCGACATCGAGAAACTCATTGCCACCATTTCGAAAGGCGCGGCGCAATCCTGGCAGATGGAAAATCGCTATAAGACCATGGCGGCCGGCAAATTTGATTTCGGCTTCGCCGTTGACTGGATGCGCAAGGATTTAAGCATCTGTCTCGGCGAAGCGCGCAAAAACGGCGCCAACCTCCCCGTCGCCGCGCTGGTCGATCAGTTTTATTCAGAAGTCCAGAAGATGGGCGGCAAGCGCTGGGACACGTCGAGCCTGATCGCGCGGCTCGATCGTTAGGCCCGCGCGCTCGGCCGCGCCGACACGGCGGCGTGCCAGCGTTTCACGTTGCTGGCGCCTTCCGGCATCGTGAGCCGCGCCGGCTTCATGAAATCGACGGCGCAAAGCGCGGTGATGTCGGCGACCGAGTAGCGGTCGCCTGCGATGAATTCGCGCTTGGCCAATTCGCCGTCGAGCATCTCCAAGAACCAGGTCACGCGCGGCTTATTGGCTTCGGCAAAGGCCGGGATCTGCGGCACTTCCAATTCCTTCATCGCCGGATGCAGATGGCGGAACACCGCCGCCACGTTGGCGAAGAAATTGATCTCGCAGCGCCTGTTCCACATTTCCACCAGCGCCACCTCCTTCGCGCCGACGCCGAACAGCGGCGGCTGCGGCTGCACCATCTCGAAATAGCGGCAGATGGCGATTGACTCGGTGATGACGGTGCCGTCGTCGAGCACCAGCGACGGCATCCGTTGCAGCGGATTGATCGCGGTATATTCCGGAGTGAACTGCTGCTTAGCCATGATGTCGACCTGCTCGGTCGGCAGCGTGATGCCCTTCTCGGCAAGGAAAATTCGGGTGCGTCGGGGGTTCGGCGCCTGTTTGCTGTCATAGAGCTTCATTCTGGCCCTCCCGGCCGGTTTTTTGGCCGCTTGAGCCGAACATGGGCAAAAAGCCCTGTCAAACGGGCCAGGAACAAACATTAACCAGGGTCTTTAGGGAGGTCTTAAGCTTGGTCTTAAGGAATTTGGGTGAGGTTGGCGCCGTCCCTCGTGCGTTCAAGCGTCATTTTATGCCCATTCCAGGCGAACAAATCGATCTCTCCGCGCTGCCACCGGAAACCTCGCCGGTTAAGCGCCGCCTTGCCGCGCAATACGTGCGCGACGCGCGCGACCGGCTGACCTCGACCAGCGGCACTCGCCCGGTTTTCGATTACGAATTGCTGCGGCAATACGCCCAGAACCGCCTCTCCGCATCGCTGGTGATCCTACTACTGGTCGCCACCATCGGCTTCCTGTCGAGCCTGTGGACTGGCGCGATCGCCGCCGGCGCTTGGACCGCCTCGGTGCTGGTGATCCACGCCGTTATGATCACCAAGTGCCGGCAGTTCCTCGAACTACCGATGGACGAGGCTAAGACGCGCGCATGGCGGCTGCGCTTCATCACGCTTGATTTGTTTTACGGCCTGGCCTGGACTTTCATCCTGATCCATCCGATCGGCGTCGACGACAACTCGGGCACGTTCATGCTGTTCGTGATGCTGCTGGTGGTCGCGGTCTCCAGCATGCTTGCCTCGAGCCTGCCGATGGCGGTGTTTGCCGCCACCTTCCCGGTCACCGCCGCGATCTCGCTCGACTTCGTCCTGGAAGGCACGCTGCGCGACTACATCCTCGCTATGATGGCGGTTAGCGCACAGGGCTATTTCGCCGTACTCGCCTATAGGCTCTATTCGACCACACTCGCGACGCTGCAGGCGCGCGCCGAAAAGGACGCGCTGATCGGCGAACTCGAACAGGCCAAATCGGTTTCCGACGAGGCGCGCGGGCGCGCCGAAGCCGCTAACATCTCCAAGTCGCGCTTCCTCGCGCAGATGAGTCACGAGTTGCGCACGCCGCTCAACGCCATCCTTGGATTTTCCGAGGTGATGAAGAGCGAAGTGTTCGGCGAGCACACGGTGCCGGCCTACAAGGAATATTCCGGCGACATCCATAATTCCGGCGTGCACTTGCTTGGTCTGATCAACGAAATTCTCGACCTGTCGCGTATCGAGGCCGGCCGTTACGAACTCAACGAGGAATCGATTTCTCTCGCCGGCATCGTCGAGGACTGCCACCACCTGCTCAAGATCCGCGCCGCCAATCGCGGCATCAGCATCCACGAAGCGTTCGAGGCCGAACTGCCGCGGCTGTGGGCCGATGAGCGCGCGGTGCGCCAGATCTGCCTCAATCTGTTGTCGAACGCGATCAAGTTCACCCCGCAAGGCGGTGAGGTCTGGTTGAAAGTCGGCTGGACCGCCTCTGGCGGCCAATACATGAGCGTGACGGACACCGGGCCCGGCATCCCCGACGAGGAAATTCCGATCGTGCTCGCCTCCTTCGGCCAGGGATCCAATTCGATCAAATCCGCCGAACAGGGCGCCGGCCTCGGCCTGCCGATTGCCAAGAGCCTGGTCGATCTGCACGGCGGCTCGTTCGTGCTCAAATCCAAGTTGCGAATCGGCACCGAAGTAGTGGTCACCTTCCCGCCCGAACGGGTGGTCGCGGCGATGGCGCCGATGACGGCGGAGCACACGCCGTCGATCACACCACCCGCGCCGGGCGAGCCAATCCTCAGTCCGGAGGAAAAGCGCCGCCTCACCAGACGGCCGCTGTTCCGCGCCGGCACCTGATCGTCAGGATTGCGTTCCCGCCTGCCGCGTCTATGTTCGCTGCCGAATCGACCCCGAGACCGACGATGATCGAAACCCCCTGCGTCAAAATCTGCACGCTCGACGCCCGTTCCGGGCTGTGCCTCGGCTGCGGCCGGACCGTCGACGAGATCGCGCGCTGGACCGCCATGAGTACGGCTGAACGCGTCCGCGTCATCGGGGAATTGCCGGGCCGTCTCGCCGATCGCCGACCGGAAACCGCCCGCGTGGCAGGATAACGCCGTGAGCCGCCGTCTGACTTGGCTCTTTGTGCTCGGCGTGGCGCTATCGTTCGCCGCGCTCATTGCCAGCACCGATCAAGACGCCATCACCACCTTGCTCAAGCATGACATCGGATCGCTCGCGCTCAAGCTGGCGCTGATGATCTTTGCCGGCGGCCTATTGCTGACCTTGTTCCACGAACGACTGTCGAAAGCGATCGAGGCCCTGCTGTTCTGGGCCGTGATCGGCCTGCTGCTGGTGGTCGGCTACAGCTACCGTTTCGAGTTGCGCGATGTGGCCGACCGTGTGACCGCCGAGCTGCTGCCCGGCCACGTCGCCAGCCATGGCCGCAATGTCGAAGTCGTGCGCGGGCGTGGCGGCGATTTCGCCGTCGGCGCGCATATCAATGGTGTGCGGGTGCCGATGGTGCTCGACACCGGCGCAAGCTCCGTGGTGCTCACCCAGGAGGCGGCCAAGGCGGCCGGTCTGCCGATCGAGGTGCTCGACTACACGGTCAACGTGGATACGGCCAACGGCCGCACACGTGCTGCTCCGGTGACGCTCGACCGCCTCGCCGTCGGCGGACTGACCGAACGCGCGGTGCCGGCGCTGGTGGCCCAGGCGGGGCAACTGAAAACCAATTTGCTCGGCATGACCTTCCTCAACCGGCTAGAAAGCTGGGAAGTGCGCGGCGACAAGTTGCGTCTGCGCGGGAATCCATAAGCGCTAGAGCAGAGTAATAATAAACCGCAGCGCCACCAACATCAGCAAAATGCCAAAGGCGATTTCCAGTTTGCGCCGCGGCATCCAATGCGCCAGCCGAACGCCGTAGCCGCTCGTGAAGCTTGATACCGGCGCCATCAGCACAAAGCCGATCACCGACACAAAGCCGATCGACAGCGGTGGCAACTGCGCCGTGTGCGGCCAGCCGGCCAGCATGTAACCAATCGTGCCGGCAATCGTGATCGGCACGCCGACGCCGGCCGAGGTGGCGACCGCGCGCTGCATCGGCTGGCCGTAGAGCGTGAGCACCGCATTCGACACCGCGCCGCCACTCACGCCAACCAGCGATGAAAACAATCCGGTGATGAACCCGTAGCTGGCGAGTACGAAACGGCCCGGTAGTTCGTGGCCCAGATTCCACCGGTCGCCGCCAAACAGCATTTTTATGCTGATGAAGGTCGCAAAGACGACGAAGGTAATCTTGAACACCGCGGCCGGCGCAAAGGTGGCGGTGACCGAACCAATCGCCACGCCCGCGATTGCCGGGAGCGCCCACAGGCGCACGACATGCGGGATCACCGCGCCCTTTTTCTGGTGCGCGATATAGGACCGGATCGTGGTCGGCACAATGATGGCGAGCGAGGTGCCGATGCACATTTGCATGCGAACGTCTTCCGGCACGTTAAGCGCGCGGAACACTTCGTACAGCACCGGCACGATGACGGCGCCGCCGCCGATGCCGAACAAGCCGGCGAGAATGCCGACCAGAATTCCGGCACCCGCGATCCAGAGCGCGAGCAGAACGATCTCGCCGATCGGATATCCAAAAACCATGATTTCCCAGCCGCGACTTATGCGGCCGCGATGTGGGCCAAATCGGCGTTCGAGTCCACCACCTGCGCCAGCGCATCAGCCATGACGGATGCGCCGGCACCAGACTTGACGGCTTGCGTCGCCAGATGCCGGCGGAAGGCGCGTGCGCCCGGAACGCTGCGGAACAGGCCGAGCACATGGCGGGTGATGCCATGCAGGCGCACGCCCTTGGCAAGTTCTCGTTCGATATAGGGCTCCAGCGCCAGCGCGGCTGCTTTCGGCGATGCGAATGCTTCGGCTTCGCCGAACAGCAATGGATCGACCTCCAGCAGACGCCACGGCTCTTGATAGGCGGCGCGGCCCATCATCACGCCGTCGACGTGGGCCAGTTGGGCTTGCGCCTGCTCCAGCGTCGCGATGCCGCCGTTGAGCACGATCTCGAGATCGGGATGCGCAGCTTTAAGCCGGCGTACGATCGCATAATCGAGCGGGGGCACCTCGCGGTTTTCACGCGGCGAGAGGCCTTTGAGCCACGCTTTGCGCGCATGCACGATCAGCGCGTCGGCGCCCGCCGCCTTCACCGCCGCGGCAAAAGCAAACAGCGCCTCCTCCGGATCTTGGTCGTCGACGCCAAGCCGGCATTTCACCGTCACCGGGATTTTGACCGCGGCCTTCATGGCGGCGACGCCGCAGGCGACCAGCACCGGCTCCGCCATCAAGCAAGCGCCGAAGCGGCCCTCCTGCACCCGGTCGGAGGGACAACCGACATTGAGATTGATCTCGTCGTAGCCAAAGTCTTGCCCGATGCGCGCGCACTGCGCGAGGGCTCCTGGATCGCTGCCGCCGAGCTGCAGCGCCACCGGATGCTCGAAGGCATCGAAGCCGAGCAGCCGCGCACGGTCGCCGCGCAGGATCGCGGCCGTGGTGAGCATTTCGGTGTAGATCAGCGCCCGGCGCGTCAGCAACCGATGGAAGAACCGGCAGTGCCGGTCGGTCCATTCCATCATAGGCGCAATACAAAAACGCCGATTCCATCGACTTGGGGATTTTTGCGGAATATCTTTCATTTTTCAGATACAGACCTTTGCGCCAGCAAACGACGCATTTAGTGATACACGCTATAGTTTAGTCAGAAAGCGCGACGACGCGAGCCTCTTGTGGCCACACTTGCAATCCCCTTTTTGCCAAGAGCCGTTCGCGTGAACGTGGACGCCAGCACATGGCCGCGAGGCGCCCCTGTGCCAGCTCAATTGAGGTCGGCTTCAGGAACCCAAACTATCGATGTTGGGCGAGCCCTGCATATGCTCGCCACATTGACAATCCCGAACTTGTTCTCCCCAGCTTCACCGGCATTGTTTTGGGCTTGGCTCCGCTACTACCTTGCGCCCACACGTTCCTACGATCTTCACATCACTATGGATTTCTCTGCGCTTGATCCGCACCAGTAAGGTAGCTACGCAAAAGTTGGGCCTACAGCACAAATAGAAAGACCGCCAGTGCGGCGGTCCCCGTGATCATGCACCGTATTTGGGTTGATGGCACTGAGTTCCGCTGGACCCGGGAGGCCGTAGTGGCATGAGAGCCCTGCAGCATCAATTACAATAGGAGAACACTCGAGCTCCACTAAGCCGTGGAATGATGTCCCTAGTCACCGGGTAGAGGTAAATGATTTATTGGGCCCTTATAAGGGGTTGATAAATATAAAAAAGCCTGATACAAGTCCCTTATAAGGGTCTTTTATGGATTTAACGCCGCAGCTCTACTTCGAAAACGAGTGGCACGATGCCGCTTCTGTTTCCGTCGAGGACCCGAGTGGTGGCTACCGAGGTAGCACCACAGTCGGCTATGACATGCAGTACTTCTTGGACGTGGGCTCCATCGCCTACTCCGCAGGACGATCCGTGCGTGATGCTCGGGCCATGTCCGTCGACATACCGATCGATCTAGAGGATCGGCATCGACCAACTTGGCCACCCTTCCTACTCGATTTCCTCCCGCAAGGTCTGCAGCGTGAGCGGATCGCCACCCATCTTAAAATCCCCCCCCACGCCCGCTCCACCGATCTCCAGCTTCTCTTACATGGTGCCGGATCACCCGTTGGCAACATGCGCATCAAGGAAGCGTGGGAGCAGGAATTAAAACGAACTAGTGAGCTGCCGCGCATCGGCGTGACGATGGATGAAATCTTGTCACGGTCCGCTCGATTTCTGGAGATCGCTGATAACTTCGCCCTGCTCGCCTCCGGATCGTCCGGTCTCCAGGGCAACTGGCCGAAAGTCGCGATGACGCTGGCCGATGACGGACTATGGTATCCGGATTCTGCCGTAGCAGATGGCAACGCTCGCAAACATGCCATCGTCAAGCTCATGCGTAGCGGTGACGCAACGGACGAGATAATCTTGCGCTCGGAAGCTGCGTATTCTGTGATCGCAAAAGAATTCGGGCTTAACGTGCATGAGAGGTCAGAATATGGCGACAATGCTCTGATTATCCCACGCTTCGACCGCATTGCAAAAAATGGCAAAATTGAAAGATACGGTCAAGAAAGCTTCGTGTCCGCTATGGGGATAGCTGAATTTGAACACACAGATTCCCACGAAAACTATCTTCAAATGCTACGTGACGTATCCACCGATGCACTTGCCGACACCACAGAGTATGTCCTGCGGGACGTACTCAATCTTGCCATGGGAAATCCAGACAATCATGGGCGCAACACAGCCCTCCGCAAAACGGCCAACGGCGCCATTCGGCTCTCCCCACTCTTTGACTTCGCGCCGATGCGGCTGTCTCCTGCCTCAATCATACGTTCTACAAAGTGGGAATGTATGAGAGACGTCGGGCGAGATCATAATCCAGATTGGAAAGTCGTGTGCGAAGCCGCCGCCGCGAAAGACCTTCCTGCTAATGCCATTATGCAGGCCCTAGCTAAGAAGGAAGAGTTCGTACGATCTTTGCCGGACATCGGGCGCAATCACGGGCTACCTGACAAAGTCATCGACCAGGCTTTTGCGGCGAGCGTTGATATCGCCGACGGAATAAAAACTATGGCGCTTCACCTCTAGAAGGAGCTGCCCTATGCCGAGAATGCGGAAGCTCAGTAAGGAAGAAATCCGAGCGCGACGTGCTGAAATCTCAGCGAGCGCGCGCGCAGGCAAACTAAGGCTGCCCTCAGCGGTTCTTATAATCAGACACGCGCTTGGGCTTAACCAGAAGGAGTTTGCGAAAACGTTTCGTCTCACCCTCCGACAGGTTAAGGAACTGGAAAAGGGCACAGCAAATCCAACCGCCGGAACGCTCAACCGCATCGCCAAAGTATTTGGGTTTAGTCTTGGTTTCGTCCCGCGTCACGTTGCCGATCACAACGTCAGTTCCCAAACCGCCGCTGCTGGAGACGTGAAAACCTCCCAATCTTAACGCAAAACCGCCGACTGGATGGATTCTAATTACTGTACGCGATGAGTTGCTCAACGGTGAAATCTTCTACTGGTACAAAATATCCTTCAGGTCTGCATCAATAGCAGACATTCGCGGCGTCTCCTTCGCGTCCTGATACTTTCATTTGGCATCCGCAAGATTTGGCGCCCGCCCTTCGAGCGTGGTGCTGAAAACACGTTCCCACACGCCGGCGGTCACGCCGAAATTACCGCTATGGGATAAATGATGGTGGCGCGCATGGCGCAGGCGCGCCCGGTAAAGGTAAGAATCCCGGCGGGGCCGCCAATGGTGGGTCGCGTAATGAACGAAGACGTACCACAGGTAGCCGGTAGCGACGCCAGCAGCCGCCGCGGTTCCCAAATCAAATCCGAGTACCGCCCAGGACGGTCCCCCTTGTTGTAAAGGCACACCGGGTGTCCACTTAGCCGACCTAGCTGATTACATCGACAAACGCCGCGCTGCGGCCTTCAAGGAGTGCCGGCAATTAGCTGGTCAGGGCTGAAGCGCGACAGCAGTCCGACAAAAGTACGACAAGCGGCCTCTTGGATTTCGAAAGCCCCCGTCAATCCGACGGCCCACATTCGGTCGGCTCCATCATTAAGGCGATCTGTCACCACTCACCCCGCCGTCACCGCTGTCCGGCCGCCGCCCGAACTCTCGCAGAACGGCAGCCCGCGAACCGGCACGGCTGGCTGGCTGACCACTCAGGAATTGAACTCGGAATACCCGTTTTAAATTTTCTATTTGAATTTTCGGAGGAATTTCCAGCTCTTTCAGGCAAATATCGATGCAGAGACTTCTCGCGACACGCCTGAATCAACCGGGAACGACAACTATTGCGTCCAATGGCGCCCTATCCACGAGCGCAACCCCGAAACCACCTGATAGAGTCAGCCAAAATACGCCTCGCGCACCTCTGGGCGGGTGGCGAGATCGGCAGGCGTTCCGCTCGCAGCCACCCTGCCCTTCGAGAGCACATAGCCGTGCTGCGAAATCGCTAATGTCTGGTGCACGTTCTGCTCGACCAGAAACACCGTAATTCCACGCTCTTGGATCTGCTTGATGATGTCGAAATTCTCCTTCACCAGCCGCGGCGAAAGCCCGAGCGACGGCTCGTCGATAAGGAGAAGTTTTGGCGCACACATCAGCCCGCGCCCGATCGACACCATCGCCTGTTCGCCGCCCGACATGGTGCCGGCAAGCTGCGTCCGGCGCTCCGCCAGGCGCGGATAAATGCGGAAGATGTCGGCGATGCGCGCCTGCGTGACCTTGTCCGAAGTCTCCTGATAGGCGCCGACGCGTAAATTCTCTTCGACGGTAAGCTTGGGGAACACCTTACGTCCCTCGGGGATGCAGGCGATGCCGGCTGCGATAATCTTGTGCGTCGGAATCCGCGTGATGTCGACGCCATCGAAGATGATGCTGCCCTCACGCGCCGGCGTAAGCCCCAGAATGGAGCGAACAAGGGTCGTCTTGCCAGAGCCATTGGAGCCAAGCAGGCAGGTAATGCCGCCCGCCTTCACGGAGAGCGAGACGCCTTGCAACACGTCGGCTTTGTCATAGGCGGTATAAACACCATCGATTTCAAGCAGGCCGGACATCATGCCACCCCGAGATAGGCTTCCTGGACTTGCGCATCCGCGGCGACCTGGCGATACGGGCCTTCCGCGATCTTGCGGCCGAAATTGAGCACTACGCAGCGGTCGGTGATGCGCTCGATCACCCCCATCTCGTGCTCTACAATGACGATGGTGAGATCCTTGTTGCGCTCGCGTACCAAGAGAATGTCGTCCATCAGTTCCTTTGTCTCGTCATGCGTCATGCCGGCCGACGGCTCGTCCAGCAGCAGAAGTTTCGGCGTGCTGATGAGCGCGCGGCAGATCTCGATGCGGCGGCGGTCGATCATCGGCAATCCGGC
>Ga0209483_1000109_pt1 | contig 80926 bp, 83 predicted proteins | sample NGEPerA_FD_184508 | JGI IMG/M metagenome (GOLD analysis project Ga0209483, IMG submission 184508) | Arctic peat soil microbial communities from the Barrow Environmental Observatory site, Barrow, Alaska, USA - NGEE PermafrostL2-A... | ecosystem: Environmental > Terrestrial > Soil > Wetlands >... | reverse complement strand
GGGGGACATGTCCCACTCGCCGCGATGGGGTCTCGGGGAGCAAGGCTCCTTGAGAGCGGGTGTCGAGGGGGCATACCCTTCGGTCTGAGGTGTCGGAGGAGAAGCGCTCTGATGCGGGCGATCCAACGAGGGGCAGGGCTCCTCTTGGCCAGGGTGCACGGGGCTGGAAAGCCCCTGCCAAGCCGCGCGGAGCGCAAGCAGGAACGGCTATGCCGGGACTGCGCCGCGTATTACCGCGCATGGCTTGCCCTCATCCTTATTCCCTCAAACTATACTTCCGTTCAAATATTCCGGCACAGACCAACACCTCGAAATATGAGGGGGAAAGGAAGACCGGGCAGCCGATCTTCCCTCCGGCAGTCGCGCGGATGTGGGAAATATAACAGACGGAAAATGCTTTCATGCTGAGTGGTTTGCCTGCGGCGTTTCGATTCTTAACTGCCCGAAACAGGTAATTGCCCAAATTTGGTAGGTCGGAAAAATTCGCAAGAAAATTACGCGGATCAACCCATCATGCTTCTCGCTGATGGAATATACATCGAAAATAATGTATATTTTTAGCTATGGAAAAACGCCGCCGCGAAAGTTCGAGGAATGAAGTTGTCCGCCTTCGCGAGCGTCTCGAAGCGCTGGAGCGCGACTTCGACTTCTTGCATGCCAAAGTATGCCGGATCGCAAAACACTTCACATTACAGGTTTCGGAGCTCTGTGACCTTTCGACGGATATCGTCGAGGACCTGAAGCAAATCCAGCACAAGTTATTTCCCAATCTGGCGTCCGATCTGGCTCGGGCGCACAAGATCGTACCTTTTATCGACACAAAATCGCCGGACAAACTGGACCGCCGCCCAAAGACGACTAGAACGAAGACTTCAAAAAAGCTGTAATTGCCCCGCTGATCTCCGCTGGGGAGCAAAACTGGTCGATCGCCGGGATTACGGGCCGCTCAAGGACGCTCAACACCAAGTTGAAGCCGTTCCGCCCGAACGCGTGTCTCCGCCAACCGTCCAGCCTCCTCCGGAACGCACCCAGGAAGAATGGGAGGCCGCAGTGCTTAAGCGGCAGGAAGACACCCTCGAACAAATGAAGGTACGAGGGGATAGGCCGTCCGACATCTCCTACAAGCGCCAGCAATTCGAAAACGAGCCGATGGCGTTACAAATTGAAAGGCTAAAAGCGGAGGAAAAGCGCGCCTATGAGGTTGAGCAAGGCCGCTCCTACCTTGCAAGCCTCAGAACGCAACCGGCGGAGCCGGACCCGCCAAGACAAAACGAAACCGAAGATCGCCAGTCCGGCGAACGCGGTGCGGAAAAAGAAATGACCGACGCGAAATCCGCACGGATCGCGAAGATTCACGAACGCGGCGCGGAGATCGATGCGTTCGACGCGGCCCGGCAAGAAACATTTTCTCGCGACCGCGGGAGCCGCGACTGAGCCTTCAATGACTGAATTTCTCGCAGCAGGGAAGCAGATGGGCGGGGAAAGACCTTGGGCGAAAGATGGCGGCGTCTATTTCGGCTTTGGCGTATCGCCCGCCAAAGCACCGCCGCAGCAATCGATCCTCGATGAGGCGTGGGACATCACGCCTCGTCATTCGAACCTCTATCCCAATCCGGACGACGGCGAGAACCGTGGCGAAGGGCATCTCGTCACCATCGGCCCGAACGGCTCCGGCAAGACGCGCCGGCTTCTCATTCCCAATCTCTACCGCCTGGTCAACTGGTCCGCCGTCGTCATCGATATTAAAGGCGAACTGGCAGCGCTGACAGCGGCGCACCGCGCCGCCCAGAGCGGCCACAGCGTTCTCGTGATCGATCCGTTCGCCGTGATGGCGAAGAATTATCCGAAACTCGTCGAGAAATATCCCTTTCTTAGAAGCAACGGATTTAACCCGGTTACCGCGCTCGATCCGAAAAACGACGACTTCCCCGACGACGCGATGGCGCTGGCCGAGGCGCTCGTTCGTGTCGAGGGAAGCGAGCCGCATTGGAGCCAGTCGGCGCAGGATTTGGTCGCTGCTCTGATTATGTATGTGCGCCTATCGAAGCCGAATGTCGGCTCGCTTGCCGACGTTCGCGCCATTCTCGGCGAACCTGCCGCCGATTTTCGCGTCAGCGTGCGGGCCATGTTGGTGAAAGGCATCGAAGAAGACTGCGAGGAACTGACCATCAAGGCGGGGCGGTTTTCGGAAGTCACAAGCGACAACAAGGAATTGAACAGCGTGATTTCGACCGCGCTGACGCAGACAAGATGGCTCGATAGCCGCCCCATCAAGGCCGATCTCGCCAAGGGACACTTCGATTTCGCGAGCCTCAAAGAAAAGCCGGTGACAGTCTATCTGATCTTACCGCCGCGCTATCTGGCGACGCATTCGACATGGCTGCGCGTTCTCATCACCTCTTGTCTTATGCCGCTGCTACGCAGCGTCGATGGTGCGAAGGTGCCGGTGCTTTTCATGCTCGACGAGTTCGCGCAACTCGGAACCATGAAAGCCATCGAAGACAATGTCGCGCTGATGCGCGGCTACGGGCTTAAATTGTGGCTGATCCTGCAAGACTTGTCGCAGGTCCAAAGCCTTTATAAAGAGCGCTGGGAAAGCTTTATCGGCAATGCCGGCGTGGTGCAGTCCTTCGCACCGCAGGACGTGACCACACGCGATTATCTCTCCAAATTATCGGGCCAGCGCCTCTATTGGCTGAAAACCGGCGGCACCTCCAACTCCGCGAATATGGGACACCAGCATTCGCACAGCACGGGGTCGAGCGAGACCGACCAGTACCTGCCGGGACCGATCTTCTGGCCGCAAGGCCTTGCGGCAATGGATATAGGCCAAGCAGTTCTCTTTTCCCGCGGACGATGCGTCCGCACATGGCTGCCGGACCCGGAGCAGGAAGACGATGCGCTGGGCATCCGCCGCGCCATGCAGAAGGCAAAAAACGAGAGCAGCTGAGAAATTCCGCATTTGTTTAGGGGGCAGTATGGCATTGGAAGGTATCGAAGGCTTTCGTCGCGGCATGCGCCAACTAAAGTGCCTGACATCGCGCTTACTTTGTTTTGCGGGAATAGCAGCGCTGGCGACATCGGTTGCCAGCGCTGGTCCCGCTCCGACCGCGCCTGCCGACCCCGCGAAGCAGATTTGGAATGCGCTGCTGACGCCGTGCGGACAGTCTTATTTTTACGCCGGGTCGTTCTTCGATCACGGCGGAATGCTGAGCAGCGTCGGCGCCGGCAACAACCCCGATATCTATGAGTTTCGTGGCGTGCGGTTCAACGCGGTCCCCGTGCGGATCACGGACGCGGAACGGTTGAACGGGCTCGAATACCATGCGCGCATCACCATGATTGCGCACGTCTATCGCGAAGCGGGTGGTACGTGGGCGGACGGCCCCGATCTTCAGGCAAGAAATACCAATGACATTCTGGCCCTCGCTCTGCAATCGGTCGGCAGCAACATGGGCGAGATGGGTATCGGCGGTTCGATGGCTTTCGATCTGGCAAAAGTGAAAGGCACGTGGGTGATTGCACGCAGCTCAAGCGACATGAGCGGCCCGCTGACATTTGGCACCAAGTATTTCGACGTGGGCAAGCTTAATCAGTTCATTCCGAAAAAGACCTGCTCGCAACTGGGCGGACAGATCGTGCAAAAGCAGAACGCCGAAACGGCTGAGCAGAACAAAGAGGCGCATGACGCCGCCATACAGAAAGCATGGCAGACGCCGGGACCGGTGCATGATCCGAAGAGAGGAATTCCGTTTCGGCTCCTGAGCAATGACGACTATGCCATGGTCGCGAAATGGTACGACCCATCAACGCACGGCCAGGGCGGCGATGCCGTTTTTCTGCCAGCCGAAACCATCGTGCATAGTTATCCCATCGTACCCAATCCGAGCGAATGGCTTGCGGTGGGAACGACATTTCAGAAAGACGACAATCTTCCCACAATCAATCCGGAGAATGGTTACAACAAGCTGCTTGTGGTGGTCGGGATCACGTCGGGACCGCACAACGGGCAACACGCGATTATCGAGACTGCGAACTACGGTTCGAGCGATCTCACGCTTCCGGGGCGCGTCTGGCCAACGGTCGCGGAAGGCGAAGCCGCCGATGCGGAGCGCCTGAAGAAAGCCCAAGATGATGCCTTCGCGGATGAGCAGAGGTTGATCCGCGATCCCGTCAAAGGCATTCCGTTTACCGAACTCGTGCCGGGCGAGTTTCAAATGATTCAGTCCCTTTATGACGAACGCGGCATGACGAAGGGCGATTTCCAGTATTACTTGCATACATGGAAGAATCTGGTCGCCAGATTCCCCAACAATGCCGATCCCGCTGACGAGGACGACGAAGACTGGCTCGCACCGGGCACAACCTATGACCATGTCTGCCTGACGGCAGTACCCACGGGCCAATGCTCTTCCGTCTATAGCTTCAACAAATATGTGATTATCCGCGTGACATCAGGTCCGCACAGCGGAGTTTTCGCGATGATCGACCGGCGCAACTACGGATCGAATGTCTCAATTATTTGCGATGCGCGCTATCCCGGTTTGAAGTGCGACAAGATAACAGGAGACTGAGGCTGTGATGGGAAACGCTGCACGGTATGCGCTTAGCCTTGTGCAAGGCATCATGAGCCTGTTCGCGGCAGGAACCGTTGTCTACGAAGCGCATCGCCTCTTTCTTTGGTATTACGCACGGGAAATGGTCGGTATCCAGTTGAGCGGCGTGAACGGATGCGCGGGAGAGGACCTCGTCGCCAACGGCGATCTCTTCAGCGGGAAGACTTTCTGCAACCGGCCGGAAAACCTTGTGCCTTGGATCGAGATATACCGGCACCACCCGCTGGCGGCTGCCGCTTACTACGGAAGCTTGTTACTTATCCTCGGACTGATCGCTGCCATCTGGATATTCGGTCAGCGGCGGAGAGGCGCGAACAATTTTGCCAAGCAATCGCCGCATGGCTCGTCTTCGGATGCCGGTACGATCTAATGCCAAACAATGCGGCGGTTGCCGGAGCGGTTGCCCACTCCGGCCCGGCGTCGGTTTTAGGCCGCTTCTTTCACCTTCGGTTCGCGAAGGACGATCTCGCCAGTTGGGAGCGGAAGCGTCTTGAACTGAAGGTTGAGGCCCTTGCCGTCCTTATGCTTCCAGGCTGCACCGATCTCCTGCCAAACGGCATCTTTGCCTTCTTCCTTCGTCACGCTGAAGATGCGGTAGGCGGGCGCGGTCTTGGTTTCTGTTTTCGACTTGCTCATGGTCTTTTCCTTCTCGTTTGTGAGGCCACTTCGTGCGGCCTCGATGCGGTTCGTCCGGATGCGCGGAAAAGCCGCGCGGTCAAAAAGCCGAAGGCGTCCGTAATGGGTGGACCCGAGCGGAGCGAATGGGCCGGGCCCCCGTTCGGTTTTGACGGCGTTGCGCGCGCGTCCAGAACACGCATCAATTGGAGGCCAGCGAGTGGCGCCCGCGGAGAAGGAAAAGCCCGCAAACCAAAAACGGGCCGCACCGTTCCGCTCTTCAGCGATGGCGGAAGGCTCTCAGGATGTCAGATGGGGCGGAAATGCATGGAAGAGTGCAGGGAAGAACTTAACCCAACCGCTTCTTATCGCATGCGAGTGTCGCCGCCGAGCGCGCTGAAGGCAGCGCCGCCCGGCTGCGCGCCGGGATTGGCTTCAAACAACGCCATTGCGTTAAGACGCGATGTCCACAGTTCTTGCGAGAGGGATCGAAGCCGAAGGCCGGGACAGCGCGCCGGCCCGGTTTACAAGAGCCCGGCCCCAACGCGGCGCGCCAGCCTAGATTGTGCTGTCTGCATCGTGCCAATTGGTTGTCTCAGTCTTCTTTAGTAGTCTCTTCAGAGAAATTAGGGACTAAAACCGATGTTCAGCGCTATCTGGGCATTCTTCTCGGAGGTGTTCAAGGCACTCGGCGCTAATGACATTGAAAAAGCAATAGAGCCCTGGCTAGTAGCGACCTTCGGTACGCGTGGCGGTCAATTCGTTGCGACGATCATCGCTACAACAATAATTCTCGCAGCTAGCTCGATTGTCGGTCTCTTCGCAACGAGAGCCGCACTGCGTTGGTGGAAGTTCGTTCCAATCGTGATCGGAGCATCGCTGCGGAAAAAAAAGCGCCGCCACTTCCTAATAGGCATAGCCGATCTCGAGGGTGATAGCCGAGGGGGTAAGAAAAAACTGATTATTGCCGAATTGCAGCGAGCGTTGCGCTTCGCCCATCCGACAACCACGTCCGCAGAACTCCAATACAGCATTGACCTCTTGAATCTGCCTCGGACGTTGGCGCTGCCGGACTTGGAAGAGCTAGGTCAATTGAGCGTTGCGTCAAGCAAAAGCCACAAAAGACTTCGAAGATGGCTTCGCACAACCGGTTGTGACGTCATCATTTGGGGTGAGTACATTCGCGGTGAGGGTGGTGAAGACGGAACAACCGTCCTCAACTACGTCTGCCGAGACATGCCAGTCGTTCGATCCAATCTGTACTCGACGCCATTCCCTCGCATTCTGGACTCCACATCCACAGGATTAAGACGAGACCTGCTGATCTCGTTGCTCATGGGTATCATGGGTCAGCTCACGAATTTCTCCGATCCCATGTCACGTGTCGGTTACTCGGCTTTAGTTCGTCCGTTCATAGAGCGGCTTACCGTGCTGATCGATAGTCCGCCGGCGGCACTTCACTATGTTGAGTACGCACAGCTGCTAGAATACTACGCGCACGCTGCCTATCTGGTGGGTCTGGGATCGACCGGCACAGTGTGGCTTGATCGAGCAGTTTCTGCCCGGCGTCGACTCATCGCCTTAGGCAAGAAGCATGATAGCGAATATATGCTGATCTCGTCACACAGCCGGATTGGTGCGACGCTAATGGTCATCGGCTACCGAACCGGATCAGATGAGGTCTTGCTCGAAGCGATAAAGGAGCATGAGCGGGCTCTTGAAGATGGTCACGCCTATCCATTGCTCGCGGGGTACGACCACTTCGGAATCGGGCAATGCCAACTGCTGCTCAGCGACAATAGAAGAGATTTTGGTCACGCCGATAAAGCTGTTTCCGCCCTTCGCTCGGCAGAAATCTGTTGGCGGGCTGACGATCAAGCGAAAGACCGGGCAAAGGCGAGCAGTCTTTTAAGCCGCGCTCTCAAAAACTGCTTTCAGTTTGGTGGCAACACAAGACATCTGGAAGAAGCAAAATTAGCGGCGGAGAGCGCCTTGGCTGCTCTGTGTGAGAAAACTGATGGCGATGATTGGGTAGATGCCTTGGAAGCGATGGCTGACCTTGGCAGAACGCTCGGACTCTTGAAGCGCGACGAGTCACTTCTCTTTGGTTCGGCAGAGATGTTTAGAAAGGCAGCCGAGAAGAACGGGAAGGACCTAGACATTGAGCGGTGGGCTCGAAGTCAAAACGACTTGGCTCTGTCGGTTTCGATGATTGCTGAATTGATGAGAGATGTCAGTCTAACGAAGCAGGGAATAGCGCTCTACTGGGATGTGATACGGTCGTTGCCATTTCCACCCAACGAAAGCATTTATCTTAATGCCGCTTTTGGCGCGGCAGTTGGGGCGGAGAACGTCGCCAACATCGAATCGGACGAAGAGAGTTACTCCTCTGCGTTAGGCCTCTACCCCGTCGTGCTAGAGACCGGAGAAAGGCTAGGTCGAGACTATATGGTGCAAATTGCCCGTGGCGGAATAGCAAGATGCGAGCGCGCCAAAGAGTTGTTGAACGAGCGTACTACCCAAAAACGGTAACAGTGCGAGCAGCTTTAATTCTATTTGCTTTCAAAATTGTCGCTTACACTCACCTGGACAGAGTGAGGGAGTGTGAGACTTGGTTCTTTTGTTTTTGGCGCAGTCGCGGGAGAGCTCTGCGCCAGTTTGAGCGTCGTTGCTCTTGGTGGACCCGAGCGCTTGGCCGATGAAGTCGCATTGGCAAGTGTCGGCTCAATCGTCGTACTTGGCGTTGGATATGGATGCTATCGCGGTCTACGCCGATTGACCCGTGCATCGATCGAGCATCTTAGAAAAGACTAATAGCGCCCGAACCCAGCAGCCTAGTATCCCTTAACAATGATGAGGGGACACCACCTCTCCTCATCGTAGGAGATAGAAACCAATCCCAGTGGATACGAAAAACGCCATTGGTCGCTCATTCGATAGAACCGGGCGCTATGCGCGTCGCAGTCCATGACGCGACATTCAGTTCCTTCGCGATGCTGTCGAGGGGCACCAACGTCGGGCTCGCCCATCGCGACGTGCGTATGGACGAAGTAGCGAAGACCCGCGCCCAGCTTTTCGCGCTCGTCGCGATACTCACCGAGATCATCGCTAACCCGGCCACGAGCCCCGAAGATCGCGAAACTGCGACGGCTCTTCTTCAGAATGTCCGCTTTGCGCTGTCGCGCAAGCCACCCGCGCCGTAAGGGTCGCTGCACGAAGTTTTTGCGAGCGATACGAGTCACGGTCCCGCCGCGGCTGCGTTTGCTAGCCGCAAAACCGGCGGAGGTGAGCAGGAGCGATTGTGCCTTTTCGTGTGCCTGCTCCAACTTCTTCTTGTCCATATCTCCGGATGCAAGCATCGCCCGGAGCAGATCGTTGAGTTGCTCCAGCATCCGGAAGAGATCAGGAGCGGCAGCGATGATTTTCGCATGCCGTTCCTGCTCCGCGCGTGGGCGGTTCTCGTTCGTCTCGGCAATCTTTTCGCCGCCGTCATCAATGATTTCGAAGGCAGGAATTTCTGCGTCATCGTCGGACTGCCTTATGTATGGCCGGTAATCATGGAACCACGCACCTATCGGATGCTTGCCTTTTGCCAGCCGGGAATTTTGGTTGGGTCGGGTCTGCGTCATGGGCCTTCTCCTTTGGGTTGAGGTTCAGCGCAGCACTTGCGCGTGAACCTCTGCCCGTCGGCGAGACCGGGGGGTAGCAAGTGGAAGGGCGATGGGCGCGAGGGGGATCACCCGTTCTGCACGGAGCGGAGCGGAGGAAGAACGGGGATACGCGCCCTGAGGCTCCGCGCACCCTTCCCCGCGCGAGGGGCCGAGCCCCTTAGTCTTAGATGTTATCGGCGCGATAATTATCGTCGTCCGGCGGAGGAACGGCCAAGGCGTCATATTGAGTTCTTTCGACCCACGCGTACCTGGCTCTCCTCAAAAAAAGGTAGGAACAATGCAACTCTCGAATACTTTTTCGAGGATTCCGAAATTGACCATGAGTAAACCGGCCGCGATAAACGGGGCGAGAGCAAAGATGATGGCTTGGACGCCCATTCGACAACAGCATCGGAATGGCTTTGCGCAAAGCCTGCGCGCCAACGACCAAAAGAAAATGAGGTTTCTCGCACCAACGAAGGAGTAGAGTGTAAAGGAATGACGAGCGGAGGAATGATGTTCATCGCACTTATACATTGGAGAATTAAGCCAGAACCTAAACACCGGGAGGCATTTCTCCGCCATTGGAAAACCAACAACACGATCCCGGATCGCAGCGCACTCATCGCCGAATTTCTCAGCGACTCCCTACCGATCAAAGAGTTTCCTTACATAACGTGGCACTTGGACCCAGAATCATCAGGTGACTTCAAGTCTTATGTGACGGTCGGCCTATGGGCGAGCGCCGAAGCGTTCAACAAGCAGATCGCCGGATACTTCAACGACGAAAAGCCTCTCTTGGATTTCGAAAAATATCGCCGCCGCCGTGTCGTGTTCGACCCGGTCGCATCGCGTATCGGAGACGCTAAAATACCCGAGCACGATTCCGAAGAAGTTGCATAGGCGCGCCGACGACCTTCTCAAACGCAATCGACTATAACCGATCAAGCAGCAAGAGAAGTATCGGTTGCACCCGATTGGATCGCTCGCGGGCTTTCAAAATTGCTGCCGGTTCGCCACCCGTTCTGCACGAGCGAAGCGAGGAAGAACGGGGATACGCGCCCGAAGGCTTGCCACCCTTCCGCGCACGAGGGACGGGGACCCTTAGAATTCTGGGGTCACATCTAAGACAAGGAGGTGGTATTCGGTATCCATTCTTGATTGATGTTATCGGAATGCCTATCGAATTAGAAGGGCTTTGAAATCAATGCGAACATTCCAAGGAAAATTCTCGTTGGACGTGCTGGTCGGCAACGGTCCCGAACAAGATGTTGGGCGACCGCGAATAATTCTGCTGCATGGTATGCGAGGAGCAACTCAACGTACTTGGAACCCCCAAAAGGCCGTCACGCCTTGGTATGCCGAACTCGCAAAACAGCATAACTGCGTCGTGTATAGCTTGACATACGACGCCACTTTTGTGCGTTCAAGGAAGCGAGACTCGGATGCCATTCTCGAAGAGTTGGCCCTAGATCTTATAGATTTTATTATTAACCGCAATCTGCTCGCGAATTCGACCGTCTTTGTCGCTTATAGCTACGGCGGATTGTTGCTGAAGCAAGCGCTTTGCGACTCGTTTATGATGGATCGAGATTTCTATTTTGGACGGCGGCGCCATCAATTGCGCACCATAATTCTCTTAGGTGTTCCGCACGCAGGCTCACGACTAGCAAATTTCTTGCGGCTTATTCCCGGGTCCACAATTGCCGCAAAGGATCTGACCGTAAATTCACGGACGATCAAGGCACTCTCAAGACGGTTTCAGCGGTACTGGGAGCGCGCCAGCCATGCACTTGTGAGTGTCTTTGAAACGAGGCGATCTGATTTCGGCTGCCTCGGCGTAAACATACCGCTGGTGCGCGATATTCCCGTGGCGGTTTTCGTCTCGCGCGAGAGCGCGCTATCTGGTCTTCCTCGGGAAATTCCGGTCGAGGCGGCTTGCGATCATATTCGGATAGCGACATTTGACTATGCTGGTTCGGAAAAAACGCTTGCAGCCCTCTCGGCGGCGATTAAAGCCGCCGAATTGATTGCGTCAGGAAACCCTCTCCTGCTCGGCTGACGGGACAATTTCGCCAAGCGGAATATTCATCTGCCGATAGCAGGCATAGTGTATTGCCTGATCGATGATGGAGATCATGAAATATGGACCAACAAGCCGGTAGCGCAGGCAGTAAGTGATATAATTAAGGTAACGCTGGTTTTGGTGAACTAGATATTCGTAGAACGCGCGATAGAAGCACTTTCCAGGAATTGGTTTTTCTGACGAGCCGAGCGCTTTTGTCGCCGGACATGTTCCCCAACGATCAGGGACAAGATCAGGACGCCTTGTCGTGATGGAATAAAGCGTATGGGAAATCATATCGATCGCTACGCGTTCGTTGATATCCATAATTTCGCGCTGCTGACCAGTCGCATCGGCGCGATAAACGCCTTGCACCGGCCTTAACTTGGAAAACCAGTAGGTCAAATACCCGACATATTTGGATATTGAGAGCTTACCTTTCTGATCTTCTTGGCTGAGCTGAATGTCTCGAACAGCAAAGCGCGCCACCAGAAACATGCGATCCATCGACACAACCTGTTCCCAATCAAATATGATAGGATTGGGAAGCCGGCTCGCTCCCTCCAGCGAGTGCCGTGTGACCAGGGCCATCGACGTCGCCATCTTCGCGATAGAGTCCTCGTCGAGCTCTGTCGGAAAACCTACGTCTTCGATTCTGATCGCATCATTAGTCATAGCTATCGTCTCGCTACATGCCGAATGCAGCGCAGACACGGTGCTTAACGGCTGTTTATAGTTTGGGAATAGGAGGAAGTATTAGGCCAATATAGGCAGCGATTTCAGGCGGGTTTTGTTGCGAATCCGCCAAGACTTTCGCACCCTCAAACTGAGCTTTCAAGTACTCGTCGCTTGAATGACCGGCATTAGAAGGCTCCCGATGGCCGTGCATCAGCGCCGCCGAAACGCCCTTAAAGCGTTCTAGCAACTCCTCCGCGCTCTCGTCCTTCCAAGACTTTGCCATCAGCAATTCCTATGGCCCGAGGCGGTTCGGGTCTATACGTGATCCGCCATCAGGTATGAACACACACAACTTTTTCACTGCGATGACGGCGCATGACCATCATTGTGATTCTTTTCGGCTAGAAGTCGTCTGAACTCTTCTATCCACGCGTCGTCAAAGTATCGAAACCTACGAGTTCCGATAACCTCGACTTTTGGCTCCCGAATTTCTCCTCGCTTGATCATGTTCTTCAGCGTCTTCTCAGAAACCTTGAACTGCTTATTCAAATCAGCGATCGTTCGGTAGGAGTTGCCTCCAAAGACAAGCATTTTCTTCGTGACGTTATAGGTCGTCACCCTTTCTATATAGTTCAAGCGGACGATATCGACCATCCCCCCACAGCTCTCTATGTTAACTAAACTCGCGGGGCTATACAAGCGAACCAAGCTCTCTAGCCCAGCCAACCCTACCAGCCTCTCTGGTTTGACTTCGCTTATTCCTTGATTTTCCAAGGAAAACCACCTTTCCCTTGTACGTCACCCTATAAGAACGTCTCTCCTTGGCCCTCGGACCCGAAGGAAATCAGCGGGATCGCGCTTCGGATTATAGAGTTCCGGGCCCGTGGGAGGTACTCAATTTCTCTGACGCCTGGGTGGGTACCTAAGACTGAGCTATTTGATTAGCTCAGTCACTGGTCAGCACCGGTACAGATCTAGGCACCCGCGCTAAGCCCCTTGATATGGATCTTGTTCTGAAACGCTAAGGCTCTCGCGCTTGATCCAACGCTTCGATCTCGGCAGACAGAGTGAGGCGTTCAGTTTGGATTTTGGGGGCAATCGCCCTAGGCTAAGCTCTGACTGGAGGACAAAATGAAATATGCAATCGCATTGATGGCGCTCCTCACTATGTGCGGGAACGCCGCCGCTGAGGATAGGATTGCGATAAAAAGTGCCGTTTGGGCCTCAAAAGGCGGGGAAAAGGATGGGGTCGAAAAGGACTCCACATTTCGCGCAGTCCAACACGGGTGTAGGGGAAAAACGCTTTGTATTTTTCCTGCAACGAGTGACTGGTTCACCAACAACGATCCCGAACATAAATATGTAAGTCCATCGCCGCATTCAAAACATTTAGACGTTGGATTTGTGTGTGAGCCGTCACAGGGAAACAACGACAATTGGCAACACGCTGAAGCGGACGAAGGGAATCCTGTCCACGTTGCGTGCAACTAATCTAAACAGACTGCTCTTCGCCTTTTAATGCGCGAAGGATCGTCACCGGAGGCGAAGACGCGCAGCGGCTTCGTGCGCAAAGCGCATAGAGCCCGGTCGCGAAACGACGCTCCGAACAGCCTAATACCAGTTCAATTGGGTCAAAAACTGGCGATAGCTTTGGGCGACGTCTTGAAACCGTGTTGACGACGAACCGAACAGCCCGGCACGCAGAACCGGCCAATTCTCTCCCATCGAAGCCGCCTCGCTGACGACGGTGTCGTATGGTTTCCCGCCGCGCATGAATTTATATCCGAACCGGCCCGGCATAGCCCAAACGCGCTCCCCGGCCAATACCCTTTGGTCCGCGTAGATCAATGACGCGAGGATTTCATATTCATCGAAATAGCGCTCATAACTGCTGCCGAGATAGAGCAATTCATCCAGCGGCTCCCGAAGTTTGGCAAACATGAATTCATTGACCGGAATTCGGTCCCGTGAGTGGACAGGAATAAGCTTGAACATATCTGCGAGCCGGTTCATCTCATCGGCGACTGCAACAGTAAGAGCTTCCGCGTTGCCGTCTCTACGCTGCACTTCTGTCGGCGTCAGAAATGTGTATCTCAGAACAGCATGGTTGCCAAAAGCGAGCGCGGTTATTCCGGCGGCGTATGAGAGAAGGCTTATCGGATACCACCTGCCCGACTGCCACGCGACTAGTCCGCCGCTGTTCTTATTCATCTCCGCAAGTCGGGAAAAAATTCTCTCAAGCAACACCAGCTGCTCAGTTTGGCCCCAGCGGGCTAGAAGGATAACAGCAGTGAGCAGGTCTTTCATGGTCGCGTCGTAGTAGCCCAGCCGCGCCTGAAATGTTTCCGCCGAAACGCCGGGAACCGATTGCCAGAACGTATCGGCAGCGACAGTACCGATCGTGCTCTTGAGGAGGTCCGTGACATAGTCATCAAGCCTGATCCTGTCCTTCGGATCGGCCAGAAGATTTTTCATAGTTTGAGATACGCTTGGCACGGGCGCGGCTTTCTTTGCTGCTGCGGCCACCGGTTTTTCAGGACTTCCCATCACGAACCGCCTCACCCGAATATTTCAGGATCGTTTGCAATTCCGCATCCGGAAGCGCGATCTCCCAGTGGTTTGTGTATGCGGTAATTCCCGGCAGACGATTTTCAATGATTTTCCCGGTCTTCACTTCGACGAAGCATTGAAAGAAGTGGCTCGGTGAAGTCCCGCCATTGGTGCAAACGTAAACATCCTCATCGCAGACAGCCAAGCAAACGGCAGTGCGGATATTCCCGTTCAGAAACCACCCGGAAGGCCTAGTGGGCAGAATAATATTATAGTCCTTGCCAAATGAGACGACAGTCGTCGGTTGCCATCTCAACAGCATCGACTCTTTCGCGTCGTAGGGGAAATCCGGCCCCAAGACGAGAATGTCGTTTGGATCTCCGTCCTTGGTTTTCTCGGTCTTGAACGCGAAGCAAGAGCCTCGATCCGTTAAGTAGATAAACAGGTCGCCCGGTTCCAGCTTCTCAAATCGCGTGACCCTCATTTTTGGCGTCACTTCCATGATCGAATCCTAATGCTCAAGCCGGCCAACAAAGCGCCGCCAGAGATATTCAGCCGCTTGCGAAGGCGTCATGTTTTTTTGTGTCGAACGCAGGCTTGTTCGCGCCGTAGCCGAAGCCCTCCATCAGCGGAGCCAATGCAAGGTCGCAGGCCCGCTCGCTAATATGCAGACTTTCATTGACGCTGCCTGACGAGTGATGACGGCCCTCGGCGTATGAGATACCGTCCCGGGAGAGCATGCCGCCGCCCTGCCAAATTCGACAGGTCGCCATACTCTTACCGGCAATAAAAATCTCGGCAGTGAATTCGAGTGCCGTGACAGCCTCGAAATCGAATTCCATTCCCGTCGTTTGCTTTGCGAGTTGCGGAAGAGCGCCTTCGAAATAGTCCTTGATTGTCACAAACGCCGATTTCAGAAATCGGCGCTTCTCGACATCGGACGCGGAACGCCCAACCTTGGGAAGATAAGGCTCCGTCTCACGCGGACGAACATCATCACCCCGTCCGGGAAACGCGGCTTCCGGAGAATGATGTTCTCCGGGAAATGCGGGGGCACTTGTAGGTTTCGCTCTCTCATTGCGTACGCCAGCGACAAGCTGCTGGCGCGCTTCAGTTTTGCTGAGACCGACAAGCGTGATATGCACGATCTGGCCGAGCAATCCGTCAGGCTCACAAGGCCGAACGATCACAGGTACCAATTTTCGCTTTAGGCTCTGCGGATCGCTCGCGAACGCCGCTGCCCATTCGGGGCTAGCGAATTGGGATTTCATGTAGTCCGGCGACAAAACCATAATGGTTCGCGCCGCTTTCTTGGCAGCCTCCTGCATTTCCAAAATGAAATTGCTGCCCGGTCGAAAATCCCACGCCTGTAGAATGACCGAATAACGTTCTTCTTCGAGAATATAGGCGATCCATTCGGCCCATTTTGCATCGGTGGAGGTATAACTGACAAAAAAATCGGTCATGACACTTCGGTACTGGCGATTGCAAGACTGACGCAGCACAGCGCTGCGACAGACTCAGGACTGCACAGTTTAGCAGAAATATCGGGCGCTGCTCGCGCCCAATCCGCCCGCGCTTAAATCCGCATCTTTCTCCTTTTCCGAACAGCAAAACGTACTCTCTAAGGCCAACTTACGCCTCGCGTCGGCGCATGCGCCGTAAGTGCTTTGCACTCGTCCTCTTTGTTTCCGTCGCAAGCGATGCACCTCGCCTCCTTCGGCATTGGGTCTGCGCAGAAGGCCGCGCTGTTGCGGCCGAAACGGAGGAGACCCTGATGCGAGTTTTTTCGCTTCCCGAACTAATGGCGCTAACCCGCGCGCAACTGTTTGCGCTCATTGCGATGCTCACCGAGATCATTGCGAATCCGAACACAAGCGCAGAAGACCGCGCCACCACGACCGCCATGCTGCAAAGTCTCCGCTTCGCGCTATCGCGAAAGCCGCCCTCCCCATAAGGCGGGACGGCTATTCGACGGATACCGAAAGGAAGTAATGGGCGCGCGGCTCCTGCTGGTCGAGGGCAAAATCCAGCGCAGCCCCGAAGGGGTCGTGCATCTGGTGTCCGAACGCATTATCGACCGGTCTTATGAGTTGGAGCGTCTATCGGAGGAAGAATTCAAACCGGCGGTACATGCCGACCAAATACCGCCGCCACCTGACTCTCGTGAAATGCAGCGGCATACGCGCAATGTGCGTGTTCTACCGAAGTCGAGGGACTTTCACTAACCGCTTCTATGCATAAAGCAAAAACGCCCACGAAGAATTTCGTGGGCGTTTTATAAGTAAGCTAAGCATTGGGTTTAATTCCCGGTCCATCTCCACCCGTAGCCTGTGCAGCTTACGGCGTTTTCGTTTCTGCGAATGAAGTCGTCGGGACGAAAGTCTTCCGAACGTTCTTCCTTCGTTGCAATCGCGTGAATGGCGGCCGCGAAACCGCAAGGCACAATGGAGGCAAGTGCTACGGCAAACATATTAGACGTCCTTTCTCTCTGAGCGATTGTTCTGGAACTGTGCTTCGTAATAGTCAGCGCTTACGCCGGGATGGTTGATTTCCCAGATCGCGCGCACAGCCATATCGTCTGGCTCGAGCAGGCGGTCTGCAAATCGACCAATCTTCGAAATTAACGAACGCGATTTGGTTCTGGGCGCGGTTCGTTTGCTAGGGCGCTCCTGATCGTCCAACTTTGACGACTGCGCTTTGGAATTTTCTGTTCGGCGGAAAGCGACAGAGAAACCGCCGAAGAGCACTACTACGCATTCATCACTCACGTTACACACGTCACACTTCCTTTCATTGGCCCCGTTCAAAAACCCCCACGATCGCAATTTAGCGATTCGAGTTTGGTTGGTACGGGACTGCCCCTACGAGCGTCCGTGGCGGTCCAAGGGCCGACTCGGCCTAGGGCGAGCGGCATAACGTCAGGAATGGGGAAGGACTGGCGGAGTCAGTCGCCTACACACCGCAAAGGAAGTCGGCAGAAACCGAGGGAAATCCTAGGGCAGCGAAAGGCTGGCAGGCCCATCGATTGACCCCAACGGCCTCATCAGGTGAAGTTAGCGGGTCGAAGGATAGGACAGGGTACCAAACCCTGCCTATCAGGGGAAAACGAGTGGCAATCTTGATTCCGGAGAATCCGGATGACTACTTGGACGCTATTAACAATCCGCGCTCCTTAGACTGGGAGAGCGACTATGGTCACACGCGCCATCTATACGTTCCTGCATTCCACCGACTAGCCCAGGAAATCGCCCCCGGTATCAGCTGTCCACAACTTCAAAAGGCAATTCGTCCCTTAATACCGGTGACCGAGCTGTTGATCCCAGACGGACTCAAAGCACGGATACACGCTTCACAACCCGACGATTGGATTGACTTCTCTGACGATCAAATCCGCGACGCATGGGCGCCCGCGAATATGATTTTCGCGAAAATCGTCATGTGCCTTGTTTCGCTCCAGGTATTTTATTTCGTCAAAAGCGGCGCGCTTGGCGATGCAGCTGCGGTGAAGAAACTTACGGACAGCCCGATCGCCTTTAAGGCGGCGTTGGATAGTGTCGAGGAGCCGCGCATCAACGTCCTGAAGAATCCGAATCTGCAATTGGCCACGTATCGTTTTTCCAGCCACGACCCGAAACATTGGAACGAGGACGTGTTTGCGAATGAGGAGTTACGTAGCTCGTTCAGAAACGAAACGCTTCAGAAAAAACCGGCTTTTGCAAAATCCTTCGCTGCCGGGGCACTGGCGACGAAAAGCACGCTGGAAACAATCGCGAAGTGGCATAAAAAAATATTAGATAAGCCGCTCGGCGAGATCATGTATGACTCGCCGGACCTTGAACGCATCAAGGCCGCGCAAAAGGAAAGGGTACGCGAGATTAAAACAAGAGAAAAATCTTTACCCCGAGCGACCGACGAAATGACGATTTAAAGCTTGAAATCGTCAACCTTCTGCACATCGCGCGGAAATATCGCGCTGTCCCGCAGCTGCTTCAAGAATACGTCTTGGTCTTTAGCGCTCAGATTGACTTCATTCATTGCCGCACGAATCTCAGGCACGCTCAGCTTAATAAGGTCGCCCAGGGTCTCGAGACCTAGCTTCGCGTTTGCCAAAATGCGAGCGATCCGATCCGGACCTTTGAAGCCATCGAATGCTGACGCGAGATAAAATTGCATGCGTATATCGTCCGTGTACGGCATATCCATAGACTAGCAAGCCCCCGCCCTTTGGCAATCAAGATCGGAAAATACCGTTACCACCGCTATTCTGCGGCCGTTCGTAGGAGGATCAAAATGGTAAACGGAGCCCACAAAGACAGGCGCTTCGTTATCCACACCATTGGCGCCGGCGCGAAGCCTAGATTATACCGACACCATCTGCGCCAAGAAATCTACTTGGCGGATTGCCCCAATTGTCTGGCTCCGCGATGTAATGCAGAATTCTACAGGCGCGCGTCACTCCGACGTAAAACAATCGCTTCTCGCCTGCGAGCGCTGAAACCGATGTGGCGCGGAAGTCAGGTATCGACCCATCCCGCAATCCGATTAGTGCCACCGCTTCGTATTCGCGTCCCTTGGCAAAATGGATGGTCGATAAACGTAGCGCCTTATTTGGGCTGGCAAAAAGGCCTAGATCTTCAATAGAGAGGTTCGCAACATCCACGTTCTGACGCTGCATGTCTGCTTTCATTTCTTGAACCGACGCATAAAACAAACCGGCCTGCTTCGTATCGACGAAATCGGCGCCAAGCAGAATTTGGCCTGTGTACTCCGACATGGCATCGAGCCAATCTGCACCACCTAGCGCGTCCGACAACCGCTTTGCCTCCCGAAGGAGCTTGACGATTGCGACGCGCCCATCAAACGTGAAAACGTCAAAACGCGGATATGCAGTTACATCATGGATCGCATTAAAAAGCGCCCGCTCAAGCTGCCGGGTCGTTTCAGGCTGCGGATCAATGACGGCTCCGCATAGCTGTTCAGCGAGTGTCGCGAAAAGGCGCGACCGCCGATAAGGCCGGGCACCCGGGCCCACAACGGGAACACCAAATTCGCGCAATCGTCTCGACAGACGAATGAGCGAACCCCACTCCTTTGCCAAAATCGTGGCTTTTCCAAGCGAGATTTGTAAATCCTCAATTGCCGGGAGAAACTCGTCCGTAATAGTGTTGAACGTATCGTCGGTTAACGAAAACCTTGGTTCGACTTCGCAGTCCCGTGCACTTCCAAGCGCCTCCATCGCGGGAGCGCGGGGAAATAGGCGTTCCGCGTGCACCACGATTTTCGTGCTCGATCTGAAATTTCCACTTAGCGAGAGGTCCGTTCTCGCCCCCACAAACGCCGCGAACGGTTCGACAAGCTCTGGCCGCGCGCCGGTAAACGCGTAGATTGACTGAGCCTGGTCGCCGACAGCAAAAAACATTGTCCGGCCCGTACCGTGAATAAGCTTCAGGATTTCGATCTGCAGCTCTGTGGTGTCCTGAAATTCATCTATCAGGAGCCATTTAAAGCGGGCGGAAAGCGAGCGCGCGATATCTGCATGATCGCGCAGGAGGCAATAGGATTTATATATGATATTGCTGAAATCTATGTATCCCAGTTCATCGCAGCGGCTCCAAAAGTGCGGGGCCGCTAGCCGGACCGCGTCATTCGTTAGCGCTGAACCGATAAGAGCGCCGGTCATGTCCAGATTGAGGCTCTCAAACGCGTCGAAGTCTCTGGTGTTGATATTAAAATAATTAATCTGATCGCATGCGTACCTCACGATTTCCTCGAAATCAGGCTTATCCCGCGTGAGGATTCGCGGCACGCCGGTAAAGCCCGCAAGCCGCCATGCAAACGGTCGAAGAATATAATTGAGGCAAAAAGAATGAATAGTCGAAACCGTAAAGTGCCGATCATCCCCCGGCTTAAGCTCCGGTGAAATTCGCAATTCAATCTCCTGCACCGCCGAATTCGTGTAAGTGATGCAGGCGATGGCCCGTGTGGTATCGCGAACAGTTTCGATTTCTTGGAGAAGTTTAGCTGCGATGGTGCGGGTCTTCCCGCTGCCCGGACACGCGGTGAGCACTAAACTTCCAGCGTTGGCGACTGCTTCCTTCTGCTGTCCAGTTAGGCTCATGGCGTCAGAAGCCACGCCACCGCTTGTTGAATGTAGGGCGGCAGTTCGGTGGCGTGCTCAACATGGCGGGCTGCAATCTGCGCAAATCGAGCCTTGCCAAACCTTTTCGCGGTTCGAAGTACCTTGTTTTTTATTTCGTCATCAACGCCCACGACTTCTGCGAGTTCAAGCGATGCCGTGATTTTGGGTGCGCCCAGTTCGGCCGCTACTCGCGTGAGCATTCCTAAATTGCCATCCAGAGTGATTTCCCGTTCAAACGTGGTCGCGCCAAGAAAGGACTGCACGTACGGACCGGTAAGCGCCGCGATGTCCGGCTTAGTGGGCTCGTCATCATCGTCCTCGGGCGGAAGTATTTCTCCCGGTTCTAAGTCGGCATCCGCCACGATTGCACACTTTTTCGGGAGGCAATCCGCACGGAAAAGGCGCGAAAATGGACCGAAATGAACCCCGTGTATCGCGATAACCGATATGCCCTCCCGTTCCAAATCGACGCCCAAGATCTTTTTCACTAACGGCGGAACAAGAAATAGTTCGGCTGGTCCTTCGACCAACATCACCTTCCGGGCAAAGAGTAGGTTTGCTTTTGTCGCGTCCAAATAGCGTTCAAGATCGTCCGCATCGGCTCCGGTTAGCGCTGTATTCTGAGAGGGCGCTGCGGCAAACGGCGCTGTGGCTCCCGTATTGGTTAGAAACACAAAGGACTTCATTCGCGCGGTCGATGTTACGTGCGTGCTGTGTGTCGTAAGAATTGATTGGAACGGCAGCTTGCGTAGCGCGTCCAGCAAAGTGATTTGGAGCTGTGGATGTAGGTGCGCTTCCGGTTCCTCAATGAGAACGATTTCGCCCGCCGCCTTTCCCTGTGCAGATCGTTTACGAAAATATTCGATCAAAATCGAGATATAGAGAATATTGTTTAGACCAAGGCCGTTTCGACCGGGTTCAAAGTCCGTCATCGCGGTATTACTTAAAAGTACGCGAATGTTTCGCATGATCGCCTGAAAAGTTGGCTCGGACAGCCCCAAGTCAACGTCCATGCTAAACGCAGGCCCGGTCACGTCTTTGAACGCTGCGTCTACGCTATCGGCAAGTGTTTTCACCGTTGGGGAGGACTCGATTGCGGCATTCGCGACTTTGACCACATCGACAAGGGCGGCCTGTTCGGCTGGGTCTATGTTGCTGGCTTCGATTAAGCGGGTCAGCGGGGACCGGCGGGGTTGGAGCAGATCGTTCTCAACGTCCCGTAACGCTGGCAGGTATACGACTAGGAATGCTTGAAGATATTGAAGCCCAACCGACGATGCGCCGATTTCGTTGTTGTCGTCATCCCATTCAATATCCTTGAGATCAATTGCGGGATTTCCGCCACCGACGAGTTCCCAAGAGTAATCTTCGAGGGTGAGCGATGCCTCGTCGCGCTCTTCTGATTCAATAGCCTCTCTGACGCGCCGCCTGGGTCTGAAGCGATAGAAGATGCGCGCGCGATCAGGGCCAATCTGCGTGCCCAACAGCATCGCTTCCTGATTGTCGTTTCCGTCGAACTCCGTGATTTCGACGCCTATCAGAACCTGAAAAGCCTTCGTGCGGTCCACGTCACAGTGGATGTCGTCTTTTAGGAGCGCTCGGAATGCTGACGAAAGCGTTACATCTAGGCAAATGCGCAGCGCGTGAATGAAGTTTGATTTTCCGGTGTTGTTCTCACCGATAACTGACGTTGCCAGCTCGGACAGAGGAACGTCAACATATTTAAGTGATCGGAAGTTCTTGATAACTATTCTGCTAACGCGCACGTGTGCCTCCAACATTCTCTTGGCCAGTTGTCACGACCTAAGGTTGGAGGTGAACTTGACCACCGTTCAGGGCTTTCCTCGAACGCGAGGCTTTGCTTCGCACGGATGCGCGAACGCTAGACGGTGACCCTAGCGCGGTCCCTTAACTGCGGCAATTCTCATGACTCGTTGTAGCGCGCAGCGATTGAGCGATTGATCTCTTAATTTTCGTGAGATTTTGGCCGCGGTGACCGTGACTTGCTCTGTTGCAGGCTGACTTCGCTATCTACCACCTTCACTACGGCTTGTTCGTCGTCGCCAACCGGCTCCCATCCGGGAATACCTTGAAGAATGCGCTCGGCATTCTTGACGGGGTTCACATGGCCGTAGTGCTGCTCGATCATCTGGACGGACGTTCCCATCTGTTTCGCCAAGAAATAGACATCGACGCCCTCCGTCAGTCGGAACGTCGCGTAAGTGTGGCGGAAGCAATAGGTGGAACGCCTTTTTCCAGACGAGCTATTCAATAACTCGGAAGCGACGAGTAGCGCTTCGATCGTATCGTGGTAGAGCGTTTTCGACGGTCCGCCTTCCCATGTCGAAAACACGGGATCGTTAGGCTTCTTGCCTTTGCTGATGGCGCGGATGCGGTCGAGATATTCGCCGACGCTGCTCGCAGCGACGAGACGGCGAAACTTACCCTTACCGCGCACACTAAGAACGACGAATTTTCGGCCGTCCTTTGCCGTCCTTTGCTCGATATCGCGCCACAATAGATTCCTCGCTTCGGACGGGCACATGCCAGTATTCGACATGATAAGTACGAAATTGTAGACGAGCGAGCGATAGAAGCTGTTGTAGGAAGTCCGCGCCTCTTTCACCCATTTGCGCGCAAAAGTGTGGAGCTTCCGGTACTCCTCGAGGGTGAACTCTTCCCGGCGTACCTTTGAGAGTGGAAGTTTGCCCTTAAAGACTTGGCTGTCGGTGATGTATCGTTTGCTGGCCGCGTGCCCCATGATCTCGCGGAAGGTGGCCATCTCGGAGCGGATCGTACCGGGGCTGACTTTTCCTCCGGAGCGGCCTTTGCCGTTTTCCTGTCGCCATATCGGATAGCCAAGCCATTTGTCCTGACCGATGAGATTGATCTGTGTCGGACCAACATATCTGTTGAGTTGCGTTTTGATGTGGGATTCGATCACGCGCCAGCGATGAAAGCTTATCTCGCCAGCGCCGTGTCGTGCTTTTTGAAGCTCGGAATATTCCTTGGCAATCTGGCTGAAGGGCCGATTGAAAATCGGCACTTCGTGTTTGATGCGGAACCGAACGTCGGCATCCTGATCGAAGGCGCGCTCGCGCGCCGTCTCCATGTCCGTCGTCTTAAGGGAAACTGTTTTGTAGCGGTCCTCGTTCGGCACACGAACGCGGCAATACCATTTGCGGTGCTGTACGTCCGCGCGGCGGAATATCTTGAGGCCGGGTTTCAGCTCTTGAACGTCTGTGAGGAATGCCATGTGCAAACCCCTTTCTGTGCAGAATCTGTGTAGATTTTTTCGCTAAGCGCTTGATCTATCGTACCTGGGTAGGTTCTGTGTAGGACATTTATAACAAAATAATACAGTAATGTCAATATGTTAGTTAAATACTTTCATCACATAAACGTATTGCGGACCGGCCATAGGATTTCACTTTCGGCGAATGTCGGGAGGCCGGGGTTTTAGCGAAGGCGGGCTGGCGCGGCAATCGTTTCGTGTCGCTCGGACTTTCACGGGCCGGCCCAAGCAAAAAGGCCGGGCTTTCGCCCGGCCTTTCGCAAGTCATGCGGTGCGAAGGATCAGAAGTTGATCTTCGCGCGGCTGAGGACGGCCAGAGAATTCGTGCCGGCCTGGCCCGCGAGGTTCATCTGATAGGCCGCGTTCGCCTGCAACGACAGTGCACCGTTGAAGAACGAAGTCACATAGCCCATTTCGAAGTCGGTTTCCGGCGTCTGGCTGGCAAGCGACACATGTTCGCTGCTGGTCACCAGATTGCCGTTGTCGTCCACGCTTGTGGCCGCCGTGATTCCGACGCCGCCGGCATAGATCTGCACCGGGCGGCTGACAGCCACACCCAGCGAGTCGTTGTCGCCGAACAGGCCGTGCTTGGCGACCGCGAGACCGTAAGAACGGCTGTGCAGCGTGTCGGCACTGCTGATCAGGCTGGTGGACCTCAGATCAAGCTGCGTGATGCCTTCGCTATACGAAACCGTCGTCACCCAGCCATCGCCGAAGCCGACGCGGCCCGAGAGGCCGACCGCGCTGGTGTTGGCATTGCTGGCCATCGCGAGCGCACCGGAGTTGACGCCGCCGAGCAGACCGTTCTGTTCGTTGGTGTTCGACGCCGTGATGCCAAGGCCGCCCCAGGACGCGAAGTCCCAGTCGGCGCTGGCAAGGCTAGACTGCGCCGTGCGTTGCGAGATGTTCTGTCCCGGACCCTCAACCTGGGTGAGGTAGGAGAACACCGGAACCACATATTCGCCGTGCTGCGCCTGCAGCATCGATTCGCCGAGGTGGATGTGGAGGTTGTCCGCCACCGCCACCGTGGTGCCGACAAAGTCGCCGCCGCTGGTGAAGGAAGCATAGGGCGAATTCAGCGCCGAGCCCGACAGGAACAGGCCGTCATAGGCACTGCTCGCCTGCAGGTCATAGCCGTTGAAGCGGCCCGACAGATCCAAATTGTAGCCCGCGTTCAGTTCGACGCCCGGGACGATCGGCGCTGACAGTTCCAGATCGCGCACGGCATATTCGCTATGATCCGTTGTGCGCAGCTGGCCTGACAGCAGACGCGGCGTGACCGTGTCCACCGCATAACCGGAGGCTTCGAAATTACCGAGCGGGCCCTGCATCGCGACCGCGAAGGGTGAGACGGTGTTGAACCCTTGGGCCATGAAATAGTTGGAGAAGTCGAGGCCCGGATTGTAGGTCGATTGCGTCAGATCCGCATGGAACGTGCGGCCGAAGGAATCCACCACAACCGCGCTCTTGAGGACGGTGCTGTTGCGAACGGCGACCGAAAGCGCGCCGGATACAAGGCTGGCCGTCGCATTGGATGCGCCAAGCGACGACAGCGTGGAGGTTGTTGTGGAGCCAGGAGTCATGCCGGCAACCACGGAATTCGAACCGCCAACCGAGAAGCTGTGGTTGGCGACGATCGTTGCACCTGCCGGCCCGAGCGCCTTGGTGATGTCCACCGCGCCACGGCCGTAGACCGGATCAACGCCAGCCGCACCGACGTCATCCGCCGTCTGGAAGATGATGCTGGCAATCTGGCTGGAGGTGAGCGTTGGCCACATGCCCTTGATCACTGCGGCCACGCCCGAGACGAACGGAGTCGCCATCGACGTGCCGGAAAGATAGCCATATAGCGACGTCGCCGCTGGGCCGTTGCCGACAGACGACCAGATGTCCACGCCCGGCGCGACCACGAAGTAGTCCTTCAGGCAATAACGTGCACCGCCATGCACTTCACAGCGCGTGGAAGGCTCCTGGCTGAAGCTTGCGATGGCGCCCTTGCCGCCATTGGAGCAGTTAGCCGGAATATTTGGATTTGGTCCGTTGCAGCCCGTTGCGCCAACCACGATCATCGAACCGCGCACGCCATCTTCCAGCGCCGCGCCGGAGAGGAAGCCGCTTGCCGGATCTTTGTTGCCCGAATTGCCAGCAGCAACCACAATCAGCGCGCCATTGCTGACCGCCGTCTGGAATGCCGTAATGTCCGACGCCGCGAGGATCGGTCCGCCGATCGACACGCTGATCACGCTCGCGCCGTGCTGCGATGCCCAGACGATTCCGTCATCGACACCAATGCACGAATCGGCATTGGAGCCGCAAACCTTCACGGGAAGAATGGAGGCTTGATACGCGATACCGACATTGGCGCCCGCCGCGATACCAGCGGTGTGCGTGCCGTGAGTCGCATCGGCGGCACCCGGAAATACTGCATCGTCGCCACCGAGAATGTCATCGGCGGACGTGCAGGGATTGACGGAGCTTGTCACACAATGGCCGGGGAGAACGCGGCCCGCAAATTCCGCATGATTGAGGTCGATACCGGTATCGACCATGCCGATGATCACGCCGGCGCCGCCGACATGAAAATCCCAACCGAACGCGCTTGCTGCAATTGCATGCGCGGTGTTGCACCAGCCGCCGGGGAAACCAGCCGAAGCGCAGGCGCCGGGCGTGATGGTCGTGAACGCCGTGCTGCTCTTGCCGAGAATTTCATAGGTACCGCTGCCGGACGGCGGCAAAGCCGCCATGTCCATCGGATGCACGCCATAGACCGTACCGTCGGATTCAAACTGAACCGGCGTCAGGTAGTTGCTGATGTCCAGTGAAAAGCCGCCAGGCGTTACGTCTGTCGACATCGCCGCTTGTGCGACGGAACTGCCCGCGAGAACCGCAACCGCGGCAGCCGAACAAGCCAAAAACGACCGAATGCGCATGTACCCCCATCCGTTACGAGCCGAAAAGCCCGCGTCCAACTGAACCTTGGTAAAAACCTTATCAGAAGCGGGATGCCGATCAACGGAATCATCGCGTTAACCTGTTGCGGCCCGGTCACATTCGGCAACCATCTTGCCGTCCTGCAACGTCAGGGAAAGGTTGGAATTCTGACAGGCAAAGGCGCAAGAAAATGGTCAAAAAATCATGAGGCGGCCGACGCATACGCGCCGTAGCCGCCTCACGCTGCCCCCTTTAATGCGGACCCACTCAACCGCGGGCGTAGCCCCCTATGCCGTCTGGACCCGCGGCGCATGAAGTAGCGCCGGGAAGTCGTGCACGTGCAAGATGATGGCAGGGGAGCATTGCATTTTTAGCAACACAGTGTGGGCTGTTTGCCACATTTTATGATGCGATTGCGAAGGTGACGCAATTTCACTACGCAAGGCGTCGGGCCCTCGCAACAAATAGCGTCAGGCGGGTTTGAAGTGCTTGGAGAGCTTCAGGCCTTGGCGTTGATAATTGGATCCGATTCTCTGCCCATACACTTCCGGCGGGGGATCGGTGAGGCGCTCGAAGACCAGCCGGCCAATGATCTGGCCATGCTCGAGGATGAAGGGCACTTCGCGCGAGCGCACTTCCAGGACCGCCCGGGCGCTCGGCCCTTCGCCTTTTGCATAACCGAAGCCGGGATCGAAGAACCCCGCATAATGCACCCGGAACTCGCCCACCAGCGGGTTGAACGGGACCATTTCGGCCGCGTAATCGATTGGAATCGCAACGGTTTCCCGGCTAACCAGAATGTAGAACTCGTCTGGGTCAAGGACCATGTGACCGTCCGGATGAGCCTCGATCGAATCCCAATAGGCGTAGGGATCGAGTGCTCCGCGCTTGTCCACATCAATGAGCCCGGTATGCCGCTTGGCGCGCCAGCCGATTCGCCCGCCCTCGCCGCCCTTGAGGTCGATGCTGAGTCCCAATCCATTATCGATATCGGCACTGCCGCTCACGAGAGGCGATTCGGCATGCAGACGTTTTAGCTGCGTATCGGTGAATTGCGGCGAGCCGTGACGCACGCGCAGCTGATTGAGTTTTGAACCCTTGCGCACCAGCACCGGAAAAGTGCGCGGGCTGATCTCGGCGTAGAGCGGCCCGCGATAGCCCGATTCCACACGGTCGAATGCCTGCGCGCGATCGGTGATGAGCCGCGTGAACACATCGATACGGCCGGTCGAACTTTTGGGATTGGCGATTCCCGAAACACGCGCGGAGAAATCGGCATATTCCAGCAGCGGCACGATGTAGACGCAGCCCGTCTCCAGGACGGCGCCATTGGTCAGATCAACCGCATGCATGAAAACAGAGGGGAGCTTTTCCTGCACCGTCGCATTCGGACCCGGTAAAAAGCTCGCGCGCACGCGATAGGCCACCGCGCCCAGACGCAGATCGATGCTCGCCGGCTGGATCTGCGATTCCTCGATGTCCTCGCTCGCCAGAACTTCGCGGCGCGCGCGGATCAACCGAGTCAGAACATGACTCGGCAGAATGCCGGTGGAGAAACGGCCATAAGAATCGCCGCTTTCGGGCACATCGCCAAACAGGTTTTCCACGGTCTCAGCCATGCAGGATATATAGGGGCGTGCCGCGCTGGGGTCACGCACACCAACTAGAAATCCTGTGCAAGGCTTGGCAGACCTTGGAAAGTGAACCCCGTCATGCGTTCGATTCTTGCCGCACTGACTTTTTTGCTCGCTGGAGCCATAGCCGCGCAAGCATCGCCCTGTGGCAGTGTGACGGGCCTCTATACCGGCTCCGCGCAAACGCCGGACGGCGTGAAAGCCGACGTGACCCTCAATCTGTTTTGCGACAAGGGCAGCGCCGCCGCACAACTTTTCACCTCAATGGGCGATTTCACGGTGAAGTCGGCAAGCGCCAAGCAGAACCACGTGCAGATCGATTTCGACAGTGGCGCTTCGCTCGGCACGCTCGACCTGACGGCGCAGGGCAACATTCTGGCCGGCGGTGTGACCCTGGCCGATGACAAGGGTACCGTTTCGCTGACGCGAACAGGCGATGCACTTGGCCCTGATGCCATGAAGCCCGATCTCAATCTGACGCCAGCCCAGTGGCATGCCGATCTTCATTTTCTGGCCAGCGAACTGCCGAAGCGTCACGCCAACGCATTTTTCTCTCTATCCAAAAGCGCCTTCGAAGCAGAGGTCACGGCCCTCGAAAAACGGATCGACACAGCCAACGCCGACGAAATCTTCGTCGGCCTGCAGCAAATCGTGAAATCCATCGGGGATGGACACACCGGAATCGGATCGCCGCCGCCGGATCGCAGAGTCATGCCGATTCAGGCCGCGCGCTTTGGCGATGATTTTGGCATTGCAGCCGTTGGCCCGGGTCTCGACGCCGCGCTCGGCGCGCGGCTCGTGAAAATCGGCGGCGTGCCGGTTGCCGATGTCTGGCAGCGCGTTCTGACAATGACGCCGAAGGGTGAGCTGATGGAGCTGCGCCGGGAGGATGCGCTTGTCTATCTCGCGCGCGGCTATGCATTGCACTGACTCGATGTCATTCCGGATCGAAACCATGCGGTTTATACGCTTGAGGACGATTCTGGGCGGGTGTTCGACATCGATGTGCCGGGGCTCAAGCCCGGCGAAAACGTGACGAAGAAATCGGGCTTTTCGGACGCAGCGCTACGGTTTCAGAAAAAAGACGCGCCGTTCTGGTGCAAAGCGCTCACCGAAAACCATGCCATCTATTGTGCCTGGCATAGCTATCAGGAACTCGACAAAAACGCGAAGGCGATGTTCGCGCTGATCGATCAAACCCACCCGGCGAAACTCGTGATCGACATGCGCGACAATGGCGGCGGCGACAATACAGTCGGCGACGCGCAGCTCATGCAGCCGATCAAGGCGCGCGCCGATCTGAATGTAAAAGGCCATCTTTACGTGCTGATCGAGCCGGAAACATTTTCCGCCGCCATGAACAATGCCGCACAGTTTCAGGACCAGACCAACGCGATCCTCGTTTGCGAAACCATCGGCGAGAAACCAAACTCCTATCAGGAGCCACGCCAGTTCCGCCTGCCGAATTCGTATCTCGTGATCCGCGCATCCACGCTCTTCTATACATTCCGCAAAACCGGCGAGAACGCGGTGCGTCCCAACAAAGAGATCATTCCAACATGGGATGATGTGAAATCCGGCCGCGATCCGGCGATGGATTGGGTGCTGGCGCAGTAAGCGCGTTCAACCGAGAAACGATTTTATTTCCGTAATCGCCTCGGCCAACCCGCAGCGCAGGACGGGCGCGGTGGGCGGAAAAGCGGTGAGAAGCCGCGAGGGCGTTGCCGGTTCGAGGATGACGAAAACCCCCTTGTCGGATTGCGAGCGGATCAGCCGCCCGAACGCCTGCTTCAGGCGCAGGCGCGTCAATAGATCGTCATAGGATTTGCCGAAACGCGCGCGCCGCGCCTTGTGCAGAATGGTGGGCTTGGGCCACGGTACCTTGTCGAACACAACAAGACGCAGCGAACGGCCTGGCACATCCACGCCGTCGCGTAGCGCATCGGTGCCGAGGAGACACGCGTTTTCCTCCGCACGGAACAGATCGACCAGCGCGCCGGTGTCGAAGCGATCGACATGCTGCGCATAAAGATTGATTCCGGCTTCGATCAGCTGCGCAGAGATGCGTTTCTCCACCGCGCGTAAGGCGCGCACCGCCGTGAACAGACCAAGCGCGCCGCCGCCGCTAGCCAGAAACAATTCGCGATAGGCGGCGCCGAGCTGATCGGCATCGCGGCGGTTCACATCCTTGATCACGAAGATGCGCGATTGCTGTGCGTAATCGAATGGCGAGCCATAGCTCGCACGCTTGGGCGGTTCGGGCAGATGCGCCGCGCCCGTGCGCACTTCGGCCGACTGCCAATCATCCTCCGTACCGTCCGCATCGCGCAAGGTGGCGGAGGTGATGAGCGCGCCATGCGCAGGCGCCAAAACTTCTGCGGCAAGCGGAATCGTGGGATCGATCCAGTGCCGCCACAAACCCACATCGCTGTCGCGACCGTCCTCGCGCTCGATGGCGAACCAGTCGACGAATTCCTCGCGCCGCTCACCATTCTCCAGCGAATCCAGCATCGCGATCCACGCCGGAACGATGATCTTCGCCCGCCGCTCCAGCCCGCGTGCCGCTGCCTCGATACGCGCGCGCTCATAGGTTTCGAGTTCGCTCGCCTGATCGGTGAGTTGTTTGCGCAAATTGTAGGCGAGACGCAGCAGCGGAACAGAAAGACGGCGCAAACCGATGCTGAGCTTCTGCGCCGCGTCGCGAATGTCGTCGCCGAGCGGTTCGGTGTCGGCTTCCAGCGAATAGAACGTGTCTTCGTCGGCGCTGCGCGCGCGAACGTGCTGGTAGGCAGCGGCAAGAAAAACTTCGCCGGGACCGCGCGCACCTGCATTGTTGAGCCGCGACAACCAGCCCTCGCCCGCCAGCGCACCGGCGGCGGAGATGCATTCTTCCAGCGCCGATTGCGCGGCTTCGTCGTCGGCCACGATATCTTTCAGCCGCTCTTCAAGCCCACGCATGCGCGTTCGCGCGCGCGCTTCGGGCCCGCGAATCCAACGACGCAGGTCGGCCATCTCATAGCCGGAGAGAAATGCGGCAAAACCGCTATCCGCGGCATCGAATAGATGATGGCCTTCGTCGAACACATAGCGCACGCGCCGTTCGGGCGGCGCATCGTTGGTCTCGTCGAGATTGAGCACATCGCCGGACGCCTGCGCGATCACCAGCGCATGATTGGCGACGACGATGGGCGCATGGCGCGCGCGGCGTATCACGCGCTCGATGAAACAGGTGCGGTAATGCGGACACGCCGCATAGACGCATTCGCCGCGCCGGTCCGTGATTTCACCGAGCGGCAGCGAACTTGCCAGGAACGCGGGAAAACCCGCGCCGGACATGTCGCCGTCGCGCGTCACGCCGACCCAGCGCGCGATGAGACCCAGTGCGACGGTGCGTTGCCCCGGTGCGAGAGCGTTGCGCTTGGCGGCTTCCTCGAAATTCAGCAGGCAGAGATAATTCTCGCGGCCCTTGCGCACGACCGCTTTTTCTTCGCGTTCTGCCGGATCGGGATAAAGCCGCGCCAGTTCCTGCACGATCTGGCGCTGCAGATTGCGCGTGTAGGTCGAGAGCCACAGGCCCGGGCCGTTCTTCTCCGCCCACAATGACGCGGAGGCGAGATAACCGAGCGTCTTGCCGATTCCAGTGCCCGCTTCGATCAGCGCGATCTTCGGCGCACCGGCGCGTTCGCGCACGCCGAACGCATAGGCTGCGTCTTCCGCGTATGCTTCCTGTTCGGTGCGCACTTCGCCGCCGGCGCCAACAAGCTGCGCGAGGCGCTGACGCGTTTCGCCGATTTCGACGGGAAGCGAACCGGGCTTGTCCGGCGCGGCATCGTCTTCCCATTGCGGCAGGCCGCGCCAGCTGTCGAAACCGGCGATAGGCGATTGCGATTTCTCCGGCGCGCCGATCGCTTCGAGAATGAGCGGCGCCCAGCGCCAACCCGCTTTGTACAGCGATGCCGCCAGCGCGCGAATGTTGGCCTGCTCGGCATCCGGTTTTGATTTCAGTTCATCTAGGAGAAGCGTCGCTACTCCGTGCAGTGCACATGCGGCCTCTTCCACGGTGTGCGGCGGCGGCAGGCCAAGGCCGCGCGCAAGCCCCAGCGCACTTGGCACGCAAGGCTGCGCCGGGCGCACGAAGGCAAAGAGCTCGACGGCGTCGAACAGCGGGCGCGCCGGCGGCGCCTTCAATCGCCCGGCCACGAACAGCGCATGCGCCACGATCACATCGCCCGAACGAAACAGCGCGTGCGCTTCCTCCAGCCCGATACGCCGGCTCGCGCCGCCGCTCTCGGCAATCACGGCGCCGCCGGGAGCGGGGATGAGGGATATCAGGGAGTCGAGCTGCATTGCGCGCGGATCATGCGCATTCCATGGCAGAACGAAAGGCTAACGCACGGAAAAAAGCTAAGCCGCCAGATTGGGATAGAGATTGGCCAGCGCGCGGCAGACACGGCGATGCTCGCCCATCACCGACAGTGCGGCATCGCGCAGCTTTTCGGGACCGCCGCCATCACGCGCCTGTTGAGTGAAGCCGCGCGCGGCGGCTGTCAGCGCAGCGAGGCCCAGACCGCCAGCAGCGCCAGCGATGTCCTGCGCCACGCGCGCGGCATCATCCCAATGTTCCTCTTCGCTGGCTTGCGAAAGATGGGTGCAAAGTTCTTCGGCGGTTTTCATATAGGACAGCAGGATCTCGATCAGCGTGGTGAGGCCAAGCGATTTTTCCAGCGCCGCGAAGGCGGGCGCGTCAATGGCCGCAACCGGGTCATGCTCATTTTGTTGCGGAGCCGGCATGTTGTCGGCGGCGCGTCCCAGAACATCGCGCAGGCTTCCATAGAGAACGCCAGCGCTCGCCGGCCAGCGCAAAACAGACGCCGCCGCTTCCGGCGCGCGCATGCCGCCCGACACCAGCGCGAGCACCGGCGCGCGCACGCCCGGCGCAACCGCCAGCGTATCGGTATCGGCGGCACTGGCGATGATGACATCGAAATTCTCGCGGCCCGCACGCGTCACCGCGTCGGCCAGCGTATCGGACATCACAAGCCTGTTGCCGAAAGGCTCGAGGAAATCGGAAATCGGCTGGCGCACCGCCGGATCGGCCAGCGCGAGCAGGAAAGTGAGCCCAGACGGCGGCGACGCGTCGGATGCGATCGCCACGCTTTCGGTTTTTTCGACGTGAACCTGGCGCACCGCCGGAACCGTGAACCAGAACATCGCGCCTTCGCCCGGCGCGCTTTCAAAACCGATTTCACCGCCGATGCCTTCGACCGTACGCTTGGCAACAGCGAGGCCCAGACCCACGCCGTCCGATTTGCGCGAATAGCTGGAATCACCCGTTGAAAACGGCACGAACATAGTGGCCGCCATTTCCGGGGCAAAGCCGAGGCCGGTGTCCGTGACGCTGAAGCGCAGCATCAGCCGGTCATCGGCGGTGGTGTACGGGTCCACACGGATCTCGACGCCGCCGCGCTCGGTGAATTTGACGGCATTGTCCGCAAGCTTGAGCAAGATCTGGCGTACGCGGCGCGGATCGGCGGCAACGCGCGGCAGATTGTTCGCCACGGTCATCGTCAAATGAATCTGCTTTTCCCAAGCGCGCGGCTGCAGCATGCGCATCACGGTGCGCGCGGCCTGCGACGCGTCGCAATCCTCTTCGTTCAGCGGCATCGGCTCGGTGTCGTCGCGCGCCAGCGCGATCACATCGTCGAGCAGAACTTTCAATCCACGGCCCGCTTCCAGCAGAATCTTGACGTGGCTTCTTTGCCGGTGATCCAGCTCGCTCTGTTCCAGCAATTGCGCCATGCCGAGCAGCGCGTTCAGTGGCGTGCGGATTTCGTGGCTGATATTGGCGATGAAGGCCGATTTTGCGCGCGTGCCTTTTTCGGCAACATCGCGTGCTTTCTCCGCCGCTTCTTTTTCGACCGACAGGCTGATGACAAGATCGGCATTGTCGCGGCGCAGACGGATGCCTTCATTCAGCAAGGCGCCGATATTGTCGCAATAGCCGTAAAGCACGCCGCCGAAGAACAGCACCAGCAGACTGGCAAGGCCCGCATAGACGTTGCCCTCACGCGCGAGCAGAAAAATCAGGGGGGTCAGCGACAGCACGGCATGCGCGCTATAGGCGGGACGATAGACGGCGCGGGCAATGAACTCCGCCGCCGTCATGCCCATGAAGGCCAGCGCGAGAAACGCTTCGGCCGGAAAGGAATGCGGCACGAACCAGACGACCGCGCCGATACCCCACGCGCCGCCCGAGGCCGCGGAATACCAGATGTAGCGATGCGCCCAGCTTTGTGGATCGTCCGTGCGGTCGCGTTGTTCATAGCGCTCGGCGAATTCGCGCGTGGCGACGGTCGTGGCGATCTGCAGCAGTAGCGGAACGATCGCGAGCCAGATCGGCGCGGTGTGGCTGTAGAAAACCGCAGCGATGCAAAGCGCGGAGAACGGCAGAAAAAGATAGAGCCGGCCCATCCGAAACAGGATGTCCACGCGCTCCGGCGAGAGCGCGCGTGATTGCGCGCCGGTAGAATTCTCTTCGTCGCGCGTAATGCATGGCTGCTCGGTCATTGACGGGCTCCCCCGCAGAAGCCTAGCTTTCCGCCCTTTCCAAACGCTTAAGGTCAAGTATTTCCAATGCCTTCCGGCACGTTTCAGCCTTCGCGCGAACTGGCGCTCGCAGCCCATGCATGGCCCTTCGAAGAAGCTCGTAAAGTCGTTTCGCGGGTGGAGAAACGTGCCAGTTCGGGACAGAAGACCGATTTCGTGCTGTTCGAGACGGGTTACGGTCCCTCGGGCCTGCCGCATATCGGAACTTTCGGCGAGGTGGCGCGCACGACCTGGGTGCGCCGCGCCTTCGAATTGATGTCGCCGATTCCGACACGGCTGATTTCCTTCTCCGACGACATGGACGGTTTGCGCAAAGTTCCAGGCAACGTACCCAATCCCGAAATCCTGACGGCACATCTGGGCCAGCCGCTGACATCCGTGCCCGATCCATCTGGGACGCATTCCAGCTATGGCGCGCACAACAATGCGCGGCTGCGCGCCTTCCTCGATCGCTTCGGCTTCGATTACGAATTTTTGAGTTCGACCGATTGCTACAAAAGCGGACGTTTCGATCAGGCGCTGCTTGCGGTGCTGGAGAATTACGAAACGGTGCGCAACATCGTGCTGCCGACCTTGGGCGCCGACCGGCGCGCGACCTACTCGCCTTTCCTCCCACTGAGCCCACGCACCGGCAAGGTGCTGCAAGTGCCGCTGCTCGAATGGAACAAGAAAGCGGGCACCGTCGTCTTCGAGGACGAAAACGGCGAGAAGACCGAAGTGCCCGTCACGGGCGGCCATGTGAAGTGCCAATGGAAAGTCGATTGGGCGATGCGCTGGTACGCGCTTGGAATCGACTACGAAATGTCGGGCAAGGATCTGATTTCATCGGTCGAACTGTCTACGAAGATCACGCGCGCCCTGGGCGCGCCTCCACCGGAGACGCTCAACTACGAACTCTTTCTCGACGTCGATGGCGCGCGCATTTCCAAATCGAAGGGCAACGGGCTTTCCGTCGATGAGTGGCTGACTTACGGCCCGGAAGAAAGCATTGCGCTCTTCATGTACCAGAAGCCGCGCGTGGCAAAGAAACTCTATTTCGACGTCATCCCCAAAGCGGTGGATGACTACATAGAGTTCCTGAAGCAGTACAATTCCAACGAGACGAGCGAAGCGCAAAGGCTGGAAAATCCGGTTTTCCACATTCACCACGGCAACCCGCCGGCGGAAACCTATCCGGTGAGCTTCGCGCTGCTGCTCAATCTGGTGAGCGCGTCGAACGCGCTGGACCGCGATGTGCTGTGGGGATTCATTCGCGCTTACGCGCCGCACGCCAATCCGCAAAGCAATCCGGGGCTCGACCGTCTGGTCGGCTACGCGATCAAATATTACGACGACTTCGTGAAGCCGCAGAAAAAGTATCGCGCACCGACGGAGAAAGAACGCGCGGCGCTCGCTGAACTCGCCGACGCATTCGAAAAACTGGGGTCCGAGCGCGATGCGGAGAAAGTGCAGTTCGAGGTTTACGAAATCGGCAAGCGCCACGGCTTCGAGCCTTTGCGCGACTGGTTCAAGGCGCTTTACGAAGTGCTGTTCGGTCAGACGGCAGGCCCGCGCTTCGGCTCCTTCGCAGCGCTATTCGGCTGCAAGGAAACCGCCGCCATGATCCGCCGCGCGCTGGCTGGCGATTTCGTGGCTGGCGCATGAAGTGGTTTGCGTGCGCCGTATTTTCGCTACTCGCTTGCAGCGCCGCGGCGACGACGCCCCCCGAACTTTACACACAAGGCAAATATGACGCGGCGAAGAGCGCCGGCATCGCGCAAAACGATGCGGCGGGATTTGCCGTCGCCGCACGCGCCGCCCTCGCCGCCGAAATGATGCGCGAGAAGCCTTGCCTGCAATGCATTCGCGATATCGAGGATCTGGCGCGGCGCGCGATCGCCGCCGACTCGAAACTGGTGGACGGCCAACTCTACCTGGCCGTGGCGCTGGGATATGAATCGCGCATCATCGGACCGGTTGCTGCCACCTCGAAAGGTTATGCCACCGAAGCAAGTCATCATCTCGACGCGGCCTTGGCGAGTGCGCCCGACAATGGTTGGGTGCTGGCCGCGCTGGGTGGCTGGAACATCGAGATCGTCCGCGGCGGCGGCGCCACGCTGGCGCGCTGGATGTATGGCGCGAGCGCCGAGGACGGCCTCGCCGACTTTGCAAAAGCATTTCAGGCGATGCCAGACAACATTGTATTGCGCTATCAATATGCGCTGTCGCTGTCGGCCTTCGATCTGACAACCTATCGCAGGGATGTGGACGATGCGCTAAATCGCGCCTCAACCGGAAAACCGCAGACCGCCTACGAGGTGTTCGCACAAGGCCGCGCGCGCCAATTGCGCGATACGCTGAAGAAGGGTGACCTCACAGCCTATCAGGCGCTGGTGCACCACGATCAGGGTTATCCGTAGCCCAGGTGTTTATTGCGACGCCCAGATCACGCGATGCATGAAAGTGATGTCGGCCAGTGCAAACGCGCGGTCGTCATATTCCGGATTGAGCGATTTCAGTTCGACGCGCTGCGAGGTCAGACGTCCTACTTGCTTGGCCATCACTTCGCCCGTCGCCGTCTTGACCACGACGCGGTCGCCGCGCCGCACATTCGCTGCGGGAGAAACAACGATGCGGTCACCGTCGCGGAAGATCGGCAGCATGGCGTCGCCGGTGACTTCCAGCGCATAAGCGTGTTCGTCGTTCAGATCGGGAAACGGGATCTCGTCCCAGCTGCCGCCCGCCGGGAATCCGGCGTCGTCGAAATAACCCTTGCTGCCGCCTTGTGCGAGGCCGATCAGCGGCACAGCACGCGAAACATATTTCGGCGGCTTGGTGCCGCGCACGGCATAGCTGCAATATTCCTCAAAGCTTGCGCCGGTCGCCTGCAGCGATTTCGCGACGCTCTCGGTCGAGGGCCAGCGCAATCGACCGTCGGGGCCGACGCGCTTTGATTTGTTGAACGTCGTCGGATCGAGACCCGATGCCTTGGCAAGACCAGATGCGGACAGATCGTGGTTTTCCGCCAGCAGATCGATCCCGTTCCAAATCTGCTCGTGTGTGAGAATTTTTGCGTTGCGCACCATGAGAATTCAAGTCCAAGAAAATGCTATTTAATCCTAAAGAACGATTCACGATGATGCAAGCCCCCATCGAAAATTTTGCGGGCTAGAATGGCGCCCTAGAATCAAGGACTTCCCCGAAATGCTGATAGAAGCGGGCGCACGTTTGCTGGGAGGATTGCCGCCGGAGACGGCGCATCGGGCGACGCTCGCCTTGCTGCGCGTGGCCGCGCCGATTCTGCCTTCCGCCGCCACGGACGATCCGCGCCTTGCGATCGATGCGCTGGGTCTTCGCTTTTCCAATCCCGTCGGACTCGCGGCCGGTTTCGACAAGGACGCCAAGGTGCCGGATGCGATGCGCAAATTCGGTTTCGGCTCCATCGAATGCGGTAGCGTCACGCCGCGCCCGCAGGCGGGCAATCCGCGCCCGCGCCTGTTTCGTTTGCGTAGCGAACGCGCCGTCATCAACCGCATGGGTTTCAACAATGGCGGCCTGGAGGCGATGGCGGCCCGGCTCGCCGGGCGCAAGCGCGCCGGGATCGTCGGTATCAATATCGGCGCGAACAAGGATAGCGCGGATCGCACCAACGACTACGCGCTCTGCTTCGCGCGGCTCGCATCTTTCGCCGATTACATCGCCGCGAACGTGTCCTCGCCCAACACGCCGGGATTGCGCGGCCTTCAGAACCGCGACGAACTCACGCGCCTGCTGGACACGCTGACAGGCGCGCGTGCCAAAAGCGGATTGCGCATTCCGCTGCTCCTGAAAATCGCACCCGATGTGACGCCGGAAACCCTGGACAACATCGCGAGCGTCGTTCTTGCCTCCGGCATCGAAGGCATCATCGCCACCAACACGACCATCGCGCGACCGCCAAATCTGCAAAGCGCGCAGGCCAGCGAAAGCGGCGGCCTTTCCGGTAAGCCGTTGTTCAAGCCGTCGACCGCGATTCTGCGCGCACTGCGCGAGCGCGTGGGCACGAAGCTCGTGCTGGTCGGCGTCGGCGGCGTGTCATCGGGCGCCGACGCATATGCGAAGATCCGCGCGGGCGCGAGCTTTGTGCAGCTCTATACCGCCCTTGCCTATGAAGGCCCCGGCCTCGTCGCGCGCATCAAGCGCGACCTGCTCGAATGCCTTGTGCGCGACGGTTTTTCATCGGTCGGCGAAGCGGTCGGCGCCGATCTGCGCGTGGCAAAGGCATAATCCGCACAAATAGCGCACGTGTTGCCTGCTTCCTGTGCAATCGAAAAACGGCTGAGCTAAATCGCTCGCTCAAGCGGCTTGGCGATCGCGGCGCGCTTCATGCAGAATTGCCGGGGACGATGCGGGGGCGTTTATGCGTGCGGGTGGTTGGGCGGATGTCTGGACTCTAATTTTGGAATTAATAAGCCGCGAGTTGGTCCCCATCCGGATTGCCGCGGGACTGGCCGTGGCCTTCGTGTTCGTCATGGTTCTAGAAGGCCTGCGCGCGAGCTTTTTTCCCAAACACATCGCCGAGCGTGTTGCGGCCGTCGAACCGGCCCGCGAAGAGGAAGACGCAGGGCCAAGTGGGCATTCATTTGGTTCGACGGAACAACAGCGCTCGATGGCATTCGGCGCGGCGGGTGCCAGCGACAGGGAATTTGCCATGGTAAACAGCAATAGCGCCTTTCGCTCGAGCCCGCAGCAATTGCGGGTTTTGCGCGCGCGGAAACCATCGCGATAGATTTCCCCCGCTGCCCCGCTGCGATGGCCTAAGCACCTTCTGCGCACCCGCGATCGGTGCGCGCATGGGGGCTTTCATGAACAGCGACGACATTGGCAAACTCGTATTGCGCCTGACGCTTGGCGTGCTGATCCTGTTTCACGGCGTTCACAAGCTTCTGACCGGGATCGATCCCATCCGCAACATGATCGTCGCCCACCATCTTCCCGATTTCCTCGCCTATGGCGTCTATGTCGGCGAGGTGTTCGCGCCGCTGCTCGTCATCTTCGGCATCTTTTCGCGTATCGGCGGCCTTTTGATCGCCGTCAATTTGGTCGTCGCGATTTTGCTTGTGCATATGGGCACGCTGTTCGGCATCAACGAAGCAGGCGGTTACGGGCTCGAATTGCAGGCGTTTTATCTGTTCAGCGCCATTGCGGTTTCACTGACCGGCGCCGGCCGCATCAGCCTTGGCGGGGCAGACGGCCGCTTCAACTAACCGCGTGCGATCAGAAAATGGCCGCGCAACGCAGCGACGAGCTTAGCCTCGTCGTCCTGCCACATCTCGGCATGCACATTGATGATGCGCTTTCCTTGCCGTGCGATGCGCGCGCGGGCGAAGCTGGTGACGGCGCGGGCGCTGCGCAGATAATCCACCGTAATGTCCACCGGCTTGGGCAGGCGCGGCTCGCGCGTTTCGTAGAGAACCTGAACGATGGCCGCCGTTTCCAGCAGCGAACCGATGACGCCGCCATGCAGCGCCGGCAGGATCACATTGCCGACCAGATGCGGCGCGAAGGGCATGACCAGCAGCACTGCGCCGTTCTCGACGGACGTCGTGATGCCCAGATGGCGGCAATAGGGAATCGCGCCGAGCAGTTTCGCGGGATCGGGTGCATGACCCTCTGCCGCGGCGCGGGCGAGAAGCTCCATCGCTAGGACCCCGCCGGCTTGAACGGCAGGGAGCCGCCGCGCACCAGCGCGAAAGCGGCGGTGCATAACGCGATGGGATCGGCGGGATCACCCTGATGGGCGCTGCCTCGCACGAAGGCGATTTCATGCGTGACCTTCACGCATTCGCATTCCGCGATGATCGCCTCGCCCGGCTTGGCCGGCTTCATGTAGTCGATGCGTAGATCGAGCGTGGCGATGGGCAAAGGTTCTGTCAGCCGCCCCATCACGGCGATGCCGCAAGTGTGGTCGAGCAACGCGGTGATGACGCCGCCATGCACGATGCCCGTATCGGGATCGCCGATGATGTCGGGTCCGTAGGGTACCCGCGCCCTGGCGACGAGGCCGACCTCGGTTATCTCGCCGGCGATCCCCGCTAGAAAGGGCGTGAGATTCATGTGCTTGCGGGCCATCTCGGTCCAATGTTGCTGCGGCGTTTCGCTCATCATTCCGTTGAAGGCCGCGCCGCCGCGCCTGTCAACTTGGCGCTTGACCCGAACAGCTGCCCCTTAAACCCCCCGGAATCGCTGAAAAGTTGACGACGCGTCATCGCCCTGTAGAGTCCGGCGGCGCAGGACAGGGAAGCCCATGGAACAGACCGAACTCGCCAAGCCCGCCCGGCGCCCCGCGCCCAAGCTGGCCGGCAAGCGCGAGCAGACCAAGGCGCAGAACCGTCAGGTCATTCTGGAAGCCGCCCGGCAGGTTTTCGCCGAGCATGGCTATGGCGCGACCACGGTGCGCGACATCATCCGCGCCACGCCGCTCGCCTCCGGCACCTTCTACAACTACTTCCAGTCCAAGGAAGAAGTGTTCCAGGCGATCCGCGACGAGACCGCACTCGCCATCCGCCCGCGCCTGCGCGAAGCCCGCGTAAAAGCCACGACGGTCGAGGAATTCATCAGTGCCACCTTTCGCACTTTCTTCGAATATGTCGCCAGTTCCGAAGCCAATTTCCAGGTGATGCGCCGCGATGCGGGCCACACTCGCGTGCGCATGGATACGCCCGAAGTGATCGCGGGCTTCGACGAATTGCGCGAGGATCTGGAAAGCGCCATCGCGCGCGCGCTGCTGCCGCCGATCGACGCCGATTTTCTGATGGCTTCCATCGTGGGAGTGGCCTTCGAGGTGGCGGAGCGCATGATGCTGCGCGCGGCGCCCAACCCCAAATCGGCGGCGGATTTCGCGACGGCTCTGTTCATGGGCGGCATTCGCGCTTTGCCGCATTCCACGGTGGATGGAAGCAGCGCCGCATGAAGGCGCTTTATTGCCGGGCGAATGCCGAAGACATCGGCACGCTGAAAATCGAAGACATCGAATTGCCGCCGCTGGGCGCTGATCAGGTGCGTGTGCGTGTGCATGCCGCCAGCGTGAACTTCCCCGACATTTTGATGGTGCAGGGAAAATATCAGCACAAGCCGGATTTGCCGTTTGTGGTCGGTGGCGAGATGGCGGGCGACGTGATCGCGGTGGGCGCGGCTGTTTCGCGGGTGAAGCTTGGCGACCGCGTGGTCGGCGGCGGATTCTCCGGCGCGTTTGCGCAAGAAACGCAACTGAATGCGGCATCGGTGCGGCCCATTCCGGACGGCGCGGACTACGCCACGGCCGCGGCCTTCACCACGGCCTATCTCACCGCTTATGTGTCGCTGGTGCGGCGCGGGGAATTGCAGAAGGGCGAAACACTGCTCGTGCATGGCGCGGCCGGCGGCGTGGGATTGGCCGCCGTCGATCTCGGCAAAGTGTTCGGCGCGACGGTGATCGCGACCGCATCCAGCGACGAGAAGCGCGCCTTCCTGAAAACCTATGGCGCGGATCATGTGTTGCCCTCCTCCGGCTTTCGCGAAACGGTGAAAGAATTGACCAGCGGGCGCGGCGCGGATGTGATTTACGATCCGGTCGGCGGCGACGTGTTCGACGAAAGCGTGCGCTGCATCGCCTTCAACGGCCGCATCCTAATCGTGGGTTTTACTTCGGGACGCATTCCCTCGGTGAGCGTGAACATGCCGCTGATCAAGGGATTCTCCGTCGTCGGCGTGCGCGCCGGCGAATATGGGAGAAAATTTCCCGAGAAAGGCCGCGAAAACATCGCCGCCATCGACCACTTGTTAGCCGAGAAAAAGATTCGCCCGCATATCCATGCGCGCTTTCCCTTGCCTCAGGCTCTCGACGCGATGCACATGCTCACAACGCGCAAAGTCATCGGCAAAGTGGTGATTGAGCCCTAGGCATCATGCTTCGACAGGCTCGGCATGAGGGATGAGTTTGATCCCTGAGCTTGTCGAAGGGCCGGGGATCAAACGCTCAAGCTATCCAACGATTTCAGAATCTGATCCGTCATCGCGGCGGTGCCAAGTTTGGTCATGTTGGGCTGCATGATGTCCTGTGTGCGGTAACCGTCGGCGAGAACTTTCTCCACCGCTTGTTCCAGCAGCTTGGAGTCTTCGACGCGCGCGAAGGAATAGCGCAGGCACATTGCAAAGGAGAGAATGCAGGCGATGGGGTTGGCGAGGCCCTGCCCCGCGATGTCCGGCGCGCTGCCGTGGATCGGCTCGTACAGCGCGGCCTGTTTGCCGTTCGCCTGTTTGGCGCCGAGCGACGCGCTTGGCAACATGCCGATAGAGCCGGTGAGTTGCGCCGCTTCGTCCGAGAGAACGTCGCCGAACAGATTGTCGGTGACGATGACGTCGTATTGCTTCGGGTTTCGCACCAGTTGCATGGCGCAATTGTCGGCCAGTACGTGGCTGAGCTCGATGTCGGAGAACTCTTCCTTGTGAACTTTGGAGACGACCTCACGCCACAGCACGCCCGTCACCATCACATTCGATTTTTCCGCCGACGCCACGCGCTTGCCGCGCAGCCGCGCCAGTTCGAAGGCCACGTGCGCGATGCGCTCGATCTCACGCGTGGTGTAAACCTGCGTATCGACGGCGCGTTTCTGGCCATCGGGCAGCGTCGTTATTTCTTTCGGCTCGCCAAAATAAACGCCGCCAGTCAGTTCGCGCACGATAAGGATGTCGAGGCCCGAGACAATCTCGGGCTTCAAACTGCTCGCATCCTTCAGCGCGTCGAAGCACAGCGCCGGGCGCAGATTGGCGAAGAGTTCGAGGTCATTGCGCAAGCGCAGAAGCCCGCGCTCCGGCTTTTGCGCGAAAGGCAGCTTGTCCCACTTCGGCCCACCGACTGCGCCGAACAGGATCGCGTCAGCCTTCCTGGCTTTCTCGATCGTCGCATCCGGCTCGGACGTTCCAAGCGTGTCGAACGCAACGCCGCCAATCGGCGCGCTCTCGGTGTGGAAAGCGAAATTGCGGTTTTTCGAAAACCAGCCGAGCACGCGCTGTGTCTGCTCGATCACTTCCGGCCCGATGCCGTCGCCGGGGGTTAAAAGTATCTGATGGGTCATCGCGCGCTATCAAATTCCAAATTGTCATGGCCCACCGGAGTGCGGCCATCCAGTTGGGCCCAAGCTCCGGCGCTGCAAGATTCACTGAGCTCTATTTGTCGTTTCTCAAGTCCGCGTCACCTGGATGGCCCGCATTTGTGGGCCATGACAAAAAGGAGATTACTTGCGCATCCGGGCGAGACGCTCGGCTATTTCGGTGCCGCGTCCGACCGAGCGATGCAATTCATGCGCAAGACCGGCTTTCAGGGTCATCCCGTCCGTGTCGTTGAGCAGTTTTTTGTTCGCCGCGTTGCTGCGCCAGGAATTCGCGAGAACGTCCTTCGCGAAGGCGGTAACCGCGGAATCGATCTCGGCGTCGGGCACGCAGAAATTGGCGAGACCCATATCGGCTGCTTCGCGGCCCGAATAGTTGCGCGAGGTGAAGGTCATTTCCATCGCCTTCGCGCGCCCGACACGGCGCGGCAACCGCTGGCTCATGCCCCACACCGGCACCAGATCCCATTTGCCGTGCGTATCCGCGAATTTCGCGCTTTCCGCCGCGATGATGATGTCCGCGCCCAAGGCGAGTTCGAGACCACCGGTCAGGCAATGGCCTTGCACCACGCAAATCACCGGCATCGGCAGGTCCGACAAGCGTTCGATCGTGCGCGTCTCGAAATGCGAGACCGAAAGCCCTTCACCGCCGCCCGAGATGTCATCCAGATCGTGGCCGGCGCAGAAACTGCGGCCCGCGCCACGCAGGATCACGCAACCGATCCTGGCCGCGTTCGCTTCGATATGTTCGAGATGCGCCGCCAGCTCCTTGAACACGGAATGGTTCAGCGCATTCAGCTTTTGCGGGCGGTTCAGTATGAGTGTGACGAGCCCGTCCTTCTCTTCGCGCAACACCTGTTCGCTCATCGTCACAACCACGGCGCGGCTTCGGCGCACTTGCGTTCGAAATCGGAAATCTTGGTTTCGTTGCGCAAGGTGAGATCGATATCGTCCCAGCCGTTTATCAGACATTGCTTGCGGAACGGATCGATGTCGAATGTCGCCGTGCCGCCGTCCGGTCCGCGAATTTCCTGTTTCTCCAGATCGATGGTGACGACGGCGTTGGCCCCGCGTTCCGCATCGTCCATCAGCTTGTCAATGATGTCCTGCGGCAGGGCGATGGGCAGGATGCCGTTCTTGAAACAGTTATTGTAGAAAATATCCGCAAAACTGGGCGCGCAGACGACGCGAAAGCCGAAATCGAGCAATGCCCAAGGCGCATGCTCGCGGCTTGAGCCGCAGCCGAAATTGGCGCCGGCCACCAGAATTTTCGCGTGTTTGTAGGCCGGTTTGTTCAGCACAAAATCGGGATTCTCGCTGCCGTCCGGGTTGGTCCGCATTTCATGGAACAGCGCCGCGCCAAGGCCGGTGCGTTTGATCGTTTTCAGAAACTGCTTGGGAATGATCATGTCAGTATCGACATTGATCATGGGCAGCGGAGCGGCGATAGCGGTAAGCGTCTTGAAGGGTTCCATGGCGAGACCCTAGCGGCCAATGCCCGCGCGCTCAAGAAGACCAGCATGGCGCAAGGCACTATCCAGTGGTCGTAAAAGCCGTCGGCTCGGTGTCGTGAAATTTTGTAAGATCCACCACGCGTTTTCCTTGCGGCGAAATGGACAGCACGTCCACGAAGCGGTGTCCCCACACGATGTCGTCCGGCCCATAGGCATGGCGTGCATAGATCACGTCGGCCAGGGTTTCGTCGGTGCCGCTGAGAAGCACGATGAGCTCCATCTCGTCATCGTAGAGCATGCTACTGCTTGCGCCATAAAGCGGGCTTGCATCGTCGATCCGGTGCATGATCGTCCAGGACAGCGCGAACAGCGAGCTTCGTGCACGCATGAGAGTCAGCTCCTCGAAACGGCGCATTACGATGCCTTCGAGCGATTTCGACTGCCGCGCCACCGTCACCCGCACGCTCGCATCCAAAACCTGATTGCCGCGCTGGTTGGCGGCGCGGAACTGCAAGGTGGGCACGCCGTCGAACGGCGCCACAATCGCGACCCTCGAAAACACGATCCGCGCCGACGGCCGCGAGAAACGCGCGAACATGACTGCCGTCACCACGCCGATATAGAGAATGCCGACGAAGGCCTCGACCATCACCACGACGTCGGCGTAGCGCGATTTGGGCACCATGTCGGTATAGGCGACGGATCCCAATGTCTGAACGCTGAAGATAAAGCGGGCCCAGAAATCGCCAGGCGCCGCGTGCGACAATCCGTTGGGATCGGCCATGAACAACAACGCGAAGATCAGATTGAGAATGATGAAGAGCGCCAGAAGCCCCAGCAGAAACACCGACCATGGCGCGCGCAGGGTCAGGTGATAAATGTCGGTCCAGCGCGAGCCGTCCTGCCCCTTGATAATGGCGATGCGGCCGCGCTCGCGCACCATGTCTCTCGCGCGTGCAGTGAAAGGCCGATCGCCGGGATCGTTGATCTTCATGCGATGACTTCTTTGCGCCGCCCGATGCGGCCCAGATGCGTATCACCAAATGCCGACGGATATTTAAGGCCATAGCCCATGGCGCGATCGATGCCGACATGCGCCGCCCAGATCAAACCGATCGCGAGAACCATCGGCTGGGGCAACAGATAGCCTGAGGCCATGGTCGCGATCGGCCCCAGCGTGGAATGCATAGTGTTGTAAGCAAACGCACCGGCGCGCGGTCCGAACACGAAAGCGGCAAAGCTGAGATCGGGTACGAGGATGAAAATGGCGAACAATTTCCAGCCCGCGCCGAGCTTCACATAGAAACCGATGGCTGCGAGAAACAGCGCAAGCCCCTCCAGCCGCAAAATCTGCCGCGGCGCTCCGTTCGTATATCCGGCTGATGCTTGTTCGGTCATGGATCGCGCCCTTCTGCTGCGCCGACATTAGCACGGGAAAAGCGGACGAGAATTGTGTTTGCGGCGCAGCGGCTACCGCTCCAGCCCCTTTTCGCTCAGCGCCTTTAGATAAAGCGCCCATTTCTTCTGCTGGTCGCGGCCAAGCTCATGCAGCCAGTCCCAGGAATAGAGCCCCGTGTCGTGGCCGTCATCGAAACGGATGCGCACGGCGTAATTGCCGACCTCCTCAAGCTCCACGATCTTCACGTCGCGCTTGCCGCCCACGATCTGCTTCTGGCTGGCAGCATGGCCCTGCACTTCGACACTGGGGCTTTCGATGCGCAGATACTCGGCCGCCAGCGCGAAGCGGTCGCCATTGTCGAAGGCGACGGTAAGTTTTGTTTTCGCGGGATCGAGCCGCAATTCGGTCGGCCAGATATTCGCGCTCATGGCGCGACGCGCTCGGCTTCGCTCAATTCGCGCGCTTCGCCTTCCAGCATGATCGGCACGCCGCCGCGAATGGGATAGGCAAGCCCTGCGATTCTGCTGATCAATTCCTGTTTCTCGTGGTCATAGACGAGCGCGGTGCGCGTCACCGGGCACACCAGAATTTCCAGAAGTTTGGGATCGATCTGCATCAGTTGATCGTCTTGCCGCCGGCGGGTTCGGCCGCCGCCATTTCCAGCAGCGCCACAAGGGTCGCAACCCTTTCGGGCCAACCTTGCGCTTCCAGCAACGCCTGTTTCTCAGCCGGCTCGAACGGGCAAAGCATGGCGAGTGCATTGACCAGCGTTTCCGCCGGAGCGCTCATCACCGAGCGCCAATCGGCTTTCAGATCGCGCTTGGAGAGATAATCCTTCAGCGCCGCGATCACGCGCTCGCGCGGGAATTCGCTCTCCTCGTTCACGATCAGATCGCTGGCGAAGACTCCATAATCCGGCTCGACCTGACGATAGGGCGTGGTCACCGGCAGTTCGGCCGCAACGCGGAAACGGCAGATTCCAGTGAGCGTGATCAGATAACGGCCGTCATCGGTTTCGCGATAGGAGGTGATGCGTCCCGCGCAGCCGACCTGGGAAAGCTTCGGCAGCAATACTTTGTCTTCCGTTTCCGAAGGCTGGACCATGCCGATGACGCGCGAACCCGCCATGGCCGCGTCCACCAATGTCAGATAGCGCGGCTCGAAAACATTGAGCGGGATCTGACCGCGCGGCAGAAGCAGCACGCCGGTCAACGGAAAGATCGCCAGCGGCGTCGGAAGCGCGTCGATACTCGTGTAGGCACGCAAGATCTTGCTTCCTTCAGGAAAACAGAATGGAGGACAGCCGGCGCCGCGCATCGATCGTCAGCGGATCGGTGAGGCCCATGGCTTCGAACAAGGTCACCAGATGCTTGCGCGCCGCTTCCTCGTTCCATTTGCAGTCGCGCCGGATGCTGTCGAGCAATTGGGTGATCGCACCCTCGCGGTCGCCTGCCGCGTCCAGCGCCAGCGCGTAATCGTAACGCGCCTGATGATCGGCGGGATTGGCTTCGACTTTGGCGAGCAATGCGGAATTGTCCGCGACGGGCGCGGCGCTGGCCTGTTCACGCAGTTTCAACTCGGCATCAATGGCGCGGATGGCTTCGTCATTCGCGGCATCGGGGCGCACAAGCTGAAGCGTGGAACGCGCGCGTTCGAGGTCGCCACTCTTCAGATAACAGCGCGCCAGACCGGCAACAGCCTTGGGGTGGCCGGGCTCGTCCTGAAGCACATGACCGTAAGCCTGCGCCGCCGCTGCCAGATCGCCGGCGGCGAAGGCTTCATCGGCGGCCGTGAGAACCTCCTCGGCATGATCGTGGCCCGCAGCCCCGCCGGTCAATTGCTGCACGAAGGTGCGAATTTGGCTCTCCGGGATGGCACCCATGAAGCCGTCAACCGGTTGGCCGTTCTTGAAGGCATAGACAGTCGGGATCGACTGAATGCGCAGCTGGCGCGCGATCTCCTGGTTCTCATCGATATTCACCTTGACGAGTTTCACTGCGCCTTTGGCCTCGTTCACAACTTTTTCGATGAGAGGGCCGAGCGTCTTGCAGGGGCCGCACCACGGCGCCCAGAAATCGACGATCACCGGAACTTCGCGCGACGCCTCGATGACGTCGGCGGCGAAGGTGTCGATTCCGCTGTCTTTAATATGCGCGCTGGGCGCGGAGGTGCTTTGCGCCTTCTCCGGCGCCGCCGCGCTGACCGGCCTTCCGCCGGGACCAATCAAAACCATGGTGTCATGTCCTTTTCCGGCTCCAAAGATGGTGGTTTGAGCGCCGAATGAAAAGCCCTGCATCCGGGCGTGATATCGCAGGATTCACCTTATAACGAGCCGGGATATTCGCCGGTTCCGCGCCGTCTTATCCCGCGCGCTCCGGGATTGCGAATATGCGAGCCTCATGGCCCGTGTCGCGGATGAATATAAGCAGATCGTTCGGAGCGATCGCCGTGGTGCGATCATTGCGCAGCGGATGAAAGTTCAGCGGATCGAAGGCGAGCATGCCTTCGTCAAGGACGACGCGTACCTTGTTCTGCGTATCGTTGATAAGCGCGAAGGGTGTGACCGAACCGGGCGCTATCCCAAGAGTCGCGATCAGCAACTCCGCGGAGCCGAACGAAAAGCGCGGTGCATCCAGCGCCTTCGATAATCCATTGAGATCGACACGCAATTCGTCGCGGCAAACCACGAGCCAGAGCCCATCTTTCCTGTCTTTCAAAAACAGATTCTTGGTGTGGCCGCCCGGCTGGCTCGCATAAAGATGCGCCGCCTCTTCCACCGTGAACACCGGCGCGTGCTCATAGGTTTTGTACGCGATGCCGAGCGCATGGAGGCGCGCGAAAAGATCATCATCTGTAGCGGGTTTCATCACCTTGTATTAAGATGGCTGTCGCGCTGCTTCAATGCGCTTTCGCGCGACTTCCCGGGAGAACATCCATGCGATACTTGCCTGTCACGCTGATGACGATATTTGCGCTCGCCGCAGCGCCTGCGTTGGCGGGCGGCAAACTGTCGGTGAAGAACCTCAAACTATCGGGCAAGCAGAAGTCCTACGAATACGCTGTCGCCTATCCGCAGACCGGCAACAAGGCCATCGACACGCAGATTGCCAAATGGGCGAAAGGCATGGCGAGCGACTTCCGCAAGGAGGCGATCGCCGACGCGCCGGATACGGACCATCCCTATTCGATGGATTTGTCCTACGACGTGCTGCGCAATGACGATGTGATGTTCGTCGTCGTGTTCCAGGAAGAGATCGACGAAGGCGGCGCCCATCCCAATCACGACGTCATCGCGTTCAACTTCCTGCCCGATGGCTGGCGCGTCTATCTGCCGGAAATTTTCACTTCGAAAGGATTGGCAAAGATCAGTGCGTTGGCCGTTGCCGATTTGGACAAGCAGCTTGGCGGACCGGACGGCATGAGCGATCCAGACTGGATGAAGCGCGGCGCGGGCACGGATTGGGACAATTTCAAGGATTTCGCTTTGTTGCCCAAGACGCTCGATATTCAATATCCGCCCTATCAGGTCGCGGCCTACGCGGCCGGTCCACAGGAAAGCAAAATCGCGCTCTCGGCGCTGCGCGATTTTTATCGTGGCGATTGGCGCGCGCCGGCGGCGTCTTTCGATTGCGCGTCGGCGAAGACGGCGGTGGAACACGCGATCTGTTCAGACGTGACACTGGCGCGGCTCGACCGGCAGGCAAGCGAGGATTATCTGAACCGGCTCAAATACGAGACCGATGCAAGCAAGCGCGACGGAATCCGAAACGTGCAGCGGGCCTGGCTGGTCCGCCGCAACAATGCCTGCTCGGGGCAAACCGGCGGCGCGGCCGTGGCCTGCCTGAGCGCCGTATATAGAGAGCGGCTGGCGGCGCTGAAGACGATTCCGTGAACGCCGTCAGGTAGCCGGAACTCCGGCGGAAACCTTGAAAACACAAGACTATTGACCCGCCCTGGGGCCTTCCGCCATAACGCCCCCCAACTTGGGGCGCGGGTGTAGCTCAGGGGTAGAGCACGACCTTGCCAAGGTCGGGGTCGAGGGTTCGAATCCCTTCGCCCGCTCCAAGTTTTCTTTCAAAATCAAATGCTTAAAACAACCGCTCATTGCGGATAGCATTGATATTGTTTTCTAGGTCTCAACTAGGTCACAAAACGAGCGTGCTCGCCGCACAGATCCCCGAACTATTCAATGACGAAGCCGAGTGACGTGTCATCTGGAGCAAGCGCGGCACCCGCGAGGCGCTACTCTACGGCCCTCAAGAGCGCGGCTTCGCCAACGACCGGCTGCGCGAAGTCACCCGCGTCATCGATGCCGAGAAAAACCGCGGGCGCTTATAAAGCGATGGTTAAGCTCTCGAAACTTTGAAATTCACAACTATCGCGATTTCTGTCGTGAAGCCCCTATTAGCAGAATCCGCCGCCAACACAGAAGACCTGTCCATATCATATTGGCGACCAATTCCCCGATAAAGGTCACGGATGGAATCGTGCGCGGCGTTAGTCAGCAGCATCTTCACTCCGCGCTTGGCGGCTCGACGAACGGCGCGGACCAACCGCTCCTGGTCAGACCAAGAAAAAAGCTCCTCGTTGTATTTTATAAAACCGTTAAAATTATGCCGGGTTATGTAGGGTGGATCAATAAATACGAAATCGTCCTGTAAAGCGGATTCGATAGTCTCTTCGAAGTCGGCAACGAGAAGCTTTGACTTCCTCAATAACTTGGACGTTGTTTTAAAATTATCCGAATCAAGCAATACGGTGTTTTTGGTGCCGATTGGAACATTGAATTCGCCCTTGAGATTCACCCGATAGAGTCCGTTCCAACAGGTTCTATTCAGATATATAAACTGTGCCGCTCGTTCATGCTCAGCCCGACGCTGGCGATCGCGCTCCTCATAATAATAGTCTTTCGAGTGCAAAGTTTGGTGACGACTGAGAGCTCCGCGCACCTTCTTCCAATTGCCCTTAATCTGACGATAGACGTTGATTAGATCTCCGTTCTTATCGGCCAATACCGACTCATGTGGCTTAAGATGGAAGAATACCGCGCCACTTCCTAGAAATGGTTCTATGTACCGACCGAATTCCCTCGGCAAGAAATGCGTATAATTGTGTGTCAGCCATCGCTTTCCGCCCGCCCATTTGAGAAATGGCGGCACATCGTCGGCCAACACTGAACCTATGACGCTCATCTCTGAACTGCCACCAACGTATGTAAGAGAGAAAGCGACCTTTGCTTGCGGTCCGCAATGACCGATTCGGATGCAAGGGCCAAACGTTAGGGCGAATATCGCTCACGTAATAGAGGTTGCCGTCTACGAACAACGGGCCTTCCGGGCCGAGAACGTTGCGCACAACGATTGTTTCGCTCGCAATGGCCGCCTTTGACGCCAGTATTGCGCCGATAGCGAGGCCAATCATTCTTGACGGTTTCATTTCAATCCTTTTGCGGATACTGGCCGAAATAGAAGACGACCGCCCGGGGCCTCAACAGACTTGAACGGAGAACAACTGACTCTGAACATCAATCACCATCAGAATTTCGAATGAGCCCAACATAGGCGTTGACCGCCCTCTTTACATCCGCACATCCCTTGCAAGCTCAGCCTTGTCGGGTGTGCTCAGATCCAGCGTTGATGCAATGCGATATTGCGCACGAGCCTCGTCCTTACGCCCGTCGTAACCCAGCGCCTCACCCCACTTCATGTGCAGCCGTCCCCAGTTCGGCGCATATTTGTTCGCGTCCTCGAATTTCGCTAGCGCGAGATCGGAGCGGTTCTTCGCAATCAACGCCTCGCCCCACATCTCCAGAGGATCGGCGAAGTGCGGGCCTTTCTGGTTGGCGAGGGTGAACTTGGCGATGGCGGCGTCATAGTCGCCCTTGCTGATCAGCATCGCGCCCCATTCGCTGTAAGCAAACGGAATAGACGGCGCGAAAGCGATTGCGCGTCCAAACCAGTCTTCCGCTTGTTTGTCGTCGCCGGTCATCGCCGCGATCTGCCCGCGCACGACCAGACAAGTGTAGCAATCGTGCGGTGTTCGGTTGAGCGTGACGCGCGCGGCAGCGATATCGCCGGTCTTGGCCTGAGCCAGGGCGAGCATCGGCCAGACTTGCGTCACCACGTTGGGGAATGCGTCGATTTCGCCCTGCGGCTTGTCCGTCGCGGCGTGCGGCACGCTCATCATGGTCTTGATGTCCCTCAGGCCATCGCGCCAATCGTCCAGAGCCGTGAATTGCCGGAACTGCGGCATGTCGAAATTCGGCGGCTGCCAGCCGAAGCTGGTGCAGCAAAGGATCAGCAAGTCCGAGTCCGGCGCGCCGCCAAGTATCTGCCGCGAGTTCGCAACATCATGCGCGAGCGCCGCGTCCACCGAAGCCAGACGTACCGCGAGCCAGTGCGATCCCTCGAAATCGGTCTCATTCAGCACTTTGCCGTATTGCGCGACGGCATCGGCATAATCGCCCATGGCTTCGTCGACGTTGGCCAGAGACTCCAGCGTAATGACTCTCGCAGCGTGCGGCGAACTGAAATGCGCACCCGGTCCGGTGAAATCGCGCACCGCGGCGCGGGACGCAGCCACCATCTGCTCCGGATGACTCAGCGAGCCTTCGAAAAGAGCCAGATTGTTCTGGGCATCGCCGAGAAGCGGCTGAAGCTCCACGGCCTTCTTGCCGCGACGAAGCATTTCCGCGTTGTTCCCCGCGTTCAGCGCGTTGAAAGCCCAAACGGAATAGGCCCATGGCCTGTCCTCGGCGGAGCCGTTCAGCGCCAGCTCGCGCAGCACCACCTCTTCTTCGGCGTTACGGTCGTGGCTGGTGAGATAGATGGCGTAGCGATAAGGCTGCGTCTGGCGATACACGCCTTCGGCGGCGCGCGTGAGCATCGTCTTCAGATTGCTCTCGCGACCGTCGATCTCCGTCGCCGCATTGCCGCTGACGCGCACGTTGAGCGCGATGCCGCTCTCGGTGTGGAACACCTCGCCGCTGATATGGGTTTGACCGCCGAGCCAACCTGCGAGATAGCGATAGGCCTCACTGATGGAGATGCCGGTGTTCGGAATCTCGACCTTGATGTCATTGCCCCAGTTGCTGGAATAGGTGCTGGGTGCGCGGCTGGAATCGGTTGCATCCTGCAGCGCGGTCACACGATCGAGCAGCGATGCTGCGACGACATCGCCCGTCAGCCCCCGCGCCGCCATGTCTGGCGGGACCTTGAACGCATCGATGACAAGCCCGTCGTCGTGGGCCGCCGTCCACACCGCGCTGACGATGAGCACGACGACCGCCACAAGGATTGTCGCCACCGCAACCTCGAAGGCGAGCTTCATCACATCTCCGACGTGATGCACGACCAACGACCAGTGCCGCAGCTTGTCTTCACGCTTCATCTCTTCAATCTGAAAGTCCAGGAATTCACGCTGCTTGCGCAGGTAGGCATCGGCCTCGGCGCGGCTGGCACCCGCGAGGGCAACTTCCGGAGATGTTGCACCGTTCTTCCAACCTTCTTCGCGTTCGTCAGCCATGCGAATCCCTGACAAGTTCGGATTTGTCCGCGGCGGAAAGATCGAGACCGGACGCGATAGCGAATTGTTTCCACGCTTCGTCCTTTTGCCCTCCGTAGGACAGCGCCTCGCCCCATTTCAGATGCAGCCGGCCCCAGTTGGGCGCGTATTTGTTCGCTTCCGCGAATTTCGCCAGCGCCAAGTCAGAGCGGTTCTTCGTGATCAACGCCTCGCCCCACATCTCCAGCGGATCGGCGAAGTGCGGGCCTTTCTCATTTGCTATCTTGAACTTCGCGATGGCGGCGCCGGCATCGCCTTTTGCCATCAGCATCGTGCCCCAATCTGCATAGGCGAAGGGAAGCGACGGCGCCCGTTCCACGGCGCGCGCGAACCAGTAGGCGGAGCGCGTCCATTGCTTCTCAGCCGCGGCGATATTTCCACGGGTGGACAGACAGGCATCGCAGTCATTCGGAGTGGCGGCGATGAGGCGCTCCGCATCGGCGAAATCACCTGCGTAGGCCGCGGCAAGCGCGCACTTCCAACGCGCTTGATCAATCGGCGTAGTGAGGCTCGTCGCTGCGGGCGCATCCATCAAGGCAGCCCCATCCGCGCACGTCGCGTTCCACTGCCCGCGTGCGAACGCCATATCCTGATGAAGAATGCCAAACACATATTTGATCCGCGTCTGCGACGATGTCGGCATCGTGGCATCGAGTGCCCTGCTGGACTCGAGATCGGCGACGATTCTTCCCGCCCCGGAGAGATCGTGGTCGCCGATCAAAGCCTCGGCGAGATGGAGATCGTCGAATATTATCACATCCGGCCCGAACAGGTCGCGATCGCGTTGGGCGAGGAGAATCTGCTCCGCAACGGTGCGTCGATAATCGCCTGTCAGGGCGCCGACGTAACTGCGAACCGAGTGCAAATCCGCCTCGTGCCGTTTTGGCTCGTATTCCTCGGGGCTCGCTTGCGGCATCAGTGCATCTGCACGCTGTACAGCCGCAAGTGATTCTTCGTCATGGCCAATTGCGCGTTCAACGACAAAAAGATCTCTCCAGCCCTCCACGAAGTTGGGATCGATCGCCATCGCTTCACGAATCTTTTCGATGTCGAGCTTGTCGGCGTTCCTCCGATCGCCCTCCCGCGCGGTTTGGGCAATAAGCACACCCCAATCCTGGAGCGCCCATTTGCGATCTTCCGCATCGCCGGACAAGGCCAATTCTTCAAGTTGCGGCAAAGCCTCAGCAGTGCGGCCGGCGCGCCTTAGGAAATTGGCATACCGATAGGGTTCGGCGCGGCGATAAATCCGCTCGGCCGTCTCCTGAATCAGCGGCTCGATATCGCTATCTGGCCGCGCAACCGCCAATTCCGGCGCATCGCCGAATTGCACGGCCAAGGTGTAGCCGTGCGCATTCTCTATCAATGCTCCGGAGATATGCGTTGTGTGGCCCAGCCAGTCGTTCAGGAGGGCCTGCAATTGCACAAGTGAAATGCCCGCCTGCGGAATGTCGAAATCGATTCGCCCCTCAACCCCGGAGCGATAGCTCTCCGTGTTCCGTGCCGATTCGGATTCGAGCTGGATACGATGCAACTGATTGAGAATTCGCCGCGCGAGGACTTGTCCCGTCACCCCGCGCAGGGCAAGGGCCTGCGGCACATCGAAGGCATCGACAACAAGACTTTGGTCGGTCGCGGCGCGCCACACCATGGTGCCAAGGCCGATCAGGACAAGAAGGGCGAAGACGAAGGCCGCACTTTCGAGCGCGAAGCGTGCCCAGTCGCTGAACCGGCGAAAGCGCAGATGCGAGAGCGCAAAGGCATTATGTTCGATCAGGTTCTGGCTTTGCAGGCGCGCGAGCTGCATCTGCTCTTCGAGATAGGCTGCCGCGCGCGGATCGAGCGTTCCCGTCTGGCCTAGCGCCAGTGCCATAGCAGCAGGATCGACGCCACCAGCCGCGCTCTCTTGATACTCTGTTTCGTCGGCCATCCAGTCCCGCCCGGCCTACCCCGCTGCCATCCTGAATTCTCTGGGTCGCCGAAGCAACCGACGGAATAGGCCTAGAATCGAATACGTCAACATCCACTCGGCGCGGCCATTAGGCGCGTTAGACCTTTCTGCGTCGTACATGCCGGGATCGCGGCCGACGGCACCGGGCGTGATGCCGTCGCCTGAAGAATGAGAACGGCACGTTGAGCGCCGAACGCCAGCAGTGTCTGCGCACACCGCCGTTGGCGGACTGCCGGACGAGCGACCTGACGGACAACTCATCCGGGGAATATCGGGTAAAAAGTGTCGCCGCTTTCTTACTAATACTGGCCGTAATGGCCTCTCACGGAATCAAGCAGCTTCTGCGTGTCGTAGCCGATGCCGTCCTTGAACACGGTTTCGACGTTCTCGATATCGTCGATGTGGCGTGACGGATCGCCTTTCACCACCACGATATCGGCGTCCTTGCCTACGGCGAGCGAGCCGAGGCGCTTCTGAAGACCGAGGTAAATAGCGCCGTTGTAGCTTGCAATGTGGATCGCCTGTTCCGGTGTAAAGCCTTCTTCCACCAGGAGTTCTACCTCGCGCAGATCGCCGAAGCCCGCGATCACGCCGCCGTTGCCCGTGGGGTCGGGGCCGGCGAGGAGTAAACCGCCGGCGGCCGCGAACGCACGCTCCATCGCCATGCCATGCTCGAAGGTGATGCGCGCCTTCTCAGCCTGCGCCAGTGTGTCCGCCTCCGTATGTGCACGGGCGAGCAGGTAATCGTTGCGCGCCTGCGGCGAATAGCTTGCCATCGCGCGCGGCCAGAGTGGCGCGTGATCGGGGACACTGTGTTCGAACACCGGCAAGGTCGAGGTGACGGCGACGTGGTGGGCAATGAGATCGGCGATGAGCGATTTCGCCGCCTCGCCGTTCGGGTCCATCGCATAAAGCGTTTCGCTGCCATCGGAGCGCGTGCAGGCGTCTTCCGTTTTGCCGGGATCGCCTTCGGTGTTCACGAAGAAGCCATGCTCGAGATCGTCGATGCCGACGGCGGCCGCCTCGCGATAGGTGACGGCGCAGAGGTGGCCTGTGATCTTCAGGCCAAGACTGTGCGCCTCGTCCACCGCAGCCTTCAGCTCGGCACGGGTGATGTTCTTATAGGCCTTGAACGACGTGACGCCCTGCTTCGCCCAGAACGCAACAGTCTCCTTCGCGTCTTCCGGATCGCGCAAGGGATGCATCTGGATGAAGAGCGAATCGGCACCTTCGAGATAGGGCCCGGTTACATCCATGTGCGGACCGGGCAGCTTGCCTGCATCGATCGCCTGCTTGAGGTTGAGATCTGTATAAGGCTCCACGCTGCCTGTCGTCCGTAGCGTGGTGACGCCATTGGCGAGATAGAGCCGCGGCGCGCTGAACGTCATCTCCGGCACGATGCGCGGCGGATCGCTCTTCATGTCTGCGGTCAGGTTAGGTCGCGCGATATAGAACAAATGGTCATGCATACCAACGAGGCCGGGAAAGACCGTGTGACCGGAAAGGTCGATCACTGTGGCGCCCGCCGGCACAGCGACATTACCGCCGATGGCCGCGAGCTTGCCGGCCTTGATCACAATGGTCTGATCGTCGCGAACGGCCGCGCCCGTGCCGTCGATCACGCGCACATGGGTCAGCGCCACGATCGGCGCGCTGACAGAGACGTAAGGCTGAACCATGGGACCGGGGGTGGCCGGGGACGGCAACATGACGGGCGCCAGATCGCGCGGTGTCGCTATAGCCGCGTACGCCCCCGTCGATCCCGCGCCAAATAAAACACTGGCTATAACTACGGCAGCCGCCAATCGCATCTCCACCCCTCCGCTTTGTGCAAGAGAGCGCAGCATGCCTGCTGCTTGTCTCGCAGGAAATGAGCTACGGCTGATGGATGGAGGCTAAACCTCGGCACGTTCGAGGAGCCACACTCGCCCCAGATCGGTGGGATTTCAGTGGGATTACATTCTATTCTGTTCGGGTCCCGTTCGCGGGTCGTTCCGGGGTCAAACTACAGAAAAAGCCACTGTCCGCCTTGGTTTTGGCTGAACACTTGCCTTTGCCAAGGTCGGGGTCGAGGGTTCGAATCCCTTCGCGCGCTCCAAGTTCTTCCATCACAACCGGAATATGGAACGGCTGCAGGCCATTTCCTAAAGGTCGTAGCTCAACACGACATCCTGGCTCGTCGGCACGGACTGGCAGGTGAGCACATAGCCCCGCGCCACCTCGTCATCGGTGAGGCCATAGTTCTTTTTCATCGTGACGGTGCCGGATAACACTTTCGCACGGCAGGTAGAACAGACGCCGCCCTTGCAGGCATAGGGCGCGGGCATACCCGCCGCCTGCACGCTTTCCAGAATGTTGCCCTTCTCGGCGTTGAACGCGATTTTCGCGCGCCGGCCATCCAGCGTGACGGTGATTTGCGTTCCGGCCGCCTTCTTCTGCAGGACTTCCTCGCGTGCGAGCTGCTCGGCGGAAATCGTGCCGGTGGTGAAGCGCTCGATGAAGATGCGTTCCGGCGCGACGCCGCGCGCTGCAAGTGCGGCTTCGGCAGCATCCATCATCGGGCCGGGGCCGCAGATGAAGAGGGCGTCGGTATCCTTTACGTCGATGAGCGTGGAGAAAACCTCCTCGCATTTCGCAGCGTCAAGCCGGCCGTTGAACAGCTCGATCTCCTCGGCTTCGTTTTCGAGGAAATGATAGATCTCGAGCCGGTCCAGATAGCGGTTCTTGAGCCCCGCCAGTTCTTCCAGAAACATGATTGAGGCGGAATCGCGATTGCCGTAAAGCAACGTGACGCGGCTACGCGGATTTTCCCTGAGCACGGTTTTGAGAATCGAAATCACCGGCGTGATGCCGGAGCCGCCCGCGAGCGCGACATAATATGGCGCGGCGCTGCCGGTTTGCGGCAGCACGAAACGCCCCATCGGCGGCAAAACTTCGATGGAGTGACCGGCTTGGAGCGCGCTGTTCGCCCAGGAGGAAAATCGGCCGCCCGGCGTCTGCTTCACCGCGATGCGGATTTCGCTTTCATGCGGCGCGACACAGACTGAATAGTTGCGGCGCAAATCCTCGCCGTTCATTTCGGTGCGAAGGGTCAGATGCTGGCCCGCCTTGAAGCCGAATGCGTCTTTCAGTTCGGCGGGAATCTCGAAGCGGATGGACACCGCGTCCGGCGTCTCGCGCCGCACTTCGGCGATCTTGAGTTTGTGGAATTGTGCGTTGACGGACATGTCAGTGGCACTTGAAGCGGTCGAAAGGTTCGCGGCAATCCAGGCAGCGATGCAATGATTTGCAGGGCGTGGAACCGAAGCGGCTAAGTTCTTCGGTATGAGAGGAACCGCAGCGCGGGCATTCGGCAGAAATTTCGCGCAGAGACTGTTTTGCGGCACCTTTTGGCGGCGGCGCGATGCCGTATTCGCGAAGCTTTTCGCGGCCACTATCGCTGATCCAATCCGTCGTCCATGGCGGCGATAGGGTGGTTTCGATTTTCATTTGCGAAAAGCCGGCGCGATCCAGCGCTGTGCGGATATCCGCCTCGATCGCAAGAGTGGCGGGGCAACCGGTATAAGTCGGCGTGATGATGACCGTACCACCTCTCACATCGCGCACGATGCCCAGATCGACGACCGAGACACAGGGAATTTCAGGATCGGGAACGTGGGAGAGAATCTCGAACACTTGATCCTTCAGGGATGCCGTAGTGGCGGCGGCTACCATTGCGAATCCGGATAGGCGCGCTGTAGGAACTGCATCTCCGTCAGCAGGTGGCCCAGATGTTCGGAATGATGACCGACGCGGCCACCCTTCGTAACCCTCCGCGCTTTGGGTACGTCCAGCGTCGCGTCTCTCAACACTTTCGTAATGCGCGCATCCCATTCGGAACGCAGCTTGCGCACATCGCAGGCGACGCCGGACGCGATCAGCGATTCGACGGTGCTATCGACCTCAAACAATTCGTCGGCGAAGCGCCACATCCAGTCGAGGCCCTCGACGGTGCGCGCATGGCTTTCCGCCGTGCCGTCGCCCAGCCGGACCATCCACTCATTGGCGAGGCGGACATGATAGGCGACCTCTTTCACCGCTTTGGCGGCGATGGCCACGATGGTGAGATTGGCCGAGCTGCACAATTGCCGAAACAGCAATTCCTGATAATTCGAGAACAGAAATTGCCGTGCCATGGTTTGCGCGAAATCGCCGTTCGGCTGCTCCACCAGCAGGCAGTTCTTGAAATCCAGAACATCGCGGTGGAAGGCGAGCTTGTCTTCGTCGCGGCCCGCACCTTCCGCCCCGCCTGCCAGCTTGAGAAAATGCGTCGCCTGCCCGATAAGATCGAGCCCGACATTGGCGAACGACAGATCGACTTCCAGCATAGGCGCGTGGCCGCACCATTCCGAGAGGCGCTGACCGAGGATCAGGCTGTCGTCACCCAACCGGCACGCATAATCGAAGAGAGAAGGGTCGCGCATCAGATGTTCTTCACGTTCTCGGGGATCGAATAGAAGGTCGGGTGGCGATAGACCTTGTCGACCGCCGGCTCGAACAATTCGCTTGCATCGCCCGGATCGGATGCAATGATCGACGCCGACGGCACGACCCATAGGCTCACGCCTTCCATGCGCCGCGTATAGGTGTCGCGGGCCGCTTCCAGCGCCATCTTGGCGTCGGCGGCGTGCACGCTGCCGGCATGGCGGTGCGACAAACCGTTCTTCACGCGGACGAAAACTTCCCAGAGCGGCCAGTTCTTGCTCATCGCCTACTCCGCCGCTTCGCGCGTTTCGTGTTTCGCGGCATGGGCGGTGGCGGCCTCACGCACCCAGGCGCCCTCATCCCATGCCTTCACGCGTGCCTGCATGCGCTCCTTCGCGACCGGGCCTTCGCCGCGCACCACGGCATAGAACTCTTCCCAGTCGATGGCGCCATAGTCGTAAGAGCCGCGCGCTTCGTTCCATTTCAGATCGGCGTCGGGAATGGTGAGGCCGATGGCTTCGGCTTGCGGCACCGTCACGTCAATGAATTTCTGGCGCAGCTCGTCATTGGTTTCGCGCTTGATGCGCCAGCGGATGGATTGCGCGGTGTTGGGCGAGTTCTCGTCCGGCGGGCCGAACATCATGATCGAAGGCCACCACCAGCGGTTCAGCGCATCCTGCGCCATGCGCTTCTGCGCTGGCGTTCCACCAGCCAGCACCATCGTGATCTCGTAGCCCTGGCGCTGATGAAAACTTTCTTCCTTGCAGACGCGCACCATCGCGCGGGCATAAGGCCCGTAGGACGTGCGCTGCAACGGCACCTGGTTCATGATCGCCGCGCCATCGACCAGCCAGCCGATCGCGCCGATGTCCGCCCAAGTCAGGGTCGGATAATTGAAGATGGTGGAATATTTCGCGCGGCCGCTATGCAACGCGTCGATCATCTCTTCGCGCGACGTGCCAAGCGTTTCGGCGGCGGCATAAAGATAAAGCCCGTGACCGCCTTCATCCTGCACCTTCGCGAGCAGCACGGCTTTGCGGCGCAGCGACGGCGCGCGCGTGATCCAGTTTCCCTCCGGCAGCATGCCGACGATTTCGGAATGGGCGTGCTGCGAAATCTGGCGCACCAGCGTCTTGCGATAGGCCTCCGGCATCCAGTCTTTTGGCTCGATGAAATCGTCCGCCGCGACGCGCGCTTCGAACGCTTCCAGTCGCGCGGAATCTTCGGGCGCGGAGATGGCCGCCGCCGTTTTCGCGTGTTTGTCTTTCAGCTCAGTCGTGTACATGGCGCGGATCCTGATCTGACAGGGCGGATTGTATGATAAACCGAACGGTCGGTCAATTAATTGCCCTCGAGCACCGCCCCGCCTATGGAACGGGAAAGCCCCTGGAAAACCGCGACATTCTCGCCCTTCTGGTTGCGGACCTTCACGGCATAAACGCCTGAGCGCCCGGCTAGTGCCTCTTCTTGTGCCTCGGCCACCAGCCGGTCGCCTTCCCGACCCGGCGCAATGAAGGCAATCGTCGCGGTCTGCGCCACCGTATGAACATTGCGCGAATTGCAGGCATAGGCGAAGGCCGTGTCGGAGAGCGAGAAGATCATGCCGCCATGCGCGATCGCGTGACCGTTGAGCATGTCCTTGCGCACCACCATGGCGATGCGCGCATAGCCTTCGCGCACCTCCTCGATCTCGATATTCCAGGCCGCGCCCGTTCCTTCGCTGTTGCGAAGATGATCGGCAACTTTGCGGGCAAGTTCGTCGGCGCTCATGAGACCTCGCAAAATTGACCGTCCACGCGTTCTATTTTAAGCCTATCGGCGAATAGCGGGGCCAGCCCGCACGACGTTTGGGAGGTGGCCGTGGCTTACGAAACCATCCTGTTTGAAATCGCGAACGGCGCGGCGCGATTGACCTTGAACCGCCCCGATCGCCTGAACTCTTTCACTGTGCAGATGCATGGCGAAGTGGCGGATGCGCTTTCGCAGGTTGAAAAAGATGCCGGTGTTCGCGCGCTGCTCATTACAGGTGCGGGCCGCGGCTTCTGCGCGGGGCAGGATTTGTCGGATCGCGCGGTGGCGCCGGGGGCTGATGGCGTCGATCTCGGCGAGTCTTTGGAGAACCGCTACAATCCGCTTATCAAGCGCATCGTGAATCTGCCCAAGCCCGTGATCTGCGCGGTGAACGGCGTGGCGGCCGGCGCCGGCGCGAACATCGCCTTCGCGGCCGACATCGTTCTGGCGGCAAAGAGCGCAAAATTCATTCAGTCGTTTTCCAATATCGGCCTCGTGCCGGATTCCGGCGGTACCTGGATCTTGCCGCGCCTCGCGGGCCATGCGCGCGCGCTGGGTCTGGCGCTGACCGGCGAAGCGTTGAGCGCGGAGAAAGCGGAGAGCTGGGGCATCATCTGGCGCGCGGTTGATGACGCCGAGTTGAAAGCGGAAGCTGACAAGCTTATGGAGCGTCTTGCAGGCGGACCAACAAAAGGTCTCGCCGCGATCAAGATGGCGATGCGCCGTGGCTGGCGTAGCGATCTGAACGAACAGCTTGATCTGGAACGCGATCTGCAGCGCGAGCTTGGCCGCTCCGCCGACTATAAAGAAGGCGTCGCCGCCTTCGGCGAGAAGCGCGCACCCAAATTTATCGGCCGTTAGGAGGCAGTTTCATGAAATTGCAAAGCTACGTCGCGGACAAATGGATCGCGCCGGAGGGCAATCTCATATCGATCGCCTCCGCCGTGACGGGTGAAACGGTCGCCGAGATCGGCACAACGGTGCGCGATTTCGCGGGCGTTCTTAGCCACGCGCGCAATGAGGGCGGGCCTACCCTGCGCGCGATGACGTTTCACCAACGCGCCAAACTGCTGAAAGCGCTGGCCGATGCGGTGATGGCGCGCAAGGATGAACTCTACGAACTTTCCTTCAACACCGGCGCCACAAAATCTGATGGCTGGATCGACATCGAAGGCGGCGCGGGAACGCTGTTCGCCTATGCCTCCAAAGGCCGCCGCGAATTGCCGAACGACACGATTCTGATCGACGGCGCACCGGAAGGATTGTCGAAACGCGGCACCTTCATGGGCCAGCATGTGATGACCTCGCGCCAAGGCGCGGCGGTGCACATTAATGCGTTCAATTTTCCCGTCTGGGGAATGCTGGAAAAGATTGGTCCCACCTTGCTCGCAGGCATGCCGGCCATCGTGAAACCCGCCAGCGCCACAGCCTATGTCGCGGAAGCCGCGTTCCGCATCATAGTCGAAGCCATTGCGCTGCCGAAGGGCGCGCTGCAACTGATCGTGGGGACGACCGGCGATTTGTTCGACCATCTGAGCGGACAGGATATCGTCTCCTTCACCGGATCCTCGGACACCGCGCAGAAATTGCAGCGTCATCCGGTGATCGCACGCGAAAGCGTGCGCTTCATTGCCGAGCGGGATTCGCTCAACGCCGCCGTGCTGGGACCGGATGCGGCGCAAGGCACGCCGGAGTTCGACCTTTTCGTAAGAGAAGTCGTGCGCGAGATGACGGTGAAGGCGGGCCAAAAATGTACCGCCATCCGCCGCGCACTGGTGCCTGCTGCGCAGATCGATGCGGTGGAAGCGGCGCTGAAGAAAGCCTTGAGCGAAATCGTCGTCGGCGATCCGCGCGACGAGAAAACGCAAATGAGCGCGCTGGTCAGCGCCTCCCAGCGTGACGACGTGCGCAGCAAGATCGACGCGTTGTCCAAGGAAGCGCGCATCGTTTGCGGCGATCCGAACAAGGCGGAGGGCAAAGGCGCGTTCATGTCGCCGGTGCTGCTGCGCTGCGACGATCCGGCGAAGGCGCAACGTGTCCACGACACCGAGGCCTTTGGCCCGGTTGCGACCCTGATGCCGTATAAAGATGTGAGCGATGCCATCGCGCTGGTGAACCGCGGCCAGGGGTCGTTGGTGATGTCGCTTTACACCTATGATCCAAAGGTCGCGCGCGACGTTCTGACCGGATCGGGCGCTTTCCACGGTCGGCTTCTCGTTCTGGATCGCGATTGCGCAAAGGAATCTACCGGGCATGGCTCGCCACTGCCGCAGCTCATTCATGGCGGACCGGGGCGCGCAGGCGGCGGCGAAGAAATGGGCGGGTTGCACGGCGTGATGCATTACATGCAGCGCACGGCGCTTCAGGGAAGCCCGCGCATGCTGACGGGCGTGACGCGTGAATGGATGCGCGGGAGCCCAGAAATGCGCGAAGGGCCGCATCCGTTCAGACTCAAACTCGGTGAGCTTGAACTCGGCAAGACGCTCATCACCAAATCGCGCACAATCACGCTCGACGACATCGAGAAATTTGCGCATTTCACCGGTGACACGTTCTACGCCCACATGGACGAAGAAGCGGCCAAAGCCAATCCGTTGTTCGGCGGGCGCGTGGCGCATGGCTATCTACTGCTCTCTTTCGCAGCCGGATTGTTCGTCGATCCCGCGCCGGGACCGGTGCTCGCCAATTACGGCCTCGACAATCTGCGCTTCACCAAGCCGGTGAAGCCGGGTGACAGCATCGCCGTGCAGCTTACCGCGAAATCCAAATCGCAGCGCAACGAGCAATATGGCGAGGTGCGGTGGCAGGTCGTCATCACCAACCAGAACAACGAAACCGCTGCCACCTATGAACTTCTGACGATGAACGCGGTGTGATGCTGCCGCACTTTGCATCGCGCGCAGACTTGGAAGCCGAGCAGCTTCGGCGGCTGAAACAGTCGATTGCCCATACTTACAAGAACGCGCACTATTATCGCGCGAAATGCGAAGTTGCGAGAGTTTCGCCGGACGATGTGACGTCGCTGGCCAGCCTCGCGCACTTTCCGTTCACGTTGAAACGCGATTTTTCGCGAGAACTATCCCTTCGGCATGTTCGCAGTGCCACGCGAGAAATGCGTGCGCATCCACGCGTCTTCCGGTACAAGCGGCAAGCCCACCATCGTCGGCTACACGCAGGCTGATCTCGATCTGTGGAACACGCTAGTCGCGCGCTGCATCACGGTCGCGGGCGGCAAAGCCGGAGACGTGCTGCACAACGCCTATGGCTATGGGCTTTTCACCGGCGGCTTGGCCTGCATGGCGGCGCAGAGAAACTCGGCTGCGTGGTCGTTCCGGCGAGCGGCGGCCACACCGAGCGGCAGGTGCAACTCGTCTGCGATTTGAAGCCGCGCATCATCTGCTGCACGCCGTCCTACATGCTGGTGCTGGCCGAAGCGCTCGAACGCGCTGGCATAGATCCCCGCGAGACCTCGCTCGAAATCGGCATTCACGGCGCGGAGCCGTGGAGCGAAGAGATGCGGCATGAGATCGAGAAGCGTTTCGATATCGCGGCGCTGGATATTTACGGTCTGTCCGAAGTTCTCGGCCCCGGCGTGGCGCAGGAACGTGCCGATGCGCGCGGCGCGCTCACAGTCTGGGAAGACGCGTTCTATCCCGAGATCATCGATCCTGAAACCGGAAAGGCGGTCCCGGATAGCGAAGAAGGTGAACTGGTCTTCACGTCACTGTCCAAAGAAGCTGTACCGATCATCCGCTATCGCACCGGCGATCTGTCGCGGCTTTCTGCGCCCGTAGGCGCCCTGCCGATGCGGCGCATGGACCGCATCACCGGGCGCAGCGACGACATGCTCATCATCCGCGGCGTGAACATCTTTCCGCGGCAGATCGAGGAACTGATTATCTCCGAGCCGGGACTTTCACCGCATTACCGTATCGATGTGCATCGCGAAGGCGTGAAAGAGTCCCTTATCGTCACTTGCGAGGCGGGCGCGCATTGCGACGCGGCCAAAGCGCGCGAAACGCTGTCCCTGCGGATGAAATCGCGTTACGGCCTCACGGCGGAGATTATGATCGCAGAGGCCAGTTCATTACCGCGCTCCGAAGGCAAAGCGAAGCGCGTCTTCGATCACCGCAAGGACAGATCATGAACCTGGCCACGGACCGCGGCGGTGAAGGCGCACGCCTGCTGGTGTTGCTGCACGGCCTCGGCGCGACGCGGCAGGTCTGGCGTGATTTCCTCACCGCTGATCGCTGGAGAGAAAGCTGGATGGCGCCCGATCAGCGCGGCCACGGCGCGTCGCCGCATGCAAAAAACTACAGCCTCGGTGTTCACGCCGCCGATGTCGCGGAGCAAATCCAGAACGCGGGCGATTTCAACGACATCGTCGTTGTCGGTCATTCGATGGGCGGTGTGATCGCGCTGGCGCTGGCATCGGGATGGTTCGGCATTCAGCCGGCGCGCGTATTCGGTCTCGATATAAAGGTTTCGTGGAACGACGATGAATTGGCCGGCATGCGCAAGATGGCGGCGGCACCCGTGCGCAGCTTCGCCACGCGAGACGAAGCCATCGCACGTTATCTGAAAGTCTCCGGTCTCGCGGGACTGACCGGCGCGGACTCGCCGGAAGCAACAGCCGGCGTGATTCAAACAGCCGAAGGCTGGCGCCTGGCCTGCGATCTCGCGACGGCCTCGATCGGCGCGCCACCCATGCGCGCACTGATGACAGCCGCCCGCGCGCCTGTCCATCTGGCGCGTGGTGAAGCAGATGCGATGGTCACGCGCGAGCAGCTTGTGGCTTATGATTCCGATGCGCGCGACCTTCCGGGCGGCCACAATGTAATGGTGGAGAATCCCGGCGCGGTGTGGGACTGGATCGAAAGTAAACGCGCGTGACCAGCGATCTCGCGCAAGAATTCGATCTCAAACATCTGCCGGACGATTTCTACGACGATCCTTTCGTTTATTACCGGGCGCTGCGCGAACATGCGCCGATAAAGCGCCTGCCCGATGGCGGCGTGTTCCTGTCGCGCTATGCCGATGTGCTGACCGTCTATCAGGACGCGGCGTCGTTCAGTTCCGACAAGAAGAAGGAATTCGCGCCAAAATATGGCACGGAGTCGCGCCTCTTTCGGCATCACACTACCAGCCTCGTCTTCAATGACGCGCCCTATCACACACGCGTGCGCCGTTCGATCATGGGCGCGCTGTTTCCGCGCGCGCTGGCGCGACTCGAGTCGAAACTTGAAACGCTCGTGAAGCGCCTGCTGGACCGCGCGGAAGATGCCGGCCAGATGGACGCGATTGCACAGTTCGCCGGCGCCATTCCGGTGGAAGTGATCGGCGATCTGCTGGATATTCCGGATGCGGATCGCGCGCCCTTGCGCGAATGGTCCCTCGCCATACTCGGCGCGCTCGAGCCGGTATTGACGGCGCAGGCAAAGGCGCTCGGCGAAGACGCGCTGATAGGGTTCCACACTTATCTTTCCGGGCTGATCGCCAGGCGCCGCGCAAGACCGGGCGATCCGCAACACGATGTGCTGACGCGGCTGATCCAGAGCGAGGGCGAGCCGCTCAGCGCAATCGAACTCGCGGAGAACTGCGTCTTTCTGCTCAACGCCGGCCACGAAACGACGACCAATCTGATCGGCAATGCCATCGAGTTGTTCGCGCGCTTTCCCGACCAGCGCGCGAAACTGGCGGCACAACCGGAATTGTTGCGCACCGCAATCGAAGAGGTGCTGCGTTATGAAAGCTCGAACCAGCTTGGCAACCGGATGACGACGCGGGACGTCGAGATTGGCGGCGAAACGCTTGGCGAGGGCACGTTCGTCACGCTGGGCATCGGCGCCGCCAACCGCGATCCGGCAGCATTCGAAAACGCGGAACGTTTCGACATCCTGCGCAACCCGAATCGGCATCTGGCCTTTGCCGCCGGAATTCATCAATGCGCGGGCATGAATCTGGCGCGGATGGAAGCCCGCATCGCACTCGGCGCGTTCCTGAAACGCTTTCCGGATTATGCGATGGCGGGAAAGCCGGCGCGCAGCCGGCGGGCGCGTTTCCGCGGCTTTACCGCGATGCCGGTCAAGCTTCGCTAGGCCAGTTTTCCAGAGTTTCGACAAAGCGGGACAGCCACGCATTGGTCTGGAAGGCGTCGATGACGCGGTGATCGATGGTGAGCGTGACATAGGCCATCGGGCGAATTTCGATCTTGTCGTCGATGACAACCGCCCGCTTCTGCAATTTGCCCACGCCCAGAATCGCCGATTGCGGCTGGTTGATGATGATGGGGGACGCCAGCAACGAGCCCGATACGCCGTGATTGGAGATCGAAAACGTGCCGCCGCGCACATCATCCTGCGTGAGCTTTCCGTCGCGCGCTTTGCCGGTCAGTTCGGTCAGACGCTTGGCGATTTGCAGCAGGGACAAGGTTTGTGCCCGGTGGATGACCGGAACGATAAGCCCCTTTTCGCCCAGCGCGGTGCCGATGCCGATGTTGACGTCTTCATAGATGTCAATGCGGTCGTCATACCAGCGGCCGTTGACGGCGGGCGCGGCCTTCATTGCAGTCACGCACGCGCTCACCAAATAGGCGGTAAAGGTGAGGTTCGCACCATCCTTGATGAATGCTTCCTTGTGCGCGGCGCGATGCGCTGTAATCGCGGTGAAGTCCGCCTCGAACATGGCGGTGACATGCGGCGCGACCTGCACCGAATGGGCCAAATGCTCGGCGATGCGCTTGCGCATGGAGTCCTGCGGAACACGCGTGACGCCCGCCGGTGCCGACCCACCTCTCGCGCGGCGTGCGATCTCGGCCTGAATATCTTCGCGCGTGAGCTTGTCGCCGCTTATCGGAACATCGTTCGCCTGCAGTCCATGCTCTTCGAGCATGCGGCGAATGCCGGGCGGAAGTTGCAATACGTCGCTCGGCGATTTTACGCGCGGCGCTTCGGCTTTCGATTGCGCAGGACTTTGCGGTGTCGCTTTATCGACCGGTGCCAAAGCCCCGTTCGAAATACGGCCCAGCACGGTGCCGGGTTCCACTTCCGCGCCATCCGCGACGAGGATTTCGGACAGCACGCCCGCCGATGCCGCCGCAATCTCGACCGCCACCTTGTCGGTCTCCAGTTCCACCAGCGGATCGTCCACGCGCACCGCATCGCCGACCTTCTTCAGCCAAGTCTTGACGACGGCCTTGGTGCCTTCCTGCTCGGTGGGAACGAGAATGTCTGTCATCTTAGAATCCGGTGAGTTCGGCGATCTTCGCCGCGATCTTCTCGACCGACGGCAGCGCCCATTCCATCAACGCCGGATTGTGCGGGCTAGGGATATCCGGCATCGCCAAGCGTGACACCGGCGCGTCGAGATCGAGGAAGCATTCCTGCGCCACGGTCGCGGCGATTTCCGCGCCGAAGCCCGCGCTCATCAGGTCCTCGTGCACGATCAGGCAGCGGCGCGTGCGTTTCACCGACGCCAGTACGGCCTCGCGATCCCACGGCATCAAGGTGCGCAAATCGATGATCTCGGACGACGAACCCTCCGCAGCCTGTTCGCAGCGCTCCACCATCGCGCCCCAGGTGACGATGGTAAGATCGCTGCCCGCGCTCACGATGCGGGCCTTGCCGAATGGCAGCACGAAATCATCGCCCGGATAGGGCCGCCGCGCCGACGTCGCATCCAGCATGGCGCGATGTTCAAAGAAGATCACAGGATCGTTGCCGCGCAAACTCGCGCGCAACAGGCCCACCGCGTCTTCCGCGTTGGACGGCACAGCGACTTTCCAGCCCGGCGCATGCACGAACTGCACTTCATTGGTCTGGCTATGCCACGGATCGCCGCATTTGAAGAAACCGATGGGCATGCGCACGACCATCGGCGCCGCAAAGCGATTGTTGGTGCGCCAGCGCATGGTGCCGCAATCATTGAGCTGCTCGGCGGCAGGATCGGCATATTTGCGGAACTGGATTTCCGGCACTGGCATGAGCCCGGCAATAGCCATGCCGACGGCGCGGCCGATAATGCCTTCTTCCGAAAGAGACGTGTCGAAGACGCGCGCATCGCCGAATTTTTCCTGCAAACCCAGCGTCACCGCATGCACGCCGCCTTTCGGTCCAACATCTTCGCCGAACACCAGTACGCGGGGATTGATGGCGAGCTCGTGATCCAGCGTGCGGCGGATGGCCGTGACCATGTTAATACGCTGGCCTTCCGGCTTCGGCTCATTGCTGAAGGAAGGTGCCTTGTAACCCGCATTGATCTGGCCACCCACCGTCTGTATCCCGGTTTCGAAGAAAACGTTCTTCGTGGTGCGCGTAAGATCGGCGACCGGCCGCGCCTCGGCGTTGCTGCGCGCCTCTTCCACGGCCTGCGCGGCGTCGGCGGCAATGCGATCCCATTCCGCTTCGTTCATTCTTGATGGCACGAGATAGTCGCGCAGCTTGGGCAGCGGATCGCGCGCCCATTCGGACTTCACCAACGCTTCCGGCTTGTAGGTCTGCGTGTCCTGAAAGGAATGACCCTCGAGACGCGGCACGGTGAGGCGCAGCAAGGCCGGGGCGCGCTTCTCGCGCACAAAACGCACGGCCTCGTCGATTAGCGCGGCGGCTTCGACCGGATCGGTGCCGTCGCCGGAGATCACATTGAGGTTCTGGAAACCGGAAAGATTGGCGGCAATATCCGCGCCGGGTGTCTGCAAAGTGGATGGCACCGAAATGCCGTAGCCATTGTCTTCTATATAGAAAAGCATTGGCAGCTTCAGCGTCGTCGCCATGGTCAAGGCCGACCAGAACCCGTTGGTCGCGACCGACGCATCGCCGCCCAGTGAAACCGCGATGGCATCGCCGCAATTCTTCTCTTTCAATACGGTTGCGCGGTATTGCAGCGCCTGTGCCCAACCCGCTGTCGGCGTGTACTGCGCGCCGACCCCGCCGCACATCGGCAAAGCGGATGCGCCATTCTTGTTCGGATAGTTGAACACCGCGCCGATATCGCGGCCATCGGAGTAACCGCCCGCGCGCGCCATGGAGGAGCCGAGCGCATCCGCCGGATCGACACCGAGCGCCAATAGAATAGGCCGGGAACGATAATAGCCGCAGATCGCGTCATCGGGATTTGTGAGATGAAGGCCCAACAGGATTTGCGCCATGTCGTGGCCGCGCGCGGAAAACTGGTAGAAAATCTTGCGTTCCGGAACGAGCGTCTTTTCTTCCAGCGAATCCAGCGCGCGCGAAACATGCAGATTCAAGGCGACGCGGCGCCAATCCGGCGCGGGTGCGTTTTTCAACGGCGACGTCCGGGCTTTCGGCTCTGCCGACATGCCGGTTTCCTTTTGTTGGCGTTCGCGCTAATTCATTAACCGAATGGACGGTCAATTATCAACCGCGTTCGCCTGGCACCCTATCAGGCAATTGAAGTGCGGTGGAGCAAGGAAATATGGCGCGGACGCAGGCGGCGGACTACGCGAAACGGCGTCACGGGATCGTGGAGAAGGCAGCCAGGCTCTATGCGGAGCGCGGCTTTCTCGGTGCGTCGATCTCCGATCTTGCGAAAGCCTGCAAGACGTCGAAATCGCTGATCTATCATTATTATCCTTCGAAAGAAGACATCCTCTTCGATGTCATGCATTCCCATGTCGCTGCGCTGTTGAAAGCAGCCGATGCGATTGTGGCGCAACCGATGCCGCCGCAGGAAAAGCTGCGGGCACTCACCCTGGAGTTCATGAAGCTGTATGTCGGTGCGGCCGCGCGCCAGAAGGTTCTGCTGAACGAATTGGGACATCTGCCGAAGGAACGCCGCGCCATCATTCTCGGCATCCAGCACAGGCTGATCGAATTGGTGCAGGCAATTCTGGCGGAGATGCGCCCTGAGTTGAACGGAAAATCCACGCTCAGACTTCCAGCGGCGATGCTCTATTTCGGCATGATCAACTGGACGCACACCTGGATGGACCCGTCCGGCCCCGCCAAGCCGGCGAAGATCGCGGAACTGGCCGCCAATCTTTTCCTCGACGGTGTTCTGGACGCCGAAATTTCGCGTTAGAAAAAAATTGCGAGCCGCGGAGTGCCTTACGCGCCTTCCTCGGGAACCGCGCGGCGGAATAGCGCGAACAGCGCCGCCAGCGCGCAGCCGGCGATAATGCCCACCGTCAAATTTTCAAAGAGCGTAAGTGCGAAAGTCGCAATCAGCACGGTCGCGCTTGGCCAGGCACCAAGCAAGCGGCGAAATTCCTTTTTCTCGGCCATGTTCCAACAGACCACGGCAAGTATGCCTGCCAGCGCGGCAAGGGGCACAAAACCGGCCAGCGGCGCAGCGACAAGCAAGAACAACAAAAGAAACGCAGAGTGTATCATGCCCGACATCGGGGTGCGGGCTCCCGCGCGGACATTGGTTGCCGTGCGCGCGATCGTTCCGGTCACGCAGATCCCGCCGAACAGCGCGGAGCCGATATTCGCAATTCCTTGCGCCACCAGCTACATGTTCGAGCGATGCTTGCGGCCCGTCATGCTGTCGGCGACTTTCGCCGACAGCAGGCTCTCCACGCCGCCGAGAAGCGTGAAGGAGAAGGCCGCGGGCAATACTGCAAGGAGCAAGTGAGCCGTGACTGCAGGCAGACGCGGCATGAGCAAACCATGCGGGAGCGCGCCGAACCGGCCACCGATCGTTTCCACGTGCAAATACGGCAACAGCGCGATTGCCGAGGCTGCTGCCACTGCGATCAGCATTCCGGGCCAGTTGGGCCGAAAACGTTTCAAAAGAAAGATCAGCGCCGCGGAACCCAGCCCGATTCCGAGCGCCGCCGGATTGAGCGTGGGGAGCGCTGCGCCGAGAGCCGCCAGTTTGGGAATCAGAGGACCGGGCTCCGCCCCCACGAGCCGCAGGCCGCCAAGCGGCTGAAGCTGGCTTGCAAAGATCGTGACGGCTATTCCGAAGGTGAAGCCCACAGTCACGGCATGCGGTATGTGGCGGATCAAAGAGCCCAGCCGCAACAGGCCGACGAGCGCCAGCATCGCGCCGGAAAGAAGCACCGTGAGCAGCAATCCCTCGATACCGAATTTTGCAACAGTGGCCGCGACCAGCACAATAAATGCGCCAGCGGGACCGCCGACCTGGTAGCGGCTTCCGCTCAGTGCGGAAACCAGGAACCCACCGATAATGGCTGTATAGAGGCCGCGCTCGGGAGAAACACCGGAAGCAACGGCAATTGCCATTGAAAGCGGCAGCGCGACGATCGCGACCGTCAGCGCAGCGGTAGCATCCTTGCGGAATTTATCGAGGTCGTAGCCTTCACGGGATATCGTGACTAGTTTGGGACGATAGAGGTGAGATGTAGCGGAACCATCGGGCATTGACCGTCCTGTTCACACCGGGATGCGCACCGGCAGCTTCTCATAGCCCTTTACGAAGCTGGAGGGAACGCGCTCCGGCTCGCCGGTCACCTCGATGATCGGAAAGCGCTTCATGATCTCTTCCCAGATGATCTTGAGCTGCAGTTCCGCGAGGCGATTGCCGACGCAGCGATGGATGCCGAAGCCGAAGGACAGATGCTGGCGCGCGCGTGGCCGGTCGATGATGTAGGCGTCCGGATTTTCGATCACGGTTTCGTCGCGGTTGCCCGAAACGTACCACATGATGACCTTGTCGCCTTTCTTGATCGTCTTGCCGCCAAGCTCGACATCGCGCGTGGCGTTGCGGCGCATATGGGCCAGCGGCGTCTGCCAGCGGATGGTCTCGGAGACCATCGAGGGAATGAGATCGGGGCTGGCACGCAGCTTGGCGTACTGATCCGGATTCTGGTTCAGCGCCAGCACGCTGCCGGTAATGGTGTTGCGCGTGGTGTCGTTGCCGCCGACGATTAGAAGGATCAGGTTTCCGAGATACTCCATACGGTCCATGTTGCGCGTGGATTCGCCATGCGCCAGCAGTGAGATGAGATCGTTCTTCGGCTCGGCGTTCACCCGCTCGTTCCACAGCCGCATGAAATATTCGACGCATTCGTAGAGCGTTTCGCGGCGGTGTTCGTCCGACACGTAATGCTTGGACTGCTTGCCGGCGGTCGCGATGTCAGACCAGTAGGTCAGCTTGCGCCGGTCTTCCCACGGAAAATCGAACAAGGTCGCGAGTGTCATCGTCGTCAATTCGATCGACACCAGATCGACCCAGTCGAACTCCTTACCGCGCGGCAGGGAGTCCAGAATATTGCCGGCGCGTTCGCGAATGATCGGCGCCAGATGCTCCAGATTCATCGGCGAGACGGCGGGCGTGACAGTCTTGCGCTGCGCGTCATGCTTGGGCGGGTCCATCGCGATGAACATCGGCAGACGGAAATCGTCTTTCGGATCGGCGATGGTGATGCTGGGTTCGGAGGAGAACGCGGCGTGGTTGGTGTCCACCGCCATGATGTCGTTGAATTTGGTGATCGACCAATAGGGGCCGAACTCGTGATCGGCGCAGTAATGCACCGGATCTTCTTTGCGCAGCCGTTCGAAATACGGCCAGATCGTATCGCTACGGAAGAGTTCGGGATCGGCGACGTTGATCTTGTCGAGCGGAATCGAATAGGCGTGTTCCCGCGCGCTTTTGTGGATGTCGCGTGCCGCGATGTTCATGGCGATCTCCCGATAGTCCGCTAACAGCTTGTCACAAAGCTGACGCCCGCGCCACCTTTTGCAAACCTCGCCGTCATGGCCGCCCTTAAGGCGGCCATCCATCCAGCGCGCGTCGGCGCGCTGATTGACTCTTTGCGCCCGCAGACGCGGGCGCGATGGGTGGCCGGGTCAAGCCCGGCCATGACGAATTGGGAGAGTTATTCCAATTCCGCAGGCGCAATCGCGTGCACCGTGCCGCAGAATTCGCAGCGGGCGCGGATGATGCCGTCGGGATCGGCGAGGCCGGCGCGCTGCGCCTGCGGGTAGGAGCGCAGCACGGAGGAGATCCGCTCCGCCGAACAACCGCAGCGGAAGGCGAGCGGCTCGAAGGGCAGCACGCGCACTTCGTCTTCGTGGAAGAGGCGCCACAGAAGGTCTTCGGCGGGGAGCGCCGTATCGACCAGCTCGAACGGCTCGACGGTTTCGAGGAAGAGCTTCAGTCGTTCCCATTCATCGTCTTTGGCGTCCACGCCGCGCTTGGCGTCGGGTGTGGATTGCAGCATGAGCCCGCCGGCGCGCCAGCGCACGGGCTTGCCCGGTTCATATACGGGGGCGGCGGCCAGGCGGATCGCGGTCGGCAATTGCTCGCTCTGTTCGAAATAAGTTTGCGCCGAAGCCGCGATGCCGTCTGGCGAAAGCGCGACGATGCCCTGATAGGTCTGGCCGCCGCCAGGTCCAGCGACACGCGGCTCGATGGTGATGGCGAGAGAACCCTTGCCCGCGAGCGCCGCGAAAGACGGCGCAGCGCCGAGCGCCTTCACGGCGTCGTCATTGGCGCGGGCATAGCCGCGCAACCCCGCAATGCGGCCTTCCTCCGCGCCGTAATAATCGGACGCCGCGAGATCGAGCGCACCGTCGCTTTTGGTCTGCACGGTGAGGCGGCCGCCGAGCTTCAGCGCCGAGCCGAGCAGCGCCGCGAGGGTGAGCGTTTCCGCGGCGATGCGCGCGGCGGGCTCGGGCAGAGCATGGGCCAAGAGCGCGCGCGCCGAAACATCCTTCAGCCGCACCAGCCGCCCGCGGACATGCACGTTGGCGAGATCGAACGGCAAAACAAAATCCGCCGCCGGCGCGCGGACATATTGGATCGGAGAGGTCATGGAAAGGGTATATGGGGTCCAAACGGTCTAGTTCAACTGGACACACAATCAGGCCGAGGGTTCCTCGGCACTGCGCGCCGCGCGAGTGCTCTTAAACTCATCGATATCTAAAATTGCTCGACGAATTGCTCGATAGTCGTCTGGTGGAACTTCAATAAATGCTTCGCTTTCGTCTGAAGCCAATAAACCGCCTGGCGCTTTTGCTGTTACGAGCAAATCCACATAGCAGCCATAATCGAGCTTATACACCAAGTACCGCACGCCAGGACGGTCATGCGCTGTCACGGCCTTCTTCAGAATATGCAACAAACGGGCATCAAAAAGATCGTCAATCATCTCGTCTCATTGATCACTACGAAGGAGAAATGCGCGCGCCCTTCTATTTTCGATAACTTCATGCATTATCCACTGCAGAAGGTCGTTCAGTTCCGGCTTCGAGTTGAGCACATTCGCTTTATCGCGCGAGTACCAGTCGCGTGCAGCACCTCTGACCATTTGCACAGAGATCGGCTGGGTCCCTGCTTTCAACGCAGCCAAACTTATGATGTTCATCGCATCGCGCGGCACCCCCTCGACAGCCCGCACAAATTCTTCAAAGGCACGAATATCCGTAAAGGCTTGTTTGATTAGGTCATCTTCATTTTTAACGACGACTGAAGATCATGGGGTAACGAACTCCACTCATCCAGCATGATCCAGAACCGCTTGCCACCCAAACACGCGACAATATCGCGGAGAGCTGAGAGAGCATCTCCAAATATAATAGAGTATTGCAGTTTTCCAGTCGCAGACCGCGAGCGGCTCATGGAACGCGTCTCACGTTCGCTTGAACCTGCTTCTCCCTTCAACTCCACTTTTGAGGGGGCGAAGCTCATTGATACGCGGTTGTCTCGGCTCGAATCTCGCGAATTAGATAGACCTGAAGCTTCTGTTACATCACCCACCACCTTGGTCGCGGTTATTGCTTCGGCCAGGCGATCCAACTGGACGGCCATTTTCGCCAGATCGTATCTCTCTGCTTGTTCGACCGCGATTGTGGTTAGCGCGTCATGAATTTGCCCAAGAACATCAACGAGCAGGCGCGTCGCACGTTCGGAGACGGAACGTGTTTGATCGGAATATATTGACTAGTCGGATCCAATCGTTCGCAGATCAATAAGCGTGGCATGATCGCCCGTCTTTTCTCGGGCATCTGCAATATAACTTAGCGCGTGGGTCTTTCCGGTGCCTCGCCTACCAAAGATGATTCGATGGTCCGACGAGTTAAGCGCAGCGACCAAGTTATCAATCCCCACGAAAGTGCTTACGAGTCGTTCCTGTGAAGAACGCTCTGCGCGCTTCAGAAACTGACTAAACGTTTGATTGATAGTGAAGCCGGCCATCGAAGCTCCTACCCCAAACACCAAGCCAATATAGCCTTCTGCGCGTGTAGGCGGTTTTCGGCTTCGTCGAAGACGACGCTCTGCGGGCCGTCGATCACTTCGTCCGTCACTTCCTGTCCCCTATGCGCGGGCAGGCAGTGCATGAAGATCGCGTCCTTCGCGGCGCGGTCCATCAGCCGCTCGTTCACCTGATAGGCCTTCAGCAGATTGTGACGCTTGGTCGTGTCCTCGTCGCCCATCGAGACCCAGGCGTCGGTCACCACGCAATCGGCGCCCTTCACCGCGGCCTGCGCGTCGTCGCCGAAATGCACCTGCGCGCCCGCGCCTTGCGCCCATTCGCGCAGGTTTTCATGCGGGCCCAGTTCCTTGGGCGTCGCCACGCGCAGCTTGAAGGAAAAACGCGCCGCCGCATGCACCCATGAGGTGAGCAGATTGTTGGAATCGCCGCTCCACGCCACGGTGCGACCCTTGATCGGCCCGCGATGCTCCTCGAACGTCATCACATCGGCCATGATCTGGCAGGGATGCGAGACGCGCGTCAGCCCGTTAATCACCGGAATGGTCGCGTTCTTCGCCAGATCCACCACCATCTCGTGATCCAGCAGGCGGATCATCACCGCGTCGACATAGCGCGACAGAACCCGCGCCGTGTCCGCGATGGTTTCCTCGCGCGCCAGCTGCATCTCGCTGCCGGTGAGCATGAGCGTCGTGCCGCCGAGCTGGCGCATGGCGACATCGAAGGAGACGCGCGTGCGGGTGGATTGGCGGTCGAAGATCATCGCCAGCACGCGGCCCTTCAGCGGCGCGTCGGCGTCGAGCTCGCCCTTGGGCATGCCCGCGCGCGCGACTTTCCGCTTGCGCGCATCCGCGATCAGCCGCGCGAGCGTCGCGGAATCGAAATCGGCGATGTCGAGAAAATGTTTCGGCGTGACCAGCGAGGAGACGGGCGCGTTCATTCTGCGGCCGTCTTTTTGGCTGTCTCGAAATCCGCCGCCGTCTCGGAGAGAATCTTCACTGCCTCGCGCACGTGATCTTCATTGATAATCAGCGGCGGCAGAAGCCGGACCACATTGCCGCCCGCGCCTACGGCCAGCATGTGATGGGCGCGCAGCCGGTCCACGAATTCGCTGTTCGGCACTTTCATCTTCAGGCCCAGCATCAGCCCTTCGCCACGCACATCCTCGAACACGCCGGGATGCTCGGAAATCAGGCTGCCCAGTTGCTGGCGCGCGAAATTGGCGACCTTCTCCACATGCGGCAGGAAATCCGGCGCCAACACGACATCAAGAACCGCATTGCCCACCGCCATCGCCAGCGGATTGCCGCCGAAGGTGGAGGCGTGGCTGCCCGCCGTCATGCCGCTTGCCGCGCGCTCGGTGGCGAGGCACGCGCCCATCGGAAAACCGCCGCCGATGCCCTTGGCAATCGCCATGATGTCGGGCGTCACGCCGGCGCGTTCATGGGCGAAGAGTTTTCCGGTGCGGCCGACGCCCGTCTGCACTTCGTCGAAGATGAGAAGCAGATCGTGTTCGTCGCAAAGCTTGCGCAGCGCGCGCAGGAACTCCGGTTCCGCCGGGCGCAATCCGCCCTCGCCCTGAATGGGCTCGATCAGCAGCGCCGCAGTTTGCGGGCCGATGGCCTCTTCCACCACTTTCACGTCGCCGAACGCCACCTGGTCGAAGCCCTGCACCTTCGGGCCGAAGCCTTCGAGATATTTTGCGTTTCCGGTGGCGGCGATGGCGGCGAGCGTTCTGCCGTGGAACGCGCCTTCGAAGGTGATGATGTGAAAGCGCTCGGGATGGCCCTTCGCATATTGATAGCGCCGCGCCAGTTTGACCGAAGCCTCGATCGCCTCCACGCCGGAATTGGTGAAGAACACGGTGTCAGCGAAGGTGGTTTCGACAAGCCGCTTGGCAAGTTTCTCCTGCCCCGGAATGCGATAGAGGTTGGAAGTGTGCCAGAGCTTGCCGGCCTGATCGGTGATCGCTTCCACCAAATGCGGATGGGCATGGCCCAGCGCGTTCACCGCAATGCCGCCGCCGAAATCCAGATATCGCTGCCCGTCTTCCGCAAAGATGTACGCGCCTTCGCCGCGAACGAAGGCCACATCCGCGCGGGAATAAGTCGGCAAAACGGACGGGAACACGGCAACACTCCCTTCTTGCACTCAGAATTGGCGGGCGGGCTTGCCCAGCTAAGCTTCCAGCGAAGCCGGGTTTTATCGGGCGCGCGATATTGAGGGTCAAGCAAGGCAGGCGAATGACGGCTCTGCGGCGCTTGACTTGTTCCTTATATGTTCTATATCATTCGCGCCCGGCGATTCGGATGGCGAGTCGCCGGGGAAGTCCCAGAGGGGGTGGGGCGTCCGTTTTAGAGGTTCGAATGCTCCGACTCATTCTGTGGACAAGGGCTTGTGGGTGTCTGGCAGGGCTTGTGAACGTTAACCGGTTCTCTACGATATATTGTGCCACTGGCGCAGGGAGCCATCGATGAGCTGGACGGACGAACGGGTCGATCAACTGAAAAACCTCTGGACGGAAGGCCTTTCGGCCAGCCAGATCGCGCGGGTTTTGGGCGGGGTCACGCGCAACGCCGTCATCGGCAAGGTCCATCGCCTGGGTCTCGCCGGCCGCGCCACGCCGACACGCTCCGACCGCCCCCGGCTTCCCTCGGCGCCGCGGGTCTCCGCGATCCGCAGCCACATCCCCGAGGCGCCGGTGGTGGAGGAAGATCCGCTGACATTGAACGACGGCAGCCACGCGACCGTTCTCACGATTAACGACCGCATGTGCCGCTGGCCGATCGGCGATCCGTCGGAAAACGAATTCCACTTCTGCGGCCACAAGCCGAAGAACGGCTCGCCCTATTGCGAGGCGCATGCGCGCAAGGCCTATCAGCCTCAAACCGCGCAGCGCCGCGACAAGGGCCGTATGGCGAGCTGACGCTTGCGGGTACCGCAGGGCACGATAGTCTCCGCGCCCTGCGGAGGACGGAATGTCGATTTACGATTTCACAGCGAAGAATCTTGCGGGCCAGGTTGTACCGTTGTCCGAGTTCAAGGGGCGGGTTCTGCTTGTTGTGAATACGGCCAGCAAATGCGGTTTCACGCCGCAATATAAAGGCCTGCAGCAGCTCTATACAAAGATGCAGCCCGCCGGTTTCACGGTGCTAGAGCAAATTCCCTGAAATACGAGTCGCGGGGGATTCCCACCGCGAGCGTGCTGTGATTCGATTCTTCTGGTGTTAGCGGGAGATTCGAATGGGCAAGCCGTACAGCATGGATTTGCGCGAGCGG